>Ga0209240_1001219_pt1 | contig 10161 bp, 6 predicted proteins | sample GraSoi_2013_80cm_FD_185828 | JGI IMG/M metagenome (GOLD analysis project Ga0209240, IMG submission 185828) | Grasslands soil microbial communities from the Angelo Coastal Reserve, California, USA - Sample 9_17_2013_80cm (SPAdes) (version 2) | ecosystem: Environmental > Terrestrial > Soil >... | reverse complement strand
TGCGCGTGCTCACGAGAGCAAAAAAACAGAGAGAAATTCGCTCAGATGCGGATCTGGACAGCATGGCGGACTTCTTTGAGAGCACGCTTGCCGGAATCAGGATGGCGGCCAAAGCCGGCAAGAGTCGCCACGCCCTTCGAAATATCGCCGCCTTTGCGTCAAGAGCGTACCTGGCATCAGATCGCCGAATAACTCCCGACTGACCGGCAAGCCGGAAGTTATCAACTCGCCCAATCGGGTTAGTACCGACAAACGCTCTTGTATTGAGTGGTCTGGCTAACTTCCAGGTGGGAGGTAGGCGCGTCGCCATACCTGCATGCGAGTTGGCAAGCATGAGCGCGATTGACCGCGATTGATCTGATAAACCGCAGAGACACCTGCCCCAGTTGACTTTCCTTCGTCTTCATTGATCGAGATTAATCGCGATTTGCGCACTCTGTATCCTTTCGTTGACTCGTGCGTCTAATCCACGTAGAGTCGAACTAGCATGATGGGCAAGAGACTATTTGTAGTTTTGGCCGTGGGCGCACTGTTGGACCTGCAACTTGTGGACTGCATGTCCGCGATGACGCAAGACCAACAGAGTATGAAGTGCTGCGGTTCCATGCCCTGCGATCCGTCAAATCAGAGTCACGATTGCTGCAAGGGGATGGTTTCGTCTCAGTCACCCAATGTGTTGCCCGTCGCTCACGTGACGCTCTATGCGCCCGTGCTGGTTGTGACCGATATTCTTGCTTCGCCGCAGGCAATGCCGTACCCCGAAGCATCGCGCTTGGAATTTGAGGCTCCGCAGCATTCGCCTCCCGAGTTATACACACTTCACGCTTCCCTCCTGATCTGATCCGCTGCTCCACGGTGCGGCAACGCACCGGCCTGTCTCTTTCTCCGTCTCTACTCTCCCTCTGACCCGCCGACCCGTTTCGGTCGAGACCTGTTGGGTATCTTGCCGATGGTCCGCGGCTTCGTTACGCACGCTCAGGAGAAAAAGATGTTTTCGATAGCGAGAAAGAATACCGTTGCGCGATTGTGTTGCGCAGCTCTTATTCGAAGTCTTTGTGTGATATTCCTTTCTGTAGTTTTGGGGGGCATTGCTTTCGCGCAGGAGCAGCCGGAAAAACCGTCCGCGAAATCCATTCCGACGGAAATGCAGCATGAGGCTTGGGCGCCCACATCGCTCGCGGCGCTCATCGAGGAAGCGGGGAAGAATGACCCTGCGATTCTGGCCGCTAAGAAAGCGGCGGAGGCTGCGACGCACGTTGCCCCGCAGGTGTCGAGCCTCCCGGATCCCCTGTTCACGGTGACCCAGTTCAGCGTGGGCAGCCCTCGCCCGTTTGCCGGCTACACCAACAGCGACTTTGCGTACATCGGCGTCGGGGCTTCTCAGCAGTTGCCTTATCCCGGAAAGCTGAAACTGCGCGGCGAAGTAGCGAATCGCGAAGCCGACGCTGTGAAGGTACACGTCGGAGTCGTTTCCTTCGACGAAATCGAAAAGCTAAAGACGGCGTATTTCCACCTTGCCTATCTTCAACAGACTCTCGGCATACTTCAGCGGGATGACACGCTACTGCAACAGATCGAAGAGCAGGCGAGGAATCGCTATTCCGCCGGATTCGGTAATCAACAGGACGTGTTAAAGGCTCAGCTCGAACGCACCAAGATTCTCCGCGAAATTTCCATGCACCATCAGTTGGTTGGTGAAGATGAAGCTGAACTTAAGCGCATTGTCCGGCGACAGCAAGATTCTCCCGACATCATCACGGAATCCCTCTCGGCCACTTTCCTGCCGTACACGGCGAGCGAACTCCTGGCTCAAGTCCGCGAGCAGGACCCCAATATTCGGGAACAATCAGCGATGGTCCAACGCAACCAGACTTCTGTTGAACTGGCACGCAAAGAATTCCGTCCAGATTTCGGAGTTTCCTACACGTACGAAAACACGGACCGTAAGTTTCCCGACTACTACATGCTTACGTTGAGCGTGAATTTTCCGCGACGCAAACCGCGGCAGGCCGCGCTAGCAGAAGCTCAAATAAATGTCGAACGTGCCCAGCAGGATCTTGATGCGCAATTACAGGACGCGCTTGCCCAAGTTCAGAGGCAGTATGTCGTCATGAAAACTTCCGAAGAGCAGTTGCTTATTTACCGGGACGGATTGATTCCGCAAGCGAAGGCAACAATTCAAGCCGGGTTGGCGGCGTACCAGTCAAATCGGGAAGATTTCGAGACGCTGTTCTCTTCCTTTCTAGACGTTTTGAATCTCGATCTCCAATACCAACAGACTCTGCTCGACCACGAGACGGCTTCGGTCCACATCGAGCGGCTTACAGGGGTGACGTTGCCATGACCGAGAAGAACACCTTGACCAGGGAACCTGAACAGATGGCGAACCAATCGGTGGAAGGAAATGGATATCGTCGGGCCTTTCTCGTCACGCTCTTGGCGTGCGTTGCGCTTGCCCTGGTTGCGGGCGTTCTTTGGTGGCGCTTGCGCAGCAGGCCGACAATGAACACCGCGCCAACGCCTATGACGAGCGACCCGAAGGCATCCGACATGCCGGCGATGCCCGCGGCCAGGGCATCCGAGGCGCCGCCAACGGAAACACCAGTAGCTCCCATTCAACTTTCACCGCAACGTATGCAGAGTATCGGCGTCACGATTGGGACGGTCGAATCCAAGCCAGTCAATGACGAAATCCGTTTTTATGGAAACGTTCAGGCCAACGAGCGCCGCTTGGCTTACGTGCAGACGCGGTTTGCCGGATGGATTCGTCAGGTGTATGCGGATGCGACCGGTGACTTCATCCGCAAGGGACAGCCGCTCTTGACAATTTACAGTCCCGATCTGGTCACCAGCGAACGAGAGTATCTGCTCGCAAAGAAAAATGCTGCTGCGCTGCAACAAAGCTCAGTGAGCGGCGTCGCGGATGGCGCTGCTTCGCTGATTGATGCATCCAAGGCACGGCTTCAGCAGTGGGAAATACCGGAAAGCGAGCTAAAGAAACTCGATGACACGGGCGATGTAATCACCAACCTGACGTTCAACTCCCCGGTTTCCGGTTACATCATGGAGAAAAACGCACTGCCTAACATGTACGTGCAACCGGAGACCAAGCTTTATACGGTTGCCGACCTCTCCGAAGTGTGGGTATACGCTCAGATCTTTCAAAACGACGCAGGGAAAATCAAGCCAGGCGACCGGGCTGAAGTTACGCTTGACGCTTATCCCGGAAAAGTATTTACCGGGCGAGTCGACTACCTGCTACCGCAGTTGGATATGGCGACGCGCACGCTCCCGGTGCGCCTCGTATTCCCGAATCCGGGTCTGAAACTCCGGCCCGGTATGTATGTAAACGTCAGCGTGAAGCTGCCTATCGGAAAGCAGGTTGTGGTCCCCGACGCAGCCGTGTTCCATTCAGGGACAAAGAATCTAGTCTTTGTCTACAGCGGCGACGGAAACATAGAGCCGCGTGAAATTCTGGTTGGCACTCGTGTCGGCGATCAAATTGTGATTTCGAAAGGTCTGAAAGCTGGCGAGCAGATCGTCACCTCTGCCAATTTCCTGATCGATTCAGAGGCGCAGCTCCAAGCCGCCGCAGGTGCATTCATGCCGCCACCACCCGGTGCGGGAGCTGCAGCCTCTATGAACGCGCCTGCACAGGCCCAGGCCAACTTAGATCTCACCACCGACCCGACGCCCCCGAAAAAGGGCAGCAACACCGTTCGCGTGAAACTCACTGGTCAAGACGGGAAACCGATCATCGGCGCTCAAGTGAGAGTCACATTCTTTATGGCCGCAATGCCTGCGATGGGAATGGCCTCGATGAACACCACGATAAATGCCGGCGACAAAGGCGGCGGCATGTACGAAGGCAATGGCGAACTCGGGTCTGGCGGCACTTGGCAGGTGACGGTCACGGCCCAACAGAACGGACAGACGATTGCCACCAAGCATCTCGCCGTAAATGCGACAGGAGGGATGTAGGCATGATTGCCCGCGTCATTGAGTGGTGTGCTCACAATCGCTTCCTGGTATTCACCGGTGTGCTCTTGCTGGTGCTGGCCGGAATCTGGTCGATGGGCCAGATTCCGCTGGATGCACTTCCGGATATTTCCGACGTCCAGGTCATCATTCACACTAATTGGGAAGGAGAGCCACCAAACATTATCGAAGATCAGGTGACGTACCCAATCGTCACCTCTCTCCTAGCTGCGCCCCACGTGAAGGCAGTGCGTGCGCAGACAATGTTCAACGATTCCTACGTCTTCGTAGTCTTTGAAGATGGCACGGACATCTACTGGGCACGTTCACGAGTCCTCGAATACATGCAGCAGATCACCGGCCGTTTGCCCGAAGGAGTCCACCCCGCAATCGGGCCCGATGCCACCGGTGCCGGGTGGGTTTACGAATACGCACTCGTAGACCGCAGCCACAAACACAGCCTCGCTGACCTGCGCACTCTGCAGGACTGGCATCTGCGTTATCAGTTGGAGACTGTGCCTGGTGTGGCTGAAGTAGCCACTATCGGCGGTTTTGTCCGGCAGTATCAGGTGAATCTGGACCCAAATAAGTTGTTGGCATACGGAATTCCCCTTTCAACCGTGATCGATCGGGTTAAATCCAGCACAAATGAAGTGGGCGGTCGCGTTCTGGAACTAAGCGGGACTCGATACATGATCCGCGGTCTCGGCTACTTGAAGTCGCTAGCGGACCTGGAAAACGTACCGGTGATGGCGAAGAACGGAACGCCGGTAATGATCAAGGACTTGGGCAGAGTTTCGTTTGGCCCGGACATCCGTGACGGTGTGGCGGAATGGCAGGGAGAAGGCGAGACCGTGGGCGGCATTGTCGTTATGCGCTACGGGCTGAATGCTCTCAACGTCATCAACGGAGTCAAGAAAAAGCTGGCCGAGATTAAAGGATCGCTGCCGCCAGGGGTTGAAATCGTAGCTGGCTACGACCGCGCCGGATTGATTCAGGACTCGATCCGAACGTTGCAGCGTGACCTGCTGGAGGAAGCAGTGATCGTCAGTCTCGTGATCATCATCTTCCTGTTCCACTTTCGATCAGCACTGATACCAATCCTCACATTGCCGATAGCCGTCGTCGCCTCCTTCATCCCGATGTACTACCTTCACGTCAGCTCCAACATCATGTCGCTTGGCGGCATGGCGCTGGCCATCGGGGTACTCGTCGATGCCGCGATTGTAATGGTGGAGAACGGCTATCGCCATCTCTCGGAGCGATCCGCGACTACAGAGCCGCAACCAGCAAGCGACATCCATACTGCCAATGGTCCGATCGTGGCAGAACCTGCCACAAAACCGACCGAAAGTAAGAAACAGGTACTAAGTGAATCCGAGCGGCGTCGCATCCTGATTGGCGGGGCCAAGCAGGTGGGACCCGCGCTGTTCTTCTCCCTCCTCATTATCGTGGTGTCATTCCTGCCGGTGTTCCTGCTAGAAGCGCAAGAGGGCCGCATGTTCAAGCCCTTGGCGTGGACCAAGACACTGGCGGTTGGTTTTTCGTCTCTCCTGGCGATCACGATCGTACCGGTTCTGATGGTCATGTTCATCAGGGGCAAGCTGCGCCCGGAGTCAGAGAATCCGGTTTCCCGAATTACGCAAGCGCTGTATCTGCCCGTGCTGCGCCTCTGTCTCAAGTACCGCAAAACGACGCTACTGGTGAACCTGGTCTTTCTGATCGTAACTTTTCCATTGATGTTTAGGCTCGGCAGTCAATTCATGCCGCCGCTGTATGAAGGCTCGTCACTCTACATGCCCACGTCTCTTCCCGGCATCTCCATTGTCGAGGCGTCAAGGCTTTTGCAAGAACAGGATCGAATCCTCCGCACCTTCCCTGAGGTGGAAACCGTGTTTGGTGTGGTTGGGCGGTCGGACAGCGCGACAGATAACGCCCCGCTGGATATGTACGACACGACCGTGATGCTCAAGCCGCGCGAGCAGTGGCCTCCCGGAATGACATACGAAAAGTTGATTCTGGCAATGGATGAGAAGCTTCAATTCCCCGGCCTGACAAACACTTGGACCATGCCGGTCGAAAACCGTCTTGATATGGCCCTCACGGGAATCAAGACACCTGTTGGAATGAAGATCCAAGGGCCATCGATCGACGGAATTCAGCAACTCGGCGCCCAGATACAGCAGATTCTTTCCAGTGTGTCGCAGGTCCGCTCGGTCTTTGCCGAACGCGTGGCGCAAGGCTTTTACGTCAACGTGGATGTGAACCGGCCGGAAGCGGCTAAGTACGGTCTCACCATCGCCGATGTGCAGCAGGCCGTGACCTCAGGAATCGGCGGCATGAACACGGCCATGAACATTGAAGGTCGTGAGCGGTATGCCATCAACGTGCGCTACGAGCGCGACTTTCGCGACAACGTAGATGAATTGCGGCGGGTATTGATCGGCACTCCGTCCGGAGCGCAGATTCCGCTTGACCAAGTTGCCACAATTTCGTTTTCTCACGGCCCGGCCATGATTCGCGACGAGGATGGCCAATTGACCGGTTACGTTTACATTGACCTGAACACCACAGACTACGGCGGATTCGTGGGCCAAGCCTCGAAGGAGCTGCAACAGAAACTGAAGCTCCCAGCCGGATACATCTATCAGTGGTCCGGCGAATACGAATTTGAATTGCGTGCCAAGGAACGCCTGAAAATCATCCTTCCGATCGTCTTCTTTGTGATCTTCATGCTGCTGTACATGGTCTTCCATTCGGTAACGGAGTCCATGGTGCTGATTTTTCCCACCTTCTACGCGATGACCGGTGGCCTCATTCTTCAGTGGCTCCTCAAGTACAACTTTAGCGTGGCCGTTTGGGTCGGCTACATCGCACTGTTCGGCATCGCCGTGGAAACCGGCGTGGTCATGGTCGTCTATTTGCACGAAGCTCTCGATCACCGGCTCGCAAAAGGCGTGCCTCTCAAGCACGAGGATATCGAAGCTGCTGTGATTGAAGGAGCAGTCCAGCGTCTCCGGCCAAAATTGATGACCGTTTGCGCCGTTCTCGCCAGCCTCATCCCGATTCTATGGGAAACCGGCATCGGTTCCGACGTCATGAAGCCGATCGCCGCACCCATCGTCGGCGGAATGATAACTTCCACGATTCACGTCTTGATTCTCGTTCCGGTTTTCTTTGCGCTTATGAAAGAGCGCGCACTTCGCCGAGAAACGCTGCAACCGAAAAGCCAGGAGCCTGCCGTATAGGCATTTGGAGGAAGAGTATAGGGAAAAAGCACAAACTGCCAAAACCAACCCTAGAGGAGAGCAAGGCTGCAATCGCCTTTGGAGGGGCGTTTCTCCTGATGTGTGTGGGCGGAGTTTACGCGGTCTACCACATTTCATCGTCCCGCTCGGTCCGGCCCGATTTGAACCCAGTCCCGGTCTACTTTAAGCAAGCAAAAGAGGCCATGCCGTTTCCTGAGACGCTGGATCCTGCTCAGTTCCAAATCGCGAATGTCCGCGAAGCTTATTCCGTCGCCAAAGAGATTCCGGACGTTTTGGCTCAGCAGCCTTGTTATTGCTATTGCCAGCGCCAAGGGCATCGCAGTTTGCTCGATTGTTTTCGCGAGCTTGCACTCAACGAACTGCAACATTTGCATCAACGAGGCTCGCTTGGCCGGTCAGCTACGCCGACAAGGTAAGACCCCTGAGGAGATCCGAACGGCAATCATTCAGAAACAATGGACCAATCTCGGAAGCTCGAAGTGATCGAAGTCTCAAGGCGTGAAGGAGAGGACATGTATAACCACTCCATCTCAAGTCTATTAAGCACGGCATTACTCTCGTTGACGCCCGCCCTGGCTCCGGCTTGGGCTCAAGCCCCCAGCAATTTCCCTCCCGCCGAGAACTCGGGGCTGGAGAAGACATTAACCGGAACTGTCAGCGATGCAGTATGCAAAGGCTGGCACAATCGCAAGGGCCGAACCAACTATTCATACAGCCTGAAGTGCGTTGAAGATGGTGCGGACTATGTGCTCGTCGTGGCCAAGACGCTCTATATCCTGCAAGGTCATAGAACTGAACTCGACAAATTTGCCGGAGGGCGTGCCACAGTTACGGGGCGTCTCACCGGAAACAACCTCTCGGTCGATTCGGTAGCGAGAGGTAAAGAAGCAAGCCAAAGACCGCGACCATGCCGATCGATGATTCATTGCGCGGCGCCTCGACGCGCGGCATCAATTACAGCTAGGACAGGATTACAGCTTGCGGCTAGAGGAGGTGGCCATTGAGCAAGAAGCACACCTGCTGTAGACCAGTCACTGGGCTCATGAAAAAAGGAACTGCCATTCTCGAAGATCGAACTTGTAATGGACCACATGACACACAATGATCACGGACAGGTGCCCGACCCACACTCTGGCCACAAGATGTCGAACGACCACGGGAGCCATGACCGCCATGCGGGGCATTCCGTTGCTATGTTTCGCGACAAATTTTGGCTGAGCTTCGCCCTTACAATTCCCGTCGTATTTTGGTCAACCGACGTTCAACACTGGCTTGGTTACACCGCGCCCTCCTTTCCTGGCTCGAAGTTTGTCCCCGCCATCCTCGGAACAGTGGTCTTCGTTTACGGCGGCCTAGTCTTCGTCCGCGGGGCATGGGGTGAACTTGCCGATCACAAGCCCGGCATGATGACACTCATCAGCTTGGCGATCATCGTTGCTTTTGGAACTTCGCTCGCTGCAACATTCGGCCTCTTCGAGATTGATGTTTGGTGGGAAGTCGCGTCGCTGATTACGATCATGGTCCTTGGTCACTGGCTGGAAATGCGGGCTATTTCCCAGGCCCGCGGCGCGCTCAATGCGCTCGCCGCCCTGCTCCCGGACACCGCTGAACGCGTAACGGGCTCAGACACTGAGTCTGTTCCACTCTCTGAGTTGCGCGTTGGCGACATCGTTCTTGTCCGGCCAGGAGCACGCGTTCCGGCGGACGGCATTGTTGCTGAGGGCTCTGCCGACGTTGACGAGTCCATGATCACTGGCGAGTCCAAAGCGGTACCGAAGGGGGCGGGTGCCAGAGTCGTTGCGGGAACAGTTGCCAGTGGCGGAGGCCGCTCTCTCCGGAATCATGCGGCTGGTCGCCACTGCGCAGGCTTCCGGCTCTCGCACGCAAGCTCTTGCCGACCGGGCGGCCGGGATCCTTTTTTATGTGGCAGTCGCATCTGGCGTGATTACTTTCACCTACTGGTGGTTTGCAGGCGACAGAGAACACGCCCTGATTAGAACGGCAACGGTCCTTATCATTGCTTGCCCGCATGCCCTTGGACTGGCAATTCCACTCGTAATCGCGATCTCGACATCAATAGGTGCTCAAAACGGTCTCCTGGTTAAGGACAGACTCGCACTCGAACGTGCCCGCAATTTGAATATAGTCATTTTCGATAAGACCGGAACCCTGACACGAGGTTCTCCGGCGGTGTCGGGAGTTGCAGCTGCGCCTGGCACTACCGAAGACGATCTGATTGCGCGTGCCGCGGCTCTCGAATCTACCTCCGAACACCCGCTCGCTAAAGCAATCGTCGCCGAAGCTAAGCGCCGAAACGTGACCCAATTATCAGCCACGAATTTCGAAGCGCTTGCTGGTCGAGGCGCGAAGGCGCTTGTGGAAGGCGAGAGCGTCGTAGTCGGCGGACCGCGCCTGTTGACCGAGGCCAAAATAACGGTGCCGCCAGAAGTTGGAAAACTGACAGCCACATGGGCAACAGACGGAAAGACGGTCCTCTATGCCGTCGCTCAAGGCCGACTGCTCGGAGCTTTCGCAGTTGAGGATGAGATTCGGCCCGAATCTAGTGAAGCGGTCACCGAACTTCATCGACTTGGTATCCGGGTCGCGATGATCACCGGAGATTCGAAGACGGTCGCGGATTCGGTTGCCAAGCGGATCGGAATCGATGAGGTTGCAGCCGAGGTTCTCCCCGCAGACAAGGCTTCGACCGTGAAACGCTTTCAGGCCGGCGGCAAGAAGGTCGCAATGGTAGGTGACGGCGTGAACGACGCACCAGCGTTGGCGACGTCGGATGTAGGAATCGCAATAGGTGCAGGAACCGACGTGGCGATTGAATCCGCCGGAATCGTACTCGTGCGTAGCGACCCTCGAGACGTTGTCGGAGCAATCGAACTATCTCGCGCTACCTACAGAA
>Ga0209240_1001218_pt1 | contig 10162 bp, 8 predicted proteins | sample GraSoi_2013_80cm_FD_185828 | JGI IMG/M metagenome (GOLD analysis project Ga0209240, IMG submission 185828) | Grasslands soil microbial communities from the Angelo Coastal Reserve, California, USA - Sample 9_17_2013_80cm (SPAdes) (version 2) | ecosystem: Environmental > Terrestrial > Soil >... | reverse complement strand
CGCCAAGCTGCCCGCGGTCCAGCCCAATGTCATTCGACCCAATCCCCGCCGGCAACGAGCTCTGATACAAAAACTCCGCCCCCCACTTGTCGATCTCCAGCCAAAGCCTCCCCTGTTTCGCGTCCCAATAAATATTGAAATATCCCGGCATCTTCTGCATCGGCGCCGTCTTTTCACTGATAGACGCCGTCCCCTCCGCAACTGTCTTGGATTTCTCGGCAGCCGCCTCGCCCTTCGCCTGCGGAAGCCCCCGCGGCACGCAATACGACAGCACAAAGCAAATCATCAGCACCAAACGCTTCGCCATTTTCCATGCCTCCAAATTCGCAATCTTCAAATTGGCTGAAGAGTTTTACATCAAAAGCGCGCCGCGCCGCAAAATTCCCTCTGCTATAGTTGTAAAGGCGCGCCGGTGTTGTAGGGGCCGCGCTTCAGCACGACCCAGCGAGCGAAGCGAGTCTTTGTCGTAGCAGTTGTAGCGGCCGTCTTCAGACGGCCAGCAGCATCAGCCGCGAATTTTTGTCATCCCGAGCGCAGCGCGTCGTCTGCGCCCCGAACGGGGCGAGGGACCTGCTTTTAGCCGTTGCAGTTGCAGCGCCCCAAAACTATCGTGACCAAACTCCGCATCTCCGTAGTGCAATATCTCAACACCGCCCCGCTCGTCCGCGGCTTCACCCACGGCCCCCTTCAGCGCAAATACGACCTCTCCTTCACCGTCCCCTCGCAATGCGCCGAAGCCCTGCGCGCCGGCGCCGCCGACGTCGCCATCATCCCCGCCATCGAGTACCAACGCATCGTCAGCCAGGGCATCGGCCTCACCATCCTGCCCGGCCTAGCCATCGCCTCCAAAGAGCGCGTCCGCAGCCTCCTCCTCATCAGCAAAGTTCCCATCCGCCAAGCCCGCCGCATCGCCCTCGACCGCAGCTCCCGCAGCACGCAAGCTCTAACCAAAATCCTCGCCGCCCAGCGCTGGCAAATCGCCCCCGAATTTGTGCAAGCCGACCCCGACCCCGCCGCCATGCTCGCGGACGCCGACGCCGCCCTGGTAATAGGTGACGTCGCCCTGCGCATAGCGATAGCCGCGGAAGCGCACGTAACGCCCGGCCCCGACGGCGAGTGGCTCACCCCCGCCGCCGCGCTCGCCGACTCCCTTGTAGCGACGCAATATATTGCGCCCGCCGAGCGTCTTCACGAAGCATCTTCCGCAATTCTAGCTGTCGCCTTCCGCGCTGTACGGCAATTCCACATCTACGACGTCGTAAAAGAATGGTGGCACCTAACCGAAAAGCCTGCCGTCCTAGCCCTCTGGGCCGCCCGCAACGAAGTCCTCACCGCGAACCCGGAGCTCGCACAAGACTTCCTGGCTTCCCGCGATTTCGGCCTAACCCAAATCCCGCAAATCGCCGCCGATGCCGCGCAAGAAATGCTTCTCCCTGAAAATGAACTCCGCCTCTACCTCGAAAAAAATATCGACTACACCCTCGACGACGAAACCCTCCAAGGCCTTCTCTCCTTCTTCCACCGCAGCCACGCCCTCAAACTGATCGGCCCCCTGCAGCCCATCACCATAGCAGGTAGCGCCACCACTCCAGCCTTGCACATGGCCACCTACGCCCAGAAACGCGCGTAATCCTTTGTAGTGGCGTGCAGTGGCGCGGTCAATCGCCCGCCTCCCTCCTTACTTAACCATAATCAATTAAGTCACGAAGAATGCCTATAATTAAACTTGACACGCGCTGGTTAAGTAGCTACCGTGCTTGCATACCCACAGAGGCAGAAACGCAATCTGACTTTACTTGAGTTATCTGAAATTGCCTTCAGACAGCCCTAAACTTTTAATGGAGGCTACATGAGAACTATGAATCGTTTGGAACAACCATTCCGCGGGGTTACCACCCTGCAGGAACAGATCAATCACATGTTTGGCAATGGACTAGGACATACGGGCGAGGAGTCGAACTTGACCCCTTGGGCCCCCGCCGTCGATATCTACGAGACCGCGAATGAGCTCGTCGTTAAGGCCGACCTGCCCGATGTGGATCCCCAGGACCTCGACATCCGCGTCGAGAACAACATCCTCACCATTCGCGGCGAACGCAAGTTTGACAAGAAGGTGAACGACGACAACTATCTGCGCATCGAACGCGCCTATGGCTCCTTCAGTCGGAGCTTCTCGCTGGCCAATTCCGTAAACTCGGAGTCCATCCAAGCCGACTATCACAATGGTGTACTGACGCTAAGCCTCCCGAAGCGCGAGGAAGCAAAGCCCAAGCAGATCAAGGTGAACGTAGGAACGCCGCCCGTGAATCAATCTGTACCGCAACAAAGGTCCCTAGCGGCCGCCCCAGGCGCTCGCTAAGAACCTCGCACCGAATACGAAGTGACCAAAGGGGCTGGCGACATCGCCAGCCCCTTTTTTTCCTCAAATGCGGCGTTCAGACCTTTGGACTTCTGAGGTTCAGATGCGCCTTCCGGATCCCGAATGCCTCTACGGAACCTTCCTTTTTCCAGACGTTCCGCTGCGGCATCAGGTCCCAGGCTTGCCAGAAAATCTTCATCTCTTCTGGCTTGCCCAGCGAGACGCGGATGTACCGGTCTAGCGCCGGATATTTGGGGCCGATCAGGATGCTGTGTTTTTTCAGGTGCTCGATGACTTCGTCCGGCGGACGCTGCGGATTCATCATCACGAAGTTCGTCTGCGAATCGATGACCTCGAGTTCCCGCAGCTTGGCTTGTCTGATGAATTCCGCGCGATCGTCCGCGTTGCGCTTTACGCCCATGCGCACGTACTCCGCGTCATCGAGCGCGGCGGAGGCAGCGCGCGCCGAGACCACGCTGACGCTCCAGCCGGGGAAACCGCTGGCAAGGCGCTTGGCGACCTCCGGCGAAGCCACGGCATAGCCGATGCGCATGCCCGCGAGCCCGTAAATTTTGGAGAAGGTGCGCGCGACGATGATGTGGGTGTTGGGGAAAGGATTGTCGAGAAAGGATTCGTAACCGGAGCCAGGGTTGGGGAAATGATGGTAAGCCTCGTCGATCAGCACAAAGGTCTTGGAGGTCAGCCTGGTAATGAACAGCTCTATATCCTTGCGCGGCGTGATGGTTCCGGTGGGATTGTTGGGATTGCAGATGTACACCAAGTCGGTGGAATCATCGCAGTGCGCGAGCATCGCGGTCAAATCGTGTCCGTAATTTTTGCTGAGCGGCACCTCGGCGATTTGCGTGCCGGAGTCTTTTGCGAGTTTGCCGAGCGCGGGAAAAGTGGGCGCCGGGAAGACGAGTTTCTTGCCGGGCCCGAGAAAAGCCATTGCGGCCATGCACAGGATTTCGCCGGAGCCGCAGCCCAGCACAATTTGCTCGCGCTTTACCTTGTGCAGCGCCGCAAGTTTGTCGACCAGCGTGTCGTATTCGGTGCGCGGATAGCGATGGCCTGCGGACGCGGATTCGCGCAGCACGGCTAAGACTTCCTTGGACGGCCCGTAGGGATTTTCGTTGCGATAAAGAAGTACCGGGCCCGCAGCAGTAGCGACGCCCTCGGGCGCGGAGTTTCCCCACAGCGCCTCTTCCATGCCCGGGGGAAGCGGAAAGCCGCGGAGCGCCGGCGTGGCTACGCCAACGATAGCGCCTGCGCCAAGATTGCGAAGCAGATTCCTGCGGGAGAGTGGCATGGCGATCCTCCTGAAATAAGGATGTTTTGTTCAAGCTGAACAAGGATGCTCGTTCAAGAAACTACGAGCTCAGTGCGGAAGCTATCTTAATGTGTTGCAGCACGAAATTGTCAATGTTTCAAGCTATCTCGGCGGACTGACGCTGAAGGCTCGGTGAAAGGACCGCGCCCCTAGTAGCGGCAACCGTCAGCGGAGAACTGCCTGGAGGCGTGGTGGAGGAGGTGGAAACGCTCAGTGAGCTCGAGCTGGAGGTAGAAGTAGACGCAAGGCTGAACGACGCCGAAGCGCCCGCAGGCAGTCCGCTGACGCTGAGCGAGACTGGACCGCTAAAGCCGATACTGCCGGTGACGCTGGGCAGTGTAGGTAGTGCCGCTGCGCTGCTCAATAGTACGAGTGGATGGAACCCGAGATGGGTCACGGGAATTGCGTGAGGCCGAGGATGTTGCCGTCGGGATCCTTGAACCAGGCGATTTTGGCGCCGCCCGGCGCAGTCCAGATGCCTTGCGCGTCCTGGCCGGCAAAGCCGTAACGCTCGAAGGTGACGCCTTTGGCCGTCAGCTCGGAAACGGCTTTGACGACATCCGGAACTTGCCAGCCGAGAATCGTAAACGGTTGCGGCTTGAATCCGGGCGGAACATTCGTGACGCGGAGCATGATGCCGTTGGCGTCGAGCGCCAGAGCGAAATTATCCTGGCTGAGCACGCGCAAGCCAAGGATGCCTTCGTAAAACGGCCGCGCTTTGTTGGCGTCGAGCGTGGGCGCGAAAGCCATGATTTTGTGCGAGCCGAGCATAGCGTCCTCCTGGTGCTGCGGCGGAATGGCAGGCAGTGTAACGCCGCAGGGCGTGCGGCTGCAGGAAAAGTGCTGCGGCGGGCACCGCTGTTGAGGTAGATTGCGAGAGTTAACGCCAACTAGCAGGAGGAGCCATATGGAAGGTGCGGCAGCTTCGGTCGACAATACGAAGAAGTTGTTGGAAGCGATTCGCGCGGGCGACAAAGCCGGGCTGGAGGCGCTGCTGAAGGCGGAGCCGGGATTACTGCGGTTCGCGGCGCCGAATGGATCGTCGGTCCTGCTGTTGACGGCGTATTACGGGCATCCGGAGCTGGCGGAAGTTTTTTCGCGACATGGGGCGAAGCCTGATGTGTTTGAGGCCAGCGCACTCGGGGATTTGGAAACGGTGCGGAATGTGGTTGGCGGCGATCGGGCGTTGGTCAATGCGTTTGCGGCGGACGGATTTTACCCGTTGGGATTGGCGGCTTTTTTTGGGCATCGCGCGATTGTGGAGTATTTGCTGAAAAATGGCGCGGATGTCAAAACGTCGGCCCGCAATGCTCAAAAGGTGACGGCGCTGCACGGGGCGGTGGCGCGGCGCGACATAGAAATTGTGAAGATGCTGCTGGGGGCCGGCGCTGACCCGAATGCGCGCCAGGAGCGCGGATTTGCGCCGCTGCATGATGCCGCCGCGAACGGGAGCGAGCCGTTAGTGGAACTGCTGCTGAAACATGGCGCCCGCGCGGATGCAAAGACCGATGACGGCAAGACGCCCGGTGACATGGCCGCAGACCGCGGGTACAAGGACTTGGCGGCGATGCTGCAGAGCTAACGCGTAAATTTGATGACTGCGGATTGTGTTTGGTGGACCGCGCCACTAAGAAACGGCAGTCAGAGTACGGCGGTACCAAAAGAGTGGTACGCGAAACGCGGTGCGAAGTACTGGCGGGAATGAACCGTGCGGGCTATCGACCCGGGCGGCGGGCATCGGCAGAATCGCGAATGTGATCGGGGACGGCCCAACCGGACTCGACCACGGTTCCCTCCATCCCCAACGCCCGAGCGGCCGGTCCCCCCACCGGCCGCTCACTTTTTCGGGGCGGCGAAAATTTGAGGTCCCGGGCGCGGCTAGGACCGGGTGAAACGCCTCCCCTCAGAGCTCGAAAACCAGATGCCAGCGCTACCAAGGACGAACGGGTGTGTGTGCGGGAAGTTTCAGGATACAATCCCACTTAGCCGGGGTGTTCATCCGGTCTTAGACCTCGATGGCCCACGCTGCCTGCAAACTACGCTTGGCGCTACTCCTGTGCGCGCTGCTGCCTTTAGCCGTGTCTGGACAAAGCGTGCAGGGGACCCTGCTGGTTGCGGTGGAGGACTCCGCTGGCGGGCGGATTGCTGGCGCGGGCGTTACCGTCACCCTGGAAAAAGCGGCGTTATCGCGGTCGGCTAATACCAATGATAGGGGCGAGGTGCGATTTGAGTCCTTGCCGCCGGGGACGTACTCCATTGCGGTGCGGGCGAGCGGGTTCGAGGAAAAGACCTCGCGGGTGGCGGTGTCCGTAAGCAGCCAAGCTACTTTCGCGGTGATCCTGGGACCTGAGGCGCTGAAGGAGACCGTTCGAGTGCGCGACCGGGGACCTTCGCTAGCCACCCAGCCCATTGAAACGACCAGCAACACGATCGAGACGGTGATTACGGCCGAAGACCTGGACGAAATCCCACTTTCTGCCCGCAGCTTTGCTAATATCGCTTTGCTCTCGCCATTTACCGCACCCGTCGAACCCTCTGACCCCACGAAGGCGCGCATCACTGCGGTGTCTTTCGGCGGCAGCTCGGGGCTGAACGTGGATTTGTCCGTCGACGGCGGGGACAACAACGACGACTACATCGGGGGCTTTCTGCAAAATTATTCCCCGGAATCCATTCAGGAGTTTGCGGTGCGCACCGCGCAATTTGACGCCAACACGTCGCGCACTAACGGCGGCAGCGTAATCATTTCCACGCGGCGCGGGTCAGACGAGTGGCACGGCAGCGCCGCTTACTTCTATCGCGGCAACGCGCTCAACGCCCGCAACACGCTGGACAATCCGGAGCCCAATCCGAAGCAACCTTTTTCGCGTCAGAACGTCGTCGGCACGCTGGGCGGTCCTCTAAAGCCCGGCAAAGTTTGGTTTTTTTCGTCTTATGAATACATCCACGAAGATGCCAGTGTGGCGTACAGCGCCAACTCCCTCTCGGAGTTCAGTGCTCTGCAGCAACTTGCCAACGATGGTTTTCTTTCGAAAGTCCGTTCGATCGGTGCGGTGCCTTCGTCCGTTCTTGCGCCTTACCGAGAGACGCTTTTTTCCACCCGGCTGGATTGGGCGCAATCCTCGCAGTCGCAGTGGTTCGTGCGCGGCTCTCTTGACCGCAATCATACGAAAAATGACCTTCTGCAGCAGGGTACTTTGCCTTCTACCGGCGCCACGACCACTTCGAATTACTACAGCTTTCTTCTAAACCAGCAGTTTGAATTCGCGCCGTCCACGGTCGGCTCGCTAACGCTCGCGTCGAGCGGCTTCCATCATACCAAGGCGCGGAATTCCACCATCGGCGAAGCGTTCGATTTTCCCTTCACCGCTAATTTTCTGACCACCTCCGGCCGCGAAACATTTGGGGACAATCAATTCGCTACGTCCATCACAGCGTTTCCGATTCAGCGCGACCAGCAGAAATATCAATTTCGCTATGACGTATCGCACGCCCGCGGACCTCATGCCATGCGCTTGGGCGTCAATTTCATTCACGAGCCGGTTCTGAGAGGGGCATTGTCCGGCAATCCGGAAACGCTATTCGCTTATCCTCGCGATCCTACCTTCTATGTGGCGAATCCTTCGGTGCTGGGTTCTTGCCCGAATCCGCTTCCCGCTGCTCAGGATCCCAATTTTCCCGATTGTCCGACTGAGAACACTTCGGGTCCGAGCGACGGCACTTTTTCGCAAAGCATCCGCCGCCTGGGCTTCTACGCACAGGATTCGTGGCGCGTCACTCCTGCTTTTACTTTAAACGCGGGCTTGCGCTACGACACCACGTTTGGCCTTTTCGTCGCATCCGGTCGCGATCAAACTGCAAATCCAGCGCTCGCTGCTTTGCAAGCGTCAGGGAGCACGCTCGTTTCCGGCGCGCCGCACGACTATCGCAAAGCATTTGCGCCGCGGATCGGAATTGCATACGCACCGCATGCTTCCGCGACTACAGTTTTCCGGGCTGGCGTAGGGCTCTATTACAACGATCTAGCTCAGAATGGATGGGTGGATGCGTTCAGCGCGGTGAATAATCTCAATCTGCAAAATGGAAGTGGGGCGAGCGCGCTGATCGATCCGAACTATCACACGCCGTATGCGCTGACTGCGAGCGTCGGCTATGAACACGCTTTCGCGAGCAATTGGCGCGTGAGCATTTCGTACGAGCATCAGCAGGGTGTGCACCAATACCGCCGGTATGAGTACACGCCCGGTTTCGGAATTCCCGTTGGCGCACCGGCGGTTTCTCTATTTCGCACGGATAACCGCTCTATCTTTAATGGAGCGGCCGTTCAAGTGCAGCACAGTTTTTCACGGCGCTTCGAACTGACGGCCAACTATGTCCTGGCGCACGCCACAACATGGGGAGCTACGGTTGGCGAGCTGTTTGACTATGTGAATGGCGTGTCCGATGTACGCAATCCGTTCGGCGTCGGGGATCACGGGCCGTCCGGCGAAGACATCCGGCATCGTTTGGTTTTGGTGGGTGTGCTGCAACTTCCGTGGAAATTTGAAGTGTCCACGTTGTCGCAGTTCGAAAGCGCGCGACCGTTTACGATGAGCACGCCTGCCGATGTCAATGGCGACGGTGTCGTCGGAAATGACCGGGCAGTTGTGAACGGCGTGCAGACGAGCCTTGACCAATTTCGTGGGACGCCGTTTTATCAAGTGGACTTGCGGGTCAGCCGGAATATAGCTTTGGGCGAACGGGCGACGCTGCGACCCTTCGGGGAATTTTTCAATTTGTTGAACCGGCAAAATCCCGGGAACAATTACGTTCCCGACATCTCGGCTCTCCCGACGCCGGTGAATGACGTTTCCAATGCCACGGCGTTCTGCCTGAATGCTGGTTGCACGCAAACGCGGCCGATCACAAGCGTGAATCAGCTGCGAGTCCCTGCAGGAGCTTTGGGCGATTTCTTTGGGCCGGGCACAACGGTGGGCATTCCGTTCGCGGCGCAGTTGGGCATTCGACTCAGCTTCTGACTAACGAGAGATGCAGCGCCGCAAAGTGAGGCGACAGGTTTATTGAGAACCCGTCGGGGGCTTTTCGGGATTAGTGACTGTGGAGATGACGTGCGTCGGCTGACTCGAGTCGCGTCTCGGGGGAGCGAACTTCGGAGTCTTTTTCTTAGGCTTTTTTGCTTCGCGGCTTCGTCTGTCTTTGTTTCCCATGTCAGATAGCATGCCACGGGTCGCTGACTTATGGCTAGGAAATGTCGTGGTCGACTAACCGGTCAAGGCAAAATGCCGCCTAGGAGTTTCTTGCGTTGGCGGGAACCAGAACAACCAGCGTGTACGTACCGAGGGCAATGCCGAGAGGACCGCTGAGTATACCGAGGAACGCCGCAAGCAGACCAAGCCTTCGCGCCGACGGCCCGCCGGACATCAAGGCCAGACCGGCTAGGATGGAAACTACGCCGGCTACGACGCCTAGAATAATCGCGCAAATCAAAAAGATATGAAATAAGTCCATCAAGGTCAAGGGATTGGGGACGCGAGTCAGTAGCGCGCCCCACATCACGGTCAGCGTCGGGCTGCACAGAAAGACGGCAAGCGCGACCCCAAATCGCTCCAAGCCGTACAGAATCCATAGAATCCCGAGAGTTCGCATGGAAGCTCCCTCGCCGAATTTCCGCCTTCACTTGCCGGCCCGGCCGACAATGTACATCTGACTCCCCCAAGCCGCAATGAGTTCGGCTCAATGTTTGAGTCCAGATGCGGAGTCCCTCGTCGCCAGTGATAGGTCAGAAGCATCCCTTTTGCCCCCTTTTTGGATGTGCCCATCTGGGTACGATACTCCTAGAGGCGGCCTGCCCTTTCGGGCAATTGCGAGACTTTTTCCCCACCCAAATACTGTCATTACTATGAAACCCACATTTGTATTCGCACTCTTGGGGACCCTCGCGCTCGCGGGAACGGCTTCCGCGCAGAGAGCTTTTGAATGGCAGCCAGGGAACGATGAAGCCGTCCGGCTGGACCCGGCCAACTATCACACCGGCAAGACTTATACGGCGGGCGGCGGCATTCAGGTCGATATCGAATCGCAGCAGCCGGTAACGATTTTCCTGACCGGCGAAGGCGAGTGGAATCGTGCGCTGCAGTATCCGGAAACTATGGGGACCCTAAGAATGCTGTGCTTGCGCGAGCACGTCGTAAAGACCAGGTATGTTTGCAATTTGCCGGCGGAGGCGCTGACTCTGGTGATTCGCGATGACCGCGGTAGCCACGAGTCCGCCGCGTTCGCAGGACTGGGCGAGGTACTCAAGCGCGAACCCGCCGCGATGAGTACTCCCGCCGGTAATGCTGTCGGTAGCGCTGTCGGCGTAGGCCTGGGCTTGGCGAAAATCTTGAAGACGGAAAGTTCCTCCGCTCCTCGCCATTTCGTATCGCCGAACGATGTCCACATTCAGTATTTCCGCTGGGTATGCATCAGCAATT
>Ga0209240_1001216_pt1 | contig 10169 bp, 9 predicted proteins | sample GraSoi_2013_80cm_FD_185828 | JGI IMG/M metagenome (GOLD analysis project Ga0209240, IMG submission 185828) | Grasslands soil microbial communities from the Angelo Coastal Reserve, California, USA - Sample 9_17_2013_80cm (SPAdes) (version 2) | ecosystem: Environmental > Terrestrial > Soil >... | reverse complement strand
CGGCCTGAAGTTCGGCGTGCGGATCACGGTCGCTCTCTACGTCTTCGAGGTGATCCTGCTGCTCGCGCTGAGCCTGACGATCCTGGCCAAGGGCGGCGCGAGCGGGCTGTCGGGCACCCCGTTCACCTGGCCGGGCGGCAAGTCGAGCGACGTGCTGCTCGCCTTCAGCCTCGCGGTCCTGGCCTTCGGAGGGTTCGAGGCCGCCGCGCCGCTGGCCGAGGAGACCCGCGATCCCCGGCGCAACGTGCCGATCGCCGTTCTCGGCTGCGTCCTGGTCAGCGGCATCATCTACGTGGTCGGTTCCTACGCCCTGGTAACGGCCTTCGGGGTGGGCCACGCCAGCACGCTGGCCAGCGACACCAACCCGTTCCACACTGCGGCCAAGACCTTCCTGCCGGTCCTCGCGCCGCTGATCACCTGGGTGTTCCTGTCCAGCGTGACGAGTTCCTACGTGGCGGCGAACACCAAGACATCACGGGTAATCTTCGCTGGCGCCCGCGGCGGTCTCTGGACAAAGGCGCTGGCCGGGGTGAGTCCGCGGTTCAGGACGCCGGCGGCGGCCGCGGTCGCGTTCGTGGCCCCCAGCATCCTGATCGGCGTCGTTTCCACAGCGTTCACCGCTCCCAGCACGGCGTCCGGATTCCTCGGCACCTACGGGATTCTCGGACTGATCATCATGTACCTGGTTGCGAACATCGCCCTGGTGGTCCAGTGGTCAAGTTCCGCCGCCAGGGCATCGGCAAGAACGTCTGGCTGTGGGTGGTGACGCCTGTCATCGGCGTGGCCGTGCTGGCCATCCCGATCTGGGGTGACCTGCGGCCGGGTCAGGCCAGCCCGTTCAACACGCTGCCCTGGCTGACGATCGCGCTGATCGCGGTCGGAGTCGTCTACGCGCTGGCGCTCGGCGCCTGGCGGCCGCGGGTGCTCGAGCGGGCTCCGGCGCTGCTCGAAGGCGACAGCAGCCTGGCCACCGACCCCCTGCCAATCAGCTAGGGGTCACAAGCTCCTGGTGCTGCGGGGCACCGGTCCGCTCCGCAGCACCAGGTTCCACCTCCGCAGCGTCGCTCCCGTGTGATCACGGACACTTGCCGACGGTCCTGGTCGAGAAGTGTCCGTGACACGGCAGCGCGGCTGCCGGGGGGCGCTCAGGCGCGGCGGGGCGCGACCGACTCGCGGTGCACCATGCGCATGGGCTCGCGGACCAGCACGTCGCGCTCTCTGCCGCCTTCCACCCTGGCGATCAGCGCGTCCACGGCCGCGCTGCCGAGTTCTGCAAGCGGCATGGCGACGCTGGTGACCGGCACGTCCAGGAAGGCCAGGCACTCGTCCTCATCGAAGCTCACCAGTGACATACCCTCAGGCACAGGCACGCTGGCCCACCGCAGCGCGGCCATGGCGCCGAACAGCTGGTTGAGGCTGCCCACCCCGCAAGCGGTCGGCCGGTCTGGTTCGGCCAGCAGCTTGCGCGCCGCCTCCCAGCCGCCCTCCTCCGTGGCCGGCGCGTGCAGTACGCGCAGCCTGATCCCATGGGCCGCGCTGATCCGCCTGGCGGCGCTAACCCGGCGGTGCACCGTGTCCACCCCGGCCGGCCCGTCGATGAGGCAGATGCTGCCGTGGCCGAGCCCGGCGACGTGGTCGATGAAGAGCCTGACCGCTCCCGGCTCGTCCATCACTACGTTGTTGCCGCGCTGCGGGCCCCTGCGGTTGACGTAGACGTGCGGGGTGGCCGGGACGCCGTCGGCGTGCTGGCTGATTCGGAGCGAGGTGGCGATCAGCAGGCCGTCCGCGCGGCTCTCGTCGACCAGGTACCGGTAGCTCCCCGGCGGCTTCGGGTCGTCGGTCGGCTCTTCCATGATCATGACGACGTAGCCGTGCTCGGTGGCACGCTGCAGAGCGCCGCGCTGCAGCCTGACCCAGATCGGGTTGCGCAGCAGCGGGATCACGAAAGCGAACGCCCCGGTGCGCTGCTGTTTCAGCGCCCGTGCGAGCGCGTTCGGCCGGTATCCCTGCTGCTTGGCGGTGATCAGGATCTGCTGGTAGATCTCCGGCCGTACCGACTGCGCCGGGTCGCCGTTGAGCACGCGCGACACCGTGGATGTGTGCACGCCGACAGCCCTGGCAATGTCGACCAGCCTCGAGCCACGGCGCTGGCGGGCGAGCGATGTATCCGATGGCGACGTACCTGTCATCCGACGCGCTGAACCCGCCCGGCGGGCCGGCCGGCTAGCCGTGGCCCCCCCGTTGACCTTGTCCTGATCCTCAGGCAACTGCTTACTCACCTGGTGCTAACTCACGCCGTCACGCCGCCATCGACCATCACCACCGAACCCTGCAGGTAGCTCGCACCGTCCGACGCGAGGAACGCAACCGTGGCGGCGATCTCGTCTGGCGAGCCGATCCGGCCCGCCGGAGTGCCTTGGCCGAACCGCGTCATCGCACCGGCGTCATGGCGGATCCAGTCGGCCATCTCGGTGTCGATCAGGCCTGGGCAGACGCAGTTCACCCGCACGCCGTCAGGACCGTGGTCTATGGCCAGGCTCCTGGTCAGCAGCACCAGGCCGCCCTTGGATGCGCAGTACGCGGCCCGGTGCTTGCCGCCGCGCACCCCAGCCGTCGACGCGATGTTCACGATGCAGCCGTCGCGAGCCGCGATCATCGCGGGGAGGAACTCGCGGCAGGTGAGGAACGGACCCTTAAGGTTGGTATCGACAATCCTGTCCCATTCGCGGGTGTCCAGGTCGGGCAGTAGCTGGATGCTGAACACGCCGACGGCGTTGACCAGCAGCCGCGGCTCGCCGAGATCGGCCCTGATCCGGTCGGCCGACGCGCGTACCGAGTCGGCATCGCGGACGTCAACGGCATAGCCCCGGGCTCTGGCTGGCCGGCCAGCCGCGTCGGTCAGCCCGGCGGCCAGGCCAACTGTGGCCGCCTGGCTGAGGTCGAGACAGGCTACGGCGAAGCCATCGGCAGCCAGGCGGCGGCAGATCGCCGAACCGATGCCGCCCGCCGCTCCGGTGACGACAGCGACCCTCACATAACCTCCGCGACGGTCCTGGTCAGCAGGATCGCGGCACAGAACGATTGGTAAACGGCCAGCGGATCGGCCCCGGTGAACCGCAGTTCGCGCGCGCCAATCCGCTCGACGCCGCGAACCCAGGCCGCCGCCTCGGCGATGTCGGTGGTCCTGACCGAGATCTCCAGCGTGGCCCCGGCCAGCAACGGCGGCTGCGCGGCCGCAGCGCCGGCCACCGCCTTCTGCGCCGTCTCCCGGATCAGCGCGCACGCCTGGGTCGGATGCAGGCTGTGCGCGGCCAGCCTGCTGACGTGCTCTTTGACCACCGCACAATGGACGCCGGGGATCAGCGCCGCCGTCTCCTCGCACGCGCACCTGTCCCCGGTCACCAGCACGACGGGCACGCCATAGTGCGCCGCTACCAGCGCGTTGATGCCTGCCTCCCCCGTCACCGAGCCGTCCAGCCGCGCCTCCATCACCGCGCGCGGGTTGTAGGTATGCGACAGGCCGGCCGGCGCCCCGATGGACCCGTGATAGGAGACGAACAAAACCGCATCGAAACTGTCGTCCAGCCCCTGCATCATGTACAGCGGCTTATGGCTGCCGGAAATGTAGGAGGCGCCGCCCGCCAGTTCGGCGGGCGGCAGGTTGCGCATGGTGGCATGCGAGTCGTTGAGGACGATCTGGGTCGCGCCGCCAGCCAGCGCGCCCTCGATCGCGGCGTTCACTTCGGCGAGCAGCAGCCGACGTCCCGCCGCGGCCTCGGGCCCGTCGCCGACACACTGGTCCCAGTCGACGACGCCAGCCGTGCCCTCCATGTCGCTGGATACGAAGACCTTCATGACTGCCGTCTCTCCTCAATCCGGTAGCTGTCGTCGCCGGCCGTCATCACGGCGTAGGTCCCGCCCGCCCTGGTCGACGCGCCGCCGTGGCTGCCGTCCGGGGTCAGGCACAGCGCCTGGAGCGGCGAACGGTAGTCGTCGGCCAGCTCATGCGTCTCGGCCAGCGCCGATGCGCAGGCCTCCCCCGGGCCTGCTCCGGCCTGCAGGGCGAGCAGCACACCACGGGCTGTGTTCGCGCGGATCGCCAGCTCGCCGCGGCCGGTGCAGGCAGCGCCTCCGACTCGGTTGTCGCAGTAGTTGCCGGCGCCTATCAGCGCGGAATCACCGACCCGCCCCGGGTACTTCCACGGGTACCCGCTGGTGCTGACGCCCACGGCCAGGTTGCCTGCGGCGTCAAGTGCCAGCACGTTGACTGTCCCCCACGGCCCGGCATGCGGGGCCATTGCCGTCAGCCGCTCGATCACCTGGCGGCGAAAGGCCACCTCGCCATCGCCGTACCGCTCCTGCGCCGCTTCGAGCCCGGCGGGCTCGAGGCCATCGCGCCATATCTGTCTGGCCTCGTCAGTAAGCGTGGGCCCGCGTTCGATGCCCATCTCGTCAGCGAACCGCTCGGCCCCGGCCCCGACGAGCAGCAGATGCTGCGGCAGCCGGTCGCAGATGGCCCTGGCGATCGAGATCGGGTGCGGGAACCCGGTGACTGCGGCGACCGCGCCAGCCTTGCGCGTCGCCCCGTCCATGACGGACGCGTCGAGCTCGACCTCGCCGAGCAGGTTGGGCAGACCGCCGACTCCGACGTAGTGGTCGGCCTCGTTTGCCTCCACGGCCCGGATGGCCGCCTCGACCGCATCCATGGCGCTCGCTCCGGCCCGGAGTAGCTCCATGCCGGCGGCCAGGCCGACCTCACCGCGCTCACTGGCAATTATGACGGGGGTAATAGTCAGGGCTACTCCTTATTCAGCAGTCGCTTCGGAGGACGCCGGCCCCGGCGGCCTTGGCAGCACCGGAGCCGACAGCGACGGCGAGAACGCGAAGTGGCAGGCCGCCTGGTGCGCCGGGTCGCCGGTCGCCACCGTCAGGGCAGGATCTTCGATCTCGCATACCGGCTGCGCGATCGGGCACCTGGTGCGGAACCGGCAGCCGGCCGGTATCCGCAGCGCGCTCGGCGGGTCACCGGCGACGGCTGGGCCGCTGTGGGCGGCGCCGTCGCCCCCGGCCGCCGGGTTGTCGGCCAGCTTAGGGATGGCGGCAAGCAGCCCCTTGGTGTAGGGGTGCCTTGGGTCGGCGAACAGCCGCTCGGTCGGCGCGACCTCGACGATCCTGCCCAGGTACATGACCGCGACCCGGTCGCAGAGGTGCCGGACGACGGCCAGGTTGTGCGAGATGAGCAGCAAGGTCAGGCCGAGCTCGCTGCGCAGGTCGCGCAGCAGGTTCAGGATCGTGGCCTGGACGCTGACGTCCAGGGCCGATACCGGTTCGTCGGCCACCAGGATCTGGGGGCGCAGCGCCAGGGCCCTCGCGATCGCCACCCGCTGCCGCTGCCCGCCGGAGAACTGCCTCGGGTAGGCGCGCAGCGCGTCTTCCCCGAGCCCGACCAGCGTGAGCAGTTCCTTGCTGTAGGTCTCCGTCGCGCCGTTCGGAACGATGTGATGCACCTTGAGCAGCTCGCGGAGCATGCCGCCGACGGTGAGCCTCGGGTTCAGCGAGGAGTACGGGTCCTGGAAGACCATCTGGATCCGCCGCTGGTCGGCGCGCGACCGGCGGGCCGGGAGACGCCTGCCGTCGAAGGTGATCTCGCCACGGTCGGCTGGGCGCAGCCCGGCCAGGGCCAGCGCGAGCGTCGACTTGCCAGAGCCCGACTCCCCGACCAGGGCCAGCGCCTCCCCTCTGGCCAGGTCGAGGTCGACGCCGTCCACGGCGTGCAGCATCCGCTGCTCGTGCCGGATCCTGGCGCTGAGGGCGGAGCCGACCGCGAAATAGACGGCCACATCCTTGGCTGCCAGCAGCGGCCCATTGCCGGCCGGGCCGACCTGGCCGACCGCGAAGCTCGATCCGGCCGGCCCGGCCGGATCGAGCGGTCCGCCGCTCATGACCGGGTCCGATCGGCTGCCGCGGCCCGGTCGGCCGCGACCGCTTCCTGGCAGCGCTCGTAGTGCAGGCAGGCCGTCGACCGGCCGCCTGGCAGCACCCGCAGCGGCGTGGGCAGCACCCTGCAGTCCGCCTCGGCGAACGCGCAACGCGGGTGGAACCGGCATCCCGGCGGCGGTGTCACCAGGCTCGGCGGCGAGCCCGGGATCGGCACCAGCGACTCGCGCACGTAGTCCACGTCAGGCGCCGACCTGACCAGCCCGAGCGTGTACGGGTGCCGGGGATCGAGCAGCACCTCACGCACGTCGCCGGTCTCGACCAGTTGCCCCCCGTACATCACCGCGATCCGCTGGCACAGCTGGGCGACGACCGGCAGGTCATGCGTGACGAAGATCAGGCTGACCCCGGACTCGGCGCACAACCGGGCAAGCAGCCGCAGGATCTGGTCCTGGATGGTCACGTCGAGCGCGGTAGTCGGCTCATCGCACAAGATGATCGCGGGGTCGCAGGACAGCGCGATCGCGATCATGACCCGCTGCCGCATGCCGCCAGAGAACTCATGCGGGTAGGCACGGAACCGCCGCTCAGGGTCGGGGATGCCGACCCGCCGCATCAGCCCGAGCGCCCGCTCCGCCGCCTTGGCCTTGCTGTATCCGAGGTGCACGCGCGGGCCCTCGGCGATCTGGTGGCCGACCCGCATAACCGGGTTGAGCGCGCTCATCGGCTCCTGGAAGATCATCGAAATCTTCGGGCCGCGGATGTGGTTCAGGTCGGAGTTAGACAGCTGGACCAGGTCGACGCCGTCGAGGACAACCTGGCCGGAGGTGATCCTGCCCTCGGCCGGCAGGACGCCGAGGATCGCCCGCAGCGTCATGCTCTTGCCCGAACCTGACTCGCCCACCAAGCCGAGCGCCTCGCCGGCGCCGACCTCGAGCGAGACGCCGTCCACAGCCCTGACCGTGCCCTGCCTGGACGCGATCTGCACATGCAGATCGCGGACGTCGAGCACCGGGACGTTGACGCCGGTGCCCGCCAGGCCGAAGCCAGACCACTCAGTAGCTGGCTGGCCGGTCATGAGTTGCCCGGCCTGATGATGTCGGCGAGCCCGTCGCCGATCAGCGATAGCGACAGCCCGACGATGACCACAGCGAGGCCGGGGAACGTGGTCAGCTGCCAGTGCGTGGTCAGGAAGTTCTGGCCGTCGTTGATCATCGATCCCAGGTCCGGTGTCGGCGGCGGCACGCCAAGCCCGAAGTAGCCGAGCGTCACGATGGCCAGAATGTCCTGCACGATGTCGGACATCGCGTAGATGATCGCCTGGGTGATGACGTTCGGCAGCAGGTGCCTGCCGATGATGCGGATTGGAGACAGGCCGCCCGCCCGCGCGGCAACCACGTAGTCCTGGCGTTTGGCGACCAGGATTTCGCCTCTGATGATGCGGGCGTAGGAGACCCAGCCGACCAGCGTGATCGCGATGTAAATGCTGCGCTCGCCCGGGCCGAGCACGAAGACCAGCGCGATAATCAGCACATAGAACGGGAACGCCACCACGATATCGACCAGGCGCATCAGCACCGTGTCCACCCAGCCGCCGAAATACCCGGCGATGCTGCCCAGGATCGTGCCGATGCAGAACGGCAGCAGCACGGCGATAAACGCGATCCGCAGATCAGTCCGCAGGCCGTAGAGCAGCCTCGCGAACGTGTCCCGGCCGGTCTGGTCGGTGCCGAGCCAATGATGCGCGCTCGGTCCGAGCAGACTGGCGTTGAGGTTCTGCTTGATCGGGTCGTAAGGCGTGAGCAGGGGCGCTGCCGCGGCAGCGATCACGATGATGGCCAGCAGGGTCAGCCCGGACGCGAGCGCGGGCTGGCGGTACCAGCGGCGCGGCGCGCGCGGCTGGGCGTGCTCCTCAGCCTGGCGTCCCAGAGCGGGCTCGGGCAAGGAAATCGTGCTCACCGGTCGAACCTGACTCTCGGGTCGAGCGCCGCGTACGACAAGTCGGCGAGCAGGTTCACGAGCACGACCAGCACGCCGAACACGAGCGTCACGCCCTGAACGACGGGGAAGTCACGCTGGAAGATCGAGTTGATCATCAGCTGGCCGATCCCGGGAATAGCGAAGACGAACTCGATGATCACCGTGCCGCCGATCAGGAAGCCGATGTTGATGCCGAGCACGGTGACCGCGGGGATGACGGCGTTACGCAGGACGTGCCGCATGAACAGCCGCGCTGGGGGGACGCCCTTGGACCTGGCCGTGGTGATGTACTCAGCGCCGAGCACGTTGAGCATGCTCGCCCGGAGCGCGCGGATCACCACGGGCGCGAGCGCGATCGCGACGGTCAGCGCGGGAAGGAACATCGCGTGCAGGTGGCCAACGAACCCGGTGCCATACCCGCTGACCGGGAATGCGCGGACGTGAATGGCCAGCGCGTAGATGAGCAGGATGCCGACCCAGAATGGGGGCATCCCCAGGCCGAACAGCGGCACCGCCCGGACGACCTGGTCGCGAATCCCGTCCTTGCGGGTCGCGGCGATCATGGCGAGCGGCACGCTGATCACCACGGCGAGCACAGCGGCGTAGACGATCAGCCACAGCGTAGGCGGGAGCCGGCTCAGGATTAGGGGCCTCGCCGGGACGCCGTAGTACAGGCTCTGACCCAGGTTGCCGTGCAGGAGTCGGTCCATGAAGAGCCAGTACTGGCTGACCAGCGGCCGGTCCAGGCCCCATTGCTTATGCAGGATCGCGATCCGCTGTGGCGTGGCGTGGATGCCGAGAATGGTCCGTGCGGGATCACCGGGGATCAGGTGAATCATGAAGAACACGACGATGGTCACGCCGACCGCGACCGGCACCAGCATCAGCAGCCGCCGGAAGACAAATGTCATCCGTCCCAACGACTACGGCCTTTCCCCGCTGGCCCGGGGAGACGACCCCCCGGGCCCCCTGGACCCGCTGCGAGCCCACCGCCCAGCGTGGCGCACAGGCGCTGCGCGCCACGCTGGACCACGTGCGGTCCGTTGAGCAAAATTGTCACTTGCTCAGCCAGACATCTTCCATATGCATGTTGCCGAGCGGAGTCACGAAGAAGCCGTGCACGTTGCTCGTGGTGGCGTACGGGTAAGGCGAATAGTACAGGTAGGCCATGAACGCGTCATTCGCCGCGCCGGTCTGGACGACGTTGTAGTACTGCTGGCGCTTGGCCGGGTCGGTCGTCGTTTCGGCGAGGTGGGTGTCCTTAACCACCGTCGGGTTGTTGTAGTTAGTGAAGAAGGACTTGGCGCCCGACTTGGGGTCAACCGCGAAGGTCGCCAGTTCGTCCGGGTCGGGAATGTCCATCGTCCACAGCGTGAGCACCATGTCGTACTTGAGCGTCTGCTCATCGCTGTTGACCACGTTCGTGTCGAGCTGGGTGATCTTCAGCTTGATGCCCAGCGGCTTCAGCTCGGACTGCAGGATCGTGGCGATGGTCACATAGTCGGAGTTGCCGGCCGGCACCAGGATCGTCGTCGTGAAGCCGTGCGGCACCGTGGACTTGGCCATCTCGGCCTTGGCCTGCGTGAGGTTGAATTGCAAGCCAGGCGTGCTGGCCTGGTAGAACGGCACCTGCGGCGGGAACAGCGAGTTCGCCGGTTTGCCGTTTCCGAACAAAACGGCCTTGACCAGGGCGTTCCTGTCGATGGCCAGTGAGATGGCACGCCGGACGTGGACGTCCTGGAATGGCTTGCGCAGCTCGTTGAACGCCAGGTAGTTGGTCTGAGTGGAGGGGAACAAGAACATATGCACGCCCGACGTACTCTTCAGGCTGGAGACAGTTGACCAGGCAGGTGTCTGGTCAATCTGTGCCTGGCCGCCCTTGAGCTGCAGTTCCCTGGTGTTGTCGCTGGTCACGTCCGTCCAGGTGACGCTGTTGAGGTAGGGCAGACCCTTCTGCCAGTAATTGGTGTTGCGCACCAGCTTGAGCGCCTGGCCCTTGTGCCAGTAGTCCCATTTGAACGGGCCGGTGCCGATCGGGTGCGTGTAGAACTGGGTCTCGGTCTGGCCTTCGTAGTTATTCGGCACGATGCCGTTGGCGAAGATCGACAGGTCGGCCAGGAGCGGTGCCCACGGGAACTTCAGGTGGATGACGACCGTGTCGGGTGACGGGGCGTCAACCGATTGGATCGCCGAGTCCAGGTACGCCCAGCCCTGCGTGGCCTTGCGGTTCTGGTCGATGGAGAACTTGACGT
>Ga0209240_1001214_pt1 | contig 10187 bp, 10 predicted proteins | sample GraSoi_2013_80cm_FD_185828 | JGI IMG/M metagenome (GOLD analysis project Ga0209240, IMG submission 185828) | Grasslands soil microbial communities from the Angelo Coastal Reserve, California, USA - Sample 9_17_2013_80cm (SPAdes) (version 2) | ecosystem: Environmental > Terrestrial > Soil >... | reverse complement strand
AGCGTCTATAACACCGCCATATTGGTGCCGAGTGAACCGGAATGTGGTGTGCTCGGTTGCGCCATGCTCGCGGGGTTTGCCGCCGGATTCTTTTCCAGTCTCGAGTCAGCCCGCTCCGATCTTGTTCGTTATGAGGGCGAGATCCTTCCGAACCCAGCCTGGTCCGATCGATACCAAAAGCTGCAGTCGTTGTTCGATGATCTCTACCAGAGCAGCCAGAAATTTTGGGATCGGCTGGAAAGCTAGAACCTTTTTTTTGCAGATGGATCCATCTTCACCCAGACAAGAGGAAAAATTGGAAGCGGCCGTACGGGCGGCCTGGCTTTATTACGTTGCTGGTAACACCCAGCATGAGATTGCCCAGAAACTAAAAATCTCCCGGCCTACCGCCCAGCGACTAGTGGCCTTGGCAGTGGAACGGGGTTTGGTGAAGGTTCGGGTCTATCATAAGGTGGCCAGTTGCCTGGAGCTCGCCATCGCGCTGCGCCAACGCTACAATTTATCGGTTTGTAATGTTGTGCCGGTAAACGTGGATAGCGGTGACCAGGTTCTCCGCAAAATTGCGGTCGCTGCCGCTCAAGTCATGGAATCTTATCTGAGCGAGGTCGATCCGAAAGTTATCGCGCTCGGTTCCGGGCAGACCATCAAAGCAGTCATTGGCGAACTAAACAATTTTGAACGGCCGCACCATCGAGTCCTTTCGCTGGTTGGGTCGATCGCGCGCGATGGCGCCAGCAATCCGTATGATGTGGCTCTTCAAGCTGCAGAAAAGATCGGAAGCAAATGTTTCCTTCTGCCGGCTCCGCTCGTGGCGGATTCACCGGAAGAACGGAAACAATGGTGCCGCCACCGGCTGTATAAGGTTGTGGAAGAGCTTTCCAGCGAAGCGGATGTAGCCTTTGTGGGAATTGGAGATATTCGAGAGGGTTGTCCACTTCACCGGGACGGTTTTATTACCAGTGATGAAGTCATTGAACTGATGAAGGCGAGTGCGGTTGGTGATCATCTTGGCTGGACCTATGACGAAAGAGGGGAGCCCGTGCGCGTCTCGGTTCAAGAACGGGTCACCAGCATCCAATTACCGCGTCCTTCAAGAAAACCGGTAATCGCTTTTGCCGGCGGGGAACTTAAATCAAAGGCAGTCTTGGGAGCATTACGCGGCCACTGGATCAACGGCTTGGTCACCGACGAGAATTGTGCACGCGCTGTGTTAGCTGCGGAGTGAACCTGACAGATGTGAAAGGTGATTGGTGAAAGGTGATTGGTGATTGGTGGAGCGAGGCGCGAGGGTTGATTGCTCCGCTCTCGTGCTCCCTCCTTCGCAAAGCGACTCGACTGAGCTCGCCGAAGTCCAGGCAATTTATTGCCTGGAATCCGTTTCAAAAAGGATCCGTCCCGTATGGACGGTCAGATCCTTGATTAATCGTCCCTAATCGTAGCACGCCTAACGGACCCAATCATACCGTGCCCTACGGGACGGATTCTCGATTGGATCTGTTCCAGGCAATAAATTGCCTGGCTACGATCAGACCGTCCCTAACGGGACGGAGCGCTTTCTTGGCAGGTTCCAGGCAGTAAACTGCCTGGACTTCGGCGAGCTCAGTCGAGTCGCTACGATCATTCAGTCCCTCCGGGACAAAAGCGGCTCGTTCCCGGTCCGGCAGCTGCCGGAGCGATGTCGGCGTTTCAATGAAACTGTTCTCGCTCCGTTGATCCCGCCAATGCGATTGTCGAGGACTCGCCTTGCGAAATGACCTGGGCGACGTCGTCAAAATAACCGGCTCCTACCTCTCGCTGATGTTTAGTGGCGGTGTACCCCTGTTTTTCGGCACTGAACTCCTGCGCTTGCAACTCGGCGTACGCTGACATCCCGCGCTCTTTATAGCCACGTGAAAGCTGGAACATACTGAAGTTGAGTGTGTGGAAACCAGCCAAGGTAATGAATTGGAAGTGGTACCCCAGCTTCGCCAGTTCTTGCTGAAAGGAAGCAATCGTTGATTCATCCAGTTTCTTCCGCCAATTGAAGGAAGGCGAACAGTTATAGGCAAGTCGCTTGCCGGGATGCTTTTGGTGGACGGCGGCGGCGAATCGTTCTGCCTCGGCTAGATCGGGTTCACTGGTTTCACACCAAAGAAGATCAGCATAGGGTGCGTAGGCCAAAGCGCGCGCGATTGCCTGATCCATTCCTGCCCGTACCCGGAAAAAGCCTTCACTGGTGCGTTCTCCGGTCAGGAACGGCTGGTCGCGCGGATCGATGTCGCTTGTTAGGAGGGCGGCTGCATTTGCATCGGTTCTGGCGATGATGACCGTAGGAACGTCACCGATATCCGCGGCCAACCGTGCAGCAACTAAGTTGTTAATCGCCTGACGGGTAGAAATGAGCACCTTCCCTCCGAGGTGCCCGCATTTCTTCTCCGAAGCCAACTGGTCTTCGAGATGAATTCCGGCAGCGCCTGCTTCGACCAGTGCCTTAACTAACTCAAACACATTCAAGGATCCGCCGAAACCGGCTTCGGCATCGGCCACGATCGGCGCCATCCAATAAGTGTCGGTTCGACCCTCGTGATGATCGATCTGATCAGCGCGGAGTAGGGCATGGTTAATCCGGCGAACCACTGCAGGCACGCTATTCGCAGGATAGAGACTTTGGTCAGGGTACATCTGTTCGGCGAGATTGGCGTCGGCGGCGACCTGCCAGCCGCTCAGATAGATCGCTTTAAGACCTGCCCGCACTTGTTGTACTGCTTGATTGCCAGTAAGTGCCCCCAAAGCCGTAACCGGCGGCTCGGTCTTCAGCAAGTGCCAGAGCCTTTCCGCGCCCCGCCTTGCCAATGTATACTCGATGCGGAAAGAGCCGCTTAGCCGTTCCACGTCTTGGCGTGAGTAAGGTCGGGCCACGTCATCCCATCGCTTGGGATCGTGCGATACTGGGAAATTAAAATTACGTTCGCCGTCGTGAGTTTGTGCCTTCGGACTCTCCGGCGTTTTGACCGAGTGCATATTTAGTCCTTACTTCCTTGGAGAAATTCGGTGTCTTCAAACCGAAAATCCAGCAATTCCCTCGCCGAGCCGATGTTAATTCCCGGGTAGGGACTTTTGTTTTTTTCTGCGGGACGAGATGGTTGTGGATCTGTCGAGTGAGCAGGGGAGCCCGCCGATGAGCTGACTTGGAACGCGGAGTGGCCGGGATTACCAGGTCGCAGAAAGATACCTGAAGCCATTAAGATAAAGTGTCTACCGTCTTGGTTCGGGTTCATGGGTCATGATGTGGGTATTAGTGTTAAGTGCGCATAGGTTATGGGCCGGCTGGTTGATGGATTTTGACTAGTCCTGGCTCGCTCGAATGAGAGAGCAGGTCCGGTACAGAATAGTCAACGAGGGCGGCCCGCGTTAGGCTACTCGTACCTTAGAGTAGGCTACTACTGCGGCCGCCTTAGCGATTCGTTGACTGGACCGGCTAAGGAGCATAAACGCGTGCACCATAGTTCCAGGGTCCGCCATCGGTCAAGGCTTTAGTTTCCGGGAGGCTCACTTCGTTTCCGATTCCACCACCGTAACTTCCAGTGGGTGGCGGCTTACTGATTCACGCTCTCTGCTGACCTTTGGAGCGGGTGTGTCCCAGTCGAGGCCAACCTGGCGAAGTTCCTCGCGCAAACGAGATAAGTCCCAAACGTAAACGCTGCCGTAACTCGATAGAACAGAAAGCCTGCTATCATCAGGCACCTTGTTAATCTGATAAAGCCAATGTTCGAGTATCCGAGATCTTTGATGTTGGAGTTCAGCCAACGCTTTTTCTTGAACTCCCGCACTCCTCCATTTTCATTCTCCCCCATGCGTCACCGTTTCGCAAGCAGCACCGATACGCAGATCCTCGGCGAGCTTAACCATCAATTGATCCGCGATGAAGGTCATCGCAACCGGATGTCAATTCCGGAACTCGTGACCCGAATAGTGGGCTTTATGGATTATTGCCTGAGGGGGGGAGAAACAACCAGCTCGAAGGAAAACTGAAAAATCTCACGCAAAGCAGACTTCGCCCCGTCTCCCCCTTTAGCTATGTCGGCCAGGGACGCAAAGACGCAAAGGTAAAACGAAGCCTGAAATAGCCGCGAAAAGGCACAAAACGCACAAAAAGGAGGACTTGAAATTTGGTAAACTGACCTTCACTGCGCGCTATGGATCGATTGAACTTTCTGGATCGATGGCTACCACACGACTGTCGTCCTACGATTCAGTTTTTTTTGAGCTTTTTGCGCCTTTTTGCGGCTATTTCTGGTTTCTCCCTTTCCTTTGCGCCTTTGCGTCTTTGCGTGAGATTTTTAGTCTTTTGTCACCTCTTCCCCAAGCTTGAGCTGCCAATTCTTGTCCGGGAAGACGTGTTTAATATAAAGCGGATGATCGAAGCGGTGATGTGCGTACATCAAATCGTGCCACCAATTCGGGACTACCCGTTTTTGCGCCATGCCGTTGATCTTGGCGATCTTCATGGTCGGGTTCTGCTGGTTAAATTCATCAATGGCAAGCAACTCTCCGGTATAATGTGAGTGCAGCTCCCAATCGCCGCCGATCATGTCGTCGAAATAGCATAGTACCCGAGGCAGGAAATAAGCGTGATCTTCTCCCAATAACTTAAATGCTGTGACGGTGGACGAATAATAGTCGGCATCGAACGAGATGAAGCCAATGGGCGCCGGATTATATTGCTTCACAAAACCGGGCACGGTCTCAGTGAAGTCGCCCAAGATTAACTTCGATTGACTTAGCCGCCTGATCAACGCCTCTTTGTCCATTTGGAAAAAGCCGGCCTGCCAGAGATACGGGTTATCCCGGTAGTCATCGGGTGGCGGCATCCCGGTTCCGGTATCAAAACCGTAGGTATCAACCCCGATACCGGTGTGACGGCTTACTTCTCTCGCTGCTTCTTCCAGTCCTAAAAGGCCATTCCCTGCGGCCACCCCGAATTCAATCGCGCTGATCTTTTTGATATCTAACGCTTGAGCGGTCAATGCCGCCCGATAAACACCGTACGCATAGTCCGGCCTCTTAAATAGATCCCAGCGCATCCGTCGTTCGAAAGACGGATTGGGCAGTAACCGAAAAACTTCTTGGAGAAACTCTTTCGGGAACAAAGCTTCAATCCACGCGCATAATTCCATAGGCAAGACGCAGCCGGGTCGCCGCGGTCCAGCGCCGGCTGTCGTTATGTAACTTCTTGATGTACCGCCTGGTAGTCAATGCAGAGGTAATTGTCCTAAAGGGTAAATCGTCTTTGCCCCGAAGTGGGCAATAGAACTTAGCCCAGGGTTTCAACCCTGGGTACCGCGTGTTGAGTCGATGTGCCCTGAAAGGGCACCAGAACCGGTTACAAGCGAGATGTGAACACGGCGAACGCCAACCACTCCAATACTCCGCAACTCCATTGCTCCACCACTCCGTGCGGGCCCTTCGAGGACGAGGACAGCCTGCCCGACGTAGCTTTTGCTGTTGAGGGTCGAGAGCTCTGCGGCCAGCGAAGTCGGGACGACGAGGACGAGTACGATTGAGAGACGCCCCTCTCACAACTTCCGATACATCACATACGCATCCGTGTAACCGTGGACGGGATGAAGGAATGCTTCCGGTAGAGTCCCTACAATATTAAACCCGAGGCTCTCCCAAAGGCGAACCGCTCTTTCGTTGCGCTTTACCACGAAATTGAATTGCATCGCGCGAAATCCCCGGCCTTTAGCGTATTTCAGTGAATGGCTACACATCCGCCGGGCTATACCTCGTCCGGAAGCCGCTGCTGCCGTGATGTAACCGCAGTTCGCAACGTGGGAACCGCCTCCCTTTTGGTTTGGATGCAAAAAGTAGGTCCCGATAACTGCTCCCTCGTCCTCAGCCACGAAGACGATGTTACCGTCTGAGAACCAGTAAGCCAGGGCGGCTTCACGAGTCCAATCACGAGGTAGAGCGTAAGTTTCTCCCGCGCGAATCACCGGCTCCAAAATTGTCCAAACTGCATCCGAATCCTGCGAACGGCTAGCCTCACGAATTGTCAACATGACCACTCGCCACGATCGATGCACCGACTAAGGCCTGCAACGCTTTGTCCGAACCGTGGGAATGATGGAATAAACAGGTGGTGTTGCATTGCACCTACCACGGCAGGGCTTCGCCCATATGGAAATAACCCCCGGTTGGCCCATCCTCGGACAGAGTAGCCAGCCACGCGCTGGTCTTGCCGCCCTCAGAAATATCAAGATCTGCTCCTTCACCGCCCATCTCTGTTCGTACCCAGCCAGGATGAGCCGAATTCACTTTGATCGGGGTATCTCGGAGTTCGTGCGCGAGATGGATCGTGAATGAGTTTAGAGCCGCCTTCGATGTATCATAAGCGAACACCTTCTTTTGAAATTTCGGCGATTTCGGGTCCGAATGGAGAGTCAAAGATCCCATGATGCTCGAGACATTCACAATCCGGCCCGCGGGCGATTTACGGAGCAGCGGCAAGAGTTTTTGAGTCAGCGCCACGGTCCCAAAAAAGTTTGTCTCAAATGTCTCCCGCAGAATTTCCGATGGTAGGGTGCTAGTTCGATTGCCGTTCGGAAGCGGGCTGCTTGAAGTAGTGCTTTCCTTCCAGATGGCCGCATTATTAATGAGGATATCCAGCCGGCCATATTCCTTCTCCAGATAGTCATAAGCAGCCTGATGGGTACCCTGATTTGCAACGTCCAACTCAAGCGCTTCAACTTGGTACCCTGCTTCTCGCAATTCTTGGGCGATGGTTTCTCCTTTCTTATAGTCTCTGCACGCGAGAATCACGTGAATGTCTTGGCTGACCAATTCACGTGCCGTCTGCAGCCCCAAACCGCGGTTACCGCCGGTGACCAGCGCGATGCGTCGATCTGCGTTCTTCATGGCGAAAACCCTAGCCCCACTTCCAACCAGTCAAAAACGCATTCTAGGCATTTTAAATATGATCCTCAGTCATCATATCTCACGAGAGGGAACGAAGACCCTTACCCCCGAAGATTAATTTTTACAGAAGATAACGAAGTTAACGAAGGTGATCCGCCCCCCCAGGTTCTGCTGCCTGAGTCCGTACCCCCTTCGTTGCCTTCGTTACCTTCTGTAAAAAAATGTTCGTGGACCTGGTCTATCGCTGCCTCGCGCCCCCGATCGCCTCCTCCTAGCTCCTAGATTCCAGCTCCTAACTCCTGTCCCGCGCCAGCGTCCCAAGAAAGTCAAGAAATGCGCGCAGTTTAGCTGGCACGAAATGGCGGGACGTGTGGTAAATGTAGAGCGGAAAATGTTCGTCTGACCAATCCGGGAAAAGGTTGACTAGCTTGCCATGTTTTAGGAGAGCCTCGATTCCCAGCTCGAAAACTTGGGCGACACCCATCCCAGCTAGACAGGCTTCCAGATGGGTTAATGCGTCGTTCAAGATCAATCGGCCCGTCACCGGCACGGTGATGATTTTCTTTCCGTGATGAAATTCCCACGGGAACGGCGTTCGGGTTGTCGGGTCGCGAAAGAGAAGGCATTCGTGCTGGTCTTTTGCCAAATCACGCGGTGACTCAGGCCGGCCGCGCCGGCTAAGGTAACGCGGCGAAGCACAGGTCAAGACTCGGACTTGGAGCAGTCGGCGGATGATCAAAGAGGATGGCGCTGGTTCCCCGAAGCGCACCGCCGCGTCGAATCCTTCCCCGATTAAGTCACCGATTGTGTCCCTGACCACTAGCTCAATTTGAAGATGTGGATGCGCCGCCAGAAAAACATTTAGCCGGGGAACCAATACCAACCGGGCGAAAGTAGGGTCAACATTGACCCGGAGCCGGCCACGGACGCTGGTAGCAGAAAGTACCGCTTTTTCCGCTGCTTCCTCGAGGCGAGCCATTAACGGAACTAACTCTTCGCAAAACTGCCGTCCGGTCTCAGTCAAACGAATGACTTTGGCGTTACGCTCAAAAAGGCGCGCCCCCAAGCGTTGTTCTAACCGCTGAATCGCTCGACTGACGCCAGACTGACTCAACCCGAGAGCCTGTCCCGCACCCACAAATGAGCCCGCATCGACCACCGCCATTACCACCGGGATCCCAGTCAGCAGGCGAGGATCGAAACTCACTTTATTAGCGGGCTTCGCCATTTCAGATACTACGGCACCTATCGGGTTCCGGTATACTACGGATTCAACTAGTCCACTAGACGAGTACATCCAAATATGGCATATTCGTCCAAGAATGGATTTCGCCGATGTACAAACCACATCATACCGACGAACCCGACGCCTTGGACGTGCGCGTCACCCCATTCGCCGATCGCGCTAAACCTGAGGTCAGAGCCCGGCTCTCCGGTCCGGCGATGCGGACCTTTCTCAATATTGCGCAGGCGTGGGATCTCAGCTTTGAGGAACAACGCGGGCTTTTGGGTTGGCCGGCTCGATCGACCCTTTACAACTATCAAAACGGTAAAGTATCGATTCTCTCTTACGACACCTTACAGCGGATTTCCCTGGTCATCGGTATCTACAAAGCGCTGCATATCCTCTATCCCGATTTTGCCGATCGTTGGATGAAACTGCCGAATAACAATCCGTTGTTCGGCGGGAAATCGGCACTCGAGTTCGTAACCGCCACCGGGATTGGCGGTTTGGAGAACGTTCGCAGACTACTCGATAGCAGACGAGGCGGATGGAACTAAAGGACGTCGGCTTAAGCCGCTTACATGGACAGGTGACCCGTCGGCTGATTCCGAGTCGCTATCCGCCTATCGGGATTCTGGATCAGGTGAGCTCTCCCGAGGATCTAGAAGCTGTTTTCGAGCTTGAGGCATGGACTAATGATCGCGTTTCGCATGAGCTCGGTATCCTATATGGCATTCCAAAAGACGAATGGATCTTTGGTCCAAATGCGACGGTGGTGATGGCAGCCTTTTGCCATCCGAGACCGGACGGCGGCCGGTTCAATGATTCAAGCCGCGGCGCGTGGTACGCCGCGTTCGAGTTAGAGACAGCCCAGACCGAGATTGCTTATCACAAAACCAAAGAGTTAGCCGAAGTCGGTGTGTTTGAGACCCGGGTCCAGTACCGGGAATATGTCGCCCGGTTCTGGGCTGAATTTCACGATCTCCGGCCGCCTAAACGCGAATTCATCCCTTACCATGACCCCAATGGTTACGAAGTATCGCAACGGTTGGCGGTAACCCTTCTGCTGAATGGGTCGAACGGAATTCTTTACCGAAGCGTACGACACCCTGGCGGTGAATGTATCGCGTGTTTCCGGCCCGCTCTGGTCAAAGAAGTTCGGCAAGGTGCCCACTTCGAGTTGAGCTGGGAAGGAACCCTGACTCCGCGGATCCGCAAACTCACTGGCTGATTTAGACGAGGAAATGTTGCAAGTCGAGTCACTCGGCTCGTCCTTTATGGTTAAACTGCACTTTTCCACTATGAAGCAGCCTCTTCCAACCAAAGTAGGATTCCTGGCATGGTGCTATTTTGCCTTCCTGTTCGCGCCAGGTACGAGTCAGGCCGGCAGCGTCGAGACGCTACAAGATCTGGAGAAGATATCGTTTTTTCCTTTTGGTGGGATCGGAGTTGTGGGAAGCAGGGCGACCGGGGACACGCTTTTTTTGCAACTCGCGAAAGATCATAACAACACCAGCTTGTTCCATTCGCTTTGGAAAGACGGCACCAACGAAGCCAAATGTTATGCATTGCTCGGGCTGTATTGGCTGAAAGATCCGGATGCCGATCGATTCGCGCAAACCTTTGCTTCTGGACACATCTCCGTCGCGACGGCTCGCGGTTGTATGGTAGGAATGAGAGAAGAGGTTGCCAGCTTTGTCGCTAGTTTTAAGTCAGGCGAACATATCCGATATTATTTTCCCGAGTTGGCCGCCTCGCAGTGAGCGACAAAAAGATCAGACAGCAAATTTGCACAACAAGATCACAAAGGCCACGAAGACGGAGTCTTAACAGAAAGAAGCAGCGCGGCGGAGCCGCAACCAAAAGTGGTGGGTGTTAGAACGCCGTGGGTTCGGTAAAAATGGAGGATGCAAAACCAAACCGTACCAGTACCACGCGGCGTTCCAGAGAGTTTCTATAGCAAATTTGGCCAACATATCACGTCGGTTCTTAGCGGCTTTGATCGGATCCGATTTCGAGCGACGCTGCGGATGCTCTATCAGCCCTCGATGATGGACCGATA
>Ga0209240_1001213_pt1 | contig 10193 bp, 10 predicted proteins | sample GraSoi_2013_80cm_FD_185828 | JGI IMG/M metagenome (GOLD analysis project Ga0209240, IMG submission 185828) | Grasslands soil microbial communities from the Angelo Coastal Reserve, California, USA - Sample 9_17_2013_80cm (SPAdes) (version 2) | ecosystem: Environmental > Terrestrial > Soil >... | reverse complement strand
TATCGGTTGACAGGTGAACGCGATCAGCGGCCGAGCAGATCCGGCGCGATCTTCTTGCAGGCTTCGACCAGACCCTGCACCGCGCCGACCGACTTGTCGAATGCTTCGCGGTCCTTGCCGGCCAGTTCGATCTCGACAATACGCTCGACCCCTTTCGATCCGATGACAGCGGGGACGCCGACATACATGTCCTTCACGCCGTATTCGCCGTTGAGGTAGGCGGCGCAGGGCAGCACGCGCTTCTTGTCCTTGAGGTAGCTCTCGGCCATCGCAATCGCGGATGCCGCCGGCGCATAGAACGCCGAACCGGTCTTCAACAGGTTGACGATCTCGGCCCCGCCGTTGCGGGTACGGTCGACGATCTCGTCGATCCGCGCCTGCGAGGTCCAGCCCATCTTGACCAGATCGGGCAGCGGAATGCCGGCCACGGTAGAGTATCTCACCAACGGCACCATGGTGTCGCCATGGCCGCCAAGCACGAACGCGGTGACGTCTTCGACCGAGACGTTGAACTCGTCGGCAAGGAAATAGCGGAAGCGCGAGGAATCCAGCACGCCCGCCATGCCCACCACCTTCTTGTGCGGCATGCCTGATGCCTTCTGCAGCGCCCATACCATGGCGTCGAGCGGGTTGGTGATGCAGATGACGAAGGCATCGGGTGCATATTTCTTGATGCCGGCGCCGACCTGCTCCATCACCTTGAGATTGATGCTCAACAGATCGTCGCGGCTCATGCCGGGTTTGCGCGGCACGCCGGCGGTGACGATGCAGACCTTGGCGTTGTCGAGCGCGTCATAGGAATTGGCGCCGGTGAAATGCGCGTCGAACCCGTCGACCGGGGAGGATTGCGCGATGTCGAGCGCTTTGCCTTGCGGCACGCCCTCGGCGATGTCGAACAGCACCACATCGCCCAGTTCCTTCAGGCCGATCAGGTGAGCCAGCGTTCCGCCGATCTGGCCGGAGCCAATCAAAGCAATCTTGTTGCGCGCCATGAGAAATCTGTCCTTTGAAGGTCATGCAGGAGGTGGAGAAAGCTTAAATGGCTGGTTATCCCTTTCGACCGACCCGTTCAAGTCGCGCCGTGTTCAATTGTTGGCCACCGCGTCATTCCGGGGCGCGTCGAAGACGCGAACCCGGAATCCAGAGGTTGTTAGAGCGAGATTTCCGGGTTCGCGCTGACGCGCGCCCCGGAATGACGGAGTGTGAATCTACGTTTCCACCAATCCGGTACTCGACCCGCTTGCGACCGAATCCTTGTGGCCGTGCGGCAGCGCCAGATAAGATTCCGAACTCATCTCGATCAGCCGCGACGCGGTCCGCTTGAACTCGTTCGCCTCATCGCCGTCAGTCGCGACATACAGCGACAGTGGATCGGCCTCGGCGGAGGCCATCAGCTTCACCGCGTTGTCGTAGAGCGTATCGATCAGCGCGATGAACCGCCTGGCCGCGTTGCGGTCGGGGTAATCCATCACCGGAATGCGGTCGATCATGATGGTGTGATAGTCGTGCGCCAGCCGAAGGTAGTCCGACGCGGCGAGCGGTTTTTCGCAGATGTCCGCAAAGGAAAACCGCGCGACGCCATCGGCCGAACACGGCACATGCAAGGTCCGTCCCTTGATCGAAATATCGCGCGGCTTGCACTTGGCATTGCCGGTCATCTTGACCCATGCCCGGTCGAGCGCCGCATCGGCCGCGCGATCGGCCGGCACCAGCCACATTTTCACGCCGGTGAGTTTTTCGAGCCGGAAATCGGTGCGCGCATCGAGCCGCAGCACGTCCATATGATCAACTATCTGCGCGATAAAGGGCAGGAACAGCGCCCGGTTCAGTCCCCCCTTGTAGAGATCGTCGGGCGCGACATTGGATGTCGCCACCACCACGGTGCCGAGTTCGAACAGTTTTGAGAACAGCCGCCCCAGGATCATCGCATCCGCGATGTCGGTGACATGGAACTCGTCGAAACACAAAAGCCACGCCTCGTCGAAGATCGACGCCGCGGTGAGCGCGATCACGTCGCCGTCGGCGATTTCGCCGCGCGTGATATTCTGACGAAAGCCATAGATCCGCTCGTGAACGTCGGCCATGAATTCGTGGAAGTGCGCGCGGCGCTTGTGCTCGACCGAACTGTGCTGAAAAAACAGATCCATCAGCATGGTCTTGCCGCGCCCGACCTCGCCATGAATGTAGAGGCCGCGTGGCGGCGCCTCGTCCTTGTCGGCAAACAGCCGGCCAAGCAGGCCTTGCTTGCGCAGCGGCGTATAGCTCGCAAGCCGCTGCTCGAGGTCCGCGAACGCCACGGCGGCCTCCGCCTGCGCGGCGTCGGCCTCGATCGCCCCGGAGGCGACGAGGCTCTGATAATGGGCGCGGAACGAGGCGGACGGGGGAGACAGCATGGCCCCTTTACGCCGTCAACACGGCGAAAATTGCAAGCCAAGAATTGGTGCAAGGGGCAACCCGTCATACCCGCGAAAGCGGGTATCCAGTACGCCGCGGCTTTTCGATTCAATCACCGGCGCCTCTGGAATACTGGATCATCCGCTTTCGCGGATGATGACGACGATGAATGTGGGGGCCCCGTGCCCGCTACGCGCTCAGCGCGTAGGAATCCTCGACCACATAGGGCCCGCCGCCAGTGGATGCGCGGGACGAAAACAGTACGAAACGCGACGCCGTGAATACCCTCGTCGGAAAATATCCGCGCACCGACAGGTAGTCCGCGACATCCTGATTGGACGCATCGCGCAGCCGCGCCAACGTCACATGTGGCGTGAACTTCCGCCCCTCTGGATCGAGCCCGATGCGTTGCATCAGCCGTTCCAACTCGGCCTGCAACTCGATCAATGGCCGGCTTGGCACCACAGACGCGACCACCGCCCGCGGCTTGCGCCCGCCAAAGCTCGACAGGCCCTGCAGCGCAACCTCGAACGGCTTGCGGTTGACCCGGAACAGCATCGAGGCGATTTCGTTCGCGGCAATGCCGTCAATGTCGCCGATAAAGCGTAAGGTGACGTGGTAATCTTCGGGATCGATCCAGCGGGCGCCTGGAAGGCCGCCACGCAAATTGGAAAGGGTCTGGCCAATCTCGGCCGGAATTTCCAGTCCAGTGAACAAGCGCGGCATCGTTGTGACTCCCGATGCTGAAACCCGGTAACGAATCACCGATGCTGATTTCTACCGCAGTTATGTGACTCTGCGAAGCATCCGGCGTTAACAGATTGGAAATCTCCCGGCAAAACACCTGTTAGGGTTATCGCTGCCCGTTTTTCAACTGCGTTGCCCGGATATCGCGCCAAGAAATGCCTCCACCGTGGGCAGGATATTCTTGACGATCACATCGACGCCCTCCGCCGTCGGATGCAGGCCGTCCGCCTGGTTGAGCCTGGCGTCGGTGGCGACGCCCTCCAGAAAAAACGGATATAACGGCACCCCGAAGGATTTCGCCAGCTCCGGATAGATCGCGTTGAAACGGGCCGAATAGTCACTGCCATAATTTGGCGGCGCCACCATCCCGCACAACAGGACCGCGATCTTGCGCGCCTTCAGTCGCGTCAGGATATCGGTCAGCGCGGCGCGGGTCACCCTTGGATCGATGCCTCGCAGGGCATCGTTGGCGCCGAGCTCGAGGATCACGGCCTCGGTCCCCTCAGGAACCGACCAGTCGAGCCGGTCACGGCCGCCGGAAGTAGTATCGCCGGACACCCCGGCATTGATCATATCGACCGCTATCCCATTGGTTTCCAAGGATTTTTGCAGCCGGGCCGGGAACGCGGACGAGGCCGAAAGGCCAAGGCCGGCGCTCAGTGAATCTCCCAATACGACCATCTTGATCGGCTTTGTGTCGCGAGCGGCCGACGTTTGGGCGAACGCTGTTCCCGCGGCCATCAGAAGCATCCCCAACACAAGCATGTGCGCGAACGACCGCACCTGCCTCTCGACCCCAGCGGCGAAAGTGCCATATGACCGAGCCATGGACAGTCTCATCGAACCCACCTCGCTGGCCGGCCTCGAGCCGGACACCATTTTTATCTCCAACGTCAATCTCTCGCTCGGCGCGGGCGCCGCGCGCGTTCACATTCTCAAGGATATCAGTCTGCGCGTGGCGCCGGGTGAGGCGATTGGCCTGATCGGACCGTCCGGCTCGGGGAAATCCACGCTTCTGATGGTGATGGCGGGACTGGAGCGTCCCGACAGCGGAGAGGTGGTAGTCAATGGCACCCCTTTCAATGCCCTCGACGAGGACGCGCTGGCGCGCTTTCGCGGCCGTCAGGTCGGCATCGTGTTCCAGTCGTTTCATCTGATACCGACCATGACGGCGCTGGAAAATGTCGCGGTGCCGCTGGAGCTGGCCGGCAATCCCGATGCTTCGCAGCGCGCGGCGCAAGAACTCGCCTCCGTCGGTCTCGAGGACCGGCTGCATCATTATCCCACGCAATTGTCCGGCGGCGAACAGCAGCGCGTCGCACTGGCCCGCGCGCTGGCGCCCGATCCCGCCATCCTGGTGGCGGACGAGCCCACCGGAAATCTCGATGAGGCCACCGGCAAGCAGATCGTCGACCTCCTGTTCACCAAACACGCCGAGCGCGGCATGACGCTGGTACTCGTGACCCACGACACTTCGCTGGCGCAGCGCTGCGATCGCGTGGTGCGGCTGCGCTCGGGGCGGATCGATGGACAGGTCGCGGATCGCAAAGCTGCCGCTTCATGAGTGTTGCTTCCGAACCCATGGATCGCGGCCGCGCGGGATCGCTTGCGCTCAGCTACGCCTTGCGCGAATTGCGCGGCGGCTTGCGCGGCTTCTACGTTTTCATCGCCTGCATCGCGCTCGGCGTGATGGCAATCGCCGGCGTCGGCTCGGTCTCGGCGAGCTTCAGCGACGGGCTGGCGCGCGAAGGCCGCACCCTGCTTGGCGGCGACGTGGCGTTCGCCCTGTTCCAGCGTGAAGCCAAGCCCGATGAAATCGCGTTTCTCCGCTCGCGCGGAGAAGTATCCGTTGCGGCGACATTGCGCGCGATGGCGCGCGCCGGCGACGGTCGGCTCGCTTTGGTCGAACTCAAGGCCGTGGATGGCAACTACCCGATGCTCGGCGAATTGGTACTCGATCCGAAGATGCCGATCGCCGACGTGCTGGCCGAGCGGAAGGAGGCGACCGGCGTCGTGTTCGGCGCGGCCGCCGATTCGACCTTGCTGGCGCGGCTCGATCTCAAGCTCGGCGACCGCGTCACCGTCGGCAGCGCTACGTTCGAGATCCGAAGCATCATCGACAGCGAGCCGGACAAACTCGGCGGCGGCGTAGGTCTGGGCCCCCGGTTCCTGGTCGGCGAAGCCGGGCTGCGCGCGACCGAATTGTTGCAGCCCGGCAGCCTGGTGCGCTGGACCTACCGGGTCAGGCTGCCGGCCAACGCGGCCGGCGTCCGCGCCGCAACTGCGCTCGCCAGCGATGCGCGAAGCACATTGCCTGAGGCAGGCTGGGAGATTCGCAGCCGCGACAACGCCTCGCCCCAGCTTGAACGCACCATCAACCGCTTTACCCAGTTTCTCGCTTTGGTCGGCCTCGCCGCGCTGCTGGTCGGCGGAGTAGGCGTCGCCAATGCCGTCAAAAGCCACATCGATCGCCGCCGCGACGTGATCGCTACGTTCAAGGCGGTGGGCGCCACCGGCCGCGACGTCTTCACCATCTATCTGACCCAGGTGGTGGTTCTCGCCGCCATCGGCTCGGTGATCGGGCTCGCCGCCGGCGCGGCGCTGCCTTTCATCATCGTGGGCGCGTTCGGCAAACTATTGCCGCTGCCGGTGATCCCGGCGCTACATCCCGATGAACTGGCGCTGTCATTCATCTACGGCCTGTTGACCGCGCTCGCCTTCGGGCTGTGGCCGCTCGGCCGGGCGCATGACGTGCCGGTGGCGGCGCTGTTTCGCGAGGCGGTGGCGAACGAATGGCATCGGCCGCGATGGCGCTATCTTGCCCTGATGGCGGTGGTGATCGCATCGCTGATCGCGGTCGTGATCGGGCTCGCTTACGACAAGCGAGTCGCCGCCGTGTTTGTCGCTTCCTCGATTCTGGTGTTCGCGCTGTTGCGCGGCGTCGCCGGCGGACTGATGGCGCTGGCGCGCCGCCTGCCGCGCACCCGCATCACCATGCTGCGGCTGGCGATTGCCAACATCCATCGGCCCGGCGCGCTGACCCCGTCGGTCGTGATGTCGCTTGGCCTCGGCCTGGCGGTATTGGTGACGATCACCCAGATCGACGGCAATCTGCGGCGGCAATTCCTGGCGGCGTTGCCGGAGCGGGCGCCGTCGTTCTTTTTCACCGATATTCCGAGTGCCGAGGCCGACCGCTTCGGCGCCTTCCTCAAACAGACCGCGCCGCAGTCGACGGTCGAGGACGTGCCGATGCTGCGCGGCCGCATCGTCGCCGCCCGCGGCGTCAAGGCCGAAGACCTCAAGCCGTCGACCGACACCGAATGGGTGCTGCAGAGCGACCGCGGCCTGACCTATACCGGCGAAATCCCGAAAGGTTCGAAGGTGGTCGAAGGCGAGTGGTGGGGCGCCGACTATCACGGGCCACCGCTGGTTTCGATGGAGAAAAAGATTGCCGATGGTCTCCGAGTGAAGATCGGCGACGAACTCGTCGTCAATGTGCTCGGCCGCGATATCCCGGCCAGAATCGGCAATTTGCGCACCGTGGACTGGCAAAATCTTGGCATCAATCTCGTGCTGGTATTCTCCCCCGACGCCTTCAAGGGCGCGCCGCATACTCATGTCGCGACCTTGACCGAAACCCACCCGGACGCCACCGGCGATGCCCGGATCGTCAAGTCGGTGGCCGACGCATTCCCGATGGTGACGAGCGTGCGGGTTCGCGAGGCGCTGGAAACCGTCGGCACCGTCGTCTCCAACCTGGTGCTGGCGATACGGGGAGCCAGCGCGGTCACGTTGGTCTCGGCGATCCTGGTGCTGGGCGGCGCGCTCGCTGCCGGTCATCGCCATCGGGTTTATGACGCTGTCATTCTCAAAACCCTCGGCGCTACCCGCGCGCGGCTACTGGGCGCCTATGCGCTGGAATATCTGATGATCGGCTTTGCCACCGCTATTTTCGGCGTGATCGCAGGCTCGGTGGCGGCCTGGCTGATCGTGACCCGGTTGATGACGCTGAGCTTCATCTGGCAGGCCGGCAGCGCCGCCGGCGTGGTCGCAGCGGCACTGATCGTCACCGTCGGACTGGGCCTTGCCGGCACGCTCTTGGCCCTGAACCAGAAGCCGGCCGCGGTGTTGCGGAATCTGTGACAAATTGATGCAAGTTGCCGTGAGGTTAACGCGGATCGGTCAAATCTCCTTTTGGGGCGCTGGCACCGCCGCTTTGCCTGTCTTGCGGAGCGACATTCAGCCGCGCATGGAAGCTTGCAGCGAATGTGTTAGTTTCCCACATACAGGCTGGGCCAGACGCCGGTTTGATGACGCAAAATTAATGTCAGCAAATTGGTGCTATCTGGGGTAAAATTCTTCACCGGCGCCGCAAACCCCCTTGCGCCCCGCCGGGCAACCAACGGGAATTCGACCATGTCGGACCTAGACCGCAACTACACTTCTCCTTTCGGCCGGGCCGCCGGGCGCGTTGACGCCGCGACCGTCGACGCCGGTCTGCGCGCCTACATGCTGCGCATCTACAACTACATGAGCATCGGCCTGGCCATCACTGGCCTGGCCGCGCTTGGCGTCTATATGGCGGCGGTGACGACCGACCCATCAGGCGCCGCTGCCAAATTCGGCAACGCGTTCCTGACGCCGTTCGGCTACGCGATGTATGTGAGCCCGCTGAAATGGCTGTTCATCCTGGCGCCGCTCGCCATGGTGTTCGTGATCTCGGCCGGCATCGACCGGCTGCGTCCGGCAACGGCCCAGATGCTGTTCTGGGTGTTCTCGGCGCTGATGGGCATTTCGCTGTCGTCAATCTTCCTGGTGTATACGCACACCTCGATCGTGCGGGTGTTCTTTATCACCGCGGCGACCTTCGGCGCGCTGAGCCTTTACGGCTACACCACCCGGCGTGACCTGACCGGCATGGGCTCGTTCCTGATCATGGGCCTGTTCGGCATCATCATCGCGAGCCTGGTCAACATCTTCCTGGCCAGCTCGATGCTGCAGTTCGTGGTGTCGGTGGTCGGCGTGCTGGTGTTCGCGGGCCTTACCGCCTGGGATACCCAGCGGCTGAAGAACGATTACATCTACGGCTACGCCTCGCAGGGTGGTGACGTAGCGGAGCGTGCAGCAATCACCGGCGCGCTATCGCTCTATCTGAACTTCATCAACCTGTTCACGCTGCTCTTGCAGCTGCTCGGTCAGCGCGACTGATCGCGGCGCTTGAGCCGACAAATTCAAGCCCCGGCCTCACGGCCGGGGCTTTTCTTTTGCCGCAGGCAAAAATAATCTCCGCGCCATGCCCCCGCTTGAAATCCGGCGTGCTGCCGCGGCCGACCTCCCGCTCATTACCGAGATCTACGAGCACGCGGTGCGTTACGGCACCGCGACCTTCGAGCTGATCCCGCCGGATCTTGACGAGATGACGCGGCGCTATGACGTGCTGATGGACGGCGGCTTTCCCTATCTGGTCGCCGCACTCGAAGGCCGCGTGGTCGGTTATGCCTATGCAGGCGCGTACCGGCCGCGGCCGGCCTATCGCTTCACGGTGGAAAATTCGGTCTACCTTCAGCCGGCGATCCATCGGCGCGGGATCGGCCTGCAACTGCTGCAAAGGCTGATCGCCGAGTCGGAGACGCGCGGCTATCGCCAGATGATCGCGGTGATCGGCGATTCCGCCAACGCCGGATCGATCGGTGTGCACAGACGGTGCGGATTTCAGATGATCGGCACCCATCCGAATGTCGGCTTCAAGTTCGGCCGCTGGCTCGACACCGTGATGATGCAGCGCGCGCTTGGCGAGGGGGCGGATACGCTGCCTCACACTTCGTAGCTCGGGATCTTCTTGACCGTCATTCCGGGGCGCGAAGCGAACCCGGAATCTCGAGATTCCGGGTCTGGTCCTTCGGACCATCCCGGAATGACGGAGCAAATTTTGAACTAAACCAGCGCCAGCTTGCGGTCAATTGCCAGCAGTACGCGATCGAGCTCGTGGCCGCGGCGCAGGATCAATCCGCTCGCCGAAATCACGCTGTAAATGCCCTGCTTGCGCGCGAGCCGCGGATCTTTCTCAATACGATAGATCGGCACTTCCGAAGCCCGGCGGAACACCGAGAACACGGCGCGGTCGCGCAGGAAATCGATGGCATAATCGCGCCACTCGCCGTCGGCGACCATGCGCCCGTACAGATTTAGGATACGATGAAGTTCGAAACGATTGAATGTCACCCGGTTTGGCAAAAAACCCGCAGCGGCGTTGCGCGCCGCTGCGCGACTCTCGCTTGGATCGGCTTCCTCCGAAATCGAACTCATGCTGGGTCTCCCGTCATCTCAACGACATGATTGCGCCGACAGCGCGCGGCTGCAAGAGGCTCAGGGCGAAACCGCCTGAATTTGCACGCCATGGACGGTGCGCGACCCGTTCCAGCCCGGAAAATACAGCGTCACGGGATCGTTAGCGGAATCATAATACCGCCCCACTTCCGCCCAGCGCCCGCCGTCCTGCATTGCGAAAAGAAAAGCCTGCGTTGGCCCGGTCCTTTCGGTTCCGGATTCCTCAGCCCCCAGCCCCCCGGGGTCGTCAGGATCGGGCCGGTTCGCAGGTAGTTTATCCCCATACTGGGCCAACGCGAGTTGGTCCTTTTTCTTTTGGGGTTTGTCATTCCGGGGACGCGGATTTTGGCGCAGGCCCGGAACCGTGGTCCCGATCGTGGTCATGGATTCCGGACTCGCTCGTTACACTCGCGATCCGGAATGACCAGCGTTGAAAGCGGGAATTCAGCGCAGCGACGTGTAGGCCGCCCCCAGCATCGGGCCAGGCTTGTCGCGATTGCCGTCCTGGACATAGACCACCGCGGCATCGATGCCCTCGCGGGAAATATTTTCGAGCGGCACGGTCCAGCTGCCGGAGGCGCCATTCCAATCACCTACTTTGAGCAGGTTGCGCACCACATTGTGGTAGGTGATTTCGCGACCGCGATTCTCGCCGCGACCGATTGTAATCGGCACCGATTTCGAGATCGAGCAGATCCATACTTCGCCATGCCCGGTGGCCGGAC
>Ga0209240_1001212_pt1 | contig 10197 bp, 7 predicted proteins | sample GraSoi_2013_80cm_FD_185828 | JGI IMG/M metagenome (GOLD analysis project Ga0209240, IMG submission 185828) | Grasslands soil microbial communities from the Angelo Coastal Reserve, California, USA - Sample 9_17_2013_80cm (SPAdes) (version 2) | ecosystem: Environmental > Terrestrial > Soil >... | reverse complement strand
AAATATTTCGGGTCAATGCGATTACGAAGTGATGATGTTTGAATCCATCCAGATCAAAACGATTCTAAATCGCGAGATTGAAACGGTTCTAATCTCATTGAAACGTTCTACACTGGTGGCGAGAAATGCCCATAAATCCGGCGTTTCTCTTCTCGCTATGAACCCATCAATCACTAAGAGGCGGCTTCATCACCGAAAACAGCTCATCGATGGTTTGCTGCACGATCAGCCGCACGCGATCGTCAACTCATCCATTTAGCACTGCTGACTGGGTGTACGTTCGGTGCCTACGCCCCGACGATGTGTGCGCCGTGATATGGTCGCGTGACGATTCAGTTTGGAAATGCTCAATTCGAAAACGCCTACGCCGGAGCGCGACGAGCGTACGGATTCCGGGTAGCCGGCTTACTTGGCCGCGATATCGCGGCGAGGCTCGGCAAGGCCCTTGATCCGCTCCTTGATGTCGCCGAGCGTCTTGAGGCTGGTTTCGATCGCGTCATCCGGGATATCTTGCAGCACATCGGTTGCAATGGCATCGCGCAAACTGTCGAGATCATCGACAAGCTGACGGCCGCTTGCGGTGAGAAATAGTCGATTGGCGCGTCGATCCCGTGGGTCGTGCCGCCGCTCGAGAAGACCGTGCTCGACCAGACGATCGAGCAGGCGTACCAGCGAGATCGGCTGCAGTTCAAGCACATCGGCCAAATCGACCTGTGACAATCCTTCCTGCTGCCGCAATCGAAACAATACAATCCATTGCGCACGCGTCGTGCCGCGGCCCTTGGCGCGGTTGTCGATGTAATTGCGCAGCAGGCGCGAGCTTTCAACGAGCTGCGCAATCAGCTGCCGTTTCAGGTCGAACGACATGGTCCGTGACCTCCCAAAGCTTTCCAAAAGTTTAGGTTTCTCAAGTCATAGTATGTGTACTCATTAAGTGCACGCGTATTATATGTGAGATCCCCGGGAACCGTTTTAAAGGCCCATCACTTGTTTTCGAGCAAATGAGCGCACATGACCACATCGCGGACCATCGGTTTGGTTTTGCTCATCGCAGCGGTTGGCGCGGTGGGTTATTTCGGCTGGCAGCGATTTGGCGGCCCTGATGCGGCGAAAACCGAGAGTGCTTCCTCCCCGCGGGCGGCCCCGGTGCCTGTCACCATCGCACCGGTCGAGAAAGCCGACTTCCCCGTCTATCTGACCGGGCTCGGAACCGTTCAGGGCTTCAATACCGTGGTGGTGCGAACCCGGGTCGACGGCCAGATCGACAAGATTGCCTTCAAGGAAGGCCAATTGGTCAACCAGGGCGACCTGCTCACCCAGATCGATCCCCGGCCGTTCCAGGCGGCGCTCGATCAGGCCAAGGCCAAAAAGGCGCAGGATGAGGCCAACCTCGCCAATGCCAATCTGGATCTGCAGCGCTTCACCAGGCTCGGCGAATTCGCGACCCGGCAACAGACCGACACCCAGCGATCCACCGTTGCGCAATTGACCGCGCAGATCGCCGCCGACGATGCAGCGATTTTCAACGCCCAGACCCAGGTCGATTACACCTCCGTCAAAGCGCCGATATCCGGAGTCGCCGGCCTGCGCCAGGTCGACGTGGGCAACATCGTCAATGCCTCGACCCAGACCGGCATCGTCAGCATCGCCCAGATCGAACCAATCGCCGTCATCTTCACCGCGCCAGAAGAGCAGTTGCCGTACATCAACGAGGCACAATCGGCACAGCGGCTCAAGGTCATTGCGCTCACAACCGACGGCAAGAAATCGTTGGCGGAAGGAACATTGTCCGTCGTGAACAATCAGGTCGATACCACCAGCGGGACTATTCGCCTCAAGGGGGTGTTTGATAACAAGAACCACGCGTTGTGGCCGGGCCAGTCAGTCTCGACCCGGCTCCTGATGAAGACCCTGAAAGATGCGACGGTGGTTCCAGACGACGCGATCCAGCACTCTACCGACGGCCTCTACGCCTATACCGTCAATCAGGACAACAAGGCCGAAGTCCGCAAGGTCAGGGTTAGCTACTCGATCGACGGACGCTCGGTGGTCGATGACGGCCTGTCGCCGGGACAGCAGGTGATCACCTCGGGCCAGGTCAGGGTTCAGCCCGGCACCCTCGTCACCACGGCGGTGGCGAGTTCCGATCCGGCGCAATCCAAGGTCAAGCAGGAATGAGCGAGGGCATCTCCGCACCCTTCATTCGCTATCCCATCGGCACCTCGCTGCTGATGGCCGGCATTCTCTTTGTCGGTCTCGTCGCCTATCCGCTGCTGCCGGTGGCGCCGCTGCCGCAGGTGGACTTCCCGACCATCCAGGTCACCGCAAGCCTGCCTGGCGGCAGCCCCGAAACCATGGCCTCCTCGGTGGCGCAGCCGCTGGAGCGGCAGCTCGCGCAGATTCCCGGCGTGGCACAGATGACTTCGACAAGCTATCTGGGGACAACGGCGGTCACGATCCAGTTCGATCTCAACCGCAACATCGATGGCGCCGCCAACGACGTGCAGGGCGCCATCAACGCCGCCGGCGGCCAATTGCCGAAAAACCTTCCCTCACCGCCGACCTACCGCAAGGTCAACCCGGCGGATTCGCCGATCCTGCTATTGTCGGCAACATCCGACACATTGCCTCTGACTACCGTGAGCGATGCAGTCGACGCTCAGCTTGCGCAACAGATCAGCCAGATTTCCGGCGTGGCGCAGGTAGTGATTGGGGGTCAGCAAAAGCCGTCGGTGCGCATCCAGATCGATCCGGCGAAACTGGTCGCCAAGGGCCTGTCGCTCGAAGATGTACGCAACCAGATTGCGAACACGACGGTCGACAGCCCGAAGGGCAATATCGACGGCGCAACGCGCGCCTATACCATCTACGCCAACGACCAACTGCTGCACTCAAAGGACTGGAACGACGTCATCATCGCCTTTCGCAATGGCGGTCCGCTTCGGATCCGCGATATCGGCCAGGCCGTTACCGGACCGGAAGATGCCAAGCAGGCGGCCTGGGCGAACGGTAAGCGCGGCGTGTTTCTGGTGATCTATAAGCAGCCCGGCGCCAACGTCATCGAGACCGTGGACAAGATCAAGGCGCAGCTGCCGAGGCTGGTGGCTGCGATTCCACCCGCAATCAAGATCGAGCTGATCAGCGATCGCACCCAGACCATTCGCGCCGCGGTCGCGGACGTTCAGTTCACCTTACTGTTGACCATCGCGCTCGTGGTCATGGTTATCTTCCTGTTCCTGCGAAGCTTCTGGGCGACCGTCATTCCGGCCGTCACCGTGCCGCTGGCATTGCTCGGTGCCTGTGCGCTGATGTGGGCGTTCGGCTATACCCTCGACAATCTGTCGCTGATGGCGTTGACGATCTCCGTCGGTTTCGTCGTCGACGACGCCATCGTGATGCTGGAAAACATCACGCGCTATATCGAGGAAGGCGAGAGGCCGCTTGCCGCCGCGCTCAAGGGTGCCCGCGAAATCGGCTTCACGATCGTGTCGATCAGTATTTCATTGGTCGCCGTGCTGATTCCGCTGCTGCTGATGGGCGGCATCATCGGACGCCTGTTCCGCGAATTTGCGGTGACGCTGGCGATGACGATCTTCGTATCGATGGTGGTATCGCTGACGCTGACGCCGATGATGGCCTCTCGCTTCCTGCGCGCGCACAGTGAAACGCGGCACGGCCGGTTTTATCAATGGAGCGAGCGCGCCTTCGACGCGATGCTCCGTGGTTACGAGCGCGGCCTCGACCTTGCCTTGCGCTGGCGCTTTGCAACGCTCATGGTCTTCTTTGCGACCTTGGGATTGTCGGTCTACCTGTTCGTCATCATTCCCAAGGGATTTTTCCCGCAGCAGGATAACGGCCTGATCACCGCCACGTCCGAAGCCGGACAGGATATTTCCTTCGCCGCCATGAAGCAGCGGCAGGAGGAGCTCGGCAAGATCGTTATGGAGGATCCGGACGTCGCGAGCGTGGCGATGGCGATCGGCGGCAGCGGTAGGGCTGGCAACAACGGCAACCTCTTCATCACGCTGAAACCGCGCGATCAACGCAAGGCGTCCGCCCAGCAGATCATCTCTCGCCTGCGCCCCAGGCTCGAAAAGGTCGAGGGCGCGCGCCTCTACATGCAAGCGGCGCAGGACGTGCGGCTCGGCGGCCGGGCGACGCGGACGCAGTTCGAGTTCACGCTGCAGGACGCCACCCTCGCCGAGCTGAACGAATGGGCGCCGAAGATACTGGCCAAGATGCAGACCTTGCCCGTGTTGCGCGACGTCGCGACCGACCAGCAGACCAATGGCACGACGCTCGAGCTGAGGATCAATCGCGACACCGCCTCGCGCTACGGCATCCAGCCGCAGCTGATCGACGACACGCTTTACGACGCGTTCGGCCAGCGCCAGGTCACACAGTATTTCACGCAGCTCAACAGCTATCACGTGATCCTGGAAATCCTGCCCGAGCTGCAAGGCAATCTCGACACGCTAAACAAGCTCTATATCAGATCGCCAACGACCGGCGATCAGGTGCCGATATCGACGTTCGCGACCTGGACCAGCGTCCCGGTCCGTCCGCTCTCGATCAGCCACCAGGGCCAGTTTCCGGCAATCACGATCAGCTTCAACCTGGCGCAGGGCGCAGCACTTGGGCAGGCGACCGACGCCATTCAGAAAGCGATGGTCGAACTCGGCGCGCCGGCCACGCTCAACTCGAGCTTCCAGGGTACCGCACAGGCGTTCCAGCAATCGCTCGGCACCGTGCCGCTCTTGATCCTGGCGGCGCTGGTGGTCGTGTACCTGATCCTCGGCATTCTCTATGAGAGCTACATTCACCCGCTGACAATTCTGTCGACCCTGCCCTCGGCCGGCATCGGCGCGCTGGCGATCCTGATGGCGTTCGGATTCGACTTCAGCCTGATCGCGTTGATCGGCATCATCCTTCTGATCGGCATCGTCAAGAAGAACGGCATCATGATGGTCGACTTCGCGATCACGGCCGAACGCGACGAGCATCTCACCTCGGAACAATCGATTCGGAAGGCAGCGTTACTGCGGTTTCGCCCGATCATGATGACGACGATGGCGGCCTTGCTTGGCGGCGTGCCGCTGATGCTGGGTACCGGGACCGGATCGGAAATCCGCCAGCCGCTCGGCTATGCGATGGTCGGCGGCCTGATCGTCAGTCAGGCGCTCACGCTGTTCACCACTCCTGTCGTATATCTCTATCTCGACAGGCTTTCGAACGCGTTTGAGAGCTGGGGACGCTCGAAGGGTCTCGAAGCCGAAGCCCCGGCGAGCGAGCAAGGGCCGGTCAAGGAAGCCGCCGAGTGAGCCGAGCCGCCTCAGGCGGTGCCGAGATAGGCGCGCTGCACCTTGGGATCTTCGGCGAGATCAGCGGCCGTGCCGGACAACACGCTCTTGCCTACTTGCAGCACGGTCGCGAAATCCGAGACCTCCAGCGCCAGTTCGATGGATTGCTCGGCGAGCAGGATCGTCAGCCCCTCCCGGTGCAACCGCCCAAACGTCTCGTACATCGATTCGACTACCGTCGGCGCGAGGCCGAGCGACGGCTCGTCCAGCATCAGAAGTTTGGGATCGCTCATCAAAGCGCGGCCGACCGCCAGCATCTGCCGCTCGCCGCCTGACATGGTGCCGGCGCGCTGGTTGCGCCGCTCCGCAAGCTTTGGAAAGATCTCGTAGACGCGATCGAGCAGCGTCGCCGTGCGCACCCTGTCGCGCAGCGGGGTGGCTCCGAGCAGCAGGTTATTCTCGACGCTTTGCTGCACGAACAGCCGCCAGCCTTCCGGCGACAATGCGACGCCTTTGCGCACGATCGAAAACGCGCGCTCGCCGCCGATCTGCTGCCCGCGAAATCCGATCGAGCCGGAATGCACCGGAATGAGCCCGGCGATGGCATTGAGGACGGTGGTCTTGCCGCCGCCGTTGGAGCCGAGCAGCGCGACAACACTGCCCTCGGGCACATCAAGCGACACGTCGGATACGCCGATCAGGTCGCCGTAACGGACTTCGAGATGCTCGATCTTCAGCAAAGGCGCGGTCATGGCGGGGGTCCGCCCATCAGCTCGATCGGCGTGTGGCCCGCGGCGGCCTTGGCGGCGCGCGTGCCCAGATAGGCCGCGATCACCGCCGGATTGCCCGTGACCTCGCGCGGGCTGCCGCGCGCGATTTCGCGTCCCTGGTGGAACACCACCACCCGCGTCGCCAGCGACATGATGACTTCCATGATGTGCTCGACAATCACCAGGGTAATGCCGGAACGATGGATGTCGCGCACGAGATCGATCGCGAGCTGCACCTCGCGCTGCGTCAGGCCCGCCATCGCTTCATCGAGCAGCAAAACCTTCGGCTCGGTCGCCAGCGCGCGGGCGATTTCGAGCCGCTTGCGGCCGGGCGTGCCGAGCGATCGTGCCGGCGCCTCGGCGAAGTTGGTCATGCCGACGCGCGCCAGCACAGCGCGCGCGCGGGTTTCGGCCTCGGCGCGATGCGAGGTGCGCAGGAACGCGCCGATCATCACGTTCTCCAGCACCGACATGCCCTCGAATGTCTGCGGCACCTGGAAGGTACGAGCGATCCCGAGTCGCGCGCGCGCCTCCGGCGTCAAATCGGTGATGTCCTGACCTTCGAACAAAACCTTGCCGGAGGTCGACGACAGATCGCCGGTCAGGCAATTGAACAGCGTGGATTTGCCGGCCCCGTTCGGCCCAATCAGGCCGAGAATGTCGCCCTCGGCCAGCGCCACTGACGCCGCATCGACGGCCTTGAAGCTGCCGAAGGCCTTTGTCACATCGCGGGCCTCAAGGAGCATGGGTTGCTCCTGCTGCGACCGTCGCCTTCGGGGTTTTGGCGCGCCTCGCCCACAGCCGCTTGATAAGCGTCAAAATGCCGCCGGGCTGAAAGCGCGCGATCAAGACGATGATCGCGCCGTACACAACGAAAGTCAGCCCCGCTCCCTTGCCGCCCAGCAGGTTGTTGGAGATTTCTTCCAGCGGCACCAGGATTGCAGCACCTACCAGCGGTCCGAACAACAGGCCGGCGCCGCCCAGCGCCGCCATGATCAGAATCTTCACGGAGATCAGGATGCCGAGCCCGGATTCCGGATCGACGAAGCCGAACATCATCGCGTAGAGCGCGCCGGCGACGCTGGTCAGCCCGGCGCTCAGCATGAACGCGTAGAGCTTGGTGCGGCTTGCGGGAGCGCCGAGCGAGCGCGCCGCACGCTCGGAATCCTTGATGGCGCGAAGATAAAATCCCATCCGGCTGTTCGTCATCCACCAGGTAATGCCAAGCGTGATCACGAGAACCGAGAGGAACAGATAGTAGTAAGGCAGCGCCGAGGTAAAGGAGAGGTCGAGCACGGTCCGCGGCACGGTCGGACCGCTGAGGCCGACCGCGGCGCCGAGATATTCGGTGTTGGTCACGATCAATCTGACCAGTTCGGCGACCGCTATGGTCGCCATGCTGAAATAATGGCCGGATAGCCGCAGCGTCGGCACCCCGATCACGGCAGCGATCAGCACGGCTGCTGCGATGCCGACGGGAATGCCGACCAGCGGCGGCAGCCCGAAATGCGAATAGGCTGCCGTCGCCGCATAGGCGCCGCAACCGAAGAACACGACGTGTCCCACCGAGACCTGACCGGCGTAGCCGCCGATCACGTTCCACGCCGACGCCGCGATCGCATAAAGCAGGATCAGCGCGCCGAGCCGCTGCTGGAACGGCGTCGAGAATAGCAGCGGGTACGCGATGACAAGCGCGAGCGCGACCGAGGGCCAGATAAGACGCCGCGTCATGTCTTGCCCATCAGGCCTTGCGGCCGGAACCAGAGGAAACACAGGAACAGCGAATACACCACGATGTCCTTGTAGACCGCGCCGATCCAGTAGGCCGACACCGACTCGATGACGCCGATCAAAAGCCCCGCGACCAGCGCGCCCGGCACGCTGCCGAAGCCGCCCAGCGACACCGTGACGAAAGCGACAATGCCGAGCGTCTCGCCGACCGTGGGTGCGATATAGAAGAAGGTAGCGATCAGCGCGCCGGCGATTCCCGTCGCAGCCGCCGCGATCGCCCAGGCAATCGCCTGCATGCTGTCGGGCCGGATGCCCATCAGCTGCGCCGCAGTCGAATCCTCGGCGACGGCCAACATCTTCGAGCCAAGCGAAGTTCGCGTCAGCAGCAGGTGCAGACCGAGCGTCACCAGTAATGCAACGACGCCGGCCAACAGGCGCGACGCCTGAATCCGGATGCCGAGCACGTCGAAGGTACCGCCGACAAGATTTTCCGGCAGCGTCATGAAATTGGCGCCAAAGCCCCAGAACACGGAATAGCGCAACAACAGCGCCAGCCCGAAAGTGCCGAGAATCTGGGCCAGCATCGGTCCTCTCATCACACTGCGGATCAACCCGAAATAGACGATGATGCCGAGTGTCGCGAGCACCAGCGCCGCGACCGGCGCGCCGACAAGCGGCCCGACGCCGAATAGCGTCCAGACTACGAACGCCACGTACATGCCGAGCATGACGAAGTCGCCATGGGCGAAGTTGACGATGTTCATCATGCCCCAGATCAAGGTGAGGCCCGACGAAAACAGCGCGTAGACCGCGCCAAGCAATAATCCGCCGACGATCACTTGAACGAGGATGGAAGACATGCCTGCCCCAGATGGTCTAAGTCGGCTGCGGAATCGCTGAGGGCGGAACGAATGTCCCGCCCTCGATGATCTAGATTACCAGCCCTTGTAGGGCAGCGCTGGCGCTGTCTTGGCCCTCTCCTTGGGCCAGACCGGAACGTAGTTTTCGCCGTCCTGCAGCTGGATCACGAGGCCGGAGGCGAGAATGTTCTGGCCCTTGTCGTCGAACTTCACGCCCTTGTAGCCCATGATCAGTTGATCGGGCTTGAGGTCGGTTGCCTTGAGCGCCGCCTGGATTTTTTCGGGCGCGGTCGAGCCGGCGCGGTCGATCGCGTCGCAGAGCACGAAGAACCCCTGCATCTGGCGGGCCGCGGTATCGTCGAGATCGTCGCCGCTCCTTTTCTTGTACATCTCGTTGATCAGAAAGGTCGGCGAGCCCGGAGGTCCAATGCTGAAGGAGGACCGGTTGAAGATGCCCTGCACCTGCTTGCCGACGGTCTTGATCAGCGAAGGATCGGAAAAGCCCGCGTTGTCGGCCATCATCATCGGCGGCTTGTAGTCCAGCGCCTGCATCGTCTTGGCATAGAGGATGGCGTCGGACGTATAGCTGATCATGATCACGACGTCCGGCTTCTTGTCCTTGAGCTGCAATACCTGGCTTTGCACATCGGTGGTGTTGGCGGAGTAGGCAATGTCCTGGGCGATGCCCAGGCCGTTGTCCTTGAACACGCTGGTGATGACGCCCGCAACCGAGGTGCCGTATTCGGTATTTTCATGCACCAGCGCGATATTATCGACCTTCTGCCCGGCGGCCTTCATGTCCTTCAGGAAGTCGAGATAGATCTTGGCGAAATCCGACGCCACCGGCGTCACCCGAAAAAACCATTTGAAGCCGCGCTCGGTCAGGCTGGCGGCGACCGATTCACCGTTGACAAAGGGAATGCCGTATTTCTCGGAGATCGCGCTCGCGGTCAGCGTAATGCCCGACTGATAGGCGCCATTGAGCGCAACGACCTTTTCCTCCGTGATCAGGCGCAGCGCCTGGTTCTGGCCGACCGCGGGGCTGCCCTGGTTGTCGGCGAATATCGCCTCGACCTTGGCGCCGCCGAGCCCGGCCAAACCGGCGTTCTTCGCCAGCGGCAAATCACCGAGTTCCGGGTGCGCGTTGTTGATGATGTCGATCGCCGTCTCGATCGCCGCCTTGGCGTGCACGCCGGCACTGGCGGCGTTGCCGCTTAAGGGGAAGATCGCGCCGATCTTGACGGTTTTGTCTTGGGCAGAAGCCGCACCCGCCAGCGCAACCGAAACCGAGGCGGCGCAAAGCAGCCCGAGGAGATGCTTGAATTTCATGTGATAGCTCCGAACGTTGCCACGCAATGCCAGGCCCTGAACTTTAGGATGAGCAAGGACATAACCCCGCAACCTCCCGTTATTATTGGCACTCTCAGCATTGCATGCCCGGTTCACAGGGGCAAGTTGCGGCCGGCTCATCGCGCGATTTCGATCCGGGGGAGACGATGGGAACGCATGAAGACTCGGGCTTGGATTGCATTCTGG
>Ga0209240_1001203_pt1 | contig 10239 bp, 9 predicted proteins | sample GraSoi_2013_80cm_FD_185828 | JGI IMG/M metagenome (GOLD analysis project Ga0209240, IMG submission 185828) | Grasslands soil microbial communities from the Angelo Coastal Reserve, California, USA - Sample 9_17_2013_80cm (SPAdes) (version 2) | ecosystem: Environmental > Terrestrial > Soil >... | reverse complement strand
CGGCGTGCTGACGAGCCTTGTGTCCGGCTGCGTACTCGTCGACGTCCTCCTGTCCTGACAGCTCCATGATCTGGGAGATGATCTCGTCCGTGACCGCCCTGAGCACGAGCTTGTCGTTCTCCATGCCGTAGTAGCGGGAGAAGTCCAGCGGCTTGCCGAACCGCACTCCCGGCCGGACCCTGAGCCGCGGCGTGATCCTGCCTGGCGGCTGGAACTCAAAGCCTCCGATCATCGCACACGGGATTACCGGCACTCGCGCCTCGAGCGCGAGCCTTGCGACGCCGGTCTTGCCGCGGAACAGACGGCCGTCAGGGGTCCGGGTTCCCTCCGGGTAGATGCCAAGCAGCTGGCCGCTGGCCAGTACGCGCAGCCCCGTCGTGAGCGCCCGCTCACTCGCCACGCCGCCCGATCTGTCGACGGGAATCTGCCCGACTCCGCTGAAGAACGCTTTGCTGAACAATCCCTTGATGCCACGGCCGGTGAAGTACTCGGATTTCGCCAGGAAAACTACTTTGCGCGGCAGCGGCAGCGGCGCGAAGAAGTGGTCTGAGAAGGACAGGTGGTTGCTGGCCAGAATCGCCGGTCCGGTCCTCGGAACGTGCTCGGCGCCCTCCGCCCAGCACCCGCAGGATCGGGGCAAGCACCGCCTTGACCACCCAGTAGAACATGCGTCAAATGATCCCACGCAAACGCCGCCGCGCGAACACTTAAGCCTGTTCAATTGGCAATTCCCGCTGATCACGCGCCTGACGCCGGTCAGCAGTGCGGTGCCGGCTGCGGAACATGATGCGACATGCGACGATTCGGGGATACACACTGTGAGCCACGGGAAGGACGCAGCCATGACAGTATTGCCGGGCGCGGAGCCCTACAGCCACGAGGGCGGTACCACGGGCGTCCTGCTCTGCCACGGGTTCACCGGCTGCCCCCAGTCGCTGCGCCCATGGGCGGAATACCTAGCGTCCGAGGGGCTGACAGTAAGCCTGCCGCGGCTGCCCGGCCACGGCACCACCTGGCAGGAGATGAACCGGACCAGGTGGGAGGACTGGTACGCCGAGGTAGACCGGGCATTCGGCGAACTCCAGGGGGCGACCAGCGAGATCTTCGTCATGGGCCTGTCGATGGGTGGCTGCCTAGCCCTGCGGCTGGCTGAACTGAACGGCGCGGCGGTGTCTGGCCTGGTCCTGGTGAATCCGTCAATCACAGCCGACACCAAGCTGTTCCTGCTCGCGCCCGTGCTGAAGGCCATCGTCCCGTCGCTCAAGGGCGTCGGCAGCGACATCAAGAAGGAAGGCGTCACCGAACTCGCCTACGACCGCACGCCGACGAGGGCCGCAGCCACGCTTCCTGGCCTCTGGAAGGTCACCCAGCGGAACCTCGGCAAGGTCGCGGCGCCGACGCTCGTCTATCACAGCACCGAGGACCACATCGTCGGTCCCGCGAGCCTGGCGATCCTGCGCAAGGCGCTGCCGGCCGCCAGGCTGGAGGTCACCCAGTGCCCGAATAGCTACCACGTCGCGACCCTGGACAACGACGCGGAAGCCATCTTCGCGGGCAGCCTGGATTTCGTTCGTTCTCATAGCCATGCGGGAAAGGAATGACAGGATGGATGCCGACGGGCATACGCGGCAGACGAGGCTAGGGATGGTCGGGCGACGACGCGGGGGGCACCGTGGGGCGCGACGCCAGTAGGGATCAAGACGGCGACCAGGCCGCCTGGCGGGATCTGGTCGCCAGGCTTAAGCGGCCGTCGGCCGTCGATTCCGTGCACCCGCCGTGGCCCGATCGGGAGAACCTGAATCCCGCCGCCACCTGGCCGGCCGAGGTCAACCGACCGGAGCCGGGGGCCGACCGCAGCTATCGCGCCGTCGGGCAGTCCGCTGCGCGTAAGGATCCGAACCGGGCAGACGAACCGGGCCCCGTAGCAGAATCTGGCCCGCGCGAGGACACTGCCTCTGGGACACGAAGCCCAGCCACCCGCAGCCGCGTCATCAAGCCAGCTCGTTCGGTGCGGTACCCCATACCCCCCGATGGCCAGATACCCCCCGATGGGAAGTCTCCAGGGACGGCGGGGGAGGCTACCGCCCCGGTCGATGCGGCCGGTGCCAGCAGCATCCCGCCTGCCAGGGATATGCCGCCCGGCTGGAACTTCGGCGCCAGCGCCGTGCCAGGCAGCGAGGTTCCCGCGGGTGATGACCTCAAAGAGGCGGCCTCGCACCCGGCGGACCTCGGCTGGCCGGAACTCCACGACGAGGACGAGCACGAAGACGGCCGTTATGTCCCGCCGCACGTGCCGCCGCTGCCGAAACTCGATCCGGTCGCGCGCGGTGCCTGGACGGCGCTGTTCGGCGGGCCAGGTTATCTGTTCATCGCGACGATCCTGAGCTGGCAGGTTCCCGGCTGGGCTGAGCTCGCCGCCATCGCCGCCTTCGTGGCCGGGTTCGTGGTGCTTGTGTCGCGGCTCGGAGACGGGCCGTCCCGGCGAGACGGCCCCGATCAGGGCGCCGTGGTCTGAGTGCCGCCCCGGTCCCGGCCCGGGCCCGGCTGCCGGCACCGGCGCAGCTGCAACCTAGTGGTTCCTGGCCAGGTCGGCTGCGCCGATCATCCCGGCCTCCGGCCCGAGCTCGGCGAGCACAACCGCCGCATGGGGCCGGTATTGCCGGCCGGTCAGCCCGTTCTCGAACGCGGCCCTGGTCTGACCTATTAGCAGGTCACCGGCCTCCGATACGCCTCCGCCCAGCACGAAGCAGCCGGGATCGAGAATCGCGGCCATATCCGCGAGCCCCTCCCCTAGCCACCGGCCGATGATGTCGAAGCACCGCAACGCGGCGGCGTCACCCTCCCGCGCGGCAGTCATGACCTCGAGCCCGGTGATGCCCTCCGGGGTACCGCCGGAGAGCTGAAGCAGCCGGACCGCCGCTCCCGGGGAACGCCTGGCAAAATCGCGCGCCTCGGCGACTAGCGCGCTGCCGCTCGCGTACTGCTCCCAGCAGCCGCGGTTGCCGCAGCCGCATAGCCTGCCATCTGGCACGACCCGGTAATGACCGGGCTCGCCGGCCATACCCCACCGGCCGCGGTAGAGCTGGCCGTTCAGCACCAGTCCCCCGCCGATCCCGGTCCCGATTGTGATCATCACGAGGTGATCATGACCTCGCCCGGCGCCGAGCTTGGCCTCGGCCCACGCCGCCGCGTTAGCGTCGTTCTCCACCACGACCGGGCGGCCGGTACGGTCCTCGACATGCCGCGCTACCGGTTCGTTGCGCCAGGCCAGATTGGGCGCGAACACGACCGCCGAGCGGCTCTCCTCGACAAAGCCGGCCGCCCCGATGCCAATGGCCTCGATTTCGTGCCTGGACAGCAGTTCCCTGACCGCGTCGCTGATCACCTCGATGGTCCCGGATGCGTTAGCGGCCGGCGTCGGCCGCTTGACCATCTCGATGATTGCGCCTTTTTCGTCGACCACCCCAGCGGCAATCTTGGTGCCGCCGACGTCAACCCCGATGGTCAGGCTCATCGTCAGGGGCGTTCGCTCGATCGTCGGCGGGCTTGGCGGCCGGCGGCTGGGGCGGCTCAACGACAGGTGCGTCGGCAATAGGTCCCCCGGCAGCTGGCTGCGGCTGCGGCTGGGCCGGGTGCGGCGGCTCCGGCTCCGGCCCGGGCGGCGCCGACCCGCGCGGCGCTGGCTCGCCAGGACGGTAGGACAGGATTGAGTCAAAGCTTGCGAAAGCGTCGCGCATAGCCCCAGCCATCGCGTCGGCCGCGTCAGACAACCTCGGCCCGCCGCGGCTGTCAGCACCGGCGCGGGCCTGACCGAGTCGGCGCGCGGCGCGGCAGAGCGGGCACCAGGCGCACTCAGGCGCTTCATCCGCGGCGTGCGGCGGCTCGGTCGTGGCCGTGGCCCACGGGTCAGCCCTGTCCTCGCCCGACCCGCGGAACGCCTTCTTGACCTGGCCGCCGAGTTCGTCACGCATATTCCTAGCGCTCGTCCTGATCAGCCAGCGCTGCATCTCGCTGGCGAGGCCGGCCGCACGCTGCTCCCAAGACGCACCCGGCCCGGCACTGCCGCGCTCAGGCCCGCCTGATCGGCTGCGGCCCTGCTGACCGCTACCCCGCTGACCGCTACCCCGCTGACCATCGGCCGGTTGCCCCTTACCCGACGGCTCCGTCATCTGCCACCACCACTCTCGCCGATGGCCTGCTGCACCCGGCTTCTGAGGCCCTTCATTGCCGTATCGATGATCGTTTTCTCGGCCCGCCGCTTCAGCATCCCGATCATCGGTATCGCCAGGCTGACAGCAAGCTCGTACGTCACCATAGTCGCGGTACCGGACTCATCGAGCCGGTACGCACCCGACATTTCCGATATAGCGGTGCCGCGCTGGACAAGGTCCCAGCGAACCTGCTCGTCGCCTTGCCAGGTATAGCCAAGGGTGTAGCTGTCCTTGATTACTCCGGCGTCGATGGTGAAGCGCACGTGCTCGGCGCGGCCGTCCTGTCCCGCCTGGAGCACCTCGGCGGACCGCACGCCAGTAGCCCATTGCGGGTACGCCGCGAAGTCCGCGATTACCGCCATGACGACCGACCGTGGCGCGTCGATCGTCATGGTCGAGCTAGTCTTGTCGGCCATTCTCGGAGCGTACCGCTACCACTGCAGCACGTACGGAGTGCCACTGGCCCTGAAGTGGCCGACGTTGATGCACTGCGTGCTGCCGATGGTCAGCCGGTCGATCAGCGGCTGATGGACATGGCCGAAAAGCAGGTAGCGCGGCTGGGTCCGGTGCACCGCGTCGAGCAGCGCCTGGCTGCCGCGTTCCATGCGCTGAGCGACCGTGTCGAATAGCAACTCGGGCACCTGGGGCGGGATATGGGCGCACAGGACGTCGACCGCGCCCACGGCGTCGACCTTGGCGGCAAACGTGTCGTCGTCGATTTCATTGGGCGTCCGGTAGATCGAGCGCAGGCCCCCGCCCACGAAACCGAAGGTGAGGCCGCCGATGTCGACGCGACCGCCGTCGAGCACCTGATGGCCGGCCCGGACATGATCGGCCCACAAGCGCGGGATGTCGACGTTGCCGTAGGTCAGGTAGGCCGGGGTGGGCATGGCATCGAACAGTTCGGCGTACTGCGCGGAGACTGCCGCGTTGATGGTCGCGCCCGGCTCGCCCGGGAGCGAGGCCCAGAGCCTGGACGAGAACTCACGCGCCGCGTCGAACTGCTGCGCCGTCCGCAGCGCGATGAACTCGCGGGCCGCCTCGGCGCCAAACAGATCGGCGAAGATCCCCCGCGAATGGTCCGCGTAGTCGAGGAAGAGCAGCAGATCGCCGAGGCAGATCAGCGCGTCCGCGCCGTCGCAGGCGCGGCGGAGCGCGTCGGTCCTGCCGTGCACGTCGCTGATCACATGGACCCGCATTGACCAACAATAAGCAGATCATCCGAACCCCAACCAGGCCACCCGAGCCCGGTTAACTTGATTACTCGCGATACCGTCCACGAAGATCGGGATTACGAGCGTGAAGATGGCAGGAGGCCCGTTGCGCGAGTTCAGCATTCCCGCCATGGCCGAGATCCCAGCCACGGCAACTCTCACCGACGTCATCGTAGACCGCTCCAGCCGCGCACCAGATTCCGTGGTGCTGCGCAGGCGCGAGGCAGCGAGCCAATGGGCCGACGTGACTGCCCGGCAGTTCAGCGAGCAGGTCCGCGCGCTGGCCAAGGGCCTCATCGCGGCCGGGGTCGGGCCGGGCGACCGGGTCGGCCTGATGGCGCGAACCAGCTACACCTGGACTCTCATCGACTACGCGGTCTGGTCCGTCGGCGCGGTCACCGTTCCCGTGTACGAGACGTCCTCGGCCGAGCAGGTCGAGTGGATCATGTCCAACTCAGGGTCCTGCGCAGTCTTCGCGGAGAACGACGCACACGCCGCCACGATTACGAGCGTCAAAGGCAACCTGCCCGATCTGCAGAACATCTGGCCGATCGACACGATCGGCGTCGTCACGGCGGCTGGCGCCGACATCACTGACGACCAGCTTGATCAGCGCATGGCCGGACGGACGGCGGATGACCTCGCCACGATCATCTACACCTCGGGCACCACCGGGCGTCCGAAGGGCTGCGAACTGAGTCACCGCAATCTCTTGTCCGGTGCCCGCAACGCCGTCCAGGGTGCCCTGCACGAGCTATTCGAGGTTGCCGACTCATCGACGTTGCTGTTCCTGCCGCTCGCGCACGTCTTCGCCCGGATCATCCAGGTCGCCTGCCTCGAGGGCGGGGCGGTTCTCGAGCACTGGGAAGACTCATCGACGCTCGCCCAGGCTCTGCCCGAGACCAGGCCCGTGTTCCTGCTCGCCGTGCCCCGGGTCTTCGAAAAGGTGTACAACTCCGCCCAACAGCAGGCCGCCGCTAGCGGCCTGAAGAGCAGGATCTTCCTGGCGGCCACGGATACCGCCATCGCCTACAGCCGGGCTCAGTCCGGTTCACCCGTCGACGGCTCGGGGCGCCGGAGCGCCAGCCAGGGCCTGAAGGTGCGGCACGCGTTGTTCGACCGCCTCGTCTACAGCAAGCTGCGCTCGGCGGTTGGCGGCCGAGTCAAGTTCGCCGTCTCGGGCGGAGCACCGCTCGGCGAGCGGCTAGGCCACTTCTTCCGCGGGGCCGGCATCACGGTGCTCGAGGGCTACGGCCTGACCGAGACCTCGGCGGCCGCGGTCGTCAACAGGCCGAACCGCAACAAGATCGGCACGGTCGGCCTGCCGATCCCCGGCACCACCGTCCGGATCGCCGATGACGGCGAGATCCTGATCGGCGGCCCCACCGTGTTCCGCGGTTACTGGCGCAACGAGGAAGCGACCGCCGAGGCGCTTGACTCCGACGGCTTGATGCGTACCGGTGACATCGGCTCGCTTGATGACGAGGGCTTCCTGACCGTGTCGGGCCGCAAGAAGGAGCTCATCGTCACGGCGAGCGGCAAGAACGTCGCCCCGGCCGTCCTAGAGGACAGGCTCAGGGCTCACCCGCTGATCAGCCAGTGCATGGTTGTCGGCGACAACCGGCCGTTCATCGCCTGCCTGGTCACGCTCGATACCGACGCTCTTGACTTCTGGAAGCAGCAGCACGGCAAGCCGGCCAGCGCCACGCCATCCGACCTTGCCGACGACCCCGAGCTGATCGCGGAGGTCCAGGCCGCCGTCGATGACGCCAACAAGGCAGTGTCCCGGGCCGAGTCGATCCGCAAGTTCAGGATCTTGAGCTCGGACTTCACTGAGGCCAGCGGTCATCTGACGCCGTCGCTCAAGGTGAAGCGGAGCGTCGTGATGAAGGACTTCGCGGCAGAGATCGAGATCCTCTACGCTCGCGGGTAGCGCCCGCGATCGGTTAGCCGACCAGGATCTCGGCCAGGCGGCCGGCAACGATATCCCAGCGCCACTCCCGATCGACCCAGGCGACGCCCTTCTCCCCCATGGTCGAAGCGCCCTGCGGATCGCCGATCAGCTGGATCAGGCGTTCCTCAAGCGCGGCTGCGTCGCGACCGCCGACCACGTAACCGGTCTCGCCAGGCAGGATCGCGTCAGGTGCCCCGCCTGAGTCGCCGCCGATCACCGGCAAGCCGGTTGCCGAAGCCTCCAGGTAGACGATGCCGAGGCCCTCAACGTCCAGACCCCCGCGCCTGGTGCGGCACGGCATCGCGAAGATGGTGCCCGCGTCGTAGTAGGCGGGCAGGTCCTCCCACGGCACAGACCCAGCGAAAATCACGGAGTCGGCTACCTGCTCGCGCCGCGCGAGCCTGCGCAGGTTACCCGCGTACCGGCCGTCGCCCACAAATAGCAGGACCGGCCGCGCAGCCGCAGCGTCCCTTCGACCCGCTGCGCGGCGCTCCTGCGCGGGCTGCCCGTCGCCCAGCCCGGCCAGGACCCACGGCCAGGCCCGGATCAGCGTGTCCTGGCCCTTGCGCGGCACCATCCGGGAGACACACAGGACAACGGGGGCGGCTGGCGTGATCCCGAGATGCTCCCTGATCGCGGCCCCGCCGGCACCGGGTCTGAACGACTCATTGTCGACCCCGGGCGCCAGCCGCACCAGCCGCGCGGCGGCCGCCGGATCCAGCGCCCTGGCCAGCCGGATCCTGAAGTACTCGCCGAGATAGGTCAGCACGTCGACGTGATCGCCGATCTGCCGCAACAGGGCTCTGGCGCCAGGCAATGCAGCCCAGCCTGACTCATGCCCGTGGGTCAGGGCCACGATCCGGCGCGCGCCCGCGCGACGGAGGGCCGGTGCGAGCAGCCCAAGTGGCGCCGCCGCGCCGAAGAGCACGGTGTCGCAGCCATGCTCGGCCAGGATTGCCCTAGCCCGCCTGGCCACGGACGGCACGGGAAGCATGAGCGACGTCGGATGCCGCACGACCGGGAAAGGCTGCCTCGCGTCGAACTCGGCAGCGCCGCGCCAGGCAGGTGCGTAGACCACGACCTGTCCTGGCGGCAGCCGTGTCGCGAGCGCATGCACGAACGACTGGATGCCGCCGCTGCGCGGCGGAAAGTCGTTGGTGACGATCAGGATCTTCGGCATACGGATCGCTACCTTACCCATCGGTGTCAGGTATGCAGCGTGAACTGCCACCCGGGGACGTACTTGGCCGTCGTCAGCCCCAGTCCCTCGCACACTGTGACGCGCGCAGGTGAATCTCCCCACGACTCGACCGTGACGCTCGGAGTCCGCGCGGCTGCCAGGGCCGCCTCGAGTAGCGCCTGATAAGCAGCGGCCTCGCGGTGGGCAGGGACCAGGCCAGGGGCGTCGATCAGGCCGCTAGCCGGCTCGATGCGGCAGACGCCGATCGTCATGCCAGCCTTGCGCAGCCCGATTGACGCTGTTCCTGGCGGCAGGTCGGGCGGCCACTGCTGGGGCGTCTTGTGGCCCCATTGACCGCGGAAAGCCTCGGCCCACAGGTCCGCGGATTCCTCTTCAGCCGCGAGCGGAACAACCTCGTGATCAAAATCTTGGCGGGGCCGCCCGTTCACCTCCTCGCCCGCAGCGCGCACCCGGCCTTCAAGCCTGCGATATCCCCATTGCCTGGTAAAGCCCAGCGCGGACAGGTCGGCAGCGCTGTGCGCCCAGACGAGGTCAGACCCGGCCCGGCGCCCGGCGGCCAGCAGCGCCTCGGCCTGGTCAGCGTCGGCGATCGAGCCCTCGGCTACGGTTCGTCCTTCGGTGTTCACGCCGAAGACGACGGTCGGCGATGCCATGGCTAGGCCTTCCTCGTGGCCGACTCGCCGCCGGAAATGCGTTACGGCCGGACGGCGCCGTCGAGGTTCGACAGATACCAGCCTCCGAGGTTGACCTTCTCGACGTTCTGGCCGGGAACAGGCGCGTCTATCACGGAGCCGCCGCCCACATAAATGCCGACATGCGAGTTGCCTGCGAATCCGAGGACGTCGCCTGGATGGAGGTACCTGGTCGTGAACGCACCAGAGGAGGTGTGCAGCGGGACCGCGGGAAGCGAGGCCATCTGGTCGTAGCTGACCCTGGGGATGGAGATTCCCGCGTAAGACCATGCCGACATCGTCAGGCCGGAGCAGTCAAAGCCGGCACTGCATGGCCCCGTGCCGCCGAACACGTAGGGGCAGCCAAGCTGGTTATAGGCGAAGGCCACGGCCTTCTGGGCCTGAGTCGAGGTCGGCCCGTGGTAGCCCCCGCCGCCTCCGCCGCCAGGTCCCGTGCCCGTCCGCTGCGGCGGCGCCAGCTGGGCAAGCAGCGCCTCCGCCTGCTGCTTCAGCTTGTTGAGCACCGCGATCCGCTTGGCGAGTGAGTGCTTCAGGCTCAGGATCGAAGCGTGCGCCTGGCTCGCGGCTTGCTGGGCGTTCAGGAGCTGACGGCTGGCCGCCCGGTACTGGTTGATCTGAGCGGTGTTGGCAATCGACAGCTGGGTCAGGATCGCCGACTCGTCCAGTACCTGCTGCGGGGACGCCGACGTCAGCAACGCTACGGGTGACGACGCGCCGCCCCGCTCGTAGGCGACCGCGGCCAGCCTGCCGATCTGATGCCGCATGGCGTCGAACTGGGCTCGGTATCTCGCCGTCTCCTTGTTGAGAACCTTGAGCCGCTGGTTGGCTACCGAGAGCTGCTGCAGGACCTGGTCATACTGCTGACCGAGTCGGGCCGACTTAGTGTTCAGCGTGGCGAGCTTGGCCTTCACCTGCGCAACCGTCGGCTGCGGAAGTGCGGCCGCCGAGCCGCCGACGCCTGCGACGG
>Ga0209240_1001202_pt1 | contig 10245 bp, 10 predicted proteins | sample GraSoi_2013_80cm_FD_185828 | JGI IMG/M metagenome (GOLD analysis project Ga0209240, IMG submission 185828) | Grasslands soil microbial communities from the Angelo Coastal Reserve, California, USA - Sample 9_17_2013_80cm (SPAdes) (version 2) | ecosystem: Environmental > Terrestrial > Soil >... | reverse complement strand
AAATCGATCTTCTGTGCTGTAGAATCTGGGTGATGATCCGCCCGCGTTCAATCAGATTCATTGCGATAGTTCTGGCTCTCATCGCCGGCTTTGCCACCCTTCTGGGTTGGGATTCAGTTTATGACCGCGAAATTCTGCCTCAGCCAAAACACAGCACTCTAATGGACTGAGTTGTCGGCCCCTTCTCTGGGCGTATGCCGAATCCACTCGGACAAGGTTTTATGTTCAGATTAAGACCCTACCACGCTTGACCCTCGCTTGCTTCCACCCCGTCCTTCTCGTATAATCCCCAGTCTTGCTCGGGTCTTCGGATGCGTTGTCCGGTGGGTTTTCGCCCACTTTTTCTTTTGGGCGATAGTTGGCAATTTACGGCGCGGTTGACGATGGATTCAAGGTCGGTGAAGGAGCGCGTTTGCCAGCTTGCCGAGCAGGCCGCGATTGACCACGGGCTTGAGTTAGTCCACGCGGAAGTGGCCGGTCCCGACAATCGTCCCATTGTCCGCGTGTTCATTGATAAGCCGGGCGGCGTGACGCACCGGGATTGCTCCGAAGTCAGCGAGCAGCTCGGCACTACCCTCGACGTCGAAGATTTCATCCACGCGGCGTACACGCTGGAGGTTTCGTCGCCGGGTTTGGAGCGCGGACTTTACCGGCCCGCCGATTACGAACGGTTTGCGGGCAGCGCGGCGAAGATCAAATCGCGCGATCCGGTGGGTGGCCAGCGCAACTTTCGCGGACGAATCGTCGGCATCGATGGTGACCAGGTGGTCTTTGACGACCAAACCAGCGGCCGGGTCCGGGTTCCGTTCGCCGGAATCGTTAAAGGAAATCTGGAAATCGACGTTGAGAGAGAGTTTCGACTGGCCAGGGAAAGAGAAGAGCTTGATCGCCATCTGCTGAAGAACAAACGGCGATGACGAGTAGGAGCAGCGAGAAGATTTCAAATGAGTACAACCATCGCGCAAAACATTGAAGCGCTTTGCCAGGAACAGGGCATTGATCGCGAGTTGGTAATCGAAGCGATCAAGGAAGCGGTGCGTGCGGCCGCCAAGAAACAGTTTAAAGGCGGCGAGGACATCCAGGTCGATTGGAGTCCCGAGAGCGGGCTCGAACTTTCGGCTTCGAAAGTCGTGGTCGACGACGTGGCGAATCCCGCGATCGAACTTTCGATTGACGACGCGCGCGAGCTGGGCGGCGACGAGGTCGAAGTTGGCGACGCCCTGCTGTTGCCGATGCCCATGGAAGAATTGGGCCGCATCGCCGCGCAAACCGCGAAGCAAATTCTTTTTCAAAAGGTCCGCGACGCGGTGCGGACGAATGTCTATGACCAGTACATCGATCGAGTCGGCGAACTGGTGAATGGTTTTGTGAAGCGCTTTGAGCGCGGCAACATGATTGTCGATCTGGGTAATCTCGAGGCGATCCTGCCGCGCGGACAACAGTCGCGCGGTGAGCAGTGGAACCAGGGCGAGCGGATTCGCGTGGTCATCACCAACGTCTCGAAAGAGTCAAAAGGCCCGCAAATCGAGGTTTCACGCACTTCTCCGGAACTGCTCGAGCGCTTGTTCGAGATGGAAGTGCCGGAAATTTATGATGGCACCGTGGTCATCAAGTCGTGTGTGCGCGAACCCGGCGAGCGCGCCAAGATTGCCGTCGTCTCGAACGAACGCGATGTCGATCCGGTCGGCGCGTGCGTCGGCATGAAGGGCTCGCGCGTACAGGCGATTATCCGCGAACTGCGCGGCGAGAAGATCGACATCATCGAGTGGTCCGAAGAGCCCTCGGTGTTCGCGGCGAATTCCCTGTCACCGGCCAAGGTCAATCAGGTGCGCATCACCGACATCGAGAACCGGCAGATGGAAGTGATCGTCAACGAAGACCAGCTCAGCCTGGCGATCGGCAAGCGCGGGCAGAACGTGCGGCTGGCGACCAAGCTGGTCGGCTGGAACATCGATATTCGCAGCGAAGAAGAGATCAAACGCGAAGTTGCCGAACAGATGGGCGCGATGATCGCATCCGGTGCGCCGGTGCCCCTGGCCGCGATTCAGGTAGTCACGGCGCAGCAAGCGGACACCCTCGGCGAACACGGCGTCACCGACATCGATGGGCTGGCCAACACCTCAGTCGATGATCTGGTCGAGTTTCTCGACGTCAGTCTTGATGAAGCTGAAAAGATTCTCAACGCTGCGCGCGCGGTGATTGAGATTCGCGAAAAGAGTTTGCAAGCCGCATCGGAAGAAGGCGCTGAGCCGGGCGAAGCCGCCACGGGTGAAGTTGAGCAGCATGCTGCTTCGGCCGAGTTCGACGGAACATCGACCGCCGAGGTTGAGCCGAACAACGAAATGACGGCCGCCGTTTACGACGAAGCCGTGGAAAAAGGTGAGGCGTCTTCCACCGAGCCGGTGGCGCTTAACGAAGCCGATCCGATCAGCGAAGATGAGTTACTGCTGCAGGACGCCGGACGAGATCTTCGCCCCGATGCGATTACTCCTGCGGGCGATCTTGAAGCCGCCGAGCACGAGGAAGAAACCGCCGCGGAAACTGATGCGGCGACTGTAGCTTCGCCCGGCGAAGCGCAAACAAGTTCCGCTCTCGAATCGAACGAAGTGGCCGCGATCGAGAGCTCGAAAGAAGAGAAGCAATGAGATGCTTCCAATGATGCGGCCCAGCATTCGCAGCCTGAGCGGAATTTCGCGCAGAGCTGTTCGCCCCCGCCTGCCTTAGCCGCAGCGCCCTGAAGCGCGCTTCGGAAGGTGGCGGAGATTACGAACCACCGATTCGAAGCAGCAAGGAGCGCATGACAGCAGTCAACAAAGTTCGTCTTTACGATCTCGCCAAAGAACTTAAGATCGACACCAAGCGCCTGATTGAAGAAGTGCGGCGTGAAGGTGTGGATGTAAGTGTGCCTTCCAACTCGGTCTCGACGATTCTCGCCGATAAAATTCGCGACAAGTATTTTCCGAAGAAGGACACTACCGTCAAACGCGGCATCCGCGTCGTAAAGAAAGCCGCGCGACCGGTCGTCGAAGAGGCACCCCCGATCGAGGCCGCGGAAGTTGCGCCGCCCGCAGCCGCTGAACCTGCGCCGGCGCCCGAGGAAGAAATTGCCGCAAGACCGGCGACGACGATTCGGAAGCTGGCCGCGCGCGCAGAAAAACCTTTGCCGGTCGAAACAGCGCCAACCGAAGCCGCGCCGGTTGTGGTGGAGACTACACCGGCCGAAGATGAATCGCCGGCGCTCGCTGAATCCGCCCCCGCTCCTTCGCGGCAAGTACGCGTAATGCGTCCGACTGCTGCGGCCCTCAATGCCGGCATTCGTCATGGCGAACGCGCGCCCGCGCCCGCGCCATCTCCGGCAGTCCCCACAGCGCGGGAACGCGCGCGCGACCGCTCAACCCGCACCCGCGTCGAATACACCGGCACGCCGGGCGAAACGGCGACCCCACAGACGACTTACATTCCGCCGCCGGATGCCGGACGCCGCCGATCGCGACGCGGATCCACGCGCGGTGGGAAACGCGGCGGCGAGGGCAAAGGTGGCCGCTTCGACCGTGATTTCATTCCGCCACCGCCGACGCTCACGCTCGAAGAGAGAATCGCCGGAAGGCTCGACGTTCCGGGCGGCGCCGGCGAGTTGAAGCCCGTGCGTCTGGTCGAAGGATCGACGGTTAAGGAACTCGCGGAAAAGATGGGAATCAAACCGAAAGAAATCGTTTCCCTGCTCTTGCAGCGGGGCGTGTTCGCAACCATTAACCAGGCCTTGAACGATGAAGTCGCAGCCGAACTCGGGCAACGATTCGGCTATGACGTGTCGTTCGTGCCGTTCGAAGAGATGGTGGCCGAGGAAGAATTTGAAGAATTGGTGGCGACCGACGCCGACGACGTGGAGGTTCCGCGCGCGCCCGTAGTTACCGTCATGGGCCACGTCGATCACGGCAAGACTTCTCTGCTGGATGCGATTCGCACGACGAACGTCGTGGCCGGTGAAGCCGGCGGCATTACCCAGCACATCGGCGCTTACAGCGTCGAAGTTCCCAGCCCCGACAATCCGGATGAAACGCGGCGCGTGGTATTCCTGGACACGCCGGGTCACGAAGCGTTTACGCTGATGCGCGCCCGCGGCGCGAAGGCTACCGACGTCGTGGTGCTGGTCGTCGCCGCCGATGACGGCGTTATGCCGCAGACGATCGAAGCGATCGAGCACTCGCGCGCCGCCAATGTTCCCATCATCGTCGCGATCAATAAGATCGACATGCCATCCGCCAATCCGGATCGCGTCCGACAGGAACTCTCGCAACAGGGACTCAACGCGGTGGCGTGGGGTGGCGAGACTGAGATGGTTGAAGTCTCGGCGAAGAAACGCGAGAACATCGACCACCTGCTCGAAACCATTCTGCTCACTTCCGACATCTTGAATTTGCGCGCTAGCACCACTCGCCTGGCTTCGGGAGTAGTGCTGGAAGCCAAACTCGATCGCGGCCGCGGCGCGGTGGCGACGGCTTTGGTTCAGCAGGGCACACTGCATGTCGGCGATCCATTCATCGTCGGGCAAATCTTTGGCAAGGTGCGCGCGATGTTCAATGATCGCGGCGAGCCGGTCACCGAAGCCGGGCCCGCGACGCCGGTCGAAGTGCTGGGCCTGCAAGGCGTGCCGCAAGCCGGCGAAACTTTTCAGGTGGTTTCTGACGTGATCCGGGCCCAACAAATATCCGGTCATCGGCAAGCCGCCGAACGCCAGCGCACGCTGGTCAAGACCACGAAGCGCGGCATCGAAGCGCTGGGTGAAAGCGAAGTCAAGGAACTCCTGGTCGTCATCAAGGCCGACGTTCAGGGCTCGGTCGAAGTTTTGAAATCGACTTTGCAAAAAATGTCCACTGAGCGCGTCAAGGTAAAGGTGGTTCGTTCGGGCGTCGGCGCGATCACCGAATCCGACGTGTTGCTGGCTTCGGCGACCCAGGCGGGTTCCGCCTCGACGGCCGTCGTGATCATCGGCTTCAACGTGCGTCCCGAATCGCGCGCCGGCGATCTGGCTAAGCAGGAGAGCGTGGACATTCGCCTGCACTCGATCATCTACAAAGTCGAGGAAGAGATTAAGGCGGCCATGATCGGCATGCTCGAGAAGATCGAGAAGGAGAAGATTCTCGGCAAGGCCGACGTGCGCGAAGTCTTTAAGGTGCCAAAGGTCGGCGCGATTGCCGGGAGCATGGTGGTCGACGGCATCATGAAGCGCAACGCGCGCGCACGCCTGATTCGCGACGCGGTGGTAATCTGGGAAGGCAACATTGCGTCGCTGCGGCGATTCAAGGACGACGCCTCGGAGGTACGCGAAGGCTTTGAGTGCGGCATCGGTCTGGAGAATTTCAACGACGTCAAGGTCGGCGATCAGATCGAGTGCTACACGATCGAAAAGGTCGCCGCGACGGAGCTTTAGGATGCAGACCGCAGGAGCAGACAGCAGGATTTCGTGTCCCTGCCTACTGCTTACTGCCGACTGCCTACTGGTTTTGCCATGCATCGTCCTGAACGCATCGCCGATACTTTGCGTGAAGAGATTACGCAAATTGTCGGTTACGAGTTGGAGGACCCGCGTTTGGCGATGGTCACCGTGACCGACGTGCGAGTCGCCGACGATCTGCGTGACGCCAGTGTGTTTGTCACGGTGGCCGGCGATGAGCATGAACACGAGCTGGCCTTCATCGCGTTGCGCCGCGCGGCGCCTTACGTCCGCAAGCAGCTTGGCTTCTCGCTCAATTTGCGCCATACTCCCGCGCTTCACTTCGTGCGCGACACGGTCGAAGAGAAGGCCGCCCGCGTCGATGCGTTGCTGGGAAAGATTGAAACCCCGACGGAAGGGACAAAGGATGCGGAGTGAAATGCGATTCAGGATTGAGAATTGAACTTGCCGTTCAATTTCGAGATCCAGAATGCGAAATCCGCAATCTCGTAATGCTTAGTCAAGTAGTTGAGCTCATTGAATCGAAAAATTGTTTTGGGATAACTTCCCACGTTCGCCCTGACGGCGACAGTCTGGGGTCGTCTCTCGCTCTCTACTGGCTTTTGCGCGGCCTCGAAAAAGACGTCGAAGTAATCATGCGCGACACGGCGCCGCACGCCTACCGGCAATTGCCTGGCGCCGGGGCCATCCGCGTCACCCCTGCCGTCGACCGGCCCTACGACGCGGTCTTTGTTATCGAATGTTCCGACATCGATCGTCCTGGCCTAATCGATCTCGAAAAGCAATTCGTCGTCAACATCGATCATCACTCGACGACCGAGCTCTTCGGCGCCATTAACTGGATCGATCCGACGGCCTCGGCGGTCGGCGAGATGATTTACAATCTCTGCAAAGCCACCGGCGTGCGGGTCACCCAGGAAATCGCCGAAGGCATCTACACTGCCTTGCTCACCGACACCGGATCGTTCCACTACTCGAACACGACTGAGCGCACTTTCAAGATTGCGTCGGAACTCGTGCGCATGGGCGTGCGGCCGGCCCGGAGCGCGGAAGCGATTTTCGGCAGCTATCAATGGCCAAAAATCGAACTGCTGGGCCAGGTGCTGGCGACTGCAAAGCGCGACGATACCGGCCATGTTGCCTGGATGCGCCAGACGCTTCAGATGCAGGAGCTGACGAAAGCTTGCGATGAAGACGCCGACGGGTTCGTCAACTATCCCCTGGCCGTCGGCGACGTCCAGGCCGCCGCGCTTTTTAAGGAATGTTCGCCCGGCCTCTATCGCACCAGTTTGCGCTCGAAAGGTACTGTGAACGTCGCGCAGGTCGCCGAGCGCTTTGGCGGCGGCGGTCACCGCAACGCCGCCGGCTGCACCCTCGCAGGTTCATGGGACGAGATCGAACAGCAGATCGTGCCGCTCTTGCAGGATGCCGTTAAGCGGGCAAACGGATCGAAGTCAGAACCGCCTGCGGTAGCGGGCGGGCCTGTTTCTGACTGACGACGGCGAGCCCGCGACGACGGGCCGGCCCGCTACCGCAGGCCGTTCTGACTTCATGTCCAAAGAAAAGAAATACAAATGGCGTCGTGACAACTACGACGAAAACACTCGCGGCCTCCTCATCGTTCACACCGGCAACGGCAAAGGCAAAACCACCTGCGCACTCGGTTTGATGATGCGCGCCGCCGGGCAGGGCCTGCGTTGCTGCATGATTCAGTTCATGAAGTCACGGCACGATCGCTACGGCGAACACCTATCGGCTGAAAAGCTGGGCATCGAAGTCCACACCATGGGCGACGGCTTTACCTGGGACACCAAGAATCCCGAACAGGATCGCCAGACCGCGCGCGAGACGTGGAACCTCTGCGTCGAAAAGTTGAGAAGCGGTGATTACGACATGCTCGTCTTTGACGAACTGGTTTACGTTTTGAGTTATGACATGCTGCCCACAGCCGAAGTGCTCGAAGAATTTCGCGCCGCCCGCGAACTGAAACCATCACTTCACATCGTCGTCACCGGCCGCGACGCACCGAAAGAATTGATCGAAACCGCCGACCTGGTTACCGAAATGGCTGAAGTAAAACATCCATTTCAAAGCGGCATCAGGGCGCAAAAAGGGATCGAGTTCTAGTACTCTGTGTCGCTTCACCGTTTTGTAGTAGCATAACCGTGCCATGTCGAATTACATCGAATCCACATCAGGAACGCGAGGCGGCAAAGCGAGAATTGCAGGGACGCGAATCACCGTCGCCGACATAGTTCTGATGCATCGGCGGCTGGGCCGCGCGCTGGAAGAGATCTCCGGCACGTACGATCTTCCCCTTGCGGCAGTCTACGCCGCGATGGCCTACTACTACGATTACAAAGACGAAATTGATCAGAGCCTGGACGAAGAAGATGCTTTAGCCGAAGCGTTCAAGAAGAACAACCCCTCACGCCTGCGAGAGAAATTGCAGGCTCTCTCACATGGCTGACCGCATCCGTTTCCATCTGGACGAACACGTGGATCCTGCAATCGCCACCGCTCTGCGCCGTGCGGGCATCGACGTAACAACCACTATCGAAGTAGGTCTGCGAACTAAAGACGATGAAGCGCACCTTCACTTTGCCCGCGCCGAAGGTCGAGTGATCGTTACGCGCGATCAAGACTTTCTTCGCCTTGCCAGCGGCTCGTTAGATCATCCTGGCATCGTCTTCTACACCGCGAATCAATCGATGAGAGAAATTATCGAGGGACTGATTCTTGTTTACGAAGTGATGAGCGCGAGTGAAATGGCTGGGGATGTCGAGTATCTGGGATAAGGCAGGCGGGAGGTATACGATCAGCTGCGACGCACCGAAGGAATTAATCGCAGCTGCCGATCTGGTCACGGAGATGACTGAAGTAAAACACCCCTTTCAGGTCGGGATAAGGGCGCAAAAAGGGATCGAGTTTTGAACGGCCGTGGAGATGCTGCAACAAATACAGGGGGACTTACTTAATCAAGGAGTAGCCTTGTCGACTATCCTGCGTAAGGCGAAAGTCTTAGCGTCACAATTACGGAGCGAGGAGTTGTCGAATTGGGGTGTCCCAGGAATTGGATGGTTACAAGTCAAATGACAACCTACCCGATTACAGAGTCTTTAGCACGAGCTGCTTTGGAACCTGGACTAATGGATATTGGATTGTAAAGGGTCGCGGCGTTCCGCTAAGCAGAATCAAGGATAAGGAGCTAAAGAAAGTTCTTTCCAGGTTCCGTGTAAAAGAGGGCATACAAACGGTAGAGCAGCATGCTGCAGGTTCGGACACGCGATTTGGCCTATCTGCTGACATCACCTCTTGGGTGAATACTTACGTCGGTGAAGAAGGATATGGCTACGCAGAGATACAGTATGGAGTCGGAAGACATGAATTCGCTCAAATACTCGACACAGTGAGGAATAGACTGTTAGATTTCGTGCTCAAGCTCGATGAGAGTTGGTCTGCGAAGGACAATCCTCCATCGAAAGACGAGTTGAGCAATTTGGTGTCAGTCGTCATATACGACAATCCCCAGGGAGGGAGGATGTCTGTTTTTGATCAACGAGGACAACAGGTGCAGTATCAATACAACGCGGCAGGCAATATCTCTATCAATGCCGTTCGCGACAAGGATGGCCTCGCCGACGAGTTAGAGAAGCTAAAACAAGAAATAGAACAAGCTAAACATTCGAATGCAGTCAATGCTGACGTTGCGGTGGAAGCCGAGTACCATCTTTTGCAAGCGACGAAAGAAGCACGCAAGGATCAGCCGGATAAAACTACTTTCTTGGGCCACATAGAAAAATCAAAAGGAATACTGGAAAATGTAGCCTCAGTTGCAGGCTTGGTCGGCGCTTTGGTCAAGGTTGCTGAAATCGCAGGCACGATTTTTCGCTAATCACGAATTCAGAGCAGCATGAGTCCGCGCAGCGGACGACCGAAAACAGCCCAGCGATTCATCGCTGGGAACCGGCATGCACCAAGTCAAGAAAGTCCGTGAAGCGGACAGCTGGGCCTCGGGACAGAACCGCGAGCGGTAGCGAGCGGATGCCAGCATCCAACTCGCGCGTGAGTGATTCTTTGCACCACAATCCTTCCAAGTTGAGCTTTGAACCCGTGCGCTACCGCTCCCGGCTCCGTAACCTCAGTCGCCCGTTTCACGGGCTCTGGCTCCAAACTCTATCGCTTTCCCAGCAGTGAACTGCTGGGCTATTTTCGATCGTCCGCGCCGCGGACTCCAAAACCCGGTTCTGTAACCCGGGGCTTTTGTGCTACCCTTTTTTCTCAGCTTTCATGGCTAAACTTTATCCTGAGTCAAGGCTGATTTCTGATCTCTGACTTCTGACCTCTGTTATTTACTATGCCCTGGTTTCGCAAAAAGAAAGGCAAGATCGAGCCGGTACGCGACTCTGAACGCGTCGTGCGCACTGAGAACGTCTTTGTGCGCTGCGAAGAATGCGGTGAGCACCTCTACAAAAAAGAACTGGAAGAGGCGCTCCAGGTTTGCACGCATTGCAATTATCACTTTCGCATCGGCGCCTACGACCGTCTGGAAAAGTTGTTTGACGACGCGTACTGCGAAGAGCTGGATGCGGAGATTATCTCCACCGACCCGCTCGGTTTTGTCGACAGCAAGCCCTACCCGAAACGCCTGAAGCTGGCGCAGGACGCCTCGGGATTGCCCGAAGCAATCATCACCGCGCGCGGTAAAGTCGGCGGCCACCGCGTGTTCGCCGGCGCGATGGACATGCTGTTCATCGGCGGCTCGATGGGATCGGCGGTTGGCGAGAAAG
>Ga0209240_1001200_pt1 | contig 10252 bp, 10 predicted proteins | sample GraSoi_2013_80cm_FD_185828 | JGI IMG/M metagenome (GOLD analysis project Ga0209240, IMG submission 185828) | Grasslands soil microbial communities from the Angelo Coastal Reserve, California, USA - Sample 9_17_2013_80cm (SPAdes) (version 2) | ecosystem: Environmental > Terrestrial > Soil >... | reverse complement strand
ACCGTTATCGTGACGGAGTTGGACCCGCCGAAAACGTTGGATCTGGAACGTTATTTCAAAGCCGCCCAGATTCTCGTTGATGCGGGCAGCGACGCGATCACTTTGGCCGATAATTCATTAGCGATTTTACGCGTAAGTAATCTCGCTATCGGCGCGATTCTGAAACAGCAGTACAACATCATGCCGCTGCTGCACATTAGCTGCCGCGATCGAAATCTGATCGGTTTGCAGAGCGAGCTAATGGGGATCTCAGCTTTAGGAATCCGGCATGTTCTACCGCTAACGGGCGACCCGGCAAAATTTGGAGATCAGCCCGGCGCGTCTTCAGTATACGATGTGAACTCTATCAAATTGATGGAGATCATCTCCGGCCTGAACAAAGGGTACAACTTTACGGGGAAGAGCATCAAATACCCCACTGATTTTGTGATGGGCTGTACGCTTAATCCGAATGTTAAAAACCTGGATACGCAGATTGCTCGCTTAGAAAGAAAAGTTGCAGCCGGCGCCAGTTATGTAATGACACAACCGGTTTTTGATCCGGCTCAAGTCAAAATCATGTATGAACGTACCCGCCATCTGAACGTCCCGATTCTGACTGGCGTGTGGCCGTTATTAAATGGACGGCAAGCTGAGTTTTTGCACAATGAGGTACCCGGTATTATCATCCCCGACATTGTGCGCTCCAAAATGACTGGTAAAGAAGGGCCGGAAGGTAAGCGTGTAGGTATCGATTTGGCAAAGCAGATCATCGACACCGTGCTTGAGTTCTTCCCAGGGGTCTACCTGATCACCCCGTTTCTTGCTTATGATACCACCGCCGAGCTCGCCCAGTTCGTCCGAGGAATATAGTAGTCATAGATTGCCTTGGACGCTGATTATCCAAATCGGCGGGCTCGTACTGGCTATCGTTATCGTCTTTTTACTGAGTTCACATTACCCCGTCTTAAATTGGATCGGGGATGTCCGAAAACACATCGAAAGCCTCGGTCTGTGGAGCGGGATAGTCTATCCGATTGCGTACGCGATTTGTAATGTACTGCTGTTGCCGGGCGGGATTCTCAGCGTGGGAGGCGGCTTCCTGTTCGGACTCTGGTGGGGTTTTCTCATTGTCCTCATCGGCAACTTGCTGGGCGCAGCCGCGGCTTTCTGCATCGGGCGGTTGTTAGGTCGACGGCGGGTCGAAAAGCTGATCCACAATAGTCCCCGGTTGGGCCTCATTGATCGAGCGATCGAAAGACACGGCTGGAAGATCGTCGTACTTTCCCAGTTGAACCCGTTGGCTCCGTCGAGTCTTCTCAACTACTTGTATGGTCTGACCCGAGTACCATTGCACCGTTGCCTGTTATGGGTAGCAATGGGCCAGATCCCCGGATTGTTCCTTTACGTGTTTATCGGCACGCTAGGCCAGTTCGGCATTGAAATGGCGCGCGGCAATAAACAACCTGGTCTCCATGATTATGTAGTGTGGGGGAGCGGCTTTATATTGACCATTTGCACTACCTATTTGCTCGGCCGCTTAGCCAAACGCATCCTGGCAGAGGTGGAGACGGAGATGGAGAGCCAAACTTGACTGAAGACTGACTCCGGCTACCGTACGCAAAGGTTGCAGCGCGGATGAACTCTCCTATATCCGACAGTCGGGAAGCCGATCTCGTGATTTATCTCGATTACGGCGTTGATTGTCTCTTCGGCTATTACAGCGATATCCGGCTGAACGACCAAGGGTTGGTTTTCCGTTCGCGTTGGCGGTTCGATCTCGGGACTCAGATCTCGTTGCGGGTCTGCGCCGAGCCGGAAACTCCGGAAAGCTCGCCGGTGTGTGTCGACCTCAATGGGATCGTGGTCAGTTGCGATCGGATGTACTGCCGTACGCTCGCTTATGAAGTGACTTTGTTGTTCTTTGATGAACAACCAGAAGGCTGTGATCTAAGCCGTTTGACCTGCCGCCCGGAATTGATGGGCAATCTGAATTAGCCTGAAACGATAGCGTTTCAGGCTGTGGCTTTCAGCTTTGCGGCAACGGCATGGACCGCTCGGCCTTTCCGGCGACCTGCCAAATTCTTGTGGACGACGCCACGATTGGCGGCTTTGTCCAGGCGGGAAGAAAATACCGCCAGTTCGGCTTCGATTTTGCTTTTGTCTCCTCCGGCGATGGCAGCATTCAATCTCTTCTGCTGCGATTTGATTCCGGTGAGCACTGACTTGTTTTGCAGGGTGCGAGCGGCAGTCTGCCTTGCCCGTTTTGCTGCTGATCGCGTGTTTGCCATGAACTATTAAAAAGGGAACGCAGCCTTACACTGTAAGGCTAACGGCGTCAACTTGGAATTTCAGGTCTCGGGTTGAGGTTGCCGCTCGCGATCTTCGCTCTTAGCCGAACGATTGAGTAACGCGTTAAACACCCGACGCGGCAGGCTGTGGCCTTGCTCTTCGGTCTCGAGTTCGCCAACCGCTACCTGTTTGGCCTGTTCCCAAATCGCAGGGAACCCTGGCGATTGCGAGACCATGTAACGTTCGGCTCTCGCGTATACTTCCAGATCTCGCTGCTGTTTGCGGTCAGGCAACTGGCTTAGACCCGATACCTTCATGCGCAGATTCTCATTCTGCGATTTTAGGTTCTGCAAATCCGCCTTTAGCCGGTTAGTCGCGTCTGCTTCTAGTTCCATTTTATCAGCCAGGTGCCGTCGCAAGCGACTCACTTCGCGGCGCGTCTCCCAAAGCCGAAGGATGGCCAAGACGATACCGATGAGTCCAAGAAACAGCCCTACGCCCAATCCCCAGAAGAAGTGCTCTTGCGTAAAGTCCATATTATCGGGAACGTAAGCTGGGAGCGCAGTTGATCAAGTGGCGGTTAATTAGTTTGCGGTTGGCCGTTTGCGGTTTGCAGTTGACGGTTCATCAGGGGGGCAGGTCAGGCTTCGCGGACGGCGGCACCGAGCAGGCTGGTCACAAATGGGACCTATGGGACTCATGAGACTTATGGGACGCAGGGCAACCGCCAACTGCAAACTGCTAACCGCAAACGGCTAACTGCCAACTCTATCGGCGGTCTTTGCCTAGAATGAGGCGGAGAAATTTTGCGTCGGAGAATGGGCCGTCGCGGCCTTGACGAACGATGATTACGTCCGTGGAAGGGATGATGAACACGCGCTGGTAACCAGAGCCGATGGCGGCAATCAAGTCGCGAGGAGCATCGCGGCAAAGACAGACGTTATGCCAATACTGTCTCTGCCACGGGATATCCAACATTTTTTCGACATCGACTTCGCTGGCGCCGTCGGTCGCAGTGCGGTTTAGCCAGAACCCCATGCCAAACATCGGGTTCGCCCGACTGCCGCGGAATAATTCTTCCAGCATCTCGTCTGGCACGATTTGCCGATGCTCATACTTACCTTCGTTGAGAATCAGAATGCCTAGCTGGGCCCATTGTCTACTGCTCAGTTTGAAACCACTAGCCAATAAGGGATGCCCGACCAGGTCTTCCCGAAAATCCACATCGTAGATACCGAGAGGACTTAGGATCCGCCGCTGAAGATACTCTTGAGGAGTGAGATGACGCCGCAGCAATTTTCTTCGGAGGACCTCGGAAAAAATCTGGAGTTCGCTCGGGCCGTACATGAAGGTTTCTCCCGGAGCAGCAACCGCCTTCTGTGCGATACTGTAACGGTTGCGATCGGGAATTCTTCTGCCATGCAGAGCAAACACGGGTTCGATGCCAGCAGTGAAATTCAACAGGTTACGAATCGTGATATTCTTTTTGTCCGGTTCGTTCGCCCATTCGGTGATGGTGTCTCTCACTCGATCGTCCAGGTCGAGGATGCCGTCTTGTTGAGCAGCAATGGCCACTACACACCAGAATCCTTTGGTACCGCTGAAAATCGAAACGACCTTGTCCGGTGCGTACCCACCGGAATACGACTCGTGGAGAACGCGACCATCCTTTATCACCAGCAAAGAAAGACCTCGATGCGCCACCGAGTATTTCTGCGCAGCCGCACACGTGGCCACCGAGATTTCCGCGTACGAAGGAGTGAGAACAAACCAGCTAGCGACCAATAACCCCAAAGGACAAATCACTCTCATGAAGTCGGAACCACTACTGTTGCTGATGGGAAAAGCAAGAGAGTAAGGAGTTCAGGAGTTGCAGGAGTTCGGGAGTTCAGGCGCCCCAGATCGACAGCGCTGGGCTACGGTCATACCAAAGGGTAGAGTACGCTTTCTTCTTGCTATTTTTCTACTCCTCCACAGCCTGAACTCCTGAACTCCTGAACTCCTGAACTCCTGAACTCCTGAACTCCTGAACTCCTGAACTCCTGAACTCCTGAACTCCTGAACTCCTGAACTCCTGAACTCCCAATGGAGAGCGACCGCTTCCAAACACTTGAGCAGCAGGACCACGCGGTTCCGTTTCGACTCTTTTTCTCTATCAATCCGCCGCCGGAGGTGATTGGGCATCTGTCGGCGATTCAAAACGAAGTCAGACAAGTTCTAGAAGTGGGTTTTGACCCACATCGTTCCGTTCGTTGGACGCGCCCCACCCAGTTTCATTTGACCGTTCTATTTCTTGGTTATGTCCCATCATCCGAGATCGCCACATTAGAGGGGGTAGCAACTGAATTAATGGCTTCGTTCACCGAACTGCCGACCCTGACCTTGGACAATATTGGCAGCTTTCCCGCTTTCCATCGGCCCAGAGTGTTATGGGTCGGATGCCGATCTAATGTGCTGCTGCAACAGTTGCAATCGCGTTTCTTAGCCGCGTTTTCGCAGCGAGTGCCCCTCAAAGAAAATGAGGGATCGTATCCGCACATTACGATCGCCCGATTTCGTCATCTGCCGCGCAGGTTTGGAGAAAGAATGCGGTTGCTTTCGGAAAAGCATCGGTTCCCAGAATGTATCTGGAAGGTGAATTCGGTAGGCCTAATGCGAAGTGTTACCGGACCGGAAGGCGCTGAATACACTTGTTTGTCGAATTTCTCGCCTGAGATTGGAGCCGATGGATCCTGAAGAGCAAATGCGTAACGATGCCTGGATCGGAGACGCGGTGCTGGCCTTATTCGCCCGTTCCTGGCTCTTGCAGACCGTCCAGGGCGAGAACTCCAAGGATCGCAATCGCCTATTCGAGTTGTGGGTTTCGAACCAGTTCCTCTCTTCCTTCGGGGAACCGACGAGCGTCGAGGCCGCCATCGGACGAACCTACGCTAGCGGCGGTTTGCCGGCAGCGTTCGCCTTTATCGAAGACAACTTGCTGAGTCGCTTTGTGCAAACCGCCAGAAAACGCGGCTTTAGTTTGCCGCCGCCGAAAGGGGAACACCCATTATAGCAGCGAAGCTGCGAATAGTAGGAGCCAGGAGCCAGAATCCAGGAGATCGCGGGTGATACATCGCCAAAGGGTAACGTGAATCCTTGGGAGACGTGCCGCATTCCGTCGAAGTAATCAGTAATCAGTGAATCAGTAATCAGTGTTCTTGGGAGCCGAGAGCAAGATTAATGGACCTCTGCCACTGATTACTGACCTACTGCTTACTAACTACTTTTTCTGCCACGTGGCTTTCCACAGGCCCGGCACAGGCCCGACCCACGACCTCCTGGCTCCTGGATTCTGGCTCCTGGCTCCTCTATTCGCAGCTTCGCTGCTAGACAGGCGCTAAAGGTTCAGGCCGCAGGGCTACGGGGAGGTCGCAGAAAAACTCGGTTAGGGCGTTGAGCTCGCTCTTTACGCCGATGCGGCCGTCATGCGCTTGCACGATCTGGCGGGCGATGGATAGGCCCAAGCCGACTCCTTCCCGGACACTCTGATTATCGGAGCGATAGAACTTATCAAATACCTTGGCTTGCTCCAGGTCGGACAAACCGGGACCCCGGTTGGTCACGCTAAAACGGACGAAGTGCTCGTTGATTCGCCCGGCCCGCAGTTCCACGTCGGTCCCGGGGAAACTATATTTGAGAGCATTGGATAGAAAGTTAGTAAGCACTAACGAAATGCGCGTGCTATCAACCGACACCTCGGGTAAATCCGGAGCAATATCCAATTCCAGGTGCAGCGCAGACTGTTCGAAAAATTCCAGGAAGTGATGATACGCATCTTGAGCCAACTGAGCTGGCGACACCGGGGCTAGATCTAGTTGGTGCTGGCCGCTTTCCATGCGGGCCAAATCGAGAATGCTCTTTAGGGTTTTGAGCAAGCGTTCACACTCATTGCAGCCGGTCATCACCAATTCCTCTTGGGAGGTCGATAATTTGCCGGTGCGCTGCTCAAGCAAAAGATGCAGGACTAGCCGGATCCCGGTCAACGGCGTCTTGATTTCATGACTCAACGTGGCCAGCAAATCGGTTTTCACTTCGTCTAACCAACGGAACCGGGTGACATCAACCAGCATGACGGCGCGCCCGGCAAACGTTTTGTCTTCCAGCACGATCGGAAAGATCCGGGGTAAAAAGTAGGCTTCTTGTTCGTCGATGCGAAACAGTATTGCTTGCTTCAGGTCATCTATCGGATAATCCAGGCCGGCCCTAGATGCGTCTACCAATTGGCGTTTAACTTGATGAGGCAAATTGTTACCGGCCCCGAGATTGGCCATGAGAGTCTCCGCCGCCGGATTCAGGCGGGAGATGCGATCATGTTCATCTAAGATAAACAGAGGATAAGGCAACGTGGTCAGCAGAGCGCGGATGACTTGGTTTAACTCGATAAGCTTGCGATCCGTTTCCCGGTAAAAACTGCGCAGCTCCTGAGCCATCCGGTTGAATTCGCTGGTGAGCTCGCCGAGTTCGTCCCGGCTTTGGACCGGAAGCAGGTGATCGAATTCTTTGGAGCGCAGATCTCGAATAGAGTGGGTTAACCGGCGGATCGGATCGATTAACGAGCGCCCTAGTCTGGCGTAAGTAAAAATGAAAACGATGACGGAACTCACCATCGCAATCAGTAGAAGCCGGATAGACTCTGTTGCCTTGCGTCGCGCTTCGTGATTCGCCTGCAACATTTGCTTTTCATTTATACGTAAGATGTTCTCGGCGAGATTGGTGATCTGGAGGGTCAGCTGAGGAATCTGCGCCCAGGAATCGTGAATAGCCGAGTCGTGAGCGAAGTACTGACGAAAGGCGAGGCGATAAACAGTGACGTAGTCGGTCGTGACCTGTTTTAGCTCACTGACTAGTCGCTTCTCTTCCGGGTCTCGAGCGTTCCGCTCGAGGATAGGAATCCCGGCTGTAAACTCCTTCTCCGTTTTATCCAGAGGCGTCGTTTGATCGTAGGGTAAGGTCGGCCGGTCGATGGCTCGAGAATAAAAACTGTTAACCTGGGCGGTAGCTACCCGCATACCGTGGCAAACGCGGATACTGTCGTAATTGTTCCGCATCACCTTGTCGACGGCGCGACCAAGGTCATTAAACAACCAGACGCCGTAGATGCCGACCGTCAGCAGGATGAGGAGGGTCGCCAGTAAGCCCAGTGTAAGTCGCCAACGCAGCATAGCCTGGATTAGTGAAAAATCGTTTACGATTTTTCACTAATCCAGGCTGTGGCGCAATCCTGCGGCTGCACCGCACGATCGCGCGGTTATCTTCGGTACAAAGGCTTTCAAGGTTTGTTTAAAATACGCGCTCAAGGTCAAGCCATTAGGCAGACGTTATCGTCTGCCTAATGGCTCATAGCCTGCCTGGCTCCCAAATGCATGCGCATTTGGGAGCCAGGCAGGCTTACTGCAGATTTAGCCGCTTCCGTTTTCGGTATAGCGTCGCCGGGTCTATCCCCAAGGTCTTGGCGGCTGCATCCAAACTTGATGCCCGCCCCAAGACGCTGCGGATATGCGCTTCCTCCAGCGTTTCCAGGCTAATGTCGCTACCTACGGAAACTTTGGCGTCCAACGCCGCCGGCGGGTTCTCCGGAACGAACCTTTCTGCGATTAGATCATCCGGCGCCAAGATGACCGCTCGTTCAATGGTGTTCCTCAGTTCACGCAGATTGCCGGGCCAACGATAATTATCGATTCTCTTCCAGGCGCTGTCGCTGAAGGCCAATCGTGGCCGGCCAAGCTGGCGAGCAAAGAAATCAAGGTACGATTTGGTCAGACGTTCCAAGTCATGCATTCGCTCGCGCAAAGGCGGGACGCGTACTGAGATCACATCAAGCCGATAGTACAAATCTTCCCGGAAGGTACCGGCTCGGACCCGCTCTTTGAGTTCGTTGTTGGTGGCGGCGATGATCCTGGCATGAGTAACCCGGATCTTATGTTCCCCTACTCGTTCGTACTGCCGTTCTTGCAACAATCGGAGCAATTTCGGCTGGATCTCCAGAGGTAGTTCCCCGATCTCGTCCAGAAACAGAGTCCCGCCCTCTGCTGCTGCGACCTTGCCCCAGGTATCTCTTATGGCGCCAGTAAAAGCGCCTTTGACGTGGCCGAACAGTTCGCTCTCAAGTAATTCGCGCGACAGGCTGGGACAACTCACGGTAACGAAAGGCGCGTCTCTGGCTTCGCTGTGGTCGTGGATGGCCTTAGCCAAAACGCTTTTGCCGGTTCCACTCTCACCCAACAATAGAATCGCTGCCTGAGTCGGCGCCGCTTTGAAGAGCATCTCGATCGCCGACTTCATGGGCTGGTCATCCGAAGAAAAGTCGAGCGTCGGATTTTGCAAATCAATCTCTGCCTGCAACTCCACGATCTTCGTTTCGAGCTTTCGCTGCTTCTCAAGGCGAACCAGAATTTGGCGAAGATTTTCCGGCGTAAACGGCTTTTCCAGATAATCGAAAGCCCCTTTCTGCATCGCGGTCACGGCCGAAGCGACAGACGCATAAGCGGTAAATACGACGACTTGGACTTGAGGAAACGACCGCTTGATGTCTTCTAAAGCCTCCAGCCCGTCTTCATCTCCCAATCGGAGATCGAGAAAGACCAAATCATAAGCATCTTCGTGTAGTTTCAGCAAACCGACCGCCTTACTGTCGGCGGCTTCGGCAAGGTGACCTTCGGCTCGGATAGCGATAACAGTGGAACTTCGAATTGCTTTTTCGTCGTCAATAATCAGGGCTCTCATGGAATCCGCAGCGCCATTCATTTTAGCAATTTTCGAGCCTAAGATATAACATACTTACTATCAGATATTTACGTCATTCGGCCTTGGGCGTTAATACCTTATAACGCAAGCCCAACGCCCAACTATCGTGCAAAATGCATTGCACGCAAAAGCAAGTTATTGTGAACGGTCAGAGGGTTAGGACGAACGGTTCCTACCGGACTTACTCCTTCAACGTCTTATCGATCCATTCTGCGGTTTGCGAAAACACGTTTTGCACTCTGGTGTCGATCGGTTCGCCTTCGCGGTTGGTTCCTTCAGGCAAGGTGACATGAGCGCGCAGCCTTACCTCTCCAATTTGAAGCAGGTGGTCTCCTTTAAGAATTGCCTGTTGACCGGGGGCAATAACTTGATTGTCCACCCGAACGATAGATCCCCCATCCTGTGGCACGGCTGCGATCCAATGGTTGCCGGCATTTTGGAAACGGACGGGGCGGGCGGCTACTCCGGGCAGGTCGTTAAATAATTCCGGCCCTAATGATCCCTCAGTACCAAGCGTATCGCCATCGGTACAGGCCAAGACTTTATCGCCTAGCAAAATATCAAGCTGCGCAATTTCCGTCGGCGCTCGTTCAGGTTTGGGCGCGGTGGGAAGGCTCAACCGGAACCTGCCGCCGTACGATTCGAAAATTTCCCGAAAACCAATGATGCCAAAGGTTTCTTGAATCTCAGCGCTCGGATTAAGGATACAAAGAGTCCCGCCTCTGGCTCGCACTCGCTTTGCCATCGACAACAAAGAGCGGAGTATTGCACTGGTAACACACGAAACCGCGGAGAACTCGATTGCGAGTTCGGCCGTGCCTTTGGTGAGCAAGCGTTCTACCCACTGGCCTAACTCTCTATTGAATCGTACAGCCGCCTCGTCATCAAGACGCCGGCTAAAGACCAGGACCGGTTTTCCATCTACAATTTCAACCGCAACTTCCATAGGCTCGCAAGGATCGTAAACCTACCCGAAAAAGGCGGTAAAGGAGATTCATTTTTTGCACTTGTTTAGAACGAGCGCTTCTGCCAAAACGGCGTTGGTACAGGCTCTCACCCTCGCTCTACACCAGCCATGAAATCGTCCCACTGTCGCCGGACCAAGCTTAATGGCTTGCGTTTTAGTTCCCTAGCAATTGCGGGTTTGATCGGCTTCCAGGTGACGCTCGTAGAAGCCGGGCACGCTCAATCCACGCCG
>Ga0209240_1001198_pt1 | contig 10255 bp, 10 predicted proteins | sample GraSoi_2013_80cm_FD_185828 | JGI IMG/M metagenome (GOLD analysis project Ga0209240, IMG submission 185828) | Grasslands soil microbial communities from the Angelo Coastal Reserve, California, USA - Sample 9_17_2013_80cm (SPAdes) (version 2) | ecosystem: Environmental > Terrestrial > Soil >... | reverse complement strand
AGCTGCGGCGCTGCTTCGCTGTTATCGAGCTGATTCACTCCAGATCGCCGCCCAGATCGGAACGCGGGCCACCGCCGACCTGATCACTTCGCATCGGCTGTGGAGTGACTGGCTCGGCAGCGGGCGGGTGCGTAAGTTCGCGATGGTAGCCGAGAAGCAATGACCTGCTTCGATGAAGCGTCGACGACCTCCGGCTATGCCCGCTACCTGGCCGCGAAAACGACCGTGGATGACCGGGCGCTCAACCGGCAGGTGCTGGCCGAGCTGTGCCGCCTGATGCCCGCGGGTGCGCTGCGGGTGCTAGAGGTCGGCGCCGGCCTGGGGACGATGGTGGCCCGTCTGCTGGACTGGGGAGTCGTCGGCGCCGGCGAGTACGTCCTGCTGGATGCGGATCGGCAGCTGCTGGATTGCTCGCGCCGGTGGCTGCGCGATTGGGCGGCCGCGCGGGGTGTGCGCAGCGACCTGCTGCCGGATGGCCTGCAGGTGGGGGATCTGCGGGTGCGCCTGGTGCACGCCGAGCTCGGCGGTTACCTGGAGGCCGCTCACGGGGAGCTGGCCGATGTGCTGATCGCCAACGCCGTCCTGGACCTGGTGGACGTGCCGGCCGTCCTGCCCGGATTGTTGCGGCTGCTTGTCCCGGGCGGCGTCTACTGGTTCACGATCAACTACGACGGCGAGAGCATCTTCGCGCCGGGCTACCCCCACGACGACCAGGTCATGCGGGCCTACCACCGCGACATGGACGAGCGCATCCGCTACGGTCGGCCGGCCGGCGAAAGCCGTACGGGCCGCCGCCTGTTTCACCACCTGCGGGATGCGGGGGCGCCCGCGCTGGCGGCGGGGTCGTCGGACTGGGTCGTGTACCCGGCCCCGGACGGGAACTACCCGGCCGACGAGGCTTACTTCCTGCGCAGCATCCTTAATACGATCCGGGACGCATTGCGGAATCGCCAGGACCGGGTGGAACCGGCGGACCTGGCCGGCTGGCTGGCCGTGCGCTGTCGGCAGCTGGCTGCAGGCGAGCTGGTCTACATCGCTCACCAGCTTGACTTCGTGGGCCGCTCGCCCGGCTAGCGCTCCGCCAGCGCACGGCGACGGGAGCCGACTCTTCTGGCCGCAGCTGCCGCAGCCGGGCCGCCATAGCCTGCCGGAGCGGGATCCACCCGCGGTGCCGCTGGAAGGGGAGCTCGAACACGGCGGCGAACATCCGCGCGAAGCACACGGTAATGGGCAGCAGGATCGCAACCAGCACGAAGAACATCGGCGTCCCGGAGGTGACGCGGCCCCGGACCAGCCCGTAGGACACGGCGATGACTATCGGCTCGTGCGTGAGGTACAGGCTATAGGAGCAGGAGCCGAGGCTCCGCGGCATGCGGCTGTTAAGGAAACGTACGACGAACCGCGGGCGCGAGGTGGCGACCGCGGTAAGGAAACAGCCGATCGCCGGAGCCCAGGCCAGGTCGAGCCAGAACAGATTGAGGTTCGACCAGACGGAGCCCCTGACCACCATCAACACGATGGCCAGCACCGCGGCGGCCAGCGCGTAACCGGCCCAGGGCCGTGATCGGGTGCGCTCGCCGGCGGTGACGATCCCGGAGGCCAGCAAGCCGACGGCGAACAGCACCGCGAGGTCAGGGGTGAACTTGACCAGGGCGGTGTTCATCAGCGCGACATGGGGTCCCAGCACGCCGATGGTCACGACGATGGCGGCCACCAGGCCCACCATCGCGCGGGCACTGACCCGCCGGACGAGCAGCAGCAGCAACGGCAGCAAGACGTAGAGCTGGGCTTCGATGGCGATCGACCAGAACGCCCGGTTGGGGCTGCCCACGGCGAAGACGTCCTGCACGAGCAAGCCGTACACGACGACGGACTTCCCGTTGGGCACCGGCAGGTGGGGCTGGGCGAGCAGGTACCAGGTCATCACTAGGCTGAATCCGAGCGCGGCCCAGTACGGCGGCAGGATGCGCCAGGCCCGTCGGTGCGCGTACGTCACGATCGACTTGAATTGCCACCCCGAGCGCGCCGGGCCGAGGCCCAGCGAGAAGCCCGACAGGGCGATGAACATCGCGACCGCGCCCCGGCCGTAGATTAACCAGGCCGCCCAGAACGGGGCGTGATTGGCGCCGGGGTATTCCGGCCAGGCGCGCTCGAAGATGTGGTTGAGAACGACGAACAGGGCCGCTAGGCCCCGGATCCCGTCCAGGCCTACGACGCGGCCCGGACCGGTGGCCGCCAGCGCGTGCGGCTCTGGGGCGGCGGGCGCGGTGGCAGGCGGCGGATGCTCGCGGATGTCTGTCATCGGGCCTCGAACCCTGGGTCTGCGGGACCGGCGAGCGGACCCGCGTGCCGGTACGGCTCGGCGACGCGTTCAAGTCCCCGCGAAAGCAGATCATGCCCGCCGCGCCGGGCCTTGGTGGCGAGGTAGGCGGCGTTGGCCCCGGTAAGGTGCAGCGTGGTGGGGATCTGCTTGGCGATCGTGATGCCCAGGCGGGCCAGCTGAGCGCCCTTGTCCGGGTTGTTGCTCAGCAGCCCGATGCGGCTGGCGCCTAGCGCGTGCAGCATCTGGGCCGCGCTGGTGTAGTCGCGCTCGTCGGCCCGGTGACCGAGCGCGAGATTCGCTTCGTAGGTATCCAGACCACGATCTTGCAGCGCGTAGGCGTCGAGTTTGTCATACAGTCCGATGGCGCGCCCTTCCTGGCGCAGATACAACACGTAGCCGCCGTGCTTGGTTATCCGCTCGACCGCTTCGCGCAGTTGCGGCCCGCAGTCGCACCGCTGGCTGCCGAATACGTCACCGGTGAGGCATTCACTGTGCAGGCGCACCAGCGGCAGCCCGGCCGCGGCGGGCCGGCCGAGTTCGAGGGCCACGTGCTGCTGCGCGTCGGTCAGGCCGGTGAAGCTGACGACCGTGGCAATGGTCGAGTAGTCGCCAGCGAAGCGCAGCGGGATGCGAATACGCCGGCGGATCGTCGCCCTCGGGACCGCCTCGGTCACGGGACGAGCCGTTCGGCCTCGCACCGGGTCGAGGGCGCCGTCAGCGGCGTGCCGAGGTCGGTCACCGGGCTCGGCCGGTCAGCCACGAACGGCCTCCAGCGTCTGCGGGCCAGATCGGGTCGTCTCGACTCGCCCGAGTGTCTCGGGCCGCGACGGCGGCGAACGGCGTCCCCCAGCAGTAGGCCAGCGCCCGGGGTAACCGCGGCCAGCATGAGCACCGCATAGAGGGTGGTGACCGTGACCCCGGTGGCCGCGCCGAGCCCGGCTGCGGCGAAGGCCCAGGCGGCAACACCCTCCCGTGGCCCCCACCCGCCGATACCTAGGGGGATCACCGTTGCAGTCTGGACCACCATCAGCAGTGCGACCAGTTCGCCCAGGGGTGCGGTGGACCCGGCAACCCGGGCCGCGATGACGAACGTGGCCGTGTGCCCGGCCACGACCAGCACCGAGGCCAGCATGAGCTGGGGCCACACGTCTGCGGCCAGCAGCCCGCAACGCAGGTCTTCGGCCACGGCACGGGCTGCGCGTCCCAGCCGCGACCGGCCGCGGCGAGCTGCGCCGCATACCACCAGCGCAGCGCACCCGGCTACGCCCGCGACACCTGCCAGGATGTACGGCAGCGCGGGCCGGACCGGCGAGGGCAGCGTCAACAATACGACGGCGGTCACCACAGCCTGCATGATCTGACCGCACAGCCGTTCCCACGCCACCGAACGCAGCCCCCGCGCCACGTTTCCAGCGCGTCGGCCGTGCGTGACCGCCCGGTGGACGTCGCCGAGAACGCCTCCGATGAGCACGGAGTTGAGGAACAGGGAACGGTAGTAGGCGCAGATCGCGTCCGGCAGGCCAATGCTGATGCCGAGTGCCCGGGCGACGACCCGCCACCGCCAGGCAGAACACACCGTAGTCAGGGCTGTGAGCGTGACGGCGGCCACGACCGCCGGCCAGGTGACCGCCCGCAGGCCGTCCTCGAACGGCGCCGCGCCCACCAGCCGAACGAGAAACCACAGCACGGTGACGCCGGCGGCCACGCGCAGGAACGGCAAGCCGAGGCGGCGGACGACGGTACCGATCCCGACCCGAACAGGAACTGAGTGCAGGCGCGCCACACCGGTTACACGGATCGGCTGGGCACATCGTTCAACCGTCCTGCCGCGACAGCGGCGCGACCTCGCGTCCGGTCGCGGTGAACCAGTGTGATCGCGGACTCGTTGACACGGTCGGGGTGCGACTACAGACGCCTAGGCAGAGGGAGGCGCGGTGCGGGCGATTCGCCCGGCGGATGAAAGCGCGGTGCGGGCGATTCGCCCGGCGGACGACGGCGCGCTGCCTACGATTCGGCTCGCGGCGATCCTGGGGATGCCTGCCACAGCCGCCTTGCTCGGCGTTGTGTCCGCCACGGCTGGTCTCGGCGTCGCGGGCTGGATCGCGGGGCTGGCCACCGGCGCGGGGGCGACGGCGCTGATCGCCACCGCCCGCAGCCGCAGCGACCAGCCGGCCATGCACCCGGCGGACTGGGTCACCCTGACCCGGGCGGTGCTGACCGCCGGGATCGCCGGCCTGGTTACCGACTCGTTCGGCCGGCCGGTGTCGGTCACAGCGCTGGTCACCCTGGCCGCCGTCGCCCTGGTCCTCGACGGGGTGGACGGGCAGGTGGCACGCCGGACCGGCACCGCCACCCCGCTGGGCGCCCGCCTCGATGGTGAGGTCGACGCTTTCCTCATCCTGCTGCTCAGCATTTTCGTGTCCCGGGACTACGGCCGATGGGTGCTGGTCATCGGCGCCGCCCGCTACGCGCTGCTGCTGGCGGGCTGGCTGATCCCGTGGCTGGCCGCGCCGTTGCCGCCCCGGTACTGGCGCAAGGTCGTGGCCGCGGTCCAGGGCATCGTGCTCACCGTCGCCGCATCCGGACTGCTCGACCGCCTCGCCGGGATGATCGCGGTCGCTGCCGCGCTGCTGCTGCTGGCCGAGTCGTTCGGCCGCGACGTGATCTGGCTGTACCGCACCGGCGCCGGCGCGCGCACCCGCCTGGCGCTGCGGCTGGCCATCACAGTCCTTGCGGTCGTTCTCGTGTGGGCTGACCTCCTCGTACCAGACCGTGCCTGGCAGTTCAGCCCCGCCGCCTTTATCCGCATCCCCGTGGAGCTGCTGGTCCTGGTTGCTGTCGCGCTGGTGCTGCCGGTCTGGCCGCGACGGATCGTGGCCGCCGTCATCGGAATCTTGCTCGGCGTGCTCACTTTCGCCAAGATCCTCAACATAGCGTTCTTCGAGTTCGTCGGCCGGGCGTTCAACCCGGTGCATGACTGGGGCGAAATCCCCCCGGCAGTGGGCGTGACACGCAACTCGATCGGCCCCACGCTGACAAACATTCTGCTCGTCGTGCTCTTGCTCGGTCTCGTCGTGCTCGTCGGCGCCATCACCGCATCAGCGATCCACATCACGACTGTGGCCGCCCGGCATCGCCGCGCCGCGGTTCGCGGCCTCGCTGCCGTCGCTGCGGTCTGGGGGCTGTGCGCGGGCCTGTCACTGCAGCTCATGCCGGGATTCCCGGTCGCCTCGACCAGCGCTACCGGGCTGGCCGTCGCGCAGGTGCGCGCCACCCAGGCTGCGCTCAGCGACCAGCGTCATTTCGCGCAGCTCATCGACAGCCCCGATCCCGAGGCCCGCGTCCCCGCTCCGGACCTGCTCACCGGATTGCGCGGCAAGGACGTCATCATCGCCTTCGTCGAAGGCTACGGACAGGTCGCCATCCAGGGCACAAGCTTCTCCCCAGGCGTTGACGCCTTCCTGCGCCGCAGCACCGCGTCGCTGGCCCGCGCCGGCTGGTCCACGCAGAGCGCCTGGGTCACCGCCCCGGGCTTCGGCGGGATCAGCTGGCTCGCGCACTCCACGCTGCAGTCGGGGCTGTGGGTCAACAGCCCGCAGCGGTATTCGGAGCTCGTCAGCAGCAGCCGGTTCACCCTCAGCGACGCCTTCGACAAGGCCGGCTGGCGCACCGTGAGCGACAGCCCCGCTGACGACAGAACCTGGCCGCCCGGCACACAGTTCTACCACTACGACCAGCTTTACGACCGGCGCAACGTCGGCTACCACGGCCCGACCTTCAGCTACGCCTCGATGCCCGACCAGTACACCTTTGCCGAGTTCCAGCGGGTCACAAGCCGGTTATGGCCGAGATCGACATGGTCTCCTCGCACGAGCCGTGGGCCCCGTTGCCGACCATGGTTCCCTGGAGCAAGGTCGGCAACGGCTCGATATTCGACCCGATGCCCGCGCGCGGCGAGACCCCGCTCTCCATCTTGGGCAGCGCCAGCAAGGAGCGCCAGGCCTTCGGCAAGTCGATCCAGTACTCGATGCAGGCCCTCACCTCCTGGGTCACCGAGCTCAACGATCCCAACCTCGTCCTCATCCTGCTCGGCGACGAGCAACCCGCTGGCCCCATCAGCAGCCCCGGCGCCAGCCACGCGGTGCCGATCTCGATCGTCGCCCGCGACCCTTCCGTGTTCAGGCAGATTGCCGCCTGGCACTGGCAGGACGGGCTGCTGCCCGGTCCCTCCGCTCCGCTCGAGCGGCTGGACGCCTTCCGCAACCACTTCCTCGGTGCCTTCAGCACGGCCCCGTCAGCACCCGAACCGCCACGGTGAGCGCTGAACCGTTGTGCTGACATGTTCGTCTTGCCGTTGTAGGGACCGGTCGACACACTATTCCTTCACACTCGCGGGACATCCATATGACACTGGGCTGGGATAACCCCACAGCAGATCCCACCACCACCGTCCTGCTGCGGCACGGCGATACCGAACTGTCACCCGAACACCGCTTCAGCGGGCTGCGCGACCTCCCGCTGAGCGCTAACGGAACCCGGCAGGCGAAGGCCGCCGCCTGCCGCCTGGCCGCCGGTGCTCCGATCGACGCCGTGGTCAGCTCGCCGTTGCAGCGCGCTGTCGCCACCGCCGCCATCGCGGCCGGCGAACTGGGCCTCACCGCAGTCATCGATGATGATCTCCGTGAAACCGACTTCGGTGACTGGGATGGCTTCACCCTGGCAGAAATCCAGGAGCGCTGGCCCGGAGCCGCGGCAGCCTGGCGGCGCGACCCCGAACAGGCCCCGCCGGGCGGGGAGAGCTTCGCCGACACCGCACACCGGGTAAACCGGGCCTGTGACCGGCTGCTGCGGGATCACCGCGGGCAGAACGTCCTGGTGGTAAGTCACATTACCCCGATAAAGATCCTGCTGTGCCGCGCTCTCGGCGTCCCGCTCGGCACCCTTTACCGGCTATATCTTGGCTCGGCCTGCATTAACGAGATCCAATGGCACGGCCGCGGATTTGCGGCCGTCCATCGCGTCAACGACACCAGCCACCTCCCCTGACTCACCGGGCCGCCCCGTCTCCTCCCGCCGCGAGGGCAACGTCCGCATACGCCGGCGCCGGGCTGCGGCCCGGTGGCCTGACTAGCGATCTGCAGTCCGGAAGAGGCGGAGCACCGCCAACCCGAGGATGGCAGGCCCGTTGGGCTGGGTGATCTGGAGGTCCTTGATCTGTGTCTCGCCGAGAGCGGTGCCGCTGGTGAAGGTGACTATCCGGCCGGGGGCGAGTCGCCAGCTGCCCAGGTCATAGGTCGTACCGTGGGCGCATCACGGAGATATCGGTCAGGCTCACCCGGCAGCGCCTGCAGGTAGCCAGGTGCGCCTCGTAGGCAAGGCGCTCGTGGGGATCGAGCGCTCCAAGCAGGTAGCGGCGTCGAGGCGGGCGTACGTGTCGGCCGTTATTGGACACCTCCTAGTTCCTCGATGGCCAGCCGCAGCGCACGCAGCGCGTAGTAGGCGCGGGACTTCACCATGTCTGGCGCGATCTCCAGGGCATGCCCGGCCTGTGCAACCGAGCTGCCGCGAAAGTAGCACTCTCGCAGCACGTCCCGATGCTCCTGCGTCAGCCGGCCTAGCGCGGCGGCGACTAGGTGGCGGTTCACGAGCTGCTCGCTGGCGTCGGCGATCGGCCGCCCGGGGAGGCGCACGGTTACGTCCTCGGGGCGCCGGCGCGCTGTGCGCCACTCGTCGATAACGATGTTCTGGCCACGGAATAGAGCCAGGATCGCTGCGAGCCGCGCTCCGGATCGAGCATCTGCGGATTGCGCCAGGCTCGCAGTAGCGTCTGCTCTACCACGTCCTGGGCTTGGTCTCGGTCGCCGGTCAGTGTCAGCGCATAGCTCCAGAGCGCTCGGGCGTGCTGCTCGTGCCACTCGCGCAGCAGGTCCGCCTCGGGGTCGCCCGCTCGTCGTGAGGCAAGCCGCCCTGGTCGGCGAGCGCGCGGCTCACTGGTCGGCTTGGTTGCCATCTGCGCCGCCACTCCGGTCCCGTTGTATGCCTTGCGGCTGCGACTGGTTCACCAGCATCTGCTCCGTCTCGGATTGCGTGACCTGGCTCGCGACAGGAATCGATGGTACCGCGAGCTGCGTCGAGAGCGCACCGCGAAGGGCAGTGATGTCGTGATGAGCGGCGATGCTGAGATGAGCCGTCGAGGTTCGTGGTGGTGGCTGCGCGCCGGGCTGATCCTGGTCGTGGTCGCTTGGCTGGCGATCGATGCTGTCGTTCACCTGCACCTGACCTCCAGCTACGACGGCGTGAAGTCCAGCGTGCTCACCCAGGGCGATCTGTTCCGCGTCGAGGCTGCGCTGGCGATCATCGCCGCGCTTGCCCTGGAGGTCCGCCCGCGCCGCTGGACGGCCCTGATCGCCTTTCTGGTGAGCGCCGGCGGCTTCGCGGCCGTTCTTGTATACCAGTACGTCAACGTCGGCGCCACCGGACCGCTGCCGAACATGTACGACCCGCTCCGATACGGAGAGAAGACCCTGAGCGTGGGCCCAAGGGATCGCCGCGCTCGCAGCGCGGTTCTGCTTGTCCTCATGTACCGGCGCATTCCGGCCACGGGACAAACAGTCGGCGTCACGGAAGATGATGTCACCGCCCCGAGGCCGCCCAGCCTTGGCCTCGTCACAGTACCGATGCCGCACGACCTATCCTGGCCGGGCTGGTCACCGATGTGGTGGGTACCCGTCCATCAGGACGGCCAGGTCGCCCGGCGTAGTCAGGCAGAGCGTCAGCATCGTGCGTGATATCCGCCGAACGCGACGGGAGTTTCCCACACCCGCACTGCCAGTGCCTCGCCGCCTGCGGCAGCGACGGTGGGCGAGAGGCTGTCATGCACCCAGCGGGCGAACACTTCGACTGTGACCGCCTTGGCCCCGGCTGGGCGTATCTCCTCCAGGTTGCGGCCTTCGACCTGGCTGGTGAGCTCGGTCAGCGCCGCTTCCAGTGCATCCAGATCACAGACCATGCTCCGGCCGTCGAGTTGCTCGCGGTCCACCACGATCTCAATTCGGTAGTCATGATCATGTAGCTGCCCCTCTGGCCCGGGCAGTCCCGGCATGATATGGAAAGCACGGACGCTTCGGCTCAGCCCGACTTCACATGTCACCGGCAGCACTCCTGTCGTAGTCAAGAACGGCATGCATCAACCCGGGTATCCCCTCGTCCACGGCTCGGAACGCCTCGGCTGCGTGGCCGAATGCGAAGACGTGAGTGCACAGCTGTGCCAACGGTAGTTCGGCCAGCAGCTCAACGGTCTCCCTGCGGCGCCGCGACCGCGTCCAGGTCCCGGACAGCCGGGCCGGCACCGCTGAAACCTGAGTGCTGCGGATGATCAGTCGCCGCCGGTGGAACGCGCCGCCGAGCGGCAGCACCACTGGTTTGGTGCCGAACCACGACGCGATCAACAGGGTTCCCTCGTGGGCCAGCATGCTCAGCGCCATCGCTGGCGCATCCGGGTTACCACTAGCGTCAATGACCAGCGGAACCCGCTCTTCCACCAGTTCCTCCGGTGCTGCGGCGGTGGCGCCGAGGCTGCTGGCCAAGGCGCGGCGCCACGCCTGCGGCTCTGCGAGCAGCGGCCGCCACCCGGAACGCTGCAACAGCAAGCTGGTCAGCAGCCCGAGCACGCCGGCGCCGAGCACGATGACCCGGTCGCGATATCCGGTCCCGGCATCGAGCGTCACCTGCAACGCTGTCTCGACCAGCGGGAACAAGGTTGCGGACGCGGGATCGATGGCAGGCAGCGGAATCAGGTCATCGGCTCGCGCCGCGAATACGTCCTGGTGCGGATGGAACGCGAAAACCGCCTGGCCGGACTCCGCTACTTCGCCGACACACGCATACCCATAGGCGAAGGGATAAGAGAAGGCGCCGCCAAGCGCGTCGATC
>Ga0209240_1001197_pt1 | contig 10257 bp, 12 predicted proteins | sample GraSoi_2013_80cm_FD_185828 | JGI IMG/M metagenome (GOLD analysis project Ga0209240, IMG submission 185828) | Grasslands soil microbial communities from the Angelo Coastal Reserve, California, USA - Sample 9_17_2013_80cm (SPAdes) (version 2) | ecosystem: Environmental > Terrestrial > Soil >... | reverse complement strand
TTGGTGGCCAGCCCGCCGCAGCCGGATCCCGCCGAGCCTTCGGCCGAGATGCTGGATTCGCTGCTCGCGCGGGTGGGGGCCAAGCAGCGGACCAGGCGGTTCCGCGCGCTGTTCGCCGCGGCCGCCGCGATCCTCATCGCGGTCGGCAGCGGGGTCGCGGTTTCGGAGGCGACTGCCCCGCATCCGAACCACCCCAAAGTCGATGTGGCAACGGCGAGTAAGGGCCCGCTTGTCGTTACCGTGCGCTACAGCAGGAGCAGCTGGGGCGGCGGCACCGACATGTCGGTGCGGGCGTCCGGGTTCCAGAAATGGACGTCGTGCGAGTTCTGGGTGCTCACGAAGAGCGGCCAGCGGGTTCTGGCTGGGGCCTGGCAGGTGGGGCCAGGCGGCGACCGGCTCTGGTATCCAGCGCAGAGCGACGTTGGCGAGTCCAGCGTGACCGGGTTCCAGATCACCACGGCGAGCGGGGCACGGCTCAACATCCCGGCCGCGTGAAGGGTCCGGCCGCGTGAAGGGTCCGGCCGCATGAAAGGCATTGCCGGGAATGTCGCGCGCCGGCGCCACGTTAACCGGGCGTGATCGGAGGACTGGTCGCGAGCGTCTGCGCGCTCGTCGCGGCGACAGCGCTCGGACTGACCTGGAGGGCTCGCAACGGCAGGGTCAGGACCGCCGCGACTGACGGCGCCGAGGCGGTGTCCGGGCTGACGCATACCGACCTTGGTGCCGCGCTCGGCAACCGGGCGACTCTGGTGCAGTTCTCCTCGGCCTTCTGCGCTCCGTGCCGCGCGACCAGACAGATCCTGGGCGATGTCGCCGGCATGGTGGATGGTGTCGCGCACGTGGAAATCGATGCCGAGTCCCGGCTCGACTTGGTCCGCAGGCTGGATGTCAGGCGGACCCCGACCACCCTCGTCCTCGACCCAGATGGGCAGATCACTCACCGCGCGAGCGGGCAGCCTCGCAAGGCTGACGTGATCGCTGCGCTGGGAGCCGTGCTATGATTTCCTATCAAAGTGATCGGGAAGAAGGCTCGACGCGCGGTTCCAGCGTCGCCGGCGGCCTGACCAGGCGGCGAGTCGTGGATTACTGCAGGGTGACCGCCGCGCTCTGACCGTGGCAGCCAGCCCTCGGCCCAATCAGTCGGTTGCTGGCCAGTCTGCGCAGCTACGCTCTGGCCGGCACCACGGAAGGAACCCACATGCAGATCGATCCCCGGGGACCCCGGTTCGGCGCGCTAATTACCACGGTCGTGCTCGTCGTCGTCCTGATCACCAGCAGTGCCTGGCTCCTGGCCGCCCAGGCAGTCGTGTTCGGCATCGGGGCCGTCTTCGGATTGCGGTACGCACCTTACGGCCTGATCTACCGGTGGCTCGTCCGCCCGAAACTGGGGCCGCCGAAGGAACTGGAAGACGAGGCGCCGCCGCGATTCGCGCAGGGCGTGGGCCTGGCGTTCGCGGCGGCCGGCGTGATCGGCTACGCGACCGGTACGACGCTGCTCGGAATCGTCGCGACCGCGTTCGCCCTGATCGCCGCCTTCTTGAACGGAGCCTTCGGCCTCTGCCTCGGCTGCGAGCTGTACCTGATCATCCGACGATTCATGCCCGCCCGACAGGCATCCTGATCCGGGCCAGAGCTAGTAAGGAGATTAACTATGAGCCGATCAGAAGTTCTCGTGGACGCCGACTGGGTCCAGGACCATCTCGGTGACCCTGGCGTGGTTCTCGTCGAAGTGGACGAGGACACGACCGCATACGACAAAGGTCACATCAAAGGCGCGGTCAAGCTCGACTGGCGGAAGGACCTGCAGGACCCTGTCCGCAGGGACTTCGTCGACAAGACCGGGTTCGAGCGGCTGCTGTCCGAGCGCGGCATCTCCAACGACGACACGGTGATCCTGTACGGCGGCAACAACAACTGGTTCGCCGCCTACGCGTACTGGTACTTGAGGATCTACGGCCACGGCAACGTCAAGCTGCTGGACGGCGGCCGCAAGAAGTGGGAGCTCGACTCCCGCGACATGGTCACCGACGTGCCCAGCCGCCCGGCCACCTTCTACCGCGCCGAGGAGCAGGACCGCTCGATCCGGGCGTTCCGCGACGACGTGATCGCCGCCATCGGCAACCTCAACCTGGTTGACGTCCGCTCGCCCGACGAATTCGCGGGGCGCCTTCTCGCCCCGGCGCACCTGCCGCAGGAGCAGGCGCAGCGTGGCGGTCACGTGCCGACGGCCAAAAACGTCCCCTGGTCAAAGGCTGCCGAGGAGGACGGAACCTTCAAGTCCGACCAAGCCCTCGCGGAGCTCTATCGCGATGAGGCTGGCCTGGACTTCGGCAAGGACACCATCGCCTACTGCCGGATCGGCGAGCGCTCCGCGCACACCTGGTTCGTCCTGCACGAGCTGCTCGGGCAGCCGAACGTGAAGAACTACGACGGCTCGTGGACCGAGTACGGCTCTCTGGTCGGCGTGCCGATCGAGCTGGGAGACGGAAAATGAGCACCTCGGGGTCGGGTTGTGGCGCTCCGGCCGGCGGCATCAAGGTAACCGCCGGAGCCGGTGACCAGGCCGTGGTCCAGGGGCACGTGACGAGCTCGGGGACGGCGGTGCCGTCCGGATACGCCAGGCTGCTGAATGCCGACGGCGAGTTCGTCGCCGAGGTACCGCTCGGCGAGGACGGCGGTTTCACCTTCTACGCCGCGCCAGGCGACTGGACGCTTCGGGTCCTGGCTCCCGGCGGGGTCAGGGCCGAGCGCGCCGTCTCGGCGAGCACTGGCACGATCACCGAGCTAGAGGTCACTGTCTAGGGCCTGGTCGAAGCGGCATGATCCTGCTGGGCGCATGAGTCACGCGGGCCAGTCATGTCATCTCGTCTGCATGCGACGCATCGCCGTCAGCCGAAGCGACCACTCACATAGTCGGCCGTGCGCTCATCATCGGGCTGCTTGAATATCTTCTCGGTCGGCCCGGACTCCACGACCTGGCCGTCGAGCATGAAGATCGTGGTGTCAGCGATCCGCGCGGCCTGCTGCATGTTGTGCGTGACAATGATCACCGTGTACTCGGTCTTGAGCTTCTCGACAAGCTCTTCTATTCGCAGCGTCGAAGCTGGGTCCAATGCCGACGCCGGCTCGTCCATCAGCAAAACCTCCGGCTGAACCGCCAGCGCGCGGGCGATGCAGAGACGCTGTTGCTGGCCTCCTGACAGCCGCCCGCCCAGCTCGTTCAGCCGGTCCTTGACCTCGTCCCATAGCCCCGCGCGGCGAAGGGCATCTTCGCCAAGCGCCCGTAGCTCCGTCTTGCCCATCCTGCTGCTGAGCTTCAGCCCGGCCACGGCGTTGTCCGCGATGCTCATCGTGGGGAAGGGTGTCGGCCGCTGAAAAACCATGCCGATGCGCCGCCGGACACTGACCGGGTCACTCGCCTCGGCGTAGATGTCCCCGCCTTTGAACAGCACCTGGCCGGCGACCCTGGCTCCCCTGACCTCTTCGTGCATCCGGTTGAGGCAGCGAAGCAGAGTGGACTTACCGCAGCCAGACGGCCCGATGATGGCAGTTACAGAGCGCTCCCTGGCCGCCATGTTGACCCCGTGCAGTGCCTGCAGCTTGCCGAACCAGGCCTTGACGTCAGTTGCTTGAATGCTCGTCGGCTGATCTGCTGCGACTGTGCCCTGAGGATCGGGCTGGCCGGTCGTCATTTCGCTGCGCGCTCCGTCAGGCGTTCCCAGGCGAGATCTTCATGATCGCCAGTGTCGTCACGAACCAGGCTGACGACGACATGGCCCAAAATCCCCGCTGCGACCATGCCGGGACGAGCCGGTCCTGGTCGGCCCGGGGCCAGGCCATATCTTCCGATCGTGACGAACACTAAGCGATCAGGCGAACACGCGAATGTTGACCGGGTGAATCCTGGGTGAACGCAGACGGTCTGATGCGTGAACGACTCAATCAGGACACCAGCGGCCGGTGACACTGTCCTTCAAGCGACCACCAGCGCAAATTCAGGCTCGGGTCCAGCGGTGTTCACGTGACGGTCATGTTGGCGACCGACAATCTATCGCGGTGACGGTCAGTCGACGTGCCGACAAGTTGCGGCGCGATTACTCCAGTAATTACAGCCCGAGAGAGGGAGATTCCGTGTGAGGACGCTCGGCAAGCTCAGCACGTCCTTCGCGGCGGCAGCCGCGATCGGCCTGACTCTCGCTGCCTGCACGGGCAGCAGCTCGAACGGAAACAGCTCTGCCAGTCTCGCTGCGGCCTCGGGCGGCAACGGCTGCCCAAGCGCGGCGCAGAATTCCAACGTCGTTGCGCCTGCGGGTTACAAAGTGTGCCTGTTTGCGGCAGCGACGACGACGGCCAGCCACCCGGACAACGTGGTCGTGTCCGGCTCGGACGTCTTCATCGGCTGGCAGAACATAACTGCCAAGGACGGCACCGACACCAAGACCAGCACGATCACGCAATACACGACCGCCGGTAAGCCCGTGCACTCATGGAGCGTCATCGGCCACACCGATGGCATGCGATTCGATCCGAGCACTCACCTGCTCTGGGTGATGTGCAACGAGGACGGTAAGCCGCGCCTCTACACCATTGACACCACGACCAAGGCGGTCAAGCACATCATCCTGCCGCCCACGCCTCATGGCGGCGGCTTCGACGACGTCCAGATCGTGGGCGGCAAGGTCTTCATTGACGCGTCCAACCCGACGCTGACTGCCGCTGGCAAGAACCCCAACCCGTCGTTGTACTCGGTGGTGCTCTCCGGCAACACCGCGAAGCTGACCAACGTGCTGTCAGGCCAGCCCAAGGCCACCACGATGAACCTCCCGGCGACGTCGACCACGCTGAACCTGACCGACCCGGACTCGATGATGATCGGGCCGAACGGCGAACTGGTCCTCGACAGCCAGGGCGACTCAGAGATGCTGTTCATCACCAGCCCCGGTACGCCGCAGCAGTCAGTGAAGGTGCTCTCGGTTGGTACGCAGGTCGATGACACGGTCTTCGTGCCTGGTTCCAAGGGCTGCTTGCTTGTTACCGACAATAACTCCGGCGTCTTCTCCGTCTGCTCCAGCGTTTGGGTACCGGGCAGCGCCATGACCGCCGCGCCGAGCGACTCCACTGTGATCGGATTCGTCGGGACGCTCAACCTGTCGACAGGGCAGATCCAGCCGCTTATCACCGGCCTCCAGAATCCGCACGGCATGGGATGGCTCCCGCGGTGAGTGCCATACATCCCCGGAGAGGATTCATGACAAGCCCGGCCAGAACTGGAGGAGACGTGAGCAAGTCAAGGCATCGGCGTGCTGGCCGCACGGCGGCAGTCGCCGGGGCACTCGGGATAGCGCTGCTCGCTGCAGCATGCAGCAGCTCAGGTGGTTCGAGCGGCGGCAGCGGCTCGGGAGCAGCAACCATCAATGGTGCCGGCTCCACCTTCGCCGCCCCGATGTACCAGCAGTGGGCGGGTGAGTACAACAGCAAGGTCAACAAGAACGTCCAGATCAACTATCAGGCCATCGGATCAGGTGGCGGGATCTCAGAATTCACCCAAGGCATCGTGGACTTCGGTGCTACCGACGCCCCGATGTCGGCGAACGAGCAGTCCGCCGCCCAGTCCTCCCAGGGCTCCACGGTCCTCCACCTGCCAATGATCCTCGGGGCTGTCGCGATCATCTACAACCTGCCCGGAGTAAGCAAGCTGACGCTGGACGGCCCCGCGCTGGCGAGCATCTACCTCGGCAAGATCACGAAATGGAACGATCCGGCGATCAAGAAGCTCAACCCGGGTATTACGCTGCCGTCGGCCGCGATCCAGCCGGTGCAGCGAGCCGACTCGTCTGGCACCTCGTACGTGGTGACCTCGTACTTCAGTGCGATTTCCCCTGCCTGGGCCAGCCAGGTCGGCGTCAGCAAGGCACCGAGCTGGCCGACCGGCACCGGCGCGACCGGCAGTTCGGGCGTGGCAGCCGCGGTCTCGCAGACCAAGGACTCGATCGGCTACGTCGAGCTCGGTTACGCGACCTCCGGCAAGATACCGTTCGCGTCCCTGATGAATGCGTCAGGGAAGGCTGTTGCGCCGTCCACCACCTCGGTCGAGGCTGCGGCGGCAGGCGCGACGCTGCCGACCGACATCACGGCGTTGAAGCTCAACCTGGTCAACCAGCCAGGCGCGGGCGCTTACCCGCTGTCGACCGCGACATACATCCTGGTCGCGCAGGCCCAGAAGGATGCGAACAAGGGCAAGGCGCTGAAGGCATGGCTGCTGTGGTGCTTGAAGTCCCCGCAGCAGGCCGAGTCGACCAAGCTGAACTATGCGCCGCTGCCATCGGCGCTGGACAAGCTGGTTGTTTCGGCGGTCAACTCCGTCAAGTAGCCAGCCGCAAATGTCCACAAGGATCGATGTGCCGGCGGATCTCCAGGACGCTCCGCCCAGGAGGTCCGCCGACACGATCTTCCGGCTGGCCGTCGCCTCGTGCGCCAGCCTGGTCCTGCTCTTGCTCGGCGGGATGCTGGTCCGTACGACCTGGTCTGCCTGGCCCGCCTTCCAGCACTCCGGTATCGGATTTCTTACCGGAACTACCTGGAACCCGAACACCGGTACTTTCGGCGCCCTGCCCTACATCTACGGCACCTTGGTCACGTCCGTCGTCGCGCTGATCCTGGCCGTGCCAGTCGCCGTGCTCATTGCCCTTTACTTGTCTGAGATCGCACCGCCGGCGATCGGGACCTATCTCGGCTATGTCGTTGACCTGCTCGCCGCGGTCCCAAGCGTCGTGTACGGCCTATGGGGCGTCTTCGTCCTGGTGCCGTTTCTGACGACGTACCTTTGGCAGCCGCTCTCCAACCATCTGGCCTTCATCCCGATCTTCGCCCACTTCGCCTCGGGCCGGAACTTCCTCACCGCTGGCCTCATCCTCGCCTTGATGATCACGCCGATCATTTCGGCGATCTGCCGCGAGGTCTTCAGGACCGTGCCGAACGATGAGCGGGAGGCGGCTCTCGCGGTCGGCGCGACCCGGTGGGAGATGATCAGGCTGGCGGTACTTCCGCCTTCGAGATCAGGCATTGTCGCCGCGATCATGCTTGGCTTCGGCCGTGCCGTCGGCGAAACCATTGCCGTCGCCTACCTGATCGGCGGTTTCCCGCACATCACCGCGCACCTGCTGCAGCAGGGCTCGACGATCGCTGCAAACATCGCCCTGCAGTTCAACGAGGCGGCCAGCCAGCCGCTGTTCAAGGCAGCCCTGATCGGCCTTGGCGTGGTGCTGTTTGCCATCACCCTGATCATCAACGTCGCGGCTCGCCTGATTATCCGGCGCGGGAATTCCAGATGAGCACGGCTCCCCTTGACCGGAGACCGCCACGACCGGAAGGCCGTCCAGAATGACCTCGCTGCAGGCCCGGCACCGCCGCGACAAGACCATGATCGGCCTCATGATCGCCGCGCTTGTCGTCGCGATCGTCCCGCTGGTGTTCATCCTGGCTGATGTGATCATCAAGGGGATCGGCGACCTGAACCTGAGTTTCCTGACCCAGCCTGAGCCGTTCGTCCAGACGGCACCGGGCGGCGGCTTCGGCGCCGGGATCAGGGGCACGATCAAGATGGTTGGTCTTGGCACCGCAATCGCCGTCCCGATCGGAGTGTTCGCCGCGGTGTACCTCGCCGAGTACAGCGGCCGGCGTAACACGCTGGCAACGGCGGTGCGGTTCTTCGCCGACGTGATGACCGGTATCCCATCTATCTTCGTCGGCATTTTCGTCTTCACTGTTGTGGTGCTGACCACAGGCTCCTTCTCCACATACGCGGGGGGCATCGCCCTGGGGATCCTGATGATCCCCGTGATCGTGCGGACCAGTGAGGAGGCACTCTTGCTTGTGCCCGCGATCCTGCGCGAGTCGGCGTTCGCGCTGGGCATCAGGAAATGGCGGACGATCATCTCCGTGGTTCTGCCGGCAGCGCTGCCAGGGATCACCACCGGCGTTCTGCTGGCGATCGCCAGGGCGGCGGGCGAGACGGCTCCGTTGCTGCTGACCGCGTTCGGCAGCCAGCTGCTGGTGGGGTACGGCTCTTGGGGTGGACCTGAGACCTCGCTGACGCTGGAGATCTTCAACAACTCCCGAGCGTTTCTGCCGGTACAGGTGGCCAGGGCCTGGACCGGTGCCTTGGTGCTGATCATCGGCGTGTTGCTGCTCTCGCTCGTCGCCCGGTGGGCTGTGGCACGTCGGTGGAAGCCCGACCGCTAGCGAGCTGCGCCAGGCAGGCTGGCGCTCACCCGCCCGGTTCGGCGGGGTCCGGAACGGCTACATTGACGCATGCGCGTTCCGGCTCCTCGCTCGGCAGCTCAGCCTGCTCCCACCGGCCACGACCTGCTGGGTAGAGCCCGACATCGCCCCGTTCCCCTGGCAGGACACTGACTGAGGGCAACCAAGGAATGAAGGCGCAGGGACACCGCTGATCATCATCTCCTTCTGGCACCCCACAGGCCTGGCGGTCCGCTGTCACTGGCCGCCATTGCTTGCCGTATCCGAAATTGTCGCCCGTTCGCAGAGTCTCGTTGTTTGACACATAACCCGCAGTTCAGCTTCCAGTTACCTGAGATACCTACAACTGATTTCAGACCGCAGTGCCTGGCGGTACGGAGTCTCGGCGAGGAGCATGAGCGTGGAATACTCCAGCGACGACAAGCCAGACGTCGCCGGAGTGCTGGCTGACCGGCTAGCCGCCACCCTGGTGCACCACGAGCCGGGCTGGCGGCTGCCCAGGCCCAGTGCCCTCGCCCGCCGCTACAACGTCAGGCCCGCCCAAGTGGAGCAGGCCGTCAGAGAGCTCGCGGCCAGGCACCTGATCAGGCAGCTGCCTGACGGTCAGCTTTACCGGGCCAGCCCGGCCGAGTACCTGATTCCGGTGCAGGGAGTGCCGCGCCTGGGCGCTCACCTGGATCCGATGGGCGGTGAGGTGGCCTGCCGGAAGCGCAAGGTCTCCTGGCGCCGGGTTCCCGAGGACATCGGCTGGGCGCTCGGCATCCCGCCGGCCGACTCGGTCTGCGCCGTCAAGTGCCATTGGTCGGTCAACGGCGAGCCCGCGGCTATCTCCACCACCTACCTCACTGCCGAAGCAGCGGGCCAGGTCGGCGGGCTGACCGGCGACAAGGACGGGACGATGGCCGAGTTCGACCTCTATGGCCTGGCCGATAGCCATGAGCAGCGGGCAGAGCGCCCTGAGCTTGGCGTGCCCGCCGCACTGCACGTGGAGGTGCGGCCCCCGCCGTCGTCGATCGCTCGCGGCCTCCGGCTCGGAGCTGGCCAGCCGGCAGCCATGATCACGGTGCGCTTCGACGACCCGGCGTCCGGCCTGGCGGTAGCGCTGACCGTGGCGGCGCTGAGGGCGGACCTGTTCAGGATCGTGGTCGACTCGCCGGCCGCAAGCGCCTCGGTCAGGAACATCGCGCCTGCGCAAGCGCTGGCCGATGATCTCGCAGCCGTGCCGGCCAGCGACGAGGACGGCTGGGCGGCCGACGACCAGCCCGCGGTTCGCTAGCAAGCACTGGGGCCTGCCGCCTCGGCAGCACCTCTTCGAATACGGCCAGGCCTGCTGTTGCCGAGCCGGCGGCATTCCGCGCACGGAGGTACTATCTTGTGCCATTGTGCCGCTATATCCGACCGGCAGAGCCGAGCTACTCTCATCGCGCGCGAACCGCCTGAGCACGGGGACCGGAAATCCGCGCCGAAACTTAGCCGCGGGAGCCATGGCCGCGGTCGTCGTGATCCAGCTGGCGGTCGCGCCGCTCACTCTCGCACTAGCCGCCCTATTCGTGTGCATCAGCAGGTACGGCCGGTGGCGCCCGCTGTGGCTGATCATGCCTGCCATGGCAGGGCTAGCGTGGGTTGCCGGCGTCGGTGCCGGGCGCGCCATCAGCAGCTACCTGGCAACCGGCAGCCGCCTGATCGGCTTCCTCGCGCATCCTGGTTCGGTGCCTCCGCATCTGTTCAGGCCTGGCGCGGCTCTCGCTGACTGGCAGCACCGGCTACCTGGCCAGTTACCTCTGGCGCTGATCATCGCAGCGGCCGAAGCGTGCGCCGTCGGATGGTCGGCCGGCGCGGGGGGATACCGGCCGGGATTGGTTATCGCGGCTCGGCGCGCGTACCTGCGGGCAGCACACCGCCGTGGCGAGATGGCGACTCCGGGCGGCGGCTGCGTCGGAACTGTCGTGCGGACCGGCAGGCGCGCCGAGATCTCCTGGCGGGAGGCGCAGGGCGGGG
>Ga0209240_1001196_pt1 | contig 10262 bp, 11 predicted proteins | sample GraSoi_2013_80cm_FD_185828 | JGI IMG/M metagenome (GOLD analysis project Ga0209240, IMG submission 185828) | Grasslands soil microbial communities from the Angelo Coastal Reserve, California, USA - Sample 9_17_2013_80cm (SPAdes) (version 2) | ecosystem: Environmental > Terrestrial > Soil >... | reverse complement strand
TATCAGACGGTGCCGAACTTCTGGATTGGCTGGTCTAGGCATTTCTAAAAATATGACCAGTCGTTTGTTTATTTTGCAAGTATTAGATCTGATCGGTGGCGGTGAAACCAATTAAAGCAAGCAGTCAGGCCCAGTAAAAACATTCGTGTCACCAGGGGCAAAGTAGAACTGAGGAGTTTGGAACGCTCAAACGTCACGCCGTGCTAGAATAGACTTGATACCTTGGCGTATTGACATTGAGCACGGTAAAGTTCCGCCAAGTTGGTGAGACTCGTGACCAGGTAGGAGTTGCCTCGGTTTCAGTGCGTTTTTTCACCTCGGCCCGCCTTTGAGCGCTGTCGTGCTTCATCTTCCAGCTATTGTGCGAAATGCTATCCTACGGCTGACAACGACCATCTTACCTCTCGTGAATAGGAGCGATCGATCGCATGAAACGCGAATGGACCGACCTGGAGTTCCCCGACTGGACCCTTCTGCCTTCCGAGGCGGCGCTGTTGGCCAATAAGACCGGTCCCACTCGCCTCGGCTTCGCCGTGCTGCTGAAATTCTTTCAGAATGCTGCCCGCTTTCCTTTCTCGATGCAGGAAGTGCCGACGACTGCCGTCGCCTGCATCGCCGGGCAGGTAGGCGTCGCGGCAGAGGAGTTCTCACGCTATGACTGGGAAGGGCGCGCCGTAAAGTACCACCGCGCACAGATCCGTGCCTTCCTCGGCTTTCGCGAGCCGACGGTGCAAGATGCCGAGGAGTTGGCCGTCTGGTTATCTGAGCACGTCCTGCCGCAAGGCCATCCTGATGAACACGTCAATGCGGCGGCCTATCAACGCTTACATGATCTGGGGATCGAGCCGCCGACACCGGATCGCTTAGAGCGTATTCTCGCATCGGCATCCAGTGCGTTCGAGGAACGCTTTTGCACCGAGACGGCAGGCCGGTTGCCACCGGCGACATTAGGACGGCTGGAAACCTTGCTAAGTGCAGCGGCAGAAGGTGGCGAAACGGCGGAACCGGAGCACTCGCCCCTTCAGCAACTAAAAACGGATCCGGGGCGGGTGGGCCTTGATAACGCACTCGCGGTGATTAGCAAGCTGCAACAGCTCCGACAGCTTAACCTTCCACAGGACCTCTTTCGTCACGTTGCTCCGCGACTGTTGCAGCGGTATCGGCAACGCGCCGCCGTGGAGAACGCTTACGAGATCCGCCGCCATCCCGCGTCATTGCGCTACAGCCTGATCGCTGCTTACTGCTGGCTGCGGGCACAGGAGATCACCGATGACTTGATCGAGTCGCTGATTCAGATCATCCACCGCATCGGCGCGACGGCCGAGCGGCGCGTCGAACGCGAACTCATCGGCACGTTGAAACAGGTGAGCGGTAAAAACACCTTATTGTGTCGGCTGGCCGAGACGGCACTCGCTAACCCCGATGGGATCATCCGCGAAGTGCTTTTTCCCGTGGTCGATGAGCAGACCCTCGCCGACTTGGTGAAGGAGCTTAAGAGCACCGGCCCGGCCTATCGCCAGCACGTCTCCACGGTGATGCGCGCCTCCTACAGCCACCACTACAGGCGGGCGATCCCGGCCTTGTTGCAGGCGCTGGAGTTTCGTTCCAACAACCAGATGCACCAACCCGTGATCCGTGCACTCGACTTCATTAAACAACCGTAGAGCACGCCCCGAGGTTTTATGACCCGGAAGAGGTCCCCTGGAGGGAGTCGTGAGCAGCGGGTGGCGCGAGCTCATTCTCATGCCGGATAAGCAAGGGCATTTGCGCGTGGATCGGCTCAAATACGAGCTTTGCGTCCTGCAAGTCCTGCGCGAGCGCCTGCGCTGTAAAGAGATCTGGGTGGTCGGCGCCAACCGTTATCGCAACCCGGACGAGGATTTGCCGACAGATTTCGAGGTCCAGCGTGAGCAATACTATGCCGCGCTCAACCTTCCACTAGACGTCGAGAGCTTCCTTGGCGGTGTGCAACGGGAAATGAACGAAGCGCTCACCCTGCTGGATTGCAGTCTGCCGAAAAATCCACACGTCAAGATCCTGCAAAAGCGTCACGGCTGGATCGCGCTCTCGCCCCTGAATGCGCAGCCTGAACCGGTCAATCTATCGGAGCTTAAAAGACAGATCCTCAAGCGCTGGCCGATGACCAGCCTCCTTGACATGCTCAAAGAGACCGACTTGCGTACCGACTTCAGCAAGGCATTCAAGAGCGCAACCGGACGCGAGTCTCTGGATCCGGCGACGTTGCAGAAGCGCCTCTTACTGTGCTTGTACGGGCTGGGCACGAACACCGGACTGAAGCGCGTAAGCAGCGGCGCGGGGGCCGAAAGCTACCCCGATTTAGTCTATGTGCGCCGACGTTTCATCCGCAAAGAGCCGTTCCGCGAAGCCATCGCCAAGGTTGTCAATGGGGTGTTTCGGGTCCGCCTGCCTCATATCTGGGGCGAGGCGACGACGGCCTGCGCTTCGGACTCCAAAAAGTTCGGCTCCTGGGATCAAAACCTCATGACGGAGTGGCACGTGCGCTACGGCGGTAAAGGCATCATGATTTACTGGCATGTCGAGAAGCACGCGGCCTGCATCTACTCCCAGTTGAAAACCTGTTCCTCGTCCGAAGTCGCGGCCATGATCGAAGGCTTGCTACGCCATGATACAGAGATGGAGGTCGAGAAAAACTACGTCGATTCGCACGGACAAAGCGAGGTGGCTTTCGCCTTCTGCCGCCTGCTCGGCTTTCAGCTTTTGCCAAGGCTCAAAGCTATCTATGCCCAGAAGCTGTATCGGGCCGAGGCCGGCCAGCCTGAAGCGTATCCCAACCTCCAAGCCGTGTTGACCCGCCCCATCGATTGGCAACTAATCCGGCAGCAATATGATCAGATGATCAAGTATGCCACCGCCTTACGCTTGGGCACAGCGGAGACGGAGGCGATTTTGAAACGCTTCACTCGCAACAACCTCAAACATCCCACTTACCTAGCTTTTGCGGAGTTGGGCAAGGCGATCAAAACGATCTTTCTGTGTCGGTACCTACACTCCGAAGCGCTGCGCCGCGAAATCCAAGAAGGCCTCAACGTCATCGAGACATGGAACGGAGCCAACAGCTTCATCCTCTACGGCAAAGGCGGTGAGATCGCTACCAACGACCTGGAGAACCAAGAACTCACCATGCTGGCGCTTCACCTGCTGCAGATCTGCCTCGTCTACATCAACACCCTGATGATCCAGCGTGTCCTGACCGAGCCCGATTGGACGCAACGCATGCTGCCAGATGATCTGCGTGCACTGACGCCGCTCATCTACGCTCACGTGACTCCCTACGGGATTTTTCGGCTCGACATGAGCCAAAGGTTGGCAATCGAACAAGATGCCGTTGCTGCCTGACTGCCACGTCTACTTTGCCCCTGGTGACACGAATGTTTTTACTGGGCCAACAGAGCGCGATCCTGCCCATCGACTACATTGCGGAGCAGGTGGGAAAGCGCGTGGATGCGATCTTCGGAAGCAATCTCTTCCTGCACTATACGATCACCGTCGACTATGAGCAGCAGCGCGTCACCTTCACGTCTCCCGTCTCTGGAGCTCCGATCCTTGGAACCGCCATCCCTGTGCAGGTCTTAAGCAATACTCCCTTCGTAGAGGCAAGCATCGAGGGGGAGGATGGCAAGAAGGTTACCGCGCTTTTCCTGGTGGACAGCGGGACCACTGGGGCAATGATCCTGAACAAGAAGTTTCTTGAATCCCATCCTGGCTTGATCGCTCAGACCCATTTCGTGGACACGCCTACGGTAACGGCTGTAGGTGGCGCGATTCACTCAAAACGAGTACGCGTGCCGCATGTCGGTCTCGGTCCATTTCTCTTTTCCGGAGTGGTCGCGGCCGTCCCAGAGGCTAGCTCCGGCGCCTTATCGAACGCAACTGTCGCGGGTTTCATCGGTGCTGGAATACTGAAACGCTTTACGGTGACCTGGGACTACACAGGCAAACGCATGGTGCTCTTGCCCAATCGAACTCTCAGCGAGCCTTTTGAAACCGATGCCAGCGGGTTACATCTGGTATCTCCGGGACCGCAATATCAAATCGTAACGATCGACAGTGTACTCCCCGGTTCGCCAGCAGCACAGGCTGGACTGGAGCCGGGCGATGAGATTCTGGCTGTCGATGAAGTCAGCGGTCTTCCTCTCTGGAAGGTATCGGAAGCCCTTCGCAAAGCAGGAACTTCCGTCGTACTCACGGTCCAGAGGAAGGCAACTATTTTGAAAATTACGCAGCCCCTTCGCAGCCCCTTTCAACAGACAAGTTGAAGCGCGAAAGATGGATTACGACCTATGGTTCATAACCAACTGTGTGTTGTCGGCGATCCAGAAGTAATCCGGCCAGCTATAGCGGAACTTATGTTTGCCTATCTGGCAAGAAGCAAGGCGTTGAGCCTTGGTTTCCCACTGAATGAGGCCAGATCAAAATCCTTAACGGAGGTTTTCGGTTGGATGTGGCTACTACCCCTATCAGCGGGTGCAGTTCGACATGCTATAAGTAACCCGGATGTGTCTACCAAAATATGACGCTTTCGTCCCTTCACCCGCTTATGCGCATCGAATCCGCGAACACCGCCGCGTTCTGTTGTCTTCACCGATTGACTATCCATGATGACAACCGATGGACAAGCACTTCGACCGGCTTGAATTCTCGTCATCTTGTAAAGAGTTCGCTGGACATACGTCCAAACCCCTGCATTGTCCCAACTCCGAAAGTAGTGATACACCGTGCCCCAGACCCAACTCTCGCGGAAGCAAGCGCCATTGACAACCTGTTCGGAGTAGATACAAAATCGCATTCAACACCGCACGAACATTGGTTGTGCGTGGTCGGCCGCCAAATCGTGGTACCGGCAACATTGGCTCTATGAGCGCCCAGGCATCATCGCTCAAATCGGTATCGTAAACTCTTGCCGCAGCCTCTCTCAATGACATGCAATCGAACTTAAACAATTTCAAATGAACTTTGCAAACACCCTCTGAGACCTTTTCGTGGGGTTGGGCAAAAATAGCCAAGTTACAAAGAGCAGGGTCTGATGCGGAGATATGCATCGGACCCTCTTTTGTACACCGGCAGTTCCATCGGATGGGTTCCGAACTCCCATCTTGAGCGCTTCTGCTCTCAAATTACGGACTCGAGCGCTTCCTTATTTCGCGCTGGACTCACCATAACCGGCGCAAGTACGGGCCGCATAGGCTCGTCCTCATGGATGTGGCAGCCGGCGTTGTGGATCTCGATCGGTCTCCCATGCGGTGTATGAAGGTACGCGCTGCGCCAACGCTCCTCCGTCGAGTCGATCTCCGGAGATCGCGACAGCCTGCTTTTGGCCAGAATTGTCTCGAGAGCAGCCAGCCACTGCCGGTAGTAGCCCGTGGTATGTCCCTCTTCGGGCGTCGCGGGGTGCGTCTGGATCTCTTTACTGAAGATCTCAACCCACTCGGCCCACGAAAAATGGCCTCTGCGATGGAGTTCCACCGTGATGGCGAAGGCTTGCGCCTGCCAGGGCTCGTCGAACCGGAAGGCATCCCGGGCGTCCCCCGGCAGGGGCATCGATTGTGTAAGTTCGGACAGGCTATGCGGCATCAAGATGACTCTCCCAAAGATCGATGTATATTGCGTCATTTTCCGATGCGTCGGCTCCCCAGAGTTCGCGGGCAGGGAAACGGACACTGTAGACCGGCTGAAGGTCTGGCGACAGATGGTGGGCAATCCGATCGTCGAGAGCGAAGCTGCCGCGCAGCCCAACAACCTCGCCTCGTTTGCCGCGTACATAGCGGGGCAGGCGGGTATGACCTCTGGGATGAATGTTTTTCGCAAGCACCGTGTCTCCAAGCGCGAAACGGGGAGCGGCCTCAGTCTCCACACGCGACGGAACTCCAGCCGCGAGAGCCGCCATCACGAAGTCTTTCGGCAACGGCGGTCCATGCTCCATGGAAGGTTGCGCTGAGCCTATGGGAGCCGAGTGAGGTAGGAGATTCTCGATCTCGGCGAGGCCCCTGCAGTTCAGAGCCTCTTCGATCGAGTGAATCCAGCCACGAAAATACGAATTTTCCAGATACTCTTTGGCATAGATGCGCTCCGTCGAATAACGCAGTTCGGGGATGCAGGCGATGCCGCTGGCCAGAAAGAGAAGCATGGTACCGAATGTGCGCCTCTCCCACTCTTCATGAAAAACAGGCTCGTTGTGTTCCTGCTCGACTTTTCCGAAGCCCTGCATGCCGCCAACATCATGAATACCGTTCATGCGTGTGCCCCTTTCTGCTCATCCGGCGAAATTGTTGCCGATGCTGTTCCAATCATCGCGTCGCGGGTCACAATCGCCGCAAGCTGCTGTTCGCTCCAGCCTTCGGTGCCCGGAGGGCGCATCGGTAGCACGAAGTAGCGCAGCTCAGCGTTACTGTCCCACACGCGCACCTCTGTCTCTGCGGGAATTTCGAGTCCCATTTCGGCGAGCACGGCCCGCGGCTCCATCACGATGCGCGAACGGTAAGGCGCGGACTTGTACCATGTCGGTGGGAGTCCCAGCACGGGCCACGGATAGCACGAGCACAACGTACAGACGAAGACATTGTGCACGGTCGAGGTGTTTTCGAGCGCGACCATGTTCTCACCCATCAGGCCGGAGTACCCTAGCTCCGCGACTGCTTTTGGAGCATCGGCCAGAAGTCTCTCTTTGAAGGAAGGATCGACCCAGGCGCGGGCGACAACCTGCGCTCCATTGCGCGGGCCGATTTTCGTCTCGTACGCTTGGATGACCTCTTCGATCGCCATTGGGTCGATCAGCCCCTTTTCAGCGAGCACTGTCTCGATGGCTTTGATCCGCAACGCCGGAGCTTTCGGGACGTCGGTGTGAGAGTCGGAATGAGAGTCAGACATAATACGTTCTACTGTATACCAACTCACCGTAGACGACCAGTCGTCTATTTATCAAGCAAAAAATTTAAGCTCGGAGTAGATTAGTCAAAATTACTTCCTCGAAGTGACGATAGGGCCTCCGCTTTTGTTCAATCTTCGCTCGCATAGCCGCGCCTTCCCAACTCTCGATCATCGCGGGCGTTGCCGGCCGGTGTAAGTTTGGCGACCCGATTACGCCGGTCATCGGGATCGACATTCTCCACCGATCGTCTCCTATTCGAGCCCTTTTTCCGTGCACGAGAACCGTCTGGGCTCGGCGCCTAATTCTCTAGTTCATCATTTCTTGGTCGCTACGACTTCGAGATATTCGGCTTCCACCCTCATCAAATGTGACCTCGACAGCTTCACGTTTTGCTCGTTCGCTTGTTTGCTCGAGCAAGTTAGCAGCAATATCTACGCCCCTCACCACCGCCCCTGTTCTAGCCGCCGGAATAGCTAGATTGCCAGTACCACACGCGACGTCGAGCACCCGTAACCCCGGCTTGAGATCTCGACGCGCAATGAATTCGTCAGCCGCAGCTTCGTTTAACTTTGCGATCCGACCGAAGTCCCCAGCCATCCAGGTTGATTTCATTCGGGCCTTGATGCTTTCCAAATCGGGAATTGTGATATTAGTACTGCCAGGTTCGTTTTTCACACAGAAACACGGGCCGCTTACTTTGGCTGCTTTGTTGTACGAAGGTAGGGCTTGACAGTCTTGTAGCCCGGGAAGGCTGTCTTTGCTTCTTCATCGGAGACTGCACTGGTGATGATGACGTCGTCGCCCTGTTTCCAGTCAGCCGGAGTGGCTACCTTATGCTCCGAGGTGAGCAACATGGAATCGAGCACGCGGATAATCTCGTCGAAGTTGCGTCCGGTCGTCATCGGATAGGCCAGCGTGAGCTTGATACGCTTATCTGGGCCAATCACAAAGACAGTCCGAACCGGTGCGTTGAGCGCTGGTGTCCGGCCCTCGCTACTATCCCCTGCATCGGCGGGTAGCATGTCGTAAAGCTTGGCAACTTTGAGTTCCGTGTCCCCAATTATCGGGTAATTTACCTTGTGTCCGCTGACGTCCCGGATGTCCTGAGCCCACTTTCCGTGGCTTTCCACCGGATCGACGCTGAGACCGATGACTTTTGCCCCGCGATCGGCGAACTTCTTTTCCAGGCCAGCGACAGCGCCAAGCTCTGTGGTGCAGACGGGGGTAAAGTCTTTCGGGTGAGAAAAGAGGACTGCCCAATTGTTCCCAATCCATTCGTGGAATTGAATCGGTCCTTGTGTGGTTTCGGCGGTGAAATCTGGAGCGATATCATTGATGCGAAGTGACATGTTCGGTAGATCCTTCAGGGAAATTCTTAAGTATTGTTTGGGGTACTAGAACTCAGTACTTTGGGTACCCGTTTATCTCCGTTATTTCTAGAAAATCTAAATGAGTAATAGCACGACCGGTCGTTCTTGTCAAATTGGAAAGATGGGATGCGAGCGGATCGGTCGTCGTTAGTGCTTTTCCATCGACGGATCGATCTTTTCCGCCCAAGCCAGAATGCCGCCGGTAAGGTTTGAAATATTCGTGAATCCAGCCTGCTTCAGGGCCAGCGCGGCCTTCTGGCTGCGTACGCCAACTTTGCAATAGACGACGATTTCGCTGTTCTTCTTGTCTGCCAGCTCGGAGGCGCGGCGCTCAATGTCACCGACCGGAATCAACGACGTACCGAGATTCACGATCCTGTGCTCATGCGGTTCGCGGACATCGAGGACGAAGACGTCTTCCTTCGCATCTAGCTTCCGTTTCAGCTCCTGCACGGAGATCTGCGGAATGCCGTCGACCACCGGAAGTTTGACAGTTCCATCCGGGAGGTCCTTTTCAATCAATTCGGCTTTGGCTTCTTGTTCCGTCAGTTTTACGTCGTCGCGAACGAGCTCAACAATCTTTCTCTTGGACGGGTCAGCGCTATTGGCCGGGACAATCATTAACCGGACGACGGAGCCTTTTTTGCCTCTGATCAATTCCACCACTTTGTCGATCTTCATATCGACGACGTCCACAAACGAATCCTTGCCTTGTCCGACGGCAGCGATGCGGTCGCCGACGGTGACTTTCCCGCTCAACTGCGCCGGCCCACCAGAGATTAACCGTTCGACTTTAGCGTAACCGTCTTCCGACTTAAGCTCGGCGCCGATGCCGGTCAACGACAGGCGCATGTTGATCTCAAAACTCTCCAGATCTGATTTACCGAGGTATTCAGAGTGCGGATCATACGTTTGCGCCGCGGCATTGCTTGGCTTCAGCCATTGAACGAACCAGTCGCGTGCCGCTGCGGAAGCAGTTTCAAAGTCCTCACCCTCAGATTTGCCTAAGTGCCCGCCTTCCAGAAACACAAGAGATTTCGGTTCATGGGCTCGTGCGTATGCAGCCAGGGCGATATCCGTCGGGACCAAAAAATCTTTCTTTGCCAAGATCATGCGCAACGGTGTAGGGGATATCGCATCGATACGGACCGCAGGTTCGAAATAGGAGAGACGCTCCAGAGACTCGAAGGTAATTCGGTTTTCGAAACGTCCTTCACTGGCGACTTGTGCAGCCTCAAAGAATTCGCGTGCTTCTTCACTAGAAGGGAAAAAACACTGCTGTCCCGGGGGCGCCACGAAAGGAAGGTAATTCACTTCGCCCGTCTCATAGCGTCGGATTCGATCCTGACTAAGCATCATCCCCACTGCATAGAGATCTGATGGGGTGTTAGACCGCTGCGCTACAAGGAAGCCACTAACCGCAGGAACCTGTGCCACGACACATTTAATGCGGCGGTCGAAGGCGGCGACCTGAAGCACGTGCCCCCCAGAGAAAGAGAAACCCCAGACGCCGATCCGTTCCGGGTCAATCTGTGACTGCAGTTGCAGCCATGTAATGGCGTTGCGGTAGTCCTCCTGCTGGTCTTCGGCAAAGATCTGTCCGCGCGGCGTGCCTTCGCTTTCTCCGAGGTTGCGAAAGTCAAAGATCAGAACGGCGAAGCCGGCGTCTGCGAACCGCTCCGCGAACTGAGGCAGGCCCACCTCTTTGGTTGTGCCCATACCGTGCGCCATAGCGATTGCAGGCAACTTCACATCATCTGTTGCGGAGTAGTTATCGGGAAGAAAAAAGAGGCCGGAACAATTCAGGCCTTTGCTCTTGAATATAATTTTCTGCTGCATGTGTGCTCTCCTCATTTGATTGAATGGGCCGAAAGGAAATCGGCTTAGGCTGGCAATGGACCCTCACTTAAGAAATGCGCACGATCGGTCGTGCGATTCATTTTTTGCGAAGAAACCTTCCGGCAAACGGCGGCCAGATTGATAGG
>Ga0209240_1001195_pt1 | contig 10264 bp, 10 predicted proteins | sample GraSoi_2013_80cm_FD_185828 | JGI IMG/M metagenome (GOLD analysis project Ga0209240, IMG submission 185828) | Grasslands soil microbial communities from the Angelo Coastal Reserve, California, USA - Sample 9_17_2013_80cm (SPAdes) (version 2) | ecosystem: Environmental > Terrestrial > Soil >... | reverse complement strand
CAATCAAGCTCACGGTTCGGCGGAATGAAAGCTGGATTGCTTCGTCGCTTTGCTCCTCGCAATGACGGCAAGTGTGAGCGCGCCTGCAAACGCTGGTTCGATGTCTCGCCGGGGACGGTACCGCAGCCAATTGCTCTGGCAGGCTGCGGTGCGTCCCGGCGGCTAGTGCGGCGCTTCGCGCGCTCTCACAGCGGCCCCTTGCGATATTCGCGGTTGGCGAGACTTGCCTCCTCCAGGTCGAGATCGCGTTCGATCCGCCGCCTGGTCTCGTCGGTGATCTTGCCGTCGTGCAGCAGGATGTGGATGAATTTCCGCTCCGCCGCAATCAGTTCCCGCGTCAGCTCCGTTCCCTCCGCCGAGATTTCGCGCGCATCGGGATCGAGCGAAGCCGGCAGCTGATTGGCGCGAATCTCGTGCCGCGCGCGCAACAGCTTGACCACCTCGTCGGACAATTCGCGGTCGTCGGTGATGGCGTCGAGCGACTTTAGCGCTGCAGCCAGCGCCTCGCGCCGCGCCGCGAGTTCCGACTCATGCTCCGCCAGATGTTCGGCGCGACCGGCTTGCGCGAGGCCGAGCCACCGGACCACCAGTGGCAGCCCAAGCCCAAGCCCGACCAGAGTGATGAAAATGACACCGAAAGCGACAAACAGGATCAGGTCGCGGTAGGGAAAATCTTCCCCGGTGGGCAGCGCGTAGGGCAGCGCCAGCGCCGCGGCCAGCGAGACGGCGCCGCGCACGCCGGTGAAGGAAGTCACGAAAGTCCACTGCCAGGGCGGCGAAGGATCCCGTTCGCGCAGGCGTTTGCTCAATATTCGCGGCAGATAGGTTGCGGGATAGACCCAGGCAAAGCGCGCCACGATGATCATGGCGGTGACCAGCGCGGTTGCAATCAGGATATCGTCGAGCGGAAATGCTTTCGATTTCTCGAACAGCGACCGCATCTGGAATCCCGTCAGCAGAAACAGCAGGCCCTCGATCAGATAGATCACGAGGTCCCAGAAGAAGATGCCCTGCAGCCGCGTGGCGGAAGAGATCAATAGCGGTCCGTTCCAGCTCATATAGAGCCCGCAGGCGACGGTCGCGATCACGCCGGAGCCGCCGAGATGCTCGGGCACCCAGTAGGCGACGTAGGGCGTGATCAGCGACAGCGTGATCTCGACCTGCGGATCGCGCGCGTGGTGACGCATCCTTAAGCTGAGCCAGCCGACGGCTGCACCGAACAGCAACTCGCCGACGATGATGGCAGCGAAGGTGCCGGCCGCCTTTGGCAGCGAAAAGGCTCCGGTCGAAATCGCCACCACCGCGAAGCGGTACAGGATCAGCGCGGTGGCGTCGTTGGCCAGTCCCTCGCCCTCGAGGACGACGAGGATGCGGCGCGGTAGTCCGAGCTTGCGCGCGATCGCCAGCGGCGCCACCACGTCCGGCGGCGCGACAATGGCCCCTAACAGGAAACCGATGCTCCACGGCAGCCCGATCAGATAATGCGTCGCGGCGGCCACCGCGAAGGCGGTGAAAATCACGCAGCCGACCGAGAGCAGGATGATGGGCCGCAGATTAAATTTGAATTCGCGCCAGCTCATGGCGACGCTGGCGGAATAGATCAGCGGCGGCAACACCACCAGCAGCACCAGTTCGGGCGGCAATTCCAGCGACGGCATGCCCGGCACAAAGGCGAGAGCGGTGCCGGCCAGCAACAGCAGGATCGCCGGTGCGACATTGACCCGCCGCGCCAAGAGCGCGGTGCCCGCCAGCACCGCCAGCAGAATCACAAATATCTGGAATTTGGCTTCCACGGTGTCCAGTTCCTGTGCCGGATCAATTTGCCCAGACCGGCGGCCCCGTCAATGCCGTGAAGCCGTGGCGGCTATTCCCTCAAATCGTAGCGGTACGATTTGGAGACGATCTGCCATCCGTCGTTGAGTTTCATCGCCACCAGATAGTCGGTGAAATAGCGTGGCGGCAACTGGCAGCGCACCTTGATGAAGGCGGTGGAATCGTCGGAGCGGTCGATGGTGACGATGAAATCCTCGCGCGGCTTGCCCTCGGCCTTGGCGGACGACCGTTTCCTGACACGATCGAGCCAATCGGGGACGGTGAGGACCTGCAGCGCGCCTTTTTCCAGCCAGCGCAGGTCGGCTGAAGGGTGGAAGATCGCCGCCAGCTTGTCGGCATCGCCTTCGTACAGGCCGTCGAAGTAGTTGTTGACCACGGCCTCGACGGTGGATCGGTCATGACTCACGGTCTACTCTCCCGATGATTGAAGTTATCCGGTTTGAATTAAGCCATGAACTGATCAAAAACGCCACGGAAAGAGGAGAAGCCCGTGACAAACCCGGAAAAGCCAAGCGGCCGCAGCCTCGCCGGAAAATGCCTGTGCGGCGCGGTCCACTACGCGGTGGCGGACGAATTCGCCTACGCGGCCAACTGCCACTGCTCAAACTGCCGGCGGACGACCGGTTCGGCTTTCAAGCCATTCGCCGGCATCGGGCGCGACAGACTGCGCATCACAAAAGGCGCGGACAACCTCATGATGGTCGGCGAAGCGACTGCCAACGACACGCACTGCAACCTGTGCGGCTCGCTGCTCTATTCGGTTGTCCGCGAAGGTGCCTTCGTTCATGTCGCGATGGGAAGCCTCGTTGATGATCCCACGATCCGCCCGAGGGTGCACATCTTTGTCGACTCCAAGGCGCCGTGGTTCACCATCACGGATGATCTTCCCCAATACCAGGAGCACGTGGTGGCGGATTGATCCGGTCACATCAAGAACACGCCCTTGCCGTCGACCTGCTTGTCGAACAGTTTGTAAGCCTCGTCCGCCTGATCGATCGACCAGCGATGGGTGAAGAGATTGTCGACGTCGATGCCGCGCTCGACCGAGAACCGTGCGCACTCCGCCTGGATGATGCTGGAGAACGTCCATGACGCCACCAGCGTCAATTGCCGGCGCAACAGATGCGGGCTGACGTCGATATGGACGTCGCCGCCTTCGCCGACAAAGCACATCGTGCCCCACACCTTGGTGCTGCGGATCGCATTCAACCGTGCATCCGGGTTGCTCGACGTATCCAGCGTCAGGTCCGCATAACGGCCGTGGGTGAGGTCCTTGATCGCAGCCACCGGATCGTTCGACCCGGGATCGACGACCTCGTCGGCGCCGAACGCCTTGGCGCGGTTGAGCCGGGGCTGGCTGATGTCGAGTGCGATCACTCTTGCGCCCATCGCCTTGGCGTATTGAGTGGCCGCCAATCCCACCGGTCCCTGGCCGAAAATCGCGATGGTATCGTTGCCCGACAGGTTTATGCGGCGCAGCGCGCTATAGGCGGTGCCGGAACCACAGGCGATCGCCGCACCGGCGCTGAACGTCAGTTCGTCAGGCAACGGCACCAGTGTGTTGGCGGGTACCTTCAGATATTGCGCGTGGCCACCATGGGCGTTGTTGCCATAGACCTTGACCGGCACCTCCTGGCAGAGCTGCTGCCATCCGGACCGGCAATGATTGCACTGCGTGCAGCCTTGGTAATGATGCACCATGACGCGCTGGCCGATTCGCGCCATCTTCGCGTCGACGGCGCTACCTACCTCAATCACCACGCCGCAGGGTTCGTGCCCCACGATGACGGGACCCTCGTTCACCGGAATGCCGGTGGCCTGTGACTGGCCCCTGGGACGGCGGTACTGATGCAGGTCGCTGCCGCACATGCCGGACGCCTTCATCTCGATGACGACATCGTGAGTCTCCGGCGTCGGATCCGGAAACTGCATCAATTCCAGCCCGCGTTCGCCCGTGAATACAACGCCCCGCATCGTTTCCTCCGCCTGTTTTTGTTGTGGCCCGATTTTGAACCCAAACGACGCGATTGGCAAAGTGCGAACCGATTGCGAGCTGGCGTCACTAAGGATCAGGGAGTTCCGTTACCGGCCTCCCTCCGCGGTTGATGCCAGCAGCCGCAACTTTCGTGATCTGGCTCACAAGGACCCGGCACAGGGTTCTGATAGGCAGGCCGCTGTGCTACAAGACGATCGTTCCGGAAGCGTCACATGAAATCGCCTGGATCTCTACGCCGATTTTTCCTCGCTGCCGCGCTTTTGCTGCTGGTGTGCCAGCCGGCTTTCGCCGAAAAGCGCGTGGCGCTGGTGCTGGGCAATTCCGCCTATCAAAACGTGGCGCGGCTTGCCAACCCGGTCAATGACGGCGCGATGATCGCGGCAACGCTCAAGAATGCCGGCTTCGATGTCGTCGAGGAGCGTCACGATCTCCCGGCGGCCGAGACCCGTCGCGCATTGCGCGACTTCGCCGACCGCGCGCGCGATGCCGACATCGCCGTGGTCTATTACGCCGGCCACGGCATCGAGGTCGACGGTACGAATTATCTGATCCCGGTGGATGCGAAACTCGAACGCGATACCGACGTCTACGACGAGGCGTTTTCGCTGGACCGTGTACTGCTGGCCATCGAACCTGCAAAGCAGCTTCGGCTGGTGATCCTCGACGCCTGCCGGGACAATCCCTTTGCCAAGAATATGAAGCGGACCGTCGCATCGCGCGCGATCGGGCAGGGTCTTGCCAAGATCGAGCCGACCAGTCCGAATATGCTGATCGCCTATTCCGCCAAGGCCGGCTCGACGGCGCTGGACGGCGATGCGAAGAACAGCCCGTTCACGATGGCGCTGGCAAAGCACCTGACGACGCCGGGACTCGATGTGCGCAGGGCGTTCGGATTCGTTCGCGACGAGGTGTTGAAGACAACAAGCTACCGGCAGGAGCCGTTCGTCTATGGCTCGCTCGGCGGCGACGATGTCCCACTGGTTCCTGTCAAGGCCACGGCCTCACCCGCGAATCCGCAGGCCGACATACGTCGCGACTATGAGCTGGCGCAGCAGGTCGGCAACAAGGCCGCATTGAACGCGTTCGTCGCCCAGTATCCGGACGGCTTCTACGCAGAACTCGCCAGGAGCCAGCTCGCCAAGCTTGCTGCGGAGGACGCGCGCGTGGCGGCGACCGAGAAGGCCCGGCTGGCCGAGCAGGAGCGGGCGCGGCTTGCCGCCGAGGGCGCACAAAAGGGGCAGCAGGCGAAGGCCGATGCGGATGCGAAAGCGGCGGAACAGGCCCGCATTGCCGCCGAAAAGGCCAAGCAGGTCGCACAGGAGCAGGTCGCCGCGGCCGAACAGAAACGTACGGCTATCGAAACCTCCGCAGCCGGCAAGGCTCCTGAACACAAGGCTTCCGAAAGCAAGGTTGTCGCCGACAACAAGGCCGCTGACCAGGTTGCCGCCGGCCCAGCCGCGGCCGAGAAAACACCATCGACGAACGTTGCCGCGCTGAGCGACGGGTCAGCGCCGGCCGACATCGCAAAATCGGTGCAGATCGAATTGCGCCGTGTCGGCTGTCTCACCGCTGCGGCCGATGGCGAATGGAACTCAGCGTCGCAGCGTTCGTTGGCGCTGTTCAACCGGCATGCCGGAACCAGGCTCAACGTCAAGCTCGCAAGCACCGACGCGCTCGACGCGATCAAGCTCAAGCCGTCGCGGGTCTGTCCGCTGGTTTGCGAGCACGGCTTCAAACCCGATGGCGACCGTTGCAGCCGGATCGTCTGCGCCGAAGGCTCGATCCTCAATGACGACAATGAATGCGAGAAGCGCGGGAAGAAGCCGGTCGCCAAGCGCGACAGGGACGACCGGGAGCGAGCGGCACCTCTCAGGCCGCATGCAAAGCAAGTTATTGTCGGGCGTTCTCAAGCACCGACTTCAGCGTCGACGGCCCGGCCGCTTACCGGCCAAGAACGTGAGGAGGGTTGCAACTCATACGGGGCCATCATGTCGGGAAAGTGCCCGTAACCACAGCCGCGCGTTATCGAACACGTCCGGGCCACAGCTCATCTCAGTCTTGACGGCAGGGGTTATGGGTCCCAATTCAAGGCCGGGACGACGGGGATGGATTTCGCGCGCTTTACTAGATCGCGCTCGCGGCGATGTTGACCATCAACGCGAGCAGCGCGGTGTTGAACACGAACGAGATGATGCCGTGCACGGTGGCGGTACGGCGTATGATCCTGTCGGTGATGCCGACGTCGGAAACCTGCGCGGTCATCCCGATCACGAACGAGAAATATACAAAGTCCCAGTAATCGGCATGGTCGTGCTGGTCGCCAGAGGGAAACTGCAAGCCGCCGGGTTTGGCGCCGCGGTAATAGTCATGGGCGTAATGTAGCGCGAAGGTGGTGTGAATGACCGCCCATGACAGCGCGATCGTCAGCGTCGCGAGCGCCAGTTGCGGCGCGCTGCGCTGCGATGCGCCAAGTTCGAACACGATCGCGGCGATGCTGGCGAACGCGCCGATCGCGGTTACCAGCAAAATCAGAAAGCGGCCATCGTCCTGCAGCACCGCGTTGCGGCGGATATGCGCCAGATCGCAGCGAAACATCATGGCGTAGGCAAGCACCAGATAAAGCGTAACGAAAATATCCCAACCGATCAGGAGACGGGTGACCAGCCGCAGCGAGCCCGGCAGCACGAAGAACGCCACCATGCCGATGGCGATCGAAATGAACATGCGCGGCCGCGCATAGACCACGCGCACCGGTTTTGGCAGTTTCCTGAATCGAACAAGGTGCTCGTCCAATTCCCTGGTCATATCCGCATTCAGTTCTTGCGTTCGGCGACGAACCGCGCGGCGGCGCGCAGCACGTCGCCCTTGGCGCCGAAGATCGAAAGCGCGGTATCGGCGCGCGCCAAAAGGTCGCGCACGCGTTGCCTGGCGCCGGCGATCCCGAGTTGGGTGACGAAGGTGGTCTTGCCCAATGCCGCGTCCTGCCCGGTCTGCTTGCCGAGCGCCGCCGCGTCACCCTCGACGTCGAGCAGGTCGTCGGCGATCTGGAACGCCTCGCCGAGCGCGCGGCCATAGTCGTCGAGCGCCTGATACTGTTTTTGCGAGGACTGGCCGAGGATCGCGCCGGCGATGCAGCCATAGCGCAACAGCGCGCCGGTCTTCATCTGCTGCAGCCGCGCGACGTCGACCGGCTCGCGATCACCGAACCGGCCCTCGCCCGCAAGGTCGAGCATCTGGCCGCCGGCCATGCCGCCGACCCCTGCGGCCCGCGCCAGCGCCCGGGTCAATGCGAGGCGCACGCCTGCGTCGCGGTGAATCTCGTCGCGGGTGATGATGTCGAAGGCGAGCGTCAATAGCGCGTCGCCGGCGAGGATCGCGGTGGCATCGTCATAGGCCTTGTGAAGCGTGGGCCGGCCGCGGCGCAGATCGCTGTTGTCCATCGCCGGCAGGTCGTCATGAACCAGCGAATAGCAGTGGATGCATTCAAGCGCCGCGCCGGCCAGCAGCCCGGCCTCGCGCCCGATGCCGAACACGGCGGCGCTTTCGACCACCAGAAACGGGCGCAGCCGTTTTCCTCCGTTAAGGCTGGAATAGCGCATCGCCTCGATCAGCCGTTTCGGCCGCGCGATCTCGTCGGGCAAAAGCGCGTCCGACAAAAGCTTGCCAAGCAGGGCTTCGGTATCTTCCGCGGTCTGGTCCAGTCGCTTTGCAAAGTCGGATAGTGCAGTGGCGGTCGTCATCAAGAACAGCTCCCAATCGAGTCGGCCGGACAATCGGTTATGGCACAGGCTTCGTCAATTCCGACACCTCGGTTCACGGCGCCTTAAAACTGCTGGAAAAAGCGGGAAGTTTCAGCGAGATATGCTGGCCATTGATCCGCACCGCGCGCTTTCTCCAACCAGAAACCTCAATTTTGCGCATTGTCCGCAATCTGTTCCTCGCCCTGCTGCTGGTTCTGTTGCTGCCATATCTCCTTGTGCCGCTCTATCGCAGCGGCCATCCGGTTTCGACGCTGATGGCATGGCGGTACATGACCGGCGCCCCGGTGTCGCGGCAGTGGATCGATTTTGGCGCGATCTCGCCTTCGCTGCCGCGCTCGGTGGTCGCCGCCGAGGACGCGAAATTCTGCAGCCATCACGGCATCGACTGGGACGCGCTGCGCGACGTGATCGACGACGCCGAGGACGGCGAGGTGACCCGTGGCGGCTCGACCATCACCCAGCAGGTGGCGAAAAACCTGTTCCTGTGGCAGAGCCGCAGCGTGGTCCGCAAGGCACTGGAATTTCCGCTCGCGCTGTGGATCGATCTGGTGCTGCCGAAGCAGCGCATCCTGGAAATCTATCTGAACATCGCCGAGCTCGGCCCGTCCGGCCAGTTCGGCGCGCAAGCCGGCGCCATCCATGCTTTCGGCCGCCCGGCATCGGCCCTGTCGCCGCGCGACGCGGCGCTACTGGCGGCGATCCTTCCCAATCCGGTCAGGCGCAGCGCCCGCAATCCCGGCCCCGGGGTGCGCCGCCTGGCCGGGACCTACATGGCCCGGGCACAGGCCTCCGGGTTGCGCCGATGCTGGAGCGAAAATCGCGCCTTTTAGGCCGATTTTGCGCCATTTTGGCCGGAAGGTGCCCTAGCTTTGCAAGACTCCATCCTCTATAAGCGCGGCCTTATCGGCATTTCAGCTCGCGCCAAAACGCTTCAGCCGTCCGCCACGGACGATGCCTCCGACCACACCCCTAGAGGACACCGACATGGCCGTTCCCAGAAGAAAAACATCGCCGTCGCGGCGTGGCATGCGCCGCTCGGCAGATGCATTGAAGAAGCCAACCTATATCGAGGACAAGGATTCCGGCGAATTGCGCCGTCCCCATCACCTCGACCTGAAGACCGGCATGTACAAGGGCCGTCAGGTTCTGAAGGCCAAGAAGGAATCCTGACCACGACGCGGAAGCCGCGCCGCCGATCGCGGCGCCTCGGCTGGGCTCGGTGGAGATGTCCATGATCGGTTTTCCGCTTCTTCTGATTCCGCTCGCGATCTACAACATCGTCGTCTTCCTGATGCCCGGCGTGTCGCTCACCGAGCCGCTGGTGAAGTTGACGCTGGTGTCCGGCGCCGAGTGGCCGATAACGCTCTCTGATATGCTTCTGACCCTCGGCATTTTGTTGCTGCTGTCGGAAATCATCAAGAGCGCGCGTCCCGGCGCGAAATATCTCACCGATCATTTGCTGTCGCTGATGGTGTTCGGCGGCGCGGCCGCCGAATTTGTGTTGTGGCCGCGGTTTGGCACGTCCACCTATTTCCTGCTGACCATGCTGGCGCTGGTGGATTTCCTCTCCGGCATTGGATTGCGCGCGCGGCGCGGGAAGCATGTCGCGTCCGTCCCCGCGGTGTCGGAGCGGGGCGCTCGAACGCCTGCCGCCGCCGCGCCCGAACCGCAATTCGAGCCCGCAGCTGCGCCATCGGTGCCGGCAGCGGCATCGGCCGCCGAATCCGTGCCGCTGCACCATCCTGAACCGAAAATCGTGCATCCCGAGGTCACGCCGAATCCGCCATCGCCGGTGGTGCCGTCCCCGGAGCTGCAGCCCGGCAACGGTTCGCCGCCGTCGCGCGATGTGCCGCCGCGCTAGTCTTGCGATCAGGACAAGCGCAGTTAATAGCCGTTGTGATCAGATGATTCGCCGCGTCCGGGTGCCGGCAGCCTGAACCGGGCGTGGGCGCGCCCGGTAGGCGCTCTGCGCATCGGCGGTCGTTGCCCGGCACCACGGCCGCGTTTGCGGAACCTGCGCAGCGGTTGCGATCAGATGCGTCACAAAAACCGGGTTAGGCCGGGGCAGCCGGCCTGGAGCCTGCGACCATTGCGCCGATGAGGTCACCGGGACCAGCGCCACGCAGGCGGGCCTGGCTTCCGGCAGGACGCCATCGTCTACGCTCTGCTTTGGTTGGCCTGCATCTAACATGGCAAATCGAAATCCGGCTCAACTGTCAGGTTTTGGGACGCCACGCGCTTTTCAATTTAATCCTTCGCAAGGGCTATGCCGGTTCTCGCACGGTTGTTCCCGGCGGCTCAACGACATGGTTTCCGGAATATTTATCAACTTAGACTAGTGTCGAAGCTGCAACAGGTCCTATCCTTGTGACCGGGAATCACCCGGCGGTGTCCCGAAACGAGGCGATTGTGACAGCGGCTTTTCCGCCAGTTTCGACCATCCTGGCTTCGCTCGGCCAGGCGGCCTTCGCGTGGGACATCGCAACCGACGCGATTATCTGGAGCGATAATGCGAGCGCGGTTTTCCCGGATATCCCGGCGGCATCGCTGGCAAGCGGCGCGGAGTTTTCCAGGCTGATCGAGCCGGAGCGCTCGATCCGGTCGGACGCGCTCGGTCATTCGCCCGTGCAGGGTGGCGGCGAGGGCATGCTCTATCGGATCGAATACGGTGTGC
>Ga0209240_1001192_pt1 | contig 10280 bp, 7 predicted proteins | sample GraSoi_2013_80cm_FD_185828 | JGI IMG/M metagenome (GOLD analysis project Ga0209240, IMG submission 185828) | Grasslands soil microbial communities from the Angelo Coastal Reserve, California, USA - Sample 9_17_2013_80cm (SPAdes) (version 2) | ecosystem: Environmental > Terrestrial > Soil >... | reverse complement strand
AGCAGGCGGCCCAGTGCCCCGGCCGCTTTTGCTCGAACGGCGGGTAGATCGCGCGGCATTTGTCGTCGGCGAGCGGACAACGGGGCGCGAAGACGCAACCCGCGGGAAGACGGTTGAGCGGCGGCACGACGCCGGGAATTTCTTTGAGCCGTCCCCCTATTCCGGCTGGCGCGCCACCCATGCTGGTGAGACGCGGAATCGACGCCAGCAGGCCGAGCGTATAGGGATGCAGCGGCCGCTCGAAGAGCGCATCGACGGCGGCCTCCTCCACCTTTTTACCCGCATACATCACGATGACCCATTGCGACGTCTCGGCGACGACTGCGAGGTCATGGGTGATCAGGATGATCGCGGTGCCAAACTCCTCCTGAAGCGCGAGCATGAGATCGAGGATCTGCGCCTGGATGGTGACATCGAGCGCGGTCGTCGGCTCATCGGCGATGAGGACCTTGGGATTGCACGCGAGCGCCATCGCGATCATCGCGCGCTGGCGCATGCCGCCCGACAGCTGATGCGGGTATTCGGTGGCTCGCTGCGCCGGTTCAGGAATGCGCACCCGGCGCAGCATCTCCACGGCCTTTCCCCGCGCCGCCGATTTCGACAGGTCCTGGTGCAGCTCAACCGTCTCGCTGATCTGCGCGCCGATGGTGAGCACTGGATTGAGCGACGTCATCGGCTCTTGGAAGATCATCGAGACGTCGTTGCCGCGCACGGCGCGCATTTGCGCCTCGTCGAGCTTGGTGAGATCGCGGCCATCGAGCTCGATCGAGCCGGAGACAATGCGGCCGGGCGGGTCGGGAATAAGCCGCAACACGGACAGCGCGGTGATGCTCTTGCCGCAGCCGGATTCGCCGACGATCGCCAGCGTCTCGCGCGGACGCAGCGCAAACGAGAGGTCGTCGACCGCTTTGATGATGCCGAGCCGGGTAAAGAAGTATGTCCGCAGCCCCGCGACGTTGAGAACAGCCCGTCCGGCTCCTTCCTCGGCACGCTTGGCCAGCGCTGTGTCGGAGCTCGACCGATTCATACCAATGTCTCGCCTCGTCGTTCCAGCCGAGCCGTGATAGCGGCGAGAGCCGGAATCCACGACCACAGGTCGCGATTATGGAGTCCGCCTTCGCGGGCGTCGCCCGCGCTCCGGAATGACGAGTCGGGAATCCAGCTTGGCATCATCTCAGCTGCGCTGCCTCGGATCGAGAATGTCGCGCAGCGCGTCGCCCAAAAGGTTCGTGCCGAATACCGCGAGGCTGATGGCGATGCCGGGAAAGACGACGAGCCACGGCGCCGTGCGCACATATTCGGCCGCCGATTGCGACAACATGCGGCCCCAGGACGGATAAGGCTCGGGCACGCCGAGGCCGAGAAACGACAGGGCGGCTTCGGTGAGTATGGTCGAGCCGAGCTGCGCGGTTGCCAGCACGATCAGCGGCGCAAGGGTGTTGGGCAGGATGTGGCGCACGGCGATGCGCGCCTCGCTCATGCCCACCGCCTTCGCCGCCTCGATGAAGGGTAGCTCGCGCAAGGCAAGCGTGTTGGCGCGGATCACGCGCGCCACATAGGGGATCAGCGGGATCGATATGGCGATGATGGTATTCTGCAGCGACGGGCCGAGCGCCGCCGCCATCACCAGCGCCAGCACCAACAGCGGCAGGGCCTGCAGGATATCCATCACGCGTTGGACGATGAGGTCGACCCAGCCGCCGAGGTAGCCGGAGGCCAACCCGAAGATGATGCCGAATCCGCTTCCCAGCATCGTCGTGCCGATCCCGACCGCGAGCGAAATGCGCGCGCCGTAGATGATCCGCGCATAGACGTCGCGGCCGAACGGGTCGGTGCCCAACCAGTGGGCGCTGCTCGGGGGCGCGAGTGAGAGCGCAGCATTTATCGACAGCGGATCGTAGCTCGTGAGGAGGTTCGCAAACGCGGCGGCGAACACGAACAGTCCCATGATCGCTGCGCCCGCCGCCCCGAGCGGATTGCGCCAGATGAGATAGCGCAGCCGCGCCAATCGGGTGTGCGCCGTGGCGCCGGCCTTGACCAGTTCCGCATCGAAATCGAGGATGCTCATCCTGCGCTCCGGCCGCGAGACCTCAGCTCTCCGAATATTTGATGCGCGGGTCGAGCACGGCATAAAGCATGTCGACCATGAAATTGATGAGCACCACGATCGTTGCCACGAACATCACCAGATTTTGCACGATCGGGTAGTCGCGCTGGGTGAGCGCCGTCACGAGGTAGCGCGCGACGCCGGGCACGTTGAACACGGTTTCGGTCACGATCAAGCCGCCCATGAGGAATGCCGCCTCGATGCCGATGACGGTGACGACCGGCAGAATGGCGTTGCGCAGCGCGTGATGATAATTGACGCTTCGCTCGGAGGCGCCCTTGGCGCGGGCAGTGCGGATATAATCCTGGCGCAGCACCTCGAGCATGGAAGAGCGCGTGAGGCGCAGCATCAAGGCAGAGCTGCGAAAGCCGACCGCCGCCGCCGGCACGCTCAGCAGCAACAGCTCGTCCCACCACGTTTTGGGCGGCGCCGTGTAGATCGGAATCATATCGAGATAGGCGACGAACGCCATCAGGATCAATAGCCCGAGCCAAAATGACGGCATTGATAAGCCAGTCAGGCTGAGCACTCGCAGCGCGTAATCCGTGCCGGAATTCTGGCGCACCGCGCTGATGACGCCGAGCGGAACGCCGATGAGTACGGAAAAGCAGAGCGCAAGGCCCGCAAGCTTTGCGGTGATCGGAATGCGCGGCGCGATCTCCTCGAGCGCGGGCCGCTCAGATACATAGGAGTAGCCGAGGTCGCCCTGCGCGAGCCCGCCGATCCATGTGGCGTATTGAACGACAATCGGCTTGTCGATGCCGAGCTCCGCCTCGATCTTCGCCTTTTCCCGCGGATTAACGTAGCCCGCCGCGTCGTAGAGGATATCGACGATGTTGCCGGGCATCACCCGCAGCAGCAGAAAGATGATCACCGATATCCCGAACAGCGTCAGGAGCATCAGCGAGAAACGCCGCGCGAGATAAGCACCCAACAATTTGTCCTTTCATATTGGTGGAAATTTCGCGCTTGCTCTGGTTGCACACGAAGCGTCCGGCGTCCCGGGTTTGTGGCCGCGTGTCCCGGATGCGGTGCAGCGCGAAACGAAGTGAAGCGGTGCACCGCTGATCCGGGACCGCCACGGGGCGGGGCGGTCCACGCAAGTCGGGCTTGCCCGACTTGCGCACATCTGAGCGCCGATCTCGGGTAAACCCGAGATCGGTGTCCTCAGCACACCATTCGCTCCGCTCATGCTGCGCTGCGCCCGGGACACGACCTTAATTCGACTCACCGATCGAGCCAGATGTCCTCGAACCGCCAGCCGTTGTACGAGCTGTTCGTCATGATGGTGACGCCCTTCACTTGCGGCGACCAGCAGGTCGCGCGGCGCGAATGCAAGACGATCGGCCGCGCGACGTCCTCCTGCAGCTTCTTGTCGATCTCCCAAACCAGCCGCTTGCGCTTCTCGATATCCGTTTCCGCCGACTGCTGGTCGAACAGCTTCTCGAGCTCCTTGTTGCAGTAGTCGGTGTAGTTGCGCTCCGATCCGCAGGCGTAATTCTCGTAGAAGTTCTGGTCCGGATCATCGACCGAGTTGCCGGTGAGGTTGAGCCCGACCGCATAGTCCTTGCGCGTGACCTTGCTGTGCCAGTTGCTCGTTTCCACCACCTCGAGCTCGCCGTCGATATAGATGTCCTTGAGTTGATCGATCAGGATGACCGCGGGATCGCGATAGACCGCGATATTTCGCGTCGAGACCTTGAGCGGAAGCCGTTTATTGGGCCCGTAGCCGAGCTGCTCCATGAGCTTGCGCGCTTGCGCACGATTCGCCTGGATGTCCGGCCCGTAACCGGGGATGGTCTTGAGCATCTCGGGCGGCATTCCCCACACGCCCTCCGGCGGCGGCAGCATGGACGCGCCGATATCGTCTTTGCCTTCGGAGAGGATGTCGACGAACGCCTTTCGGTCGAGCGCAAGCGCCATGGCCTGGCGCAGATCGGCATTGTCGAACGGCGGCTTGTCGCGGTTGACGATGAGGTTCGTGCTTACATTGATCGGGACGAGAGCACACACCGCTTGCGGCGCCTGTGATTTGATGTCCTTGAGCAGCGGAATCGTCACCTCGGTCGGGAAGGTCATGTCGAACCTGCCGGCAACGAAGGCAAGAATCGCGGTTGACCGATTGGGGATGATGGTGAACTCGATACCATCGAGGTAGGGGCGGTCCTTGTTCCAGTAATCCGGATTGCGCGTGATCTTGATCGACTCGTTCTGCTTGAACTCCACGAACTTGAACGGACCCGTTCCGATCGGCTTGATGCGCATGTCGCGCGCCGAGACGTGACAGGGGTAGATCGGCGAATATCCCGACGCCAGCAATGCAAGCACCGCCGGCTGCGGGCGGCGCAGCTGCAAGGCCACCTCGTCGTCGCCGTTGACCTTCACCTCGGTGACATTTTTGTACCAGTCCTGGCGCGGGTTCTTGCGAAACGAATCCTTCGATTTGCCCATCAGCAGATCGAAGGTGCACTTGACGTCGTTGGCCGTGAACGGATTGCCGTCGTGCCATTTCACGCCATGGCGCAACTTGAATGTCAGCACGGTCTTGTCGTCGCTCCACGACCAGCTCGTTGCCAGGTCGGGCACGATCGATTGGAAGCTGTTCTGCGGCACATTCTGGTTGTACAGGACGAGATTGTTGAAGATCGGCATGAACGGGATCACCGTCGAATAGGTGGCCTCTTCGTGGATCGAGGCGCTCGGCGGATTGTCTCGGTGATAGATTTTCAGGATGCCGCCCTGCTTCGCTTCGCCGGCGACGGCGGCCGTGAAGGAACCCGCGGCGATCAGCAGCGAAGCCGTCACCACCCATCGATGTGCCAGACGCATTGCGAGTCCTCCCTTTTCATCCGCCGCCCTCCGGCACTATGTGCTCCCGGGACGGTTTTCCTGATCCATAACTGCGGCCATGAGTTCGCGGTTCGCTCTCCATGGCCGAGGCGCTTGCGATCGATACGCCATGCTGGCCGCGCAGCAAACTTCTCCGCAAATCCTTCCGATGGCAAGGCACCTTGGCGCGGCTTGTCGCCGCTCCATGGGCATCCGTAGGGCGCAATAAGCGGCGCGCATTGCGCCATTCATCCGCGCTCGCGCGGCACGTGCCCTCGCCCTGCGATAGCGGAGAGAGGGCTCGCCGCTTATTGCGCCCTACGTGATCAGCCAGCGATGGCAAATTGGCTGCGCCAATGGTTCGCGATATCGATACCGCGGCAAAACCAAACCCGCTCGAAGCCGCGCATGTGCTCGAGCAGGCGGATGAGGCCCGCGCAGCGCCCCGGCCTGCCGATAAGCCGATCATGCAGCCCTATGGAAAGAAGCTTGGGCGAGCCCTTGGCGCCCTCGCGATAGAGGACATCGAAGGCATCTCGCATGTAGGTGAAAAAATGCTCGCCGGTCGAGAAGCCGCTATTTTCATTGAAACGGTTGTCGTTTGCTTCATACGAGTATGGAATAACGAGGTGATGCCGATCGTTGATGCGCAGCCAGTACGGGAGCTCGTCCGCAAGCGAGTCGCGATCGTATAGAAACCCTCCCGCTTCGACGAGAAGTCGGCGCGTATTTGGGCCGGGTCGCCCGGTCATCCATCCGACCGGCCTCGTGCCGGTTAGTCGGGTCAATATTTCGATCGCGCGCAGCATGTGCTCGCGCTCGACGTCTTCGGCCACGTCGCCGTAGTCGATCCAGCGGTAACCATGGCTGACGATCTCGTGACCGCGAGCGACGCAGGCCCGCGCCAATTCAGGGTTTTGCTCGAAGCCGCGGGCAACGGCGAGCACGCTGACCGGAATCGAAAAGTCGCGAAAGACATCGAGCAGACGCCAAGCGCCGCGACGGCTGCCGTACTCGAATACGGATTCGACAAGCGGCACGCGGCGACCCGGCTGCGGGCCAACTCCAATGTCGTTGAGCATACCCTCGGAAACATCATCGCCGTTCGCGAGCGAGCACTCGCCGCCGCCCTCGATGTTGAGATTGAAATTGACCGCGATCAAAGCGCCGCCAGGCCACGCTGGATTCGGGGGAGACTCGCCGTATCCAACGAGATCGCGGGCGATCATGGGATCCGGCTTTGGTTCAAACATTGTCCTGCGCCCCCGCATATCTTGCTGTGCTTAAGGAACACGCGCCGAACCCCAGCGGCTGGCGACTCATGACTATCACGCGTGCTGGGAGTCCGTGATCCGCGGCGCGCCACCAGCAGCCGCTGGTTTCTTGGTTTCGGTTTGCTTCGCGCGAGTGAGCGGCGCCAGACAGGCATCGTAGCAGTAGAACCAGTCCACATCCGTCGGTCCCCGCATCCAACTGTTCTCGATCGAGATGCGTTGCACCTCGCTCACCCGGGGGATGCGCGTTGCCTCGTACCAGCGAAAAGCCTCGGCCGGGTCATCGATGTTCGCCAAGCAGCGCGTCAAGATCGCGGCATCTTCGACCGCCATGGCGCCGCCTGCCGCCATAAAGGGGCGCATGGGATGGCAGGCATCTCCCAGGAGCACGGCGCGGCCGCGGCTCCAGCAATCGTTGCGCTCGCGGTCGAAGATCGGCCATACGCTCACGTCATCGGCCGCCTCCAGTACGCGGAGAAGATCGCCGTGGAAGTTCGCAAAACAATTGACGAGCTCCTCGCGCGATCCGGGCACGGAGGGAGCATCGCTTTCCCATTTCGATGCCGGAACGACTCCGATGACATAGACCTCGTCGCGTTTGCTCGTCATGAAATACGGGAGAATATGCCGGTCGCGACCCCACCATTTGGTGCAATCGGGTATTTTGAACCCGCGCAGCCGTTGCGTCGGAAAGATCGCCCGATGGGCGACGGCGTCGACGAAGCGCGGCGGCTCCGCGTCAACGACGAATTCGCGCGCTTTCGAATTGATGCCATCGGCGCCGATGACAATGTCGGCATCGAGCTTCACGCCGTTCTCGAAAACGAGGCGGATCGCACCGCTCAATTCCTCGAGCGCCACCAGCCGATGATTGAAGGACATCGAGTCCGGCGTGACGGCTCGATGCATGACCGCATGCAGATCGCCGCGGTGAATGTTGAGATAGGGTCCGCCGAAACGCGCCTCGCTGGCTGCATCGAGTATCATCTCATAGAGAGTCTCACCGGTGTCCCAGGCGCGACTGATATAGCAACGCGGCTTGAGGCCGGTCTCGACGAGATCCCGTTCGACGCCGAGCCGGCGCAGCGCCTTCGTCACGTTGGCGCTGAGGATGATTCCCGCACCGATGCGGGAGAAGGTGGGGGCCTGCTCATAGACGGTCGCCGGAAAGCCGGCGCGCTGCAGGAAGCCGGCAACAGCCAGACCACCGAGCCCTGCACCGACAATCGCGATACGCTGCCTACGATCCATGTCGTTGCCTTAACACGTGCATCAATCTTGCGCAGGCTGCGCGATTGACCCCGTCCTGCCGTTTCTCTAGTGCCTATTCAGGTGAAATGGAATGAGCGCGAGCGGCGAACTCGGTGCTACCCTCCTCCTTGTGGGGACGTCGGCGCGAAGCGCCGGGTTGGGGGTCGTTGTCATCCCGCGAGGCGTGTCCACCGACTCCGGCCCGCACCCCAACCCCTTCCCACAAGGGGAGGGGAGCACACGGAGCGCGCGGCCCGATTATGCATCCAGCACCAATGAAGATGCTCTAGAGATCACCATCGAGCCCAGAGATCACCATCGAGCCCAGAGATCACCATCCAGCCCAGGAGTTTTAGTCATGCGGCCGCTCGCTCGACTCCGAATCCTCATGGCCATGGCTGCGGCCTCGTCCTGCGCCTCTTCAGCACAAGCTGCTGACGTGAATTTCATCACCGACTTCGGCTTCAATGGGCGGCATGCCTATTACTACGTCGCGCTCGACAAGGGGTATTACAAGGCCGAAGGCCTCAACGTGAACATTCTTCGCGGCCAGGGCTCGATCGACGCGGTCAAGAAGGTCGCATCGGGAGCTGCGGATATCGGCTTTGCGGACGCCGGTGCTTTGGTGCTCGCCCGGGGCAATGATGCCATCCCCGTGAAGTTGCTCGCCATCGTTTACGCTTCGCCGCCGCACGCGATTTTCTCCACGGCGGATCGAGGCATCAAGGCCGCCAAGGATCTGGAAGGCAAGACGGTCGCCGACTCGGCGTTCAGCGCAATACCCGTGATCTTCAAAGCCTACGCGCAAGTCGCCGGCGTCGATGCCGGCAAAGTGAAATGGATTTCCGCCGAAAGCGCGGCGTTGCCTTCTTTGCTCGCGACCGGCCGCGTTGACGCGATCGGGCAATTCACGGTCGGCGAACCGCTGCTGGCGGACACGGTCAAGCCCAAAACCATCGTCCGGCTCGCCTACAAGGATGCCGGCCTCGACTATTACGGCAACGGCATCGTCGCCACCGAGGCGATGATCAAGGAAAACCCCGCCGTCGTGAAGGCATTCGTGCGCGCGACCCTGAAAGGCATGCGGGACGCCTTCGCCAATCCAGCTGAAGCTGGTGCGATCTTGAACAAGTACCACAAGCAGATCTCGCCGGAGGTGGCGCAGGGCGAAACCGAGCTGGTGCGTGAGCTGGCCATCGCTCCCGGACAGCGGACGGGTGCGATCGATCAAGCGCGGGTCAAGAGCACGATCGACATTATGGCGAAGTCGTTTCCCGTAAAAACAGCCGTTTCGCCGGAAGAGATGTTCGTCTCGGGCTTCGTGGAATGAGCTCTGAGGGTGTGTCCGCTCGCGATGCATTGAGGGGAGCGAACGACACCGGGACCGACGCGCGCCTTCAAGACACGCCCGCCGTCGAGCTCGTCGGCATAACCAAAACTTTCGGCACTGGTCAGGATTTTGTGCGCGCGCTAGGTCCGATCGATCTCGCCGTCGCAACGGGTACGTTCGTGTCCGTGGTCGGTCCCTCCGGTTGCGGAAAATCAACCTTGTTGCGGCTGATCGCCGGGCTGGACGTTCCGACAGAAGGCAAGATTTGGCGATACGGCGCCGCATTGGACGGCCCATCGCAAGATGTCGCAATCGTCTTCCAAGAACATGTCCTGTTTCCCTGGGCAAGCGTGCTGGAGAACGTCATGCTCCCCGCCGATGTCCTCGGCCTGCCCAAGGCACCAGCACGCGAGCGAGCATTTCGCTTGCTCGAAATGACCGGGCTGAAAGAGTTTGCGGGACATAAGCCGCACATGCTCTCCGGCGGAATGAAGCAACGCGCCGCGTTTTGCCGGGCCCTGTTGTCGGACCCGCAGTTGCTGCTCCTTGACGAGCCGTTCGGTGCGTTGGATGCGCTCACGCGAGAGGAGCTCTCGCTCGAACTGTCGCGCTTATGGCAGGATCTCGGTCGCACCGCACTCCTCATCACCCACGACATCGAAGAGGCAATTCTGCTGGGCGATCGCGTGATCGTCATGTCGAACCGGCCCGGCCGGCCGCGTCTGGATATTTCCGTCGACTTGCCGCGACCACGCGACGTCAACACCGCAAAACATCCGAGATTCGTGGAAATCAAGCAGATGGCGCGCGGCTTGCTCTTCACCCGTGAGCAAGACTGATGCGCCGTGCAGGCACGATGTGGCAAGCGATCGTTGGACGCTCTATGACTCCGCTGACCTATCTGGCGCTCGTCCTCGTCTGGGAAGCCTTCGTTCGCGCCTTCAGCATTCCCGGCTGGATATTGCCGTCGCCGTCCGCGATCGCTGCGACGGCGGTCACCTGGGCGCCGGAACTTTTCTTCCACAGCTTGGTCACGGTTCGTGAAACGCTCATTGGGTTTCTTTTGGCGCTCGTATTCTCGTTGCCGCTCGCTGTCGTCATTGCTTTCACCACGACGCTTCGGCGCCTGCTTTATCCGATTCTGTTGGGCCTACAATCGATTCCCAAGGTGGCGCTCGCTCCGCTCGTAATCCTGTGGCTCGGGGTCGGGGAATTGCCGAAGATCGTGATCGTGGTTCTGGTCTGCTTTTTCCCGATTTTGGTCAATGTCGTCGCTGGATTCGAGGCTGTTCCCAAGGCGATGCTGGATCTGATGCATTCGCTTCGCGCCTCCGAAATGTCGATCTTCCGTCGTTTGCGCATTCCAATTGCGACTCCGTATTTGTTCACCGGGTGCAAGGTTGCCATCACCTTTGCCGTGATCGGCGCTGTGATCGGGGAATTCGTCGCGGCGCAGGAGGGACTGGGCTACCTCATTTTGATTTCCAGT
>Ga0209240_1001191_pt1 | contig 10282 bp, 7 predicted proteins | sample GraSoi_2013_80cm_FD_185828 | JGI IMG/M metagenome (GOLD analysis project Ga0209240, IMG submission 185828) | Grasslands soil microbial communities from the Angelo Coastal Reserve, California, USA - Sample 9_17_2013_80cm (SPAdes) (version 2) | ecosystem: Environmental > Terrestrial > Soil >... | reverse complement strand
GGTAGAAGCATGGCTTGGTAAACATGTAAGCTGCGACCAAGTCTACGATGAATGCGGGCCACAGCCATGAAGGGATTCGGGGAGTGACCTTCTTCTGAATCAGGAACGCCATGATACCCGGTAGTTGGGCCAAGGAGTGAAACTCTAAAAGACAGATTTGGACCAAGAACAGATTTAAAAGAATGTCACGAGGGCTAGGCAGTTTTAAAAGTCGCTCTACCCTTTTTGCCCAGCTCTGTGCCGATCTTATTGAATCGCTGAGCTGGCCGCAGTTGCTGGCCCCGTCAAGCCATAGCGCAGCACACACGACTGGTCTGTGAAAAAATAGCGCTGCCCTGCGGTCCCAACGATGGTGGGTGTGGCGGTCACACTGTACGACGTGTTGATCCCGCCCACAGCGGCGCCGAGGGAATACGTATAAAAATATCCGCTCTTCGCGGTGGCTAACGTAGTGGCCGTAGCCAAGACGTCATCGATGATACAGGCCGTTAACGAGCTAGCTCCACCCGGTACACTGCACACCGCCGCCGAGCCTCCCAGAGAGGGCAAATCATTCGAGTAGCCAACACTGGGATAAACCGTGGCATAGGTAACTTCCGCCGTGCTGATCGTTCGGAGAGAGCTGATAGCCGACGATTCGTTGGCGGCCATCTTGGACCGCATCAGGTTTGGAATCGCAATCGCTGCGATGATCAGAATTATCGCCACGACGATCAAGAGCTCAATTAGAGAGAAGCCTTTTTGCCTCTGCATAACGCATCCTGAACAAATCGCCTGGCGTCCGTTTACCTCGCTATGTCCTCACAATAAAGAACCGCGCCGCGCTGCTCCTTGCGAAACGATTTTATTCCCAACATCACCGGCTAGTTGCCTGGGTCCGCATTTCATGCCCTTAAGGGCTCCTTACCGACCGGCTCAACGCCAACTAGATCCAATCTCGATTTCTTCTCACTACCATCCCGAAGCGATCGTCAGTTCCACTACATCAAGCCCGTATTAAGAATAAGGGGGGAAGTCTTGCGACTTCCCCCCTTTGTATCCCAACTGCTTTCTTCTTACTGAATCGGCGAACTGGCTACGCTGGCTACGCCGGTCAGACCATAACGGATAACGCCTGTCTGATCCGTGAAGAAACTACGCTGCCCAGTCGTGCCACGATTCGCAGGATCACCGTTGATGGTGTACTGCGTGTTGATACCACCGGCCGCAACAACGTTACCATACGTGTTCAGGTAACCGCTCTTTGCCGTGGTTTGAGACGTAGCTAGGACGTCATCAATGAGGCAGGCGCTGGTCGTAGTTGCGCCGGCCGCAGTGGCGCATGTCGCGGCGTTTCCTCCCAAGTTGGTCAACGCAGCAGAATAGCCGATGGCCGAGTAGGCTGTCGCGTAGGTAACCTCCGCAGTGTTAATGGAGCGGAGAGAACCCACATCCGAGGACTCGTTGGCCGCCATTTTCGAGCGGAGGAGGTTCGGAATCGCAATCGCCGCGATGATCAAAATAATCGCCACGACGATCAGAAGTTCGATAAGAGAGAAACCCTTTTGCTGCTTTTTCATGCTTTCTCCTTGAGATATAATCTGGTGCCAGAGCACGCCATGAAGTAGGGCAAGGCTGATGCCATTCGCAAGACGATCAGAAGCAAGCCTCAGAACCTTCTTATTCGACTGATACAAAAGGGTTTGCTGTGATTTGTTCAAGAAGTGAAGGCAGGTTTAATTGGTATATCCGAGCCGCGGTAGCCGAAAAGTGACCTTTTTTGTCGCTCTTGTCAGACGGAAACCGTCAGCCCCGAAGACCCCTCGATTTGTTCCAACCGCATTCGCCACCGAGAAGTGATCGCCTTCAGAGGTTATGCTTCTTGGCATAATGACGGAACGACCGATAACTGATCTTGAGTAACTCGGCAGCTTGGGTACGCACTCCCTTCGATCTCTCCAAAGCTGCTTGCAGATAGCGCCGCTCCGCCTCGGCAACTTCCTTCTCGAAATCGACCCCCTCGGCTGGAAAGCCTGGTAGCCCGCTCGGCAGCCCGCCCGAGTCCGGTGCGGTTGCATAGCCAGCAATGCGATCCGGAAGGACCCGCAAGGTAATCTCACGGCCGGTTTCCAGCGCAACCGCGCGCTCCATGGTATTTTCCAGTTCGCGTACATTTCCCGGCCAGTCGTAGGACTCCAGGCGCCGCATTGCCTCGGGAGATATACTTTCGATGGGTTTCTCCATGGCTTTACGGAACCGTTCCAGGAAATACCTTGCCAAGAGAGGAATGTCCTCGCGCCGCTCTCGCAGGGCGGGTAGCTGAATCGGGATGACGCTCAACCGGTAATAAAGATCTTCCCGGAAGCGGCCCTCCGCGATCTCCTTTTCGAAATCTTTATTGGTCGCTGCGATGATACGCACATCCACGTCCGTTTCCTCGGTGCTTCCAATTGGTCGTACTTTGCCTTCCTGCAACACCCGGTAGAGCTTCACCTGCATGGTCAGGCTCATATTGCCAATCTCATCCATAAAAAGGGTTCCGCCGGTCGCGGCTTGGAAGAGCCCCTGGCGATTCTCGTTGGCGCCAGTGAAGGCTCCCTTCGTGTAGCCGAACAATTCCGATTCCAGCAATGTCTCTGGAAATGCCCCGCAATTGATGGTGATGAAGGGTTTCTCCGCCCGCAGGCTGTTTTCATGGATGGCTCGAGCCACCAGTTCTTTTCCCGTGCCGCTCTCGCCCGTGATTAGCGCCCGGCTCGTCTGCGGCGCAATCGTTTGGATGAGATCAAAAATCGCGCGCATCTTGGGGCCTTGGCCGATGATGTTGTCGAGCCCGGTGAGCCGTCGGAGTTCGCGCCGAAGATATCTCGCTTCTTTTTTCCATTTGAGACTATCGGACACTTCCTGTACGGTCCGGCGCAACTGATCGACGAGCGAGTCCCCTTTGACGACGTAGCGGTCAGCGCCGGAATTGAGTGCGGCGATCGCCGTGTCCAGCGCAGGGAGTGCCGTCATTAGAAGAAAGAAAGACTCCGGGGCGATTTCTTTGGTGAATTTAAGGAGGTCGAGCCCGCTCGCTGCGGGCATGCGAATATCCGAAATGATGATGTCGAAGATCTGTGATTCCAGCTTGCGCTTGGCGGCGTCCACGCTATTGGCCACTTCCACGCGATAGCCCTCTTTCCGGAAGGTGATCTCGAGCAGCTCGCAGATGGACCGCTCATCATCGACCACAAGGATGTGCGCCATGTCCCGGGCCAATTCCCGGACCGCCACTTTGGTTCCTAGCATAAGACCTCACGCCACCCGTGGTAAATCCACGATAAACTCCGCCCCGCGGTCTTTTTCCGAAACAACCATGATTCTTCCACTGTGGGCCTGAACGATCTGATACACGATGGAGAGGCCCAACCCAGTGCCCCCTTCGAAACCGGACTGAAGTGGCTCGAAAATCTTGGCGCGTTGCTTGGCATCGAGACCGATGCCGGTATCGCGAAAGGCGATCCGCAGCCAGAACGGCCGCTCTTCCAGCCCCACGTTGAATGCCCGGACGATTTGATACTTCGGCCCCACTTCCGGCTTTTTCTCGATCAGCGTCAGGGTTTCGTCCAGAAGCGCGCGCACGTCCTCTTCGCCAAACTCGTAGGTTTTCTCGCGTGAGTAATTCAGGAAATCGGTAATGATGTGGTTGAGCCGTTCCGATTCCCTGCTGACAATACCGACGAGGTGTTTTTCGTCGTCCTCCAGCGGAACAAGACGTGCTAGTTCCTTTACTGCGCCGGCCATCGCTGTCAACGGTTGCCGAATCTCGTGAGCGATTGCTGCGGATAGCCGCCCGAGCGCTGCCATGCGCTCTTTGGTCGCCACTTCCTGCTCCAGGCGGCGCAACTCGGTCAAGTCTTGAAAATTGAAAACGTACCCGCTTCGCAAAGAGTCTCGTGAGCGCAAAAGAGAAACGGAGATACCAAGATACCTTAGTTGCCCGTCTGGGGTGCGGAAATCGATTTCTTTGCGGAAGCCGTGTAGTTTTATATTTGCTTCGTAGGAACCAGGCAGCCAAAAATCCTCACTGATCTCCCCCAGCTTTCGTCCGCGAACGTCGGCAAACCGCCAGCCAAGAATATCTTCCCCCGTACGATTAAGAAGGATGATCCGGCCCTCCAAATCCGTGGTTACCAGCCCGCCTCGCATGGAATGGATGATGTCTTGAGTGAAATCCTGGAGATCGAGAAGCTCTTCTCGCTTTTCTTCAAGCTCCACTCCCTTGCGACGAAGTGACTGGGCGAGATAGCTCGCCAGATAGGCTACCGCCAGAAAGCCGAAAAGATTGCTGAGGAACCATATGCGCAACCCCTCGGCAGTGGGTGCACTTAAGGCGGTCCGCGGAATCTTCCCTGCGGAAGCCAGCGCCGTCAACCCCGCAAGGATTCCCAAACACGCGCCAGCGGTTGTAAAGGCTCCGCGCCGCGAAAACAGGATGCTGGCAACGATGATGACCAGCAGATAGAGCGATATGAAATAGCTTTCCTGCAGACCGGTTGCATAAACCAGTGCCGAGATCATCAAAATGTCACTGGTGATTTGTAATCCCCCGTGCCACTGAGCGTGGGGTATCCAGCGCACAAGAATGAGATGAAGAATTCCCAGGGTAATCCAGAGGATGATTAGGGGAAGAAAGTAACGGTTCGCGCTGGACGCGGGAACATACTGGGGCCAGACCGCGCCCACGCCCAAGATCAGCACAATCATCAACAAGCGGACGCGCGTCAGCCAGTCCAGCCATTCCCGCATGCTAACGTTCTGATTCATCGCTTGCCCTGGCCCTCGGGCATATCGTATGCGAAGGAGTCCAGTCCCGGCCCCGGTATTTTCATCCCCTCACCGGCCGGCTGGATAACGCTGCGCGGACGCAACCGCGGTTATCTGCCGGCCAACTTGCCGATCAGCGAGAACAGCGGCAAATACATCGAAATAACGACGCCGCCGACCACCAAGCCCAGGAAAACGATCATGACTGGCTCCAGGGCAGTGAGTAAATCTTTTACGGCTGCGTCGACTTCCTCTTCGTAAAAATCCGCAATTTTTTGCAGCATGGCGTCCATCGCGCCCGTCTGCTCGCCGACGGCGATCATCTGCGTCACCATGCCGGGAAAGACTTCCGAATCCTTGAGCGGTTCGGTGAGTGATTTGCCTTCTTCGAGCGATCTGCGTACCTTTCTCAAAGCGCGTTCCACGACCGCGTTGCCCGCCGTCCTCGCGGTGATGTCGAGTCCTTCCAGGATGGGCACGCCGCTCGAAATTAATGTTCCCAGCGTCCGAGTGAAACGCGCGACAGCAATTTTCCTCATCAGGATGCCAAGGACCGGCAGCCTTAATATGGTGGCGTCGATGATATAGCGTCCTTGCTCGGTGCCGTACCACACCTTTAGCCCGACGACGATACCCGCGAACGCCACAACGATCAGCAAGCCGAAGATACTCCCGACGAAATTACTCAGCATGATAACGATCTTCGTGGGCAGCGGCAGATCCACGCCGAGGCCCGCGAACAAAGTTGCGAAAATCGGGACGACCTTCCACAGGAGGAGGATGATAACACCGGCGGCGACGCTCAAGACGCCGACCGGATAGACAAGAGCGGATTTCACAGCCCTTTGCAGCTTGACGTTCTTTTCGATGTACGTGGATAAGCGCTGGAGAATAGTGTCGAGAATACCGCCCGTCTCCCCGGCCTCGACCATGTTCACGTAAAGAGCGTCAAAAACCTTGGGGTATTGGCGCATCGCAGCGGAGAGGGTAGCGCCGCCTTCGACTGAGCCGCGTGTGCCTGCAAGCACCTTTTGAAACGTTTGGTTCTCCTGCTGGCCGGCCAGAATCTCCAGACACTGCACGAGCGGCAGGCCGGCGTCGATCATCACGGAAAACTGTCTCGTAAAAATCGCTAGCTCTTTCGCGTTCACTCCTCCGCCGAAGGTGGGCAAGTTAAACTCTTTGCCCTTCTGCGACATCTTTGTTGGCGTGATCTGCTGGCGGCGAAGCAGGTTCTGCAGCTCGGACTTGCTCGCGGCTTGCATCACGCCGCTCACGCTGGAGCCGGCCCGATTGGTCCCTCGATATGTATAATCCGGCATAAGTTACCCTCCTCAGTCTGTCAATCTCATCGGCTAAAGGCCATAAGGGCCGCCCTTGTTCCTCCGGCTGGCGAAGACACGCCGCGATTAATCATGTCCTGCAACTCGTCGGCATTTGAAGAACGTGAAAGGGCCATGTCGAGCGAAATTGTTTTCGCGAAGTAGGCGTTGGCGAGACCCTGGTTGAAGGTCTGCATGCCGGTCTGTCCCGTTCCCGTCTGCATGGCGGAATAGATCTGGTGAATCTTGTCTTCGCGGACCAGGTTCCTGATAGCGGGAGTCGGCACCAGAACTTCCATGACCATGATTCGGCCTCGGCCATCGGTGCGCGGCAGCAACGCCTGACAGAGGATTCCCTCCAGCACCATCGAGAGCTGCGCGCGGATCTGCGGCTGCTGGTGGGCTGGAAAAACGTCGATAATTCGGTTAATGGTGGACGAAGCGGAGTTTGTGTGCAAAGTGGCGAAGGTCAGGTGGCCGGTCTCCGCGATGCGCAGCGCCGATTCAATCGTTTCCAGATCGCGCATTTCTCCGATCAGGACTACGTCGGGGTCCTCGCGCAGCGCGGCGCGCAGTGAATTCGCGAAAGAGTGCGTATCCGCGTGCACCTCTCGTTGATTGACGAGGCATTTCTTGTGGTTGTGCAGAAACTCGATGGGGTCCTCGATGGTGATCATGTGCTCTTCGCGCTCGCTGTTGATCTTGTCGAGCATCGCCGCGAGCGTGGTCGATTTCCCGGACCCCGTTGGCCCGGTGACCAGGACAAGCCCGCGCGGTTTGTCGCACAATCCTTTGACGACCTGCGGAAGACCCAGGGCATCGAAGCCTTTGATCTCCCATGGAATCGTGCGAAAAACGGAGCCCACTGCCCCGCGCTGGTTGAACACGTTGCCGCGGAAACGCGCCAGGTTCTTCAAGCCAAAGGAAAAGTCCAGCTCCAAGTTTTCTTCGAAACGATGCTTCTGGGCGTCCGTCAGCACGCTGTAAGCCAGCGATTTCGTGTCCGCAGCCGTCAAAGGCGGCATATCGAGGGGGCGCAGCCGGCCGTGGACGCGCACCCGGGGCGCACTGTTCGTCGTGATGTGGAGGTCGCTGCCACCCATTTCGATCATCTTCTTGAGCAGCTCACTCAGCGTAATTCCGGCCATCGTTCACCTTCTCGGTCTTAGAGAACCGTCTCGCGCAAGACTTCTTCCATCGTTGTCTGGCCTGCTGCCACCTTGATCAGTCCGCTCCGCCGCAGCGTTATCATTCCCTGTTCGATTGCTTTCTTTTTCAATTCCAGCGCGGAAGCACCGACGAGGATCAGCTCGCGAAGCTCGTCGTTGATCTCCATCACTTCGTAAAGACCCGTCCGCCCCTTGTACCCGCCCTTGTTGCAGGTCGAACATCCCTTGCCGTGGTAGATCTTCGTTGTTTTCACTTCTTCCGGAGAGTACCCAGCGTCAATCAGCGCTTGTTGCGGGACTTCCAATTCTTCCTTGCAATTCGTGCAGATGCGCCGTACCAGCCGTTGAGCGCAGATAAGGTTTACCGACGTGGCCACCAGAAAAGGTTCAATACCCATGTTCATCAATCGGCTGATCGTCGACGGCGCGTCGTTGGTGTGCAGGGTGGAAAGGACCAGGTGTCCCGTCAGTGCCGCCTTCACCCCGATTTCCGCGGTTTCGAAATCGCGAATCTCGCCGACCAGAATAATGTTGGGGTCCTGCCGCAGGAAGGCGCGCAGCGCGGCCGCGAAGTTCAGGCCGATCTGCTCCTTCATTTGGACCTGATTGATGCCGCCAAGCTGAAACTCCACCGGGTCCTCGGCGGTCATAATGTTGGTCTCAACTTTGTTCAGCGTTGCCACGGAAGAGTAGAGTGTATTTGTCTTGCCGGATCCCGTCGGTCCCGTGACTAGCACCATCCCATAGGGCTTCGAGATATTGCGCTCGAATTTCCTGAGCGATTCCGGCTCGAAACCTAGCTTGGTCATGTCCAGCCGCAAATTTTCTTTGTCCAGCAAACGCATTACGACTTTTTCGCCATAAAGCGTCGGCACCGTCGAAACGCGGAAGTCCAGCTCCTTTCTCTTTCCTTCCGACTTGTACTTGATCATGATGCGGCCGTCTTGCGGTAATCGCTTTTCCGCGATGTCCAGCTTGGCCATGATCTTCAGGCGGCTGGTAATGGCATCCTTCAATCGCAGCGGCGGACTCATTACCGTCTGGAGAATGCCGTCAACGCGGAACCTTACGCGCATTTCCAGCTCATACGGCTCGATGTGAATGTCGCTTGCGCCCCGCTTGACCGAATCCGTCAGAATCAAATTGACCAATTTGATGATCGGAGCTTCTTCCGCGGCCTTCTCAAGCGTCGCGGCGTCCGTCTCCGCTTCTTCGCCGGCCAGCTCCAACTCCTGGTCATCTTCGACCAGGTCCTTCATTAAATTGCTCAGTTCTTCGCCATTCGAATTTGCTCCACCGTAGAAGCGGGTAATAGCTTCGCCAATCGCCGATTCGGAGGCCACTACCGGCTCGACATTGAAGCCCGTCATGAACTTGATGTCGTCCATTGCGAACACATTCGTCGGGTCGGTCATCGCAATCGTAAGGACGGAGCCGACACGCGAAAGCGGAACGACTTGATAACGCACGGCGGTGTCTACAGGGATGAGCTTGATGACGGTGGGGTCAATCTCGTAATACTTCAGATTTATGGAGGGGACACCGTACTGCCGGGAGAGCACGCCGGTAATGTCGTCGTCCGTGATGAAGCCCATTTTTGTCAGGCAACTTCCCAGTTTGCCGCCATTGGCTCGCTGGAAATCCAGCGCCTTCTGGAGCTGGTCCTGAGTAATCAGGCTTTCCTTAATTAGAATTTCGCCTAGCCGGACAGACATCCGCGGTACTCCGTGCCGATTGGCACCCAGCGCTCACCATAGCAAATAGCGCGGGTCCAGTGAGACAGAAAATCGCGTACCGTTCTGAAATGGCTAATACCTGCCCTCAGGGACAGGTTCATCCTTCTCGGTACAGGCACCACCTTGACTTGCCGCGCTACGCTGGCTATCTTGCGTGAGAGATGCTCTCTCCTACTAGTTTGCCACAATTTGTCCACGCTCGGCACAAGCTGACAAAGAGTGTCCGCCGAGTAGCGCAGCGTCGCGTCACGCTTTCGCAGTATATTGCTCGGCCTTGCGCGGTGGCCACGGCGTGAGTCCTCTCGAATCCAAGCAGCGATGGAGTCTGGCGGTCGGAGGCGTCCTCCTCACGCTTCTCCTCGCTGCCGTTTTCACGTTTGGGTCCCTCGACGTACCATTCGAGCCAAAAGATTGGCGAGAGGTCATGGCCCTCTACGCCGTTTCAAGTTTTATCATCGCCGCTCTTCTCGTTTTTGGCCTCACCTTCTTGCGTACGCTAGTCCGACTTTGGGCCGAGCGGAGTAAGGAGCAGCTCGGCGCACGCTTCAAAACTAAAATGGTCGTCGGCGCCATGGCTCTGTCTCTCCTTCCGGTCGTTTTCATGTTCTTCGTGAGTTATTCCCTGCTGAATCGCACGCTCGGCCGTTGGTTTCCGCGGCCGCTTGAAATCGCTTCCGAGCAAACGCAGCACCTCCTGACCGATTTCGGCAAGTCGCAGATTCCACGCCTGAGGGCACTCGCGCGCCGCGCACAGGCGATTCCATCCCGGCCGGTTGACAAATTTCTTCAACGGCCTCTTGCGGCCGGCGCGGATGCGGTCTGGATTCTCGACAAGGACGGCAAAGCAGTAAGGGGGGGCGTGATCTGCGACAATCAGCCGGAGGACCGTACGGGGCCGCTCTGCTTTAAAGCAAATGTATTAGGCGCCCAAGTTCGTGTTTTGCCCAGCGGCATTGAACTCTGGGCTGCGGAGGGAAAGAATTATCTCGCCGCTCGCATCCCGGCGGCAGGCCCGGCACAATCTGCCGGCTCCATCGTCGCGGGGTACAAGACAAGCCCCGATTTCTATAAGCGCTTCATGGAGATCGAGACCCAAACACACAACTATGAGCAGCAAAAACAAAACCTCAGAGCCCTTAAGAGGCAAATGCTTCTGATATTGCTCCTCTTCACGATGCTCCTGCTATTCGCAGTGATGTGGCTGGCGCTGTTCCTTGCGAAGCAGGTCACCGTCCCGATCCAGGCCCTCGCCGAGGGCACGCACGAG
>Ga0209240_1001186_pt1 | contig 10309 bp, 9 predicted proteins | sample GraSoi_2013_80cm_FD_185828 | JGI IMG/M metagenome (GOLD analysis project Ga0209240, IMG submission 185828) | Grasslands soil microbial communities from the Angelo Coastal Reserve, California, USA - Sample 9_17_2013_80cm (SPAdes) (version 2) | ecosystem: Environmental > Terrestrial > Soil >... | reverse complement strand
TGATCAGCGTCTATCCGACGCAGCTCTTCGAGGTCGCGCTCGGCCTCGTGATGTTCGGCATTCTCTGGCGCCTGCGCTTCAACCGTCACGCGGCGGGCTGGCTGTTCGGCATGTACTGCCTGCTGGCGGGAGTCGAACGTTTCGTCATCGAGTTCTTCCGGGCAAAGAGCGACATGATCGGTCCGGTCACCTCTGCACAGCTCGTGGCGCTCGGCGTCGCCGCGGTGGGTGCGGTGCTTCTCACTTCGCGTCGCGAGCCGCGGCCCGAACTCGCCACCGCCACCTGAACGGAGTGATATGACGACGCCTCGTACGCGCCCCGATGCCGCGGAGTATCCCGCGTTCTTTGCCGGCTACATCGCATCCGTGCCGGACGACGACGTCGTGGAGCTGCTGAGAAGCACCGGGCAGCAAGTGACGGACGCGCTGTCGCGCATTACGGAAGAGCGCGGCGGCTATCGCTATGCCGAAGGAAAGTGGTCGATCCGCACCATGCTGGGCCATCTCATCGACACCGAGCGTGTCTTCACGTATCGGGCGCTCCGCCTCGCGCGTGGCGATACCACTCCGCTACCAGGCTTCGACGAGAAGTCCTTCGCGGCGTCGGCGGAGTCCGATAGTCGCACCATGGCCGATCTGGTGCGCGAATTCTCCGCCGTCCGCGCGAGCAGCGTGCTGTTGTTCGAGACACTTCCCGACGCGGCATGGACGCGCAGTGGCACGGTAAACAACGGCAGCGTGTCGGTGCGCGCGCTGGCCTACATCACGGCAGGTCACACCGCGCACCATTTACGTGTGCTGCGCGAGCGATACGACGTGACGACAGCCTGACCGTCCGACGGGACGCTCGAGCGTCCCGTCAGCGGTCAGTCGTATCGTTCAGGTTCCTCCGTCGATGCAGCATCCCGACAAGCATGAGTACCAGAGGGGCGAACCGCCTCCTTGCAGCAGCAGTCCAAGCTTCACGAGGGAGTCTCGCCGAGTGGCGGTCTCGGCGCAGGTCTTGAAGTCCGCGCGAGCGCCCGGCGTCCATGGATGACCGCACCCAATGAACTTGCCAGCGGCGATCTGCGTGTGCGAACGTTGCCCCTGCGTCTTATCCAGCTGCTCGAGGTGCCACCGCATGCCTGCGGCTGAATCCCCCGTGATGAGCACGTAAAACTCGAGGTGCGAACCGGGCTTCATGTGATACCGCGCTTCCTCGGCGTCTCCTTTGTTGATCGCCCGGCCATAGATGACGCCGTATTGCGGTACGGTGCCTGGAGACAGCGAATCCTGGGTGGCGACGGCTTCGATCATCACCTTGATCTTCTTCGTCCCTGAGTCGCAGGCAGAGTCGCCCTTGCAGTCACGGTCGCGTTCGTGGCCCCCGACGTAGGTCAGCTTCTGGACGAAATCGTAAAACTCGTCGCCGGTGTAACTATCGATGGACTTTGTGAGCGCCCCTGGCAGCGCCCGAGCGGGTGGCCGCTCGCTCCGCGTGCATGCGGCGAAGATCGCTGCCAGCGCGATCAGCACCGTGCCGACTCGATGGATCCGGTTCACGTTCGTGCCTCCTATGCAGGGCGGCGTCAGCGCCGTTGGTACTGCGGGTGGCACTAGTCTGCCGTTACGACGGGCGTGTGGCAAGCCTCCGCATGCGGGCAAGCGTTGGCGCAAGCGAGGGGTCGCTCTTTGCCCACAGCGTTAGCACGCGGCCCGCCCACAGCGCGGCAGTGGCCGCGTCGCCCCGCCGCGAGGCAAGCTCCGCGCGCAAGACCATCGCACGCCCGACCGCCGCAGCCATGCCAGGCTCGTAAACCACGAACGATGAAAGCGTCGGCAGCGCTGTCAACGTCAGATCGAGTTGGTGCATGGCCGCCGTGGTGTCGTGGAGCGCCGCCCGAACCCACGCCTCCGTCACCGTCAAGTCCAACGAAATCTCGCCTGGCCGGTAAAGAGCCCGGGCAGTTTGGTTAGAATCGAGCTGTACGCGGGCGCGAGCGGTGTCGCCCCGACCCAGCCATTGAAGAACGGGGCCGAGCGGAGCGGCGAAATCATGGAGGGCGAGGGTCGCCGGGGGGCCGAAACACTGGACGCCCAGCGAAAGCGGCCTCGCGAGAATGCTCTCGCTCGCTTTGGCGCGCTGCGCAGGATTCACGTAACTGTCGAGCAACACGTCCACGCGGGCGCGAAGCGCGCGGAGCGAATCGTCGCAGACGCCAAGTGACGCGCGCACAAAGAGGGCCGCGGACACGTCGTCGAGCAGGGGCATCGTCGGTGCACCGGTCAGGCTCACGGTCATACCGCTCGCCCGCAAGCTGCGGACGGCGAGATGTTCGCGGCCAAGAAGGGCGGCGATGCCAGCACGACTGAGCGCGATCTGGCCCGTCGGTTGTCCCCCGATGTTGAGGATCGAATCACCGAGGGCAAAGCTCCGCGCGAAATCGCCGAGCTTGAGATGGAGTCGAACATCGCTGGCGCCAAGTCGCGCGCGCTGCGTGGAATCCTTCGAGAGGACGATGGCACGCTCGAGCGCGCTCAGCGCGGAATAGCCGCCATTGGGCGTGCCCGTGATTTCGTCGCGGGCCTCCAGCACGCGCGCGAGGCTCTCGAACACCTCGGCGTTTTCGGGAAGCCGTTGTGTGAGCGCCACCAGTGTCGCAAGAAAAACGTCGCGATTCCTGCGGATCGCACGATCAAGAAACGGGGACACGACGCTACTTGGCGCACCGGCGAGGATCGTGGCGCCGGGAAACGCGGCGTACGCGATCGTATCCTCAACGAGGTCTGGGTAGCCACGATATGCCGCGCTGTCCGCTCCCACGCCGTTCCGCAGCCGGTTCGTCTCGAGCGTAAAGAGCCACTCCAGTGAACTGAACGGAAGCGTGGCGAACGCGCCTGGTGCAATACGCAGCGCTTGCGTATACGCCCGCTGCGCACCGGCCATGCTTCCGCGAAATGTCCAGCCGGATCTGCTGTGTACGTTGCGAACGACGATGCGGTCAAACGCTCTACAGTATGTCAGGCCTATCCAGGCCACGGCGTCGAGCGAGTCCCGCATTCGCAGCGCGTCGTACGCCCTGCATGCGTTGTCGAAGTGATTCGCCTGAATCTGCTGTAGAGCATCGGTGAGGCTCGCCTCCCGCACTCCCAAAGACGCACGGTTCCGGAGGGCTACGCTCAGGTGAGGCGCCCATCGTGTGACCGGCTCTCTACGCCATACTTGTAACTGCGAGAGCCATACCCGTGGATAGGCGTAGTCTGCGTCGGCCATCGTCGCGCGCTCGAAGGCCGCCATCGCGCCTTCCAAACGCCAAGCGGCCAGCTCCCGCTGACCCTCCTGATAGGCATGCCATGCCTCGAGACTCCGCGTCCCGACGTCGCCGCTGCGGGCGTCAGCGGGAGTATTCGGCAGGCGCAGGAGATCCGCCGCGAGCGCACGAATGGCGCCGGGTTGCGACGACAGGAGGGTGCGCGGCCCAACCAGCTCCTGCTCCTTGAGCGATGTCCCGTCGATGGCGTCGTACACGCCCGCGCGAATCCGCAACGAGTCCTTCGTCACGAACACCCGCCCCCACACCAGCTTGCCCGCCCGCACACGCCGCGCGGCCGATCGCGAATCCTGCAACGAGCTGTCGCCGAACGACCGGATCGCATCGCTCACGCTGAGATCCGTCGCGAGGTGCAGCCCATTCCACTCGCGCATGGCCGCGTAGAGCCCCTGTGCCACAGGCTCCTCGTCGCCCGGCGGGGTTTTCGCGTTCACGTACTGGAACGGCACCACGGCATACTGCGCGGTGTCGATGCGCCCGGTGATGAGATCGAGCTTGTCCCGGCCGCCCGGCGTCGCGACTGCCGTAACAGTCGTGACGACTGCGACGGCCGCCGCCCACATCCAGGGATTCTGCGACAGCGGCCTGCGCTGCTCCTGTCCCGTGCGCAGCTCGCCGGAATTTCCCACCGCGGTCGACAACGCAGCGCTGAACGCGCGCGCATCGTCGAATCGGTCGTCGGGCGACATGGCCAGCGCCTTCGCGATCACGGCTTCGATCGGAGCCGGCACGTCGTGCCGATACTCGCGAAGCTTCGGCGCGGTCTTCGTCACGCGCTGGGAGAGCAGGATCTGCGGCGTGTCCCCGAGGAAGGGCGGCACACCCGCCATGGCCTCGTACAGCACGCACGCGAGCGAGTATACGTCGCTTCGTCCGTCGAACGCGCGATCACGTGCCTGCTCCGGACTCATGTACGCCGGCGTGCCCGTGATCGTGCCCTGCTGCGTGATGGTCTCGTGCGCGCGGTTGATCGCGCGCGCGATGCCGAAGTCCGCCAGCACCGCATGCCCGCCGGAGAACAGGATGTTCTCGGGCTTGATGTCGCGGTGCACGATGCCGTGCTCGTGCGCATACGCGAGTGCGCCCGCTACCTCGCGACCGATGCGCACCGCCTCCTCGATGGACAAGCGATTGTCCGCCGAGAGCCGCTGGCGCAGCGAGTCGCCCTCCACGAACGGCATCACGTAGAAGAGCTGCCCGTTCACCTCGCCCGAATCGTGGATCGAGAGGATGTGCGGATGCTGGAGCCCGGCCGTCAGCCTGATCTCGCGCAGGAACCGCTGTGCACCGAGCGCGGTGGACAGCTCCGGATGCAGCAGCTTCACTGCGACGAGCCGTTCGTGTCTCGCGTCGTGCGCGAGATACACGGTGGCGGCGCCGCCGCGACCGATCTCTCGCTTGAGGACGTACTTGCCCGCGAGAGTCTCGTGCAGGTGCTGGGGAATCTCGAGCAAGGCTGTCCGATGGTGCGCGGGTGGGGCTAGACTAGTCGAGTCCGGACTGGATTCGACACCGGATCCGGTCGATCTCATCCTATATTGACGATGCTGGGGGGCCCTTCGCCACCGATGCCAGAAGTGAATTTGACAGTGGAATTTGCGTTTCGGTTGGCCACGGTGGAGGACGTTCCCGTCATCCTCCGGTGCATCCGGGGCCTGGCCGACTACGAACGCCTGCCACACGACTGCGTGGCCACGGAGGACCTCCTACGGCAGAGCCTGTTTGGCGCCGACCCAGCGGCGGAAGTCGTGCTGGCGTTCGCCGGAGACCAGCCTGCCGGATTCGCCCTGTGGTTTCGCAGCTATTCAACCTTTCTGGCGCGTCCGGGCATCTATCTGGAGGACCTCTTCGTGTTTCCCGAGTACCGCAGCCTGGGACTCGGCCGCTCGCTCCTGCGGAGGCTGGCACAGACGGCAGTGGAACGCGGGTACGGAAGGCTCGAGTGGGCGGTGCTGGACTGGAACGAGGACGCGATCCGCTTCTACCAGTCGCTCGGCGCGGTGGCGATGAGCGACTGGACGACCTATCGCGTCACGGACGGCGCGCTGGCGACGCTCGCTGCGGGCGAAGCGAACAATCAGTGACGGGTTGCCGCCGCCGGAAGGTCCGTTGATACTCAGGTGGTGCCGACGAGGTGATGGGCATGCTGCGCATCTGGCTGCAGTCGGTGGTGAAGGCGCCGGCGATGGGGACCAGCGCGACGATCAGCATAGTGACGCACGCTGTGTTGATCGGCGCCGCGGTGCAGGGCACGGCCGTGCACACACCCGAGCTGGCCGCCGCCATCACGCAGAGCATCCACTATCTTCCGCCGCCGGACAGAAGGGGAAGTAGAGAGGCGTACGTCGAACACCTGCGGTTCGTGGACATCGGCTCGGGCAGTCCGGTCGCGGTTGGCATCGGCGAGCCTCAACCGCGGGGCGCTCCGGCCGATGCCCCTCAGACCGGCGGCGATGCGGGCCACGACCCGCGAGCCCAGCAGCCCTCGGTCGCCGAACCGTCGCCGGATTCCGTGTATTCTGTCCTCGAAGTCGAAGAGAGTGCCGCGCGAAAGGAAGACAGCGCGGCGCCCGCATACCCTCCCGATCTCATGAAGAAAGGCGTCGAAGGCGCAGTGTCCGTCCGATTCGTCGTGGACACGTTGGGGCGAGCCGACTCGTCCAGCGTGGAAGTGCTGCGCGCGACCAACGCGAAGTTTCTCGACGCCGTCAGCACCGCGATCCCCGTCATGCGCTTCACGCCGGCCATGATCGGCCGCAAGCGAATTCACCGGCTTCCGTCCCGCCGCACTCACGTTCCTTCGTCGCCTGCGCCGCAACAACGAACGCGAGTGGTTCGAGCGCAACCGCGGCACGTACGAGGGCGAATTGCGCGCCCCAATGGCAGCGTTGGTGGAGGATGTGGACGTACGCCTTGCGACGATGGCCCCGGAGCTCGTGGGCGATCCGAGACGCTCCCTCTTCCGCATTCATCGCGACGTGCGCTTCTCGAAGGACAAGTCGCCATACAAGACTCACGTAGCGTGCTGGTTCTTTCATGGCGACGCGGGGCGCGGCGTCGGCACGACCACGCCGCACGGGGGCGCCGGCTTCTACTTTCACATGGAGCCGGATCGCATATCCATTGGCGGCGGGATCTGGATGCCGCCGCGGCCCACCTTGCAGCGCATCCGCGACGTCGTTGCGGAAGACCATCGGCCACTGGCACGAGTGCTGGCGGATCCCACGCTGAAGCGCCGCTTCGGGACACTCGCGGAGGAGAACATGCTGTCGCGCATGCCGAGAGGTTTCTCCGACCAGCACCCGGCCGCGCAGTTGCTGCGTCATCAATCCTTCACGGTCGGGCGCGAAATCACGCAGCGCGACGCCTTCAGCGCTCGCCTTCCCGATCTCCTCGCGCGCGATTATGCACGCATGCTGCCGTTGGTACGATGGATCAACGGCGCGCTGGGACTCCGGACGCTCGCGCGTCGGTGATGGCCGCCGTACGTTGATCGCATGACGATGGCACTCATGGGTGTGTCCATTCGCCGCGCCGACATGACCGACGCCGCTCGGCTCGCCATGCTCGCGCGTCAAACGTTTGTCGATACGTTCGGCCCGGACAACACCGCGGCGGACATGGCGTCGTACACGGCGCGCGCATTCGGCGAGGACATCCAGCGCGCGGAGCTTTCCGACTCACGCATCATCGTTTTCGTGGCAGAGCAGAACGGTGAGGCCGTCGGATATGCGATGTTGCATGAGGGGCCGGCACCGGACTGCGTCAACGCACACGATGCCATCGAAATCGCCCGATTGTACTCGGTGCACCGACTTCTTGGGTCGGGCATCGGGGCGGCGCTCATGCAGCGCTGTCTCGACGAGGCGGAGTCTCGCGGCAAGGACGTGGTGTGGCTTGGCGTGTGGGAGCACAACGCCCGTGCAATCGCGTTCTACCGTCGCTGGGGTTTCGCAGATGCCGGGACGCAACCGTTCGTGCTCGGGCGAGATCGCCAGACCGATCGCGTCATGTTCCGCGGCGTGATCGGGTAGAGCGGTGCGGCACACCGTTCGGCTGCACGGCGTCATCATCGGCCACTCGGAGCTCGAGCACGCCGAGCCGGAGCTGCGTCGCGCGTGGGGCGTGTTTCGTCCCGGCCTCGGGTACGATCTCGTGGAGCCGGTGTTCCAGCTCTTTCGCGAGGCGGTCCCCATGAAGGGCGGTGAAGCGATGGACGAGATCAAGCTCGCCCGGTATCACGCCGCGCGCGACAAGCTGGGCCTCGAGCTGGTGAACGCGGAGGGACGTCGCATCACGACGAGCGCCATCCACATCGCCGACTATCCGGTGGAGAAGGGCGGCCCCGAGCTCGACGTCCTCATCAGCGACGACACATACTGGGCGCACCGGTAGCGCTCAGTGGAAATTGTGGCCTCGGGCGAACTTCACACCGACGGCCGCTTGCAGCGCGTTGAAATAGGGACGCTAATACCGAAAAAAGCCGAAGCACACTCGAAGCCCAGCGTTTTTGCCTTACTGCGGAGGCGACTTCCCCTTCTTCGGGTCGGGGGTGGTGAACCACACGAAGGCGGCGCCGCAAATGGCGAACAGGAATACGGCTACGAAGCCGAAGATCGCGGGAGTTCGCATTTTTTTTCAAGCCTCCTTTCCACAAGGACACTGAGCAGAAACACAAACAGGCCCAGGGCAAACAACACAGCGACAATCGATAGTGCTACGTCATTGATCGTACCATCCAACGGCCCAAAGGCCATCAACAAAGTACCAATCTCTCGTATTGCATCCAATACTCTCTGCCGGGCCTTTCCGATCCTTATCTCGGAACTTTCAAGTTGGGGGATCGTCACGGCGTAAGAACGTACGCGCCGGACGAGCCGTCAATCAAAACGCGCGACGAGGCTTTCGTTGCGTATTTTTGTCCAATCTTCCTCGAACGCGCCCGGCAAATGCCCCTGCGGCTCACCCGCCTCGTCCTCGCGCTCCTGCTCGGCGTCGTCGCCTTTACCCTCGTCATCATCATCACCGAGGATCCGGGCCCTGGACTCGATCCCGATGCCCAGGCCTATCTCGGTGCCGCCGAGTCGCTGGCGTGGAAAGGGTCGTACTGGATTCCGAGCGCGAAGTGGACGAGCCCGGACAGCACCGAAGCGCTCGCACACTTTCCACCCGGCTACTCCACTGTGCTCGCGCTGCCCATCCGCTTCGGCATGGCGCCGCCGCAGGGCGCGCGGCTGATCCAGGCGGTCGCCGCATTCGTCACCGTCGGCGTGCTGGTACTGCTCGTGAGCTCGGCGACGTCACTCGTGGCTGGTGTGTTGCTGCCTATCGCGCTGTTCGCCATGACATCGATGCACGAGGTGTACGTCTCCGTACTGAGCGAGCCGCTCTTCTTCGCATGCCTGGTCGGGACACTCGCGGCGATGGTGTGGTGGCCGGATCGTCCGTTGCGCGCCGGCCTGCCCGCGGCCGCCGGTGTGATGACACGCTACGCGGGGGCCGCGGTCGTCGCCGCGCTCGCGCTCTGGATGCTCGTCCAGCCCGGCACGTGGCTCGTGCGCGTGCGGCGCGCCGCCGTCGCCGTGGCCCCGGCCGCGCTGCTGGAAGTCATCTGGATCGTGCGCACGCGGCTCGCCGCCGGCCCGGGAGAAATTCGCCAGTTCGCCGTGTATGGCCACGTGGGACCGACGCTTCGTCAGGGACTCGCGACTCTCATCGCATGGTTGGCTCCTGACATTCCCGGCGCCCCGAGCCCAATGTCGCACCGGGGCCTCATCGCACTGGCCATGGCGATCGCACTGCTTGTACTGATGACGATGGCTGTCACACGCGCGAGGCGCGATGTGGAACGCGCACCGTTCGCATGGCGCATCGTCGCGGCATCGGCACTCATCGTCGCGTGCTACTTCGTGGTGGTCGCCGCTTCACGCCTGCTCGCGGATCCGGACATTCCGCTGGACGAACGCATGATGTCGCCCGCACTGCTGCTGCTCGCCACGAGCATCGCGACCCTCCTCGGCGTCTGGTGGCGCGGTGCACCGCATCGCGTGGCGCGTGTGGCCGTTCTCGTCATGCTGATGGCGTGGTGGCTGGCTGCCGCCCGTGCGGTGCGTGCGAAGGCGCACTACGCGCTCACGTGGGGATCCGACTTTGCGGGACAACAGTGGCGGAACAGCGAGGTTCTCTCATGGGCGCGCACGGAGGGTGCGAGCTCTCCGCTGTACTCCAGTTGGCCGGCAGCCGTGTACTTCCATTTGCACCGGCCGGCTCGCGAGCTGCCTCGGCGGTCCGACGCAGCCACGCTCGCGGCGTTCGCGGACACCGTGCGCTTGCGCCGCGGCTATGTGCTGATGTTCGGCATTCCGAACAGGCTGTATGCGCCGAAGGACTCGCTCTTCAAGGCGCGCGGCTTCGAGATCGTCGAGGAGCTGAAGGACGGATGGATCCTCGCGCCCAAGTCCTGATCGTCGACAAAAAAAGAGAGCGGCGCTCTTGCGCCGCTCTCCCGAGGTCGGATGGACCTCTCTCTTACTGAATGGTGATCGTCTTGTACGGGACGCCGAGGAACTTGATGGGATAGACGAGCTGCGCCACCGCGCCGTCGCCCACCACCTGGATGTACAGCGTACCAGGTGTAGACGGTGCCGTGAACGTCGTCGTGAAGATTGCGATGCCGGTATTCGGGTCCAGCGTGACCGTCGCGGCGGCCGTCGTGCCGCTCAGGTCCACCCCATTCGACGACGAGTAGTACACGCGACCGGCCGGAGCGTGCGCCGGGAAGAAGCTGAACGGCTGCGTCGTCTCGTCGAAGCTCCACGTGACGGTGATCTGCGAGTTGACGCCCGTGGTCGCCGGCGCCGTGATGGTCGCCGTGTATGGTTTCATGCCGATGGACACCACCGAGCTTGGCGGGCCGAGGGTGACAGGGGTCGGCGTCGTCTGCGCGCCGAGCTGCAGGGCGATGCCCGCGAGCGTGGCGCCGACGCGGTTCGGGT
>Ga0209240_1001185_pt1 | contig 10334 bp, 14 predicted proteins | sample GraSoi_2013_80cm_FD_185828 | JGI IMG/M metagenome (GOLD analysis project Ga0209240, IMG submission 185828) | Grasslands soil microbial communities from the Angelo Coastal Reserve, California, USA - Sample 9_17_2013_80cm (SPAdes) (version 2) | ecosystem: Environmental > Terrestrial > Soil >... | reverse complement strand
GCAGGGCGATACCATGCAGATCGGGCCGTACACTTTGCTTCTGCAGGGCTTTGACACCAGGCCGGAAAAGAATTACACCGCGCAACGGATGCTGGTCGAAGTGCTGCGAGACAAGAAGCCGCTGATGATGCTTTATCCCGAGAAACGGCGGTTCGCGACCACCACCGAGAACGGCACGATGGTGGCGATCTATTCGACGCTGAAGGAAGATTTGTACGTGGTCTACGCCGGAACGAGTCCTGATACGCAGCTGCCAGTGCTGCACGCCTATCTGAATCCGCTTGTGAAGTGGCTCTGGCTGGGCGGAGCGGTGGTGGTAATGGGAACATTGGTGGCGCTGTTGCCGAATCGCCGTGCCGTGCTGGTGTTCTCGGGCGCCCAGCAGCCGGCGGCGCAGCCCTTAGCACATGGACTTACTCCGTCTCCGTCGGTCACATTGCGAGAAGGCCATGACTAAGAAGGCGCGCCCAGTTGCCGCAATCACGATGCTGGCGATGTTCGCGGTTACGCTGCTGCTGATCACACCCCTTGGCGCGCAGCAACTCTCCGATCGCGCCAAGCAGGTCGGCGGCAAGTTCATGTGTATGTGCAACTGCAGCCAGGTTCTTACGGAGTGCAATCACGTGGGATGCACCACGTCTGCCGCAATGCTGAAAGAATTGGATCGGAGCCTGGCGCGCGGGGATTCCGAAGACGCCATCACGCAAATGTTCGTGCAGGAATTCGGCACGAAAGTGTACGCGGAACCGCCGAAATCGGGCTTCAGCCTGGTTGCCTGGGCATTGCCGAGCATTTATCTTTTCGTGGGCACCGGACTGGTCGTTTTCGTGATATCCCGTTGGCGAAAGCGCCACATCTCGGCTGAAATTCCCGCGGGAGGCGCCCCGGGAATTTCAGCCGAGATGTTGGAGCGCGCCAGAGCGCAAGCGTCGCGCGAGACTCAGGACTGAACGGTGCCAGCTCTTTACACAGTTGCGATATTCCTGATTGCCTCAGGGGATTGGGCGGTGCTGGGCGCGTGCCTGGCCCTGGCAGTCGCCACCATGCTTTTCATTTTTTACATTCAACCGGATGCCTCGGATCTTGCGCCGCACCGGACAAAGCTCGATCAGCTGTTGGAGCGCCGCGACACCATCTATGACAATCTGCGCGACTTGCGATTTGAGTATCGTTCCGGAAAATACTCGGAAGGCGATTTTGAAGCGATGAAGACGGCTCTTGAGAATGAAGCGGCGCTGGTGCTCGCGGAGATCGATCAAGTGACGGATGCGCAAGTGCGCAGACCGCGCGGAACGCGTGCGGCAGACGGGAGCGCGCAATGAGGCTCACTTACTCCACGCGTTTGGCTTTGCTCGGCGCACTCGTTCTGGCTCCTCTAGCGATAGCCGAGGCGGGGACGGTTCACGGCACGGTGATGAACGGCACAACCGGCAAAGCAGCTGCAGGAATTGAGCTCATCCTCATCCAGCTTCAGGGAGGAATGCAGGATGTCGCCCATTCCAAAAGCGGCGCGCAGGGGGAATTCACATTTGACCATCCCGGACTCGGTGCGCAGCCGATGCTCGTCCGCGCGGTGTATCACGGCATCAATTTCAACCACGCCGTGCCGCCGGGCACGACCACCGCGCAGGTGGATATTTATGAGCCTTCCAAGGACGTAAAGACGATCAACGTTCCTTCACACGTGGTGATTTTTCAGCCAAACGGTGCGGCGCTGATCGTCGGCGAAGAATACCAAATCGAGAACAAATCTAAGCCGCCGGTAGCTTACTTCCGAAGCGACGGCGGTTTTGATTTCGCATTGCCGGAAAAGGGCAAGCTTCAACAAGTAGCCGCTGCCGGGCCCGCGGGAATGCCGGTCATGCAAGTTCCGATCGACAAGAAGAATAATCATTACTCGATTGCGTTCGCGTTTCGTCCGGGCGACAACTCAGTGCTGTATTCCTACGAGCTGCCGTATACGGGAAACGCGGCGACCGTAAAGATTCCGACGATTTATCCGGGCGGCCGGTTGCTGGTGGTTGCGCCGCCTAGTGTGCAGATCAGCGGCGATGGTTTAACTCCTGGCGGGCAAGAGCAGGGCATGAATCTCTACGGCCGTCAGGATGTGCCCGCGGGCACACTTGTTGCCGTGAGTGTATCCGGCACGGCGCCCCCGCCGGACGCGAATGCCGGGGCGGAGCAGCAAGGTCAGCAGGGGCAGGGCCGGGACGCCGAGCAGGGCGGCGGCGATTCGTCCGGAGTAAGTATCCAGCAAGTTCCCGGACGGCTGGACGTTTTGAAATGGCCATTGGTCGTCGGGTTTATTTGTGTTTTTGGATTGGTTGCGTTTCTGCTGGCGCGCAAGCCTGTTGTGGTGGTAGCTGGGCCGGCGCCGGTGGAGGAAAAAGTCCCCGACGCGAAGCCGAAGAAATCTAAACCGAGCGCCCCGTCTGCGCCAAGGTCGGCTGTGGCTCCCACGAACGGGGCCGCGAGTCTTGCGGAAGTCGATGCCGCCATCGGCTCAAGCCTTGAAGGGCTGAAAGAGCGTCTATTCCGGCTCGAACTGCGCCGCCAAGCGGGCACCATCTCCGACGAAGAATACACGCAGGAACGCGCGCGCGCGGAAAAAGTGTTGCGCGATCTCGTGCGAGGTTGAGCGTTGAAGATCAGGAATGATCTGCCAATCTCCGAGGACGTCCGGTGACGCCAACGGTTTTTGCTCCCACAGGAATTCGCTTCGAAAACATCGACAAACGGTATGGCGGGCTTTACGCGCTGCGCCGGGTGTCTCTGGAAATCGCCGCGGGTGAGTGCGTAGTATTCGCCGGGCGGAACGGCTCCGGCAAGACTACGCTTCTGCGAATTGCGGCGCAGCTTGCGCGTCCTTCGTCAGGCACAGTGAGCTTCCTGAACGGCGGGGAAGAGAGATGCGGGACGCTGCCGCCTGCCGGTTTTGTGGCGCACGCCACGATGGTCTATGACGAGCTGACGGCGGAAGAGAACCTTCTGCTCTTCGCACAATTACAGAGAATCGTGGAGCCCGCCGCGCGCGCCGAGGCACTCCTCCAAGAGGTAGGACTTGCGGAGCGCCGTCACTCCCTGGTGCGCACGTTTTCGCGCGGGATGCGCCAACGCGTTGCGATTGCGCGGGCGCTTCTGAACGAACCCGCCGTGGTTCTCCTTGACGAGCCAACTACCGGGCTTGATACAGAGGGGGCGAGCTGGTTTGCGCAGACGCTGCGTCATTTGAGAGACTCGGGCCGCACGATCTTGATGAGCCTGCACGGCGAGTCGGAAGTCTCCACGCTGGCGACGCGGGCGATACGGCTGGATGCGGGAGCGGTCGTGGCCGATACGCTAACCGGTGCGAACTTTCGCTCGATCCTCGCCTTTGCGAATGCGTGAATGGCGCTGCTCTCCAATACGGCGGTCCTGCTTGGCAAGGAACTTCGCACCGAGTTCCGCTCACGCGAGCTTCTCACCACGACGGTGGTCTTCATCCTCACGATTGTGGTGCTCTTCAGCTTCACCTTCGATCCATCTGTCAGCGAATCGCGCCGCTTTGGCCCCGGACTGCTGTGGCTGGCTTTTCTTTTCGCGGCTTCGCTGATGTTGCAGCCCTGCTTTTTGCGCGAGCAGAATAACGACACGCTGAGCGCGCTGCGCCTCTCGGTTAACGATCCCTTTGCCATTTTTCTCGCCAAGCTGGCGGCGAACACACTTTTCCTGCTATTCACGCAGATTCTGCTTCTGCCGGTGTTCTCGGTTCTGTACAACGTTCCGGTACTGGCGGCATTTCCGCAGCTGGTGCTGGTCATGTTCATGGGAAGCCTGGGACTTTCCGTAACGGGAACGGCCTTGTCGGCGATTTCCGCCCAGGCCAGAATGCGCGAGCTGCTGCTTCCGCTGCTTCTCTTGCCGCTGCTAACCCCGGTCTTGATCGCCAGCACGGAAGCAACCGCCGCGCTGCTCGTCCCGAATCCTGCCATGCGTTGGGACTGGCTGGGGTTTTTGCTGGCGTTCGACGTCGTTTTTTTGACGGCTCTATGGCTTTTCGGCGAATATCTTTTGGAAGAATGAGCAAGTGCATGCTTCCGGGTTGATGGGGGTATTGGATTGAGAGCAAGATGGGAACCATCCAGCGAATCTTTTACCTGCATGCGCCTTCGGGCATGGTGGCGCTCCTCTCCTTCTTCGTCTGCTTTGTCGGGAATCTGGGGTATGTCTTCAAGCGCCAGCCCAAATGGGATTGGCTCGGGGTTTCCGCCGCGGAAGTAGGAATGGCCTTCTGCACCGTCCTGATTCTCACGGGTCCCATCTGGGCCCATCCTGTCTGGGGCATCTGGTGGACGTGGGACGCGCGACTGACGCTTACTTTTGTGCTGTGGCTGCTGTACACGTCTTATCTGCTGCTACGAACTCTGGTCGAAGACCCCGACCGCCGGGCATTGATCAGCGCGATTTACGGCATTTTTGCTTTTCTGGACGTGCCGCTGGTGTACGGCTCCATTCGCTGGTGGCGCACGCAGCACCCGCAGCCGGTGATTATGGGCGGCGCCGGCTCGGGTCTGGAACCGACGATGCGCAAGGTTTTCTGGTTCTGGTTTTTGAACCTGGTGATACTCATGATTTTTCTCATTCGTGAGCGGTATGCACTCGAAGCCATGCGCGAGGAAGTGCATTCCCTCGAACGCGAAGCGGAGGCAGCATGAAAAATCTAGGGAGCGTGTTTGCAGCCTATATGATCGGATGGGGAATCTTCTTCGTTTACTTCATCACGGTGGCGCGGCGTACTTCTGCGCTGCGCGAGGAAATCGAGCGCCTGAAAAATTCATTGAACCGGGGCAAGTAGCTTGGCAGGGAAGAAAAGAGTCGGAATCGTGCTGTTTCAGCTCGGCGGGCCGGATTCGCTGAAGGCCGTCGAGCCGTTTCTGCTGAATCTATTTTTGGACCCGGACATTATTCCGCTCGGGCCTTTCGGGCTGCTCCGCCGCCCAATTGCGAAGCTCATTTCTTCACGCCGGTCGATCCCGGTCGCCGGGCGCTACGCACAAATCGGCCGGCGCTCGCCGATCGAAACGCTCACGGAACGGCAGCGCTTGCGTCTGGTCGAAGCGGTTTCACCTTACCTTAATCCGGTTGCCGTGGTTGCGATGCGTTACTGGCATCCGTTCACGGCTGAGGCCGTGGATACGTTGCGCAAATCTGGGCCACTGGATGAAATCGTTTTGTTGCCACTCTACCCGCACTATTCCTACGCTACTACGTTGAGCAGCTTGAAGGAATGGCGCCGGACGGCCGATCGAGCAAAGTGGGGACAATCTGCGGGGGGCCCGCTGGAACGCACGATCAACAATTTTCACGACCATCCGCTGTATATCCAGGCGCTGGTTCAACGGATTGGATCCGTATTGCGGCAATTCCCGGACAGTTCGCGCATTCATTTGGTGTTCAGCGCGCATGGCCTGCCGATGAGCCTGGTCGAGTCTGGCCTGTGAGCTTGGTGCAAAGCAGTATCCCGGCTGGCCCAGGACGCATTTGCTGTGCTACCAGAGCCGTGTGGGCCCCGCGAAGTGGCTGCAACCGCCGCTTACCGGGACGATCGAGCGGCTGGCCCACGAAGGCGTGAAAGAGATGCTCGTCGTTCCCATCTCGTTCGTCACCGAGCACATTGAAACGCTCCACGAAATCAACATCGAGGCCCGCGAGGAAGCTAAGAAGCTAGGCGTCGAGAAGTTCCGCATGATGCCCGCGGTGGGCGATTCGCCACTATTTATCGCCGCGCTGAAGGAGCTCGTATTGCACGCCGTGGGGGTTGATGCCGGTGAGCGACCCGGGCCGACCCGGGCGGGCGGCCTTTCCACGGTAACGAGTTAAATGTATAATCCGGCGCTGGGACAGGGTCAATGACAACCACGTACCACCCGGGTGTGCACAGGTTTGCTGTATTCACGGTCTGCTGGACCATCCTCCTCTTCGTCGCCGGGGCGCTTGTTACCTCCAAAGATGCCGCTCTCTCTGTACCGGACTGGCCGAAATCCTTTGGAACTTGGTTCCCATCCCTAAGAATGTTGGCAGGGGGTGCGTTCTTCGAGCACTCGCACCGCGTGATTGCGGCCGTAATGGGTTTTCTCGTGCTGTTTCTGGCGATTTGGTTGTGGAAAAAGGACCCTCGGCCTTGGATGCGCTGGTTTGGGGTGACTGCCGTTGGCGGAGTGGTCGCGCAAGCGGTTCTCGGAGGCCAGGTCGTGCGGCAGTTTCTGCATTACTGGCTGCCGGTCATCCACGCGAGTTTCGCGCAAATCGTCTTCGCAACGGTCCTGAGTATCGCGGTGTTCACCAGTAAGTGGTGGGTTTCCGAACAGCCGCGACTGGAGGACAGCGGAACTCCTTCGATTCGTTCGGTTGCTATCCTCAATGCCGCGGTCATCTATCTGCAGGTGATTCTCGGCGCCGGCTTCCGCCACAAGGAAATTCCGATTTGGCCGCACATGGCGGGAGCGTTGCTGGTCTTTGGAATGGTTATCTGGACGGCGGTCGCGCTGCGTAAACGGTTTGCACAATCGCGGGAATTCTCCAAGGCGCGAATCCTGCTGCACGCGATTTTCGGCACGCAGTTCCTGCTGGGTCTTGGGGCTTACTGGTCGCGGCTCACTACCGCGGATGCTCCGCAGCCGATGCCGGTAATGGTAACGTTAACCGTGATTCATACGGTTGTTGGCGCGATTCTCTTCGCGTTTTCGGTGCTGGTCGTGCTGATGTGTTACCGGTTGATTCCGCGCGGAAGGGAAGTTGCCGCGGCGGCGCCCCGGCAGGTAACCACCGGATGACCACGGCACGCACCACGGAACTGACGCTATCTGCGCGCGCGAATGGCTACGTCGCGCTGACGAAGCCGGACGTTTCCTTCCTGGTGCTGATGACGACGGCGGCTGGTTATTACATGGGTGCGCGCGGCCCTGTCGGATGGCTGCATCTGATCCACGCCGTTTTCGGGACGATGCTCATTGCCGCGGGCACAGCGGCATTGAATCATTACATCGAGCGCGAGTCCGACCGCGACATGCGGCGCACGGCTTTGCGACCGCTGCCAAGCGGCGTACTGCAGCCGCGGGAAGCGCTGGTCTTCGGCGTCGCGCTAGCGATTGCCGGGGCCGTGGACCTGTATGTGGCAGCCGGGGCGCTTGCTTCGGGGCTCGGCGTCGCGACCTCCCTGAGCTACTTGCTGGCTTACACTCCGCTGAAAAAACGCACCGTGTGGGCGACGTTTGTCGGCGCTTTTCCCGGGGCCGTTCCTCCGATGATCGGCTGGGTGGCGGCAACGGGATCGCTGGACCGCGGCGCGTGGCTGCTCTTCGGGATATTGTTTCTTTGGCAGTTTCCGCATTTCCATGCCATCGCTTGGATGTATCGCGAAGATTACGCTCGCGCGGGCATCATGATGCTGCCGGTGGTCGACCGCGAGGGCACGCGCACGTTCCGGCAGATCATTCTGTATGCCGCCGCACTCGTGGGCGTGAGCCTGCTTCCCGCTATTCTGGGGCTGGCCGGCGTGGTGTATTTCTTTGGCGCGCTGGTCACCAGCACAGCCCTGGTGCAGGTATGCGTGTGGGCTGCCAGCAGCAAGACGAACACTCGTGCCAAGTGGCTTATGCACGCGACGGTGCTGCACATTCCGATTTTGCTGGGCTTGATGGTTTACGACAAGCTGCCGCACTGATCAGGCTTGCTTCGGGAAGAACGAGTTCACACTCAATCTAGGTAGGGAAGAGGGCTGAGAGCCTGGGCGATATCCGCGGTTGAAATTCCGCTAGAATTGCTGAGAATTATCCTGCCGGAACCCCGGCGGCACAAGCGCACCCGTCAGCGAAGAACGGACGGCCTGGCGCGTGCCGGACTTGGGAAATACGATGTGCCAGAAGTCGATGTTGGGATTGGCGAATCCAATTCCCACGAATCGCCTTTCCCGCTTTTCCCGTAATGAAGTCACGAAACATTCGGTCGACTCCGAAGTCATCTCATTGATGACGCGGACGTTTTGACCGGGGATCAAAGGGGTATCCATCAGCACAAGCGCTCCGTTAGCGCTCACGGAGTAGGTGGAGGCCTTAAGGTCGATGGTTTCGCCTTCGGGCAGGCGGCAGCGCACCGTCAGAGGTACCTGAAGGGAAAGACGCGTGGTTCGCCGACGCTCGGGATATCGAGTTCTCTGCATAAAGTCGCCTTGGGTGGACACTCGAAACTCTGCCGGGGATGTTGTCATGATCCCGGTTAAAAGGCAAGGATTTTGAAGATTTGGAACTCCTAGTACTTTTTGAGCCGATGGATTGGTGAATCGCTTTTTTACTTGAGGGCGGCGATCACAGCATCCGCGAATTCCGCCGTGCCGGCATTGCCGCCAACGTCCCGAGTAGTGTGCTTTGCCTCGCGGTAGACCTTTTCGAGGGCATTCTGGATGCGCTCCGCCGCGGTCCGTTCGCCAAGATGGTCGAGCATCAGAATGCTGCTCATCAGCAGGGCTGTTGGATTAGCCAGTCCCTTGCCAGCGATATCTGGCGCGGTCCCGTGCACGGCCTCGAACATGGCGCATTCGTCCCCGATGTTGGCGCTGGGCACCACGCCCAGGCCGCCCACAAGCCCCGCTGCCAAATCGCTCATGACGTCACCATAAAGATTCGGCAGCAAGAGCATGTCAAATTGCAGGGGATCCATCACGATCTGCATGCAGGCGTTATCAACGATGAGTTCTTTGTACTCGATAAGGGGGAATTGCGCCGCGACAGCGCGGACCGATCTCAGAAACAAGCCGTCCGAAAGCTTCATAATGTTGGCTTTGTGAATGGCATGAATCTTTTTTCGGCCGTGCAGCCTTGCGTATTCAAACGCAAATCTGGCGATCCGCGTAGAAGCCCGCTCGGTGATGATCTTGAGGCTCTCCACAACACCGGGAACGACCTCGTGCTCGAGGCCTGAATACAAATCCTCGGTGTTTTCCCGCACGAGAATCAGGTTCACGTTTTCGAAATGAGATTTGACACCCGGCACGTTTTTCACGGGACGCAAATTGGCGTAGAGGTCGAGCGTTTTGCGCAGCGCCACGTTCACGCTGGGTGCGCCGCCGGCGATGGCCGTGGCCATGGGGCCCTTCAGCGCAACGCGGTTCCTGCGCACGGATTCCACAGCCGCCTGGTTAACGCTTATTCCCTGGTCGGAAGAGCTATCCGAGCGTCCGGCGATCTCTTCCCAATCGATCTGCACGCCCGCGGCCTCCAAAACACGACGCGTTGCCGAAGCTACTTCCGGGCCGATTCCTTCGCCGGGGATCAGGGTAACCCTGTGTTTGATCATTGCATCTTATTGTAAGCGAAGCATCCATGCTTGTCGAAATGCCGTGATAGCAGGCGTTTCATGACGGGAACATGGGCTTGCGCAGGGGTATCAAAGTTCTGGTATAATGTAACTATTGATGGGTTCGCGGGTACACCCGCGAGCGGAGGCCAAGAGAATTTATGATCAATTTAACGCCCGTTGCAAGTACCAAGGTCAAGGAAATCATGAGCATGCAGAGCCCGGTACCGGCCGCTCTACGAGTGGCTGTGGTCGGTGGCGGCTGCTCCGGGTTCCAGTACCACATGGCGTTTGAAAACCAGACCAGCGATGCGGACCAGGTGTTTGAGTTCGATGGTCTGAAGGTCGCCGTCGACCAGATGAGTTCCATGTATCTGGACGGGATTGAGATCGATTACATTGAGACGATTGAAGGTGCGGGATTCAAATTCAACAATCCCAACGTGAAGAGCACCTGCGGTTGCGGCAGCTCCTTCAGCGTCTAATTCCGTGTAAGGAAGCGCCCCGCGCGCTTTCAGAACCTTTTTTGGGCTCCTGAGCGGTATGTTCAGGAGCCTTTTTTATGCCCTCTAGCCAATCCGACTGGGACGCAAAGCACAGGCTCGTTGCTGAGGCGCCTCCCTCCGACCCGGCGAGTATCGTTCGCGAACTTTTGCCGCTGCTGCCGGTTGGCCCGGCGCTGGACATTGCTTGCGGCACGGGAAGGCATGCACTGTTTCTTGCCGCGCGCGGCCAGCACGTCACGGCGCTAGATTTTTCCGGCGTTGCTCTGGACATTTTGGAAGTTCGCGCACGCGGCATGCGTGTTCCAGTGCGCCGCAGGAAAAGCCTCCATGAAGCTGGGCGGTCTTTTCGCGGCGGACTCGAGTTGATACAGACGGACCTGGAGCGGACGGAGTTCCCGGAGCGCTGCTACGATCTGATTGTGTGCATTCAATTTCTGCAGAGGTCGCTCTTTCCACAGATGACCGGCGCTCTTCGTCCGGATGGCGTTCTGCTGTTTG
>Ga0209240_1001181_pt1 | contig 10344 bp, 6 predicted proteins | sample GraSoi_2013_80cm_FD_185828 | JGI IMG/M metagenome (GOLD analysis project Ga0209240, IMG submission 185828) | Grasslands soil microbial communities from the Angelo Coastal Reserve, California, USA - Sample 9_17_2013_80cm (SPAdes) (version 2) | ecosystem: Environmental > Terrestrial > Soil >... | reverse complement strand
GAGCCGCCGATCACCTTGCCGCGGGGATAGGCCAGCGAGCGGCCGTTGAGACCGGCTTCCGGCTCGGTCCGAAACATCCAGTCCGAACGTGGATTGCCGATCGCAAACAGATAGCCGACCGGGATGTGAAACCAGATCCAGTTGTCGTTGCCGCCGGCCTCCAGGATCAGGACACGGTTGGCGGGATTGGCCGACAGCCGGTTGGCGACGATGCAGCCGGCGGTGCCAGCGCCGACGACGATATAGTCGAAATCACCCTCAAGTTGCTTCATAAGCCATCACCGCGCGCCCGCTTTTGGGCATTAGCCATAGCAGCCCATAGCGTCGCTAAGGCCCGCTGTACAGCCGCCAGAGGAGTGCTAGAGAAGACAACGCACCTCAATCCCGAACCGAGAATTCCCATGCCCATCATCAATCGCGTCGCCGATCTGCAACCCGATATCCAGGCCTGGCGCCGGGATATCCATGCCCATCCCGAGTTGTTGTACGACGTGCATCGCACTGCGGCATTCGTCGCGGACCGGCTGCGGGAGTTCGGTTGCGACGAAGTCGCCACCGGTCTCGGCCGCACCGGCGTGGTCGGCGTCATCAAGGGCCGCAAACCCGCGGGCAAGGGCGAAACAAAAGTGATCGGGCTGCGCGCCGACATGGATGCGCTGCCGATCGAGGAGGCGACCAATCTGGCTTACGCGTCCAAGACGCCGGGCAAGATGCACGCCTGCGGCCATGACGGGCATACCGCGATGCTGCTCGGCGCCGCCCGCTATCTGGCGGAGACCCGGAATTTCGCCGGCGATGCGGTCGTGATCTTCCAGCCGGCGGAAGAGGGCGGCGCCGGTGCCGCCGCCATGATCAAGGACGGGCTGATGGACCGCTTCGCCATCGATCAGGTCTATGGCATGCACAACGGTCCGGGAATTCCGATCGGCTCGTTCGCGATCCGGTCCGGTCCGATCATGGCGGCGACCGATTCCATCGATATCCGGATCGAGGGGCTGGGCGGGCACGCGGCGCGTCCGCACAAATGTATCGATTCGGTTCTGGTCGGTGCGCAGCTGATCACGGCCCTGCAGTCGATCGTGTCGCGTAGCGTCGACCCCTTGGAATCGGCCGTGATTTCGATGTGCGAGTTCCATGCCGGCAATGCGCGCAACGTGATCCCGCAAACCGCCGAACTGAGCGGCACGGTCCGTACCCTGATCCCGGAAGTCAGGGAACTGGTCGAAAAGCGGGTGCGCGAAGTCGTCGCAGGCGTGGCGCAGATCACCGGCGCGAAGATCAATCTGGTTTACGAACGCGGCTATCCGGTGACGGTCAATCATGCCTCGCAGACCGACGTCGCGACACGGGTGGCGAAAGAGATCGCCGGCGAAGCCAATGTTCATGAGACGCCGCCACTGATGGGCGCGGAGGATTTCGCTTATATGCTGGAGGCGCGGCCGGGCGCGTTTATTTTCTGCGGCAACGGCGACAGTGCCGGGCTGCATCACCCGGCCTACAATTTCGACGATGACGCGATTGTCTTCGGCACCTCGTACTGGATCAAGCTGGTCGAGAACACGCTGGCGGCGTGAGGCCTCCACTCAATATGTCGGCCGGGTGACGTCAGGCGCGGCGCGACGATCGTCGTCACCATGCTCGGAACATTGCACATGAGGTGGCGTTGAGACGCGGGGGACGTCCCGTATCTCACTTAGCTCACCAATGGAGTGCACCATGGCCGCAAAAGAAAAAGACAAGGACCTCAACGATCTCTTCCTCGATACCCTGAAGGACATTTATTACGCCGAAAAGCAGATTTTGAAGGCGCTGCCGAAAATGGCGAAGGCCGCTCAATCCGACAAACTGCGTGCGGCGTTCGAAAAGCATCACGGCGAGACCGAAGGCCAGGTCGAGCGCCTCGAGCAGATTTTCGAATTGCTCGACAAGCCGGCGCGCGGCAAGACCTGCGACGCGATCCAGGGTATCCTCGACGAGGGCAAGGAGATCATGGACGGGTACAAGGGCTGCGAGGCGCTTGACGCCGGCATGCTTGCCGCCGCGCAGGCCGTCGAGCACTACGAGATTTCCCGTTATGGCACGCTGAAACAGTGGGCCACCCAGCTCGGCATGAAAGACGCCGCCCGGCTGCTGGACCAGACCCTGCAGGAAGAGAAGAAGACCGACGCGAGTCTGACGACGCTCGCGGAAGCCGCAGTCAACCTCGCCGCGGCGGCTTGATTCCTTGGTGTCCCGGACGCGGTGCAACGCCTCTTCGGCGGTGCACCGCAGAGCCGGGACCCATGAGAAACGATAGGCCCCGGATCAGCAGCGCATCACGGAGCCTGTGCTCGGGCCGCGCGGAGCGCGGACCCGGGTGCGCTGCGCAGCATCCGGGGCACGCCACCTAAGCCGCGCGCGCCGATTTTCTCAGCACCTTCGCGGCAATCTTCAAATCATCGACGAAGCGCTGATACTCCTGCCGGCTTCTTCAAGGGCGACGGCTGGTGATCGCGGCTGTCCCGTGTCCCGATACCGCTGGAGGCATTGATTCCACTGGTGAAAAACGAAGTCATCGATCCCGATTGACTCTTCCTGCCATGTTAGCTTTATATTAGAACATATCATGAACAATTGAGCCAGCTACGCGTTCAATAAGAACCCGGTGAACGGCCCACCATCTCCAAAGGAGCGGCGCATGACCGGCGCACGCACGAGCACGCTTGCGACTTTGCGCGGCAGCATCGAGCACATCGAGGCCCACGGCGATGCGTACCTGCCTGACAGGGTGGCGCTCGGCCATGCCGACGCGGATGCGACGCTGCAGGGCGGCCTCGCCCTGGGGGCGATGCACGAGGTGTTCGCCGAAGCCGGCCGGCAAAGTGCCGCGGCGACCGGGTTTGTCGCGGGCCTTGCGGGGCGGGCGGCAGCCCGGCGGCCCATGGTCTGGGTGCGTCAGGATTTCGCCGAGATTGAATCGGGCGCGCTGTCGATGAGCGGATTGGCCGAATTTGGTCTCGATCCGCGTGTCCTCGTGACCGTGCGCGCGGCGGATGTGGACACCGCCTTGAAGACGGCCGCCGACGCGCTGGCCTGCGATGCGCTGGGTGTCGTGGTGCTGGAAGTCTGGGGTGAAGCGCGGCAGCTCGATCTTGTCACCAGCCGCAAGCTGACGCTGGCCGCGCAGGCCTCAGGCGTCACCGGCCTGCTGCTGCGGGTAGCGGCCGAGCCATCGCCCTCGACGGCGGAAACAAGGTGGATCGTGCGGGCGGCGTATTCGCCGCCGTCGGCGCCATCACTGCCTGCGGCGTCTTCAATGCCTGCGGCGGCTCTAATGCCTGCGGCGCCTTGGAGCGCATGGGGCGCACCGGTGTTCGACGCGCAACTTGTCCGCAACCGTCATGGCCCTGTCGGGCGGTGGATCATGGAATGGAAATGTGATGAGCGCCTTTTCGAGAAACCGGCGGCGTATCCTCAGCCTGTGGCTGCCGCGCCTGCCCACCGATCGCATCAAACGCCAGCTTTGGCAGGACACCGCCGCGCCGGCTAATCCCAGCATTGTCGTCGCCAAGCAAAACAATGCGCTGCAGATTTTCGCGCTGGATGACGCCGCAGCCCATCTCGGCCTGGATGTAGGCTTGCCGCTGGCCAATGCCCGCGCCATCTGTCCGCAACTGCAAGTCTTCGATGCCGATGAAGCCGCCGACGCCAGGGCGCTGAACGCCATTGCGGCGTGGTGCGACCGCTTCACGCCGCTGGTGGCGCTGGATTCCCCGCATGGCCTGTTTCTCGACATCACCGGCTGTGTCCATCTGTTCGGCGGCGAGGCCGCGATGATGCGGCGGGTGTGCGACGTCCTGACCGCGCAAGGCTTTACCGTCAGCGCCGCCATCGCCGGCACGGCCGTGTGCGCGCGGACGATGACGCGTCATGTTCATGGCCACATCGTCGGTGAAGGCGAGGAAGCCGATGCGGTCAAGCCGCTGCCGGTGTCGGCGCTCGGCGCCGACGGCGCGATAACCACTGGCCTGCGTCGCGCCGGGCTGAAAACCATCGGCGATGTCGCCTCCCGCGCGCGGCATGAAATCACGGCAAGGTTTGGCGCAGGCTTTACCACCCTGCTGGAACAGGCGCTGGGGCAGGGCGACGCACCGATCAGCCCCCGCAAGCCGCTGCCGGATTACATCGTGGAGAAGCGTTTTGCCGAGCCGGTGGCGACCGATGGCGTGATCTCCGCGACATTATCCAGACTGGCGCAGATGCTGGTGGTGGCGATGGCGCAGCAAGGCAAGGGCGCGCGGCGGCTGGAAGCCTGTTTCTTCCGCACCGATGGCGCGGTACGCGCGATCGCGGTGGATACCGGACAGCCCGTGACCAGGCCTGAGATGATCGACCGCCTGTTTCGCGAGCGGCTCGATGCATTGAACGATCCGCTCGATCCCGGTTTCGGATTCGATCTCATTCGCCTGTCCGCCAGCCGCACGGAAATCGTCGTGCAGCAGCAGCGCGATCTCGATGCCAATGTGCACGACAATGACGAACTGGCAGCATTGATCGACCGTATCGCCGCGCGCATCGGCGGACGGCGCGTGGTCGTGCATCTGCCGCAGGATACGCATATTCCGGAGCGCGCGGTGCTGGCGGCGCCGGCGCAGCATCATCTTGCCGCCGCGGCATGCGCGGTCTGGCCGGCGCGCGTGGAAGGGGAGCCGCCGCTGCGGCCGCTGCGGCTGTTTGAAAAGCCGGAGCCCATCAAGGTGCCTTTTGCAACGGTTCCGGACGGGCCTCCGCACCACTTCACATGGCGGCGTGCGACCCATGCGGTGGTGCGAGTGGAGGGTCCTGAACGCATCGCCATGGAATGGTGGAAGCAAGACGGCCAGGCTCTGACCCGGGATTATTTCCGCGTCGAGGATGAGGCCGGCTTGCGTTTCTGGATTTACCGGGACGGGCTTTACGGCAGCGAACTCATGAACGAGGAGGGCAAGCCGGCTCCTTCCAACTGGTTCGTGCATGGACTGTTCGTATGAATAGCCTTGAGCCAATGCTCGGTTATGCCGAAATCGGAATCACGACGAATTTTTCGTTCCTGCACGGCGGCTCGCATCCGCAGGATTACGTGCATCAGGCGAGCAAGCTGCGCCTTCCCGTCATCGGCATCGCCGACCACAACACGCTGGCCGGCGTGGTGCGGGCCTACAAGGAACTTGAAAATCACGCGGTTGAAGACAAGCCAAAACTTCTGATCGGTTCGCGCCTGGTCTTGATGGACGGCACGCCGGATATTCTGGTCTATCCGCGCGACCGCGCCGCCTATGGCCGGCTATGCCAGTTGCTGACCCGCGGCAAGCGCGGGGATGATGCCGACAAGATCGAGAAGGGCGAATGCCATCTTGATCTCGATGACCTCCTGGAATTTGCCGAAGGCCAGCTTCTGGTGCTGACGCTGCCGCATCGTTTCGAGCCGGCAAAAGCGCTTCATGTTCTGGATCGATTGCAGCGCTCCCGCGCGGATGGCGTGTGGCTTGCGGCGAGCCTGCTGTACCGCGGCGACGACAGGCGCCGGCTCATGCGGCTTCATCGCATCGCCGCGGCGGCCGGCGTGCCGCTGCTGGCGACCAACGAGGTATTGTATCATCATCCCGCGCGCCGCCCCTTGCAGGATGTCCTGACCTGCATTCGCGAGAAGACCACCATCGATGCCATCGGCAAGCGTCTGGAAGCCAATGCGGAACGCTATCTCAAGCCTGCCAGGGAAATGGCGCGGCTGTTTCGCGACATCCCGGAGGCGATTGCGGAAACCATGCGGTTTGCCGATCGTATCCATTTTTCGCTGGCGCAACTCAAATATCAGTATCCCGACGAGCCGGTGCCGCCGGGCAAGACCGCGCAACGCCATCTGGAAGATCTGACCTGGCAGGGGGCGCACCGAAGATTTCCGGTCCGGATTTCACCCAAGACCAAAAAGGTCTTGCACAAGGAACTGCGCCTGATCCGAAAGCTCAACTACGCGCATTATTTTCTCACCGTGCACGACATTGTCCGCTATGCGCGGAGCCAGAAAATTCTCTGCCAGGGCCGGGGATCGGCGGCGAATTCAGCCGTGTGCTATGTGCTCGATGTTACTTCGGTCGATCCGACCAAGGTCGACCTTTTGTTCGAGCGTTTTATTTCCAAGGAGCGTCTGGAGCCGCCCGACATCGACGTCGATTTCGAACATTCGCGCCGCGAGGAGGTGATGCAGTATGTCTACCGGCGATATGGCCGTCACCGCGCCGCGATCATTGCCACCGTGATTCATTACCGGCCGCGCAGCGCGATCCGCGACGTCGGCAAGGCGCTGGGATTGACGGAAGATGTGACCGCGGCATTGGCCGATACGGTGTGGGGAAGCTGGGGCAAGGGCCTCAACGAGGTGCAGGTCAGGCAGGCGGGGCTCGATCCGCAAAACGCCATGGTCGAACTCGCCGTCGAGCTCGCCACCGAACTGGTCGAATTCCCGCGGCACCTGTCGCAGCATGTCGGCGGCTATGTGCTGACGCAGGATCGGCTCGATACGTATGTGCCGATCGGCAATGCCGCGATGGACGACCGCACCTTCATCGAGTGGGACAAGGACGATGTCGATGCCTTGAACATGATGAAGGTCGACGTGCTGGCGCTGGGCATGCTGACCTGCATCCGCAAATGTTTTGATCTCATCGCCGATCATAAAGGCGAGCGTTATGAGCTGGCCGATATCAAATCCAGGGATGACGACGAAGTTTACCGGATGCTGCAGAGAGGCGAGTCGCTCGGCGTGTTCCAGGTCGAAAGCCGCGCGCAGATGAATATGCTGCCGCGACTGAAGCCGCGGACATTCTACGATCTTGTCATCGAAGTCGCCATCGTGCGTCCGGGGCCGATCCAGGGCGACATGGTGCATCCCTATCTGCGCCGCCGGAACGGCAAGGAGGACGTGAGCTATCCGTCGCCATCGTCCGCCCATGGCGACAAGGATGAACTGCGCAGGGTCCTGCACAAGACCCTCGGCGTGCCGCTGTTCCAGGAACAGGCGATGCGGATCGCCATCGAGGCCGCGAAGTTTACCTCCGAGGAGGCCAACGGATTGCGCCGCGCGATGGCGACGTTCCGCAATGTCGGCACCATCGGCAAGTTCGAATCCAAGATGGTCAACAACATGATCGCGCGCGGTTACGATCCGGTGTTCGCGAAAAGCTGCTTCGACCAGATCAAGGGATTCGGCAGCTACGGTTTTCCGGAAAGCCATGCCGCGAGCTTCGCGCAGCTCGTCTATGTCTCGTCATGGCTCAAGCATTTCCATCCCGATGCGTTTTGCTGCGGGTTACTGAATTCGCAGCCGATGGGATTCTACGCGCCGGCGCAGATCGTCGGCGATGCCCGCAAGAACGGCGTCGAGGTGCGCGAGATCGATGTGTCGTTCAGCCATGCGCAGAACACGCTGGAACAAAGATGCGGAAAATATCACGCGGTGCGGCTCGGCTTTCGCCAGATCGACGGGTTCAAATGGGCCGATCCGGACGAGCAGCGGCTGAAGCAAATTCAATCGTCATTCCGGGGCACGCGAAGCGTGAACCCGGAATCTCGAGATTCCGGGTTCACGCTTCGCGTGCCCCGGAATGACCATGGAGAGAAAACGGAAGACTGGGCCGAGCGCATCGTCGCCGCGCGGCTGCGCAGCCCTTTCACCTCGCTGGAGGATTTCGCCCGCGACACCGCGCTGCCCAAGCGCGCGCTGATCCTGCTGGCGGATGCCGATGCGTTCCGCTCGATCGGGCTCGATCGCCGCGCCGCATTGTGGGCGGTGCGGCGTCTGCCCGATGACGTGCCGCTGCCATTGTTCGAGATCGCCACCGCGCGCGAACAGCCCGACGAGAATGCGCGGCCGTTGCCATTGATGCCGCTGCCGGAGCAGGTGGTCGCCGATTATCAGACCATCCGGCTGTCACTGAAGGGCCATCCGATGGAATTTTTACGAGCGATGTTCACTGGGGAACGCGTCGTTGCCTGCAAAGACGTCTGTCATGCCAATGACAGGCGCCAGATCCGTTGCGCCGGGGTGGTGCTGGTGCGGCAGCGTCCGGGCAGCGCCAAGGGTGTCGTGTTCATGACGCTGGAGGATGAAACCGGCATCGCCAATATCGTGGTGTGGCCGAAGGTGATGGAAAACTTCCGTAAAGAAGTGATGGGCGCGCGGCTCATTCTGGTCGAGGGCTACATCCAGAGCAGTCCGGAACACGTGACCCATCTGGTGGCCCAGCGATTGTTCGATCGCTCGCATGATCTGGTCGGTCTGGCCAATGACGCGCTCCGCCGAAAACCCGCCGTGCCGGCCGGCCCGGCGCTGATCGAGCCGCTGCATGACGACCGCCGTCAGCACCCTGACAACCCGGCCCAGAAAATCCGCCATCCGCGCAACGTGCGCATCCTGCCGCCTTCAAGGGATTTTCACTGAGGCGTGAGTTCAACGGTGCCAACAGGCGACATACCGGCAAGAAAAAAATGTTTCTGCGGATGTAAACTGGTTCACATACGGCACGCCGCGATCGCAGTATCCTTTGATCCTGTATCGGGTCAGTTCCGCAAGCGTTTAAACACAGTGCGTTGCGTTCTCAATCTGGTCGTTCAAGAACCTGGATTGCCGTGCGACCCAAACGTTATGTTCGAATAACAGGCGGACCTGGCAGCGAACCGGGGGCCGACCATACTGAAGCAATTTGCCGGATTGTATTGCGCATGCGCCATAGCATGCAAGAAAGGTTGTCGTGGACCGAACTGCTGGCAAGGACGTCGGTTGCCACGCCATACCGTATTATTCGATAGCATGGCACCGTGGCGGCACTCTCTTTGTTGCGATGCTCTGTTCCGCATTCATTGTCCTGTTTGCGAGCGAAGCCAGCGCTCAATGCACGGCGCGAGATGTCCTGAAGAATCACTTGGCGCTCAGGAAAACTCCTTCAGCAAACAGGCCGCCAATTCCAGTCAGATCCGCCGACGCGGTTCCGGTGTGGAAGACGATTACGGTAGGGACGTTTGCAAATTCATTTGCCCTCCGTAACGCGTTGGATGCGGCAGGTTGTGGCATCGGAGACCAGGCTGAGGAAATTCTCGCCCGACCGGCCTTTACCGTTAGCGCGACGAAAACAGACGTGGAGCTTGTTGCGGTGTCGGCGGCCGAACTCGGCTTTCAGACCGATACCGCGTCGCTGGCGGACATTTATGCCCGCGCTCAACAGCTGGGTTTTGGACTTGCGGCAGCAGAGGTCGCTCCGCAGCTCAGGCTGCAATATTTTGACCAGCCGATCGGTGAATTTCTTGTCGGAATGGAGCCGATCAAGACGTGGAAGGGTGCGCCCGTCATTTTAACCGTGGCCAATGGCGGAGCGGGACTGGTCCTCATCGGCCAGGATGGCAGCGCCGACGCAGAAATACCCGTGGCGTCCCGTTTTCTGTTCGTGCGGTCCAATGAAGCCGCATTAGCGAAGGCTGTCCACGGGCTCGATGAGGCCGCAGCGCTCGTCCATCACTGAATTTCCAAGAAGGAGCAGCGATCATGGAATCAACTCGGCACAAGCCGACCAGAGCGATTTTTCGTTGCGGCTTAACGCTTTTGGGTCTGACGTGTTTGCTTGGCACGGCCGATGCCCGGCCGAAGCCGTCGGAGCAATTTCCCGGTCCCTGGCTGGAGGTTACGCAAGAGATCAGGGACGTCCTCGATCTCAACAAAGTCTCTGCCTGCAGTCAGGTCATGGGACGTCAATCGTCGCGCAATCCGGGCGAATATCTCTTGTACTGCACACGGGACGAGAAGCTTTGGACAAGCTGGCGCGTACAACTCGCGGCGCAAAAGATTCGCGGTCCCGGCAGACTTTTCGAAGGTATCGCACTGTCGGACGGCTATTAAAATGACGTTGCCGAACATCGTAGCCCGGATGCAGCCAACGGGTCGCGCGAATGCGCGCCCGATGATAAACTCCGCGAAATCCGGGAACGAACGTGACGCTTGCCCCGGATTTCGCTTCGCTGCATCCGGGCTACAGCCGCTGACAGCAAGACCGGCTCAAGTGATTTGCCCGTTGTCGAGTCTTATTTCTGATTTTCCGAAAAATATTTTGGTTCCCACGCACCCCAAATCACATCTACAACTCTCGCATCCCACCCCACCAGAGGGGCGTATCATGATCGTCACGGACGCGGGGAGGGATGCGGTGGACGCAGCAGTGTTGGGCGTGCGATGCGAGCGCAGGGCGGATTGCTCTCCGTGAGCGGTTAGCGGCATGCAAGACGACGGCGCTGCTTGCGGACGGTGAAGTCGTGTGGTCCTGACGCCTCGACGCTGGCGTC
>Ga0209240_1001179_pt1 | contig 10346 bp, 8 predicted proteins | sample GraSoi_2013_80cm_FD_185828 | JGI IMG/M metagenome (GOLD analysis project Ga0209240, IMG submission 185828) | Grasslands soil microbial communities from the Angelo Coastal Reserve, California, USA - Sample 9_17_2013_80cm (SPAdes) (version 2) | ecosystem: Environmental > Terrestrial > Soil >... | reverse complement strand
CAGTTTGTACTTCTTGCGTTCGAGCCAAGTGAAAAAGCCCTTTACGCCGTCGAAGTCATTTTCCGGATCGCCTTCGAGGATTAGCTTCCGCTGCTCCGCGGTCAAGTGCCGCCAGGCAATGTTGGTCGGAATGTCCTGCGTGCGCGCCCATTTCTTCAGCTCTTGAAACAGAGCCTTGTAACGCGGCTTGCTCCAGGGCTCGATCGCGCCCTCATCCAGAGACTTGCTCGGGTCGGGCACGACCAGGTTCAAATCAAAATCGATGGTGTTTCCGAAGCCCTGGCAGCGCGGGCACGCGCCATACGGATTGTTGAAGGAAAAAAGCCGCGGCTCCGGCTCCTGATACAGCGTGCCGTCGTTCTTGCATTCGAACCGCTCGTTAAACACCAAACGTTCGGCCGGATTGCCCGCCGCATCGGGGACGAATTCCAGAATGGCTTCCCCGCCCGCCTCGCGATAACAAATCTCAATCGAGTCCACCAGCCGCGCCCGCGACTCCGGGCTGACGCCCAACCGGTCCACCACCACATACACCGGGCGCGAGAAGTCCGCGTCCAGCAGCGTTTCCGGAGAGGAAAATTCGTGCAGCCGGCCGTCCTGATACAGCCGGTTGAACCCGCGCTTCTGGATCGCGCTCAACGCGTTTCGCAATGCCTCTTGCGAAGGCGGCGCGGGTTTTTTCTTCCCGCCCCGGCGCCCGGCGGCAGGCTGCTCCTGCGCAATGCGAAGCTCGTACAGCACATAAAAACGCCGTCCGGGTGCGAGCGACAGAATCTTGTCCGCGATCGCTTCGGGATTGTCGCGCCGCACTTCCGTTCCGCACTTGATGCAAAACGTTTGCCCGCAGCGCGCGAACAGCAGCCGCAAGTAGTCGTAAATTTCCGTTGCGGTCGCGACGGTTGAGCGAGGGTTGCGCGTGGAATTTTTCTGGCGTATCGCTACGGCCGGCGCAATCCCGGAAATCTCATCCACGTCGGGTTTTTCCATGCGCTCCAGGAACTGCCGCGCATAGGCGGACAGCGATTCCACGTAGCGGCGCTGGCCTTCGGCGTAAATGGTGTCAAAGGCGAGCGAGGATTTGCCCGAGCCGCTGACGCCGGTGACCACGGTGATGGCGTTGTGCGGAACTTCTACGCTGATATTTTTCAGGTTGTGGACACGCGCGCCGCGGATAGAAATGGTGTCCTGGCTGGTCTTTACCGGGATGAGTTCGTTGGTCGCCACAGGGGAAGCTCAGACAGCGCGTTCTGCGAGCGCTGCCCAAACTTCAAATTATACGGCGAGCGTGCGGGCAGGGCAAACCAACTATTTACGGCTCTTCGATCAGGCTGATTTGCCCCACGCCGCCTTCGACTTTAAGGCGAATCGTGGCGGGAGTTTTGCCGTAGGCCTCGTTGGTATATTCGTCGTTTTCGTGGCGCAATCCGTGCGCTTCGACCGCGCCGATGCCGCCGGAAGCGCGGACCACGACGCCAACTTTTCTGGGCAGCCGGATGGTCACCTGGCCGACTCCGCCTTCAAGATCGGCAACCAGATCATTTTTGCGGTCACCCGTAAGGTCCAAGTCCGCCTGGCCGGCGCCCATGGACATCTCCAGGCGCGTCACCGGCATATCGCGCAGGCGCAGTTGGCCGCGGCCGGCGCCCATTTCGACTTTCAACTCGAGCGGCACATCGTTGCTGAAGCGCAAGTTCCACTGATTGTGCTTCGCACCGAAGTGCGTGCTTCCATCATCCTGAGAAATACTCAGGTGGCCGACGCCGTCGGCAACGTTGTAATCAACACGAGGCGTCTCGTAAGAATCGCTGTAGTTGAAATCGGCATCCAGAAGATGGCTGGAGCCGCCGCTGATATTGAATTCACCAGAGCTGGTTTCGAGAGACACATTGACGGACTTTGCGCCTTGCCGCTCCACTGTGCGGGACTGGTGCTGCAAATCGCTGGAATAGCGGCGATCGTGTGTGAAGGCGCGGCCGTGCCAGAAAAGAACGACCAGCACCAGCACGAAAGCCAGGGCTCCGAAGGTCGGCCAGAGAGACGCTGGAACGTGGCGTGCCACCCGGATTCTGCCGCGCGCGCGTGACGTCCCACATCTTCCCAAGACCAACAAATATCAAGATGAGCGGCCAATAGGTACGCAGGATCGGCCACGGATCGAAAGCCGGCCGCCAGTTCGCGTACAGGAACATCCCTCCGATGGTGATGAGCACAATCGGAAGCACCAGCGAGGTTCCCCGGGGAGATCGACCTTCAGCCATTAGACACCTCTCCGTTCATTACTACGAGACGGCGCGCAAGAAAGTTCAGCATTTCAACCGGAATCGCAAGTAGAGCATACCGCCGAAACTGCCGGCGTCGCAACGCCGGCAGGTCGCGAGCTGTGCTAGAGTTCGCGGAAGCGCTGAGAAAGTAAGAGGAGTGCGCAATGGTCGCGTGGGAAAGAGTCACCTGCGTGGTGCTGGACAGCGTGGGCATTGGCGAAATGCCGGACGCCGCGGAATACGGCGACGTGGGACGCAACACGCTAGGGCACATCGCGGAATCGCGTGCGCTGAAAATTCCGAATTTGGTCCGATTGGGCTTGGCGAATATCGCGCCACTGAAGCATCTGCAGCCGGCAGCCGCGCCTCTCGGAGCGTACGGCAAAGGCGCGACGCTTTCGCCGGGAAAAGATACGACCACGGGACACTGGGAAATGGCGGGAGTGTGGCTGGACCAAGCGTTTCCCGTTTACAAAAACGGATTCCCGCCGGACCTGATTGCCGAATTTGAACGCTTGATTGGCCGCAAGACGATTGGCAACAAGCCCGCCTCGGGAACGGAAATCATAAAAGAGCTGGGCGAAGAGCATGTGCGCACCGGCAAGCCCATTGTGTATACGTCGGGCGACAGCGTATTTCAGATTGCCGCGCATGAGGACGTGATCCCGATCGCAGAGCTGTATCGCATATGCGAAATTGCGCGGAAGTTGCTGGACGGCCCGCATCGCGTGGGGCGCGTGATCGCCCGGCCCTTCGCGGGCCGCGTGGGCAATTTCGCGCGCACCTCGCGCCGGCACGATTACGCCGTCGATCCCCCGAAGCCTATGTTGCTGGATGTTCTCGCGGAGCGCCGCGTGCCGGTGTTCGGCATCGGAAAGATTCACGACATTTATAACGGGCGCGGCGTGCAGGATTACGTTACCACCAAGAACAACGTCGATGGCATGGAAAAATTGGGCGCGGCGCTCCAAGCGCAAAAAGACGGCCTGATCTTTTGCAATCTGGTGGACTTTGACATGTTGTACGGACATCGCAAAGACGTGGAGGGCTTTGCCAAGTCCCTGGAAGAGTTCGACCGTTTGCTCGCAGACTTCCTGCAGAAACTCGGCCCCACGGACCTCCTCATGATTACCGCGGATCACGGCTGCGATCCCGATCCGCGCTGGGCAACCACCGACCATTCGCGCGAGTACGTGCCGATTTTGGCGTACTCGCCGGCAGGAAGCGCAGGCGTGAACCTGGGCGTCCGCGAAACGCTAGCCGACATGGGTCAAACCATCGCGGAAAATTTCGGCGCCACCATTCCGCATGGAACCAGCTTTCTCCGCGAAGCCACGGCGCGAGGCGACGCTGTTGCGAAACGAGGAACCGTCAGCTGAATTAGACGTCGAAACGCAGGAAGCTTCGAGTTTTAACGCTCCGATAGAGCGCCTGTTCGAGCGGGCAGTTAACCCCTCTGTTCGTCCGGGCAGTTATCTCCGCCCACACAAATACTGATTCACGCGCCTTGCGCCGCTCGTTTGTTTCCACAATGGAAGCGTTGACGGGGGATGACTTTCCCGCCCGAAGGTATCTTCGATGCGCGCTTCTAGTTTCCGCAGCCTACGCGGCAAATTATTTTTCGCCGCCGTTCTGGTTTCACCGATCACTTCCCTGGCGCAGTCCGATTCCAAACTCAAGAGCAACTACGTTGTTTCCGTGCAGGACCTAAAATTGGCCGGCAAGGGACACGCAGCCTTCGATAAGGGCAGCCGCTTGCTCGAAAAAGGAGACACCGCAGGCAGCATCGCTTACCTGGAGCGGGCAGTCTCCGAGTCTCCGGAACATTACAAGGCCTACTACGACCTCGGCGTCGCACGCTTCCGCCTAGGTCAGCTGGCCGAGGCCGAGCAGGCCTTTCAGAAAGCAATCGATCTGACTGGTGGAGGTTTCGCCGCGCCGCAGTTTGGCCTGGGCGCGATTTTGTGCCAAAAAAAGGAATTCTTGCTGGCGGAAACAATTCTGCAGCGCGGAATCGAACTCGAGTCCGGTTCGGCGATCGGAAAATACTATCTGGCCTGGGCGCAATTCGGGCTAAATCGCCTCGTGGAAGCGGAGCGCAGCGCGGAGCAGGCGTTGGTGCGCAACGCAAACCTGGCCGAAGCGTATTCATTGCTGGCCCGAATTCACCAGCGACAGCGGAATGCACCAGCCGTCGCGAGGGATTTGGAAGTGTACCTCAAGCTTGACACACACAAAGAGTTCGCGCGCCGCTTGGCCGACAAGATTCAGCAGGAAATGGCGCAGGAAACCGCCGCCTCGGTGATCGCTGCGATCCATCCTTAGCTTGCCAGGCAATCATGCCCACGCTCGCGCGATCCAAGCCGGAGCGTTTCCCTTACAAGCGCGAGTTCAGTTGCCGGAAGTAGCGCCGCTGGCGCTGCCTGGGGCGTAGTAGCCGTTGCGGGTACGCGCGACGAGTCTGCCGCGGCCGCGCGGCGGGATGACCTCCACCTGCACGGCGCGGAATGTGCCATCGCGCTTGGTGTTGGTCGGATAGTAGGCCAGCGTGTACTGATTGCGAATGTCGTGCGCGACCTGCTCGCAGATGTTGTGCACGTCTTCGACGTTCTCCGGGAAGTAAGCGAGACCACCAGAGGCTTTGGCAATTTCCTCGAGCGCGCGCTTGGCGCGCTTGGCACTCTTTTTGCTTTCTTCGCTTAGCAGACCGATGGTGTAGATGACCGTGTCGGTCTTCTGGATTTCGCGAACCGTTTTCTCCAGCGAATTATGGCTGGTATTGTCTTCGCCATCGGTGACGATCAACAGCACCTTTTTGTCTTTGCTCCCCTTCTTCACATGGTCAAGCGAGCCGATGATGGCGTCGTACAGCGCGGTGCTGCCGCGGGAATCGATGCGCTCCAGAGCTTCCTTTAATTCCGGGATGCTATTGGTGAAGTCCTTGTCGAGGTCGAGGTAGAAATCATCGTTGAAATTCACGACAAAGGCTTCGTCTTGCGGATTGCTGGCTTCGACCAGGGTAATGGCCGCTTGGTTCACGCGCGGGCGCTTGTCGCGCATGCTTCCGCTGTTGTCGATCACCAAGCCCATGCTCACCGGGATGTCTTCGCGCCTGAAGACCGAAAGCTTTTGCTCGACTTTATCTTCCAGAACGCGGAAGTTATCCTGCTTGAGGCCATCCGCGAAGCGCCCACGATCATCGATCACCGTCGTGTGGAGCACCACCAGGTTGACGTCCACGCGAATCTTGGAGTCCTGACCAACGCTCGGTTGACCGGGAGGCGGGGGAGGGGCGCTCGGAACAGTCGGAATTTGCGCTAGCGCAACTCCGACAGCGAAGAGAACAGTAAAGGAAACGAACAGAGTCAGTAAGCCGCGGCGGGACCAGAGGGATGCCAGATCAGTGGCTGGGAGCGTAGTAGCCCGTCTTCGAATACACGTTGAGCGGAGGAAGCCCCTTGGGCGCGCGGAGCTTGATTTTGATTTTTCTCCACCGCGCATCATGCGCCTTATTGCTTGGCCTGTATCCCAGGACATATTGGTTTCGCAGCTCCATGCCGATTTTCGATGCAATGTCCGGAAGTTCGTTCAAGTTCTCGACCGCGAAGACGCGGCCGCCCGTCATTTCCGTAACTTCGCCCAACAGCGACGGACCGTTGAGCTCTTCCGGCGTACGATTGCGGTACCCAAGCGGGTCGAAGATGCCGATGGCATAGAGCTGGGTGTCGGCTTCCTTTACGAGACGCTTGATATCGCTTTCATTGTACCGGCTATGATTATCTCCCCCGTCGGATAGGATGAGCAAGGCGCGTTTGCCGTTGTGTGCACCCCTCATCTGGCTGAGGCCGAGATAGATGGCGTCGAGCAGCGCGGTGCGGCCTTTGGGCGCGGTGAGCATCATGCGGCTTTGCAGATCCTCGATGCTGTTGGTGAAAGCGCTGGTGAGCTCGGCGCGCTCGTTGAAACTGACCAGGAAAAACTCGTCCTGCGGATTGGCGGTCTTGAAGAATTGCAGCGCCGCTTCGCGGGCCTTGCTGATTTTGTTGGCCATGCTGCCGCTGAAATCGAAGATCACGCCGATGGAAATAGGCACGTCCTCGGAGGAGAACGTCACAACTTCCTGCTCGATATTGTCCTCGTACACGCGGAAGTTGTCGGGATCCAAGCCCGTCACCAGCCGATTGTAAGGATCGGTGACGGTGACATTGATAAGCGCGAGGTCGACATCCATGTGCAACCCGGTGGAAGACTTAACGGCGAAACCCGGCGTGTCTCTTTTGACGTCCTCTTTGGGCTTCGCGGTATCTTTGGATTTGGCTTCGTCGTTGGGCTTGCCATCACCTTTTGCCGTGAAATTGTCGCTGGACGCGGAAGTGTCCTGCGCGGCAGCGGGGACGGAGGCGAGAAACAAGGCCAGGCAGACGGACAGGAGGGCAGCGAACCCACTTAGAGGTCGGACCTGATATGCGTCGCGCTTCACGGCTCCCTCACTCGACCCGGACCTGCCGGAACGGCCGCGCGGTTAGGACTGAAGTGGATTCTATCACTGGCATTCTACAAGACAAGAACAATCGCTAAATGTTTCCAAGCAATTTTGTCAATCTTTTGTCAACACCCATCAACTGGGTTCCATGAGCCGCGAGGGCTTGCCAGCATCGGGGAGTTACAGTAGAAGTTGCTCAGAAACCATGTAGGAAAGGCACACCATGAGTTCGCCGAAGGTGGTTGTGGTAATTCCGGCACGCTACGGCGCGACCCGCCTGCCGGGGAAGCCGCTGGTGTCGCTGAGCGGGAAACCGATGATCCAGCGGGTATATGAGCGTGCCAAGCTGGCGCAGCGGGTGAACCGGGTCATCGTGGCCACGGACGACGAGCGAATTGTCAAGGCCGTGCAGGGCTTCGGGGGCGAGGCGCGAATGACGCGCGTGGATCATCGCAATGGCACGGACCGCGTGGCGGAAGTGGCGGCGCACGAGAGCGGAGATGTCTTTGTGAACGTGCAAGGAGATGAGCCGCTGCTGGACCCCGCGGCGGTCGACACCGCAGTCGCGGCGTTGCTCGAGGAGCCGCAGGCGGCAATCGCGACGGTCGCGACGCCGATCAAGATTCCCGCGGACATCATGGATCCCAATGTTTGCAAAGTAGTGCTGGATTTTGACGAGAACGCGCTCTACTTCTCGCGGGCGCCGGTGCCCTGGGTGCGGGACACCGGAAGCAAGGTGCAGGTCCGGCACCTGAAACACCTGGGTCTGTATGTCTTTCAGCGCGATGCCCTTCTGGAGTATCCGACGCTGCCGCAAGGGGACTTGGAACGGGTCGAGCAGCTCGAGCAGCTTCGTTGGCTGGAGAACGGCTGGAAGATTCGCGTGGCGGAAGTAGAGCACGACGCGGTCAGCGTGGACGTGCCCGATGACGTAGCACGCGTGGAGAAGCTGCTGGCTGGCGGCTCGTAGACGAGCCCACCGGCAAAGGACGTCGGAGCTTGACAGCCCGGCCTTCCCCTTTAAGGTTGCTAGGGTTGGAAGGAGGTGCTGCCCGCGATGACGCGCGTATTGTCAACTCCCACCAGAAGGATCAGGTCGGGGTTGGCGATATAGGCCTTGTAATGGAACGTCGTCTGCGGTGATGTCCCAGTCGTCACCGTATAGTCGTTGCTGCCCCGGCCGTCTCCGCTGAGAACAAGCGTCCCGGTAAGCGCCTGATTCAGGAAAGCGGGATTGCGCTGGGTCGAGGAGCCAAGTTCGACGAAGTCGACGACGCCGCTTATCGCGCCGGAACTCGCCAGAGCGTACCGGCCGACGAAGTCTTCCTCAAAGGTCAAGTTCGCCGATGAGCCGAGAACGATCCCGCTCCAGGTGAAGACGAAGTTTCCGGCCAAACCGGCACCCGAAAACGGACCGGTCTGCGCGAACATAGTACCGTCGCCGACGATGCCGTTGCTCGTATCCTGAATGAACGCCTGCGTTGGAGAGATGAGATAGAAAACGAAGAAGAACGTTCCGAGGTTGGGATTGCTGGAAGCTGTGAAGCTCATCGTACCTCGGCCCCTGCCGGCATTGACCGTATCAATAGCGTACGTCGCATTGGTTATCGTCGTAGCGCCGGTGATTGAGCTGTGCGTGCCGGCGTTATTGTCGTCGAGTACGATTGCACCCACGTGCCCGCCGCCGTCGGCGGTGAACGCTGCGGCGCGAGCGACCGGTCCGGCTGTGCCAAGAACCGCGGACCCGCCAATCAGGAACGTGAAGTCGCCCGTAAAGCCTGAGTTCTGCGTGGCCACCGTCGCGCTTTGCTGAAGCGCGTCACCAAAAGTCGCGAACTGGCCGTCGTTCTCCATCAGTTTGAATCGCGTGCTATCGACGATGTAGAAAATAAACGAGAGTCCTCCAAACGTCATCGTGCCGCGGCCGAAAGTGGAGCCGTTGGCCAAATCCATCTGGTACGCACCACCCGCCGCAATCGGCTGCGCGCTCAAGAGGGTGCCCGCGTCGTTCGAGTCGAACAACCCGCCCTGTATATTCCCTGCTCCGTTGGTCGCGATTTGTCCGACGACGGAGCTTGGGCCCCCTCTATTCGCGCCGGAAGTAATTGTCCCGGAGATGTCGAAAACGTAGGGCCCCGCGATCGACGTCTGTGTAAAAGCTGCAGGCGTTTGCAGGATGAACGACCCGCTGGAAGTAGCATTGAGATCGATCTGGATCATGACCCCGGCATTCTGCGAGTTAAGGGCGATGCTCACTTGCAAGCCGCCCCCGGCCGCGCTGTTGAGCGTGAGCGTGCCTCGTCCGTTCGGTTGAATGGAGTAACTACCGCTAGTGAACTGCACGAATTGTGGCAGGCTGCCCGCATCGGTGACGTCTTCGATCGCGGCGATTATGACGCCATTACCGTCTGCCGTGAAGCTCCCAACCCGTGCGATGAACGCCCCGAAATTGACCCCCGCATCCGTGCCGCTCATGGAGAAAGCGTACGTGCCTTTGAGGCTGGCATTGGAGAAATTACCCGCGGGCGGTGGTGGAACAGAGGGAGCGCTGTTTCCGCCGCACCCGGCCGCGAACAAGGCCACGACCGCAGCCAGAACCAACGTTAGCGGCTTCACAGCACACCCGCCTCTGCCTTGCCGGCTTTGGGGACCGGGCGCAGCGGGAAGCCGCGCGTGCTGCGCAGCGCCAGTGTTTGGCTGCCCTTCTGCAGGATGCGCGCAAAGAATTGACTGCCCTCGCCATACGGGACGTCTTCACCGATCACGCGGATGCTGTCACCAGCGGCAAGGGTGAACCCATTCGTTTGCAGCAGCCTGGCATCGCCGAGGTGCACGTCGACTTGACCCGTGGCCGTCTGGATTACCACGTGAGCGCCCAGCGGAGCAGCCGATGAATTCTCCGCGAAACTGACTACGGTTCCTTGCAACGACACCTCTCGGCTTACATCGTAGGATCGTCTTTGCTCCGCAGTGCTTTGCGCTTTTTGCTGCGCGGCTGCGCTCACGCAGAACAAAAGAACGGCGACGAGCCAGGCTACGAAAATATTCAAGCGAATCGGTCGAGTCATTTCCCTTCCCCACGCTGAAGAGGCCTCGAGGGCCTTTCTGGAGCGTACGCAGGACGGACCTGCGCGACTTGGTTTTGCTTCACTTTAGTTGGATGGACGTTGCTGCCCTGGCGTTTGCTCGGGACCTTGCGGCCGTTCCAAAGCGTAAACGCCCCACGGACGGCGACACCAGCAAACCCATCCTGGACTTAAGAACACAAATGCGGCGAAAAAGTTTCCTGGGAGCGACGGTAGAAGCAATTCTTGCGTTTGCCGCAGTCAGGAATGCGATTTGACACCTGGGAGAGATGCGACGATAATTGATTGTACGTCACTCCTGCGGAGGGCTAACAAGCCCGCGGAATTGTGAAGTGCGGGCTCTAAGGATGGCGCCAAAATATATTTTTGTAACTGGCGGTGTTGTTTCCTCACTCGGAAAAGGCGTAGCGGCCTCCTCAATCGGTTGCCTCCTCGAAAGTCGCGGTTTCAAAGTCACCCTGCAAAAGTGCGATCCGTACCTTAACGTCGATCCCGGCACGATGAGCCCGTTCCAGC
>Ga0209240_1001174_pt1 | contig 10356 bp, 9 predicted proteins | sample GraSoi_2013_80cm_FD_185828 | JGI IMG/M metagenome (GOLD analysis project Ga0209240, IMG submission 185828) | Grasslands soil microbial communities from the Angelo Coastal Reserve, California, USA - Sample 9_17_2013_80cm (SPAdes) (version 2) | ecosystem: Environmental > Terrestrial > Soil >... | reverse complement strand
TACAATCTTTATCCGTCCGCGGATATTAATGGCACCACCATCGGCGGATTAAGCTCCGGGCAAGCCATTGAGCTAATGAACCAGGTTTGCCAGGAAACGTTACCGCCACAATTTGGGATTGAATGGACGGAACTATCGCTTCAGCAGATCATTGCCGGGAATAGTGCGGTTTATATCTTTCCGCTTTGCGTCGTGTTCGTGTTTCTGGTGTTGGCTGCGTTGTACGAAAGCTGGGCTCTGCCGTTATCGATCATTCTCATCGTTCCGATGTGTCTGTTGGCCGCGATCGCCGGTGTGTTTATCCGGCAGATGGATAACGATATCTTCACTCAAATCGGCTTTGTAGTCTTAGTAGGGTTAGCTTGCAAAAACGCGATCCTGATCGTCGAGTTTGCCAGGGATGAAGTGCAGCGAGGCCAGGACCGGTTCATTGCAGCAACTGATGCAGCCCGCCTCCGGTTGCGCCCGATTTTGATGACGTCGTTTGCGTTCACTCTAGGAGTTTTGCCGTTGGTGGTCGCCAAAGGCGCCGGCGCGGAAATGCGGCAAGCCATAGGTACCGCCGTCTTTAGCGGGATGATCGGGGTGACTTTCTTTGGGATCTTTCTGACCCCCGTGTTCTTCTCGGTTATTATGAAGTTCTTCGGCCCGAAAGGGCGCAAGGGCGACTCGGCGAATGGGCGAGTGGGGGACACGGCGAACGGGCGAGTAGGCGAAACGGCGAAAGGGCGAAGCGGCGAGAGCGCTGCGGGAGAGTAAGGCGCGAGCGGGCGAAAGGGCGAGTGGGCGAAAGGGCGAGTGCACTACGGGAGAGTGAGGAATCCAGGGTAACGCGAAGATTCTGGGTGCCGGCACAGATGGGACTAATGAGACCCATGGGACTAATGGGTCTCAGCTCACATAAGTCTCATGAGTCCCATAAGTCCCATTTGTAGCGGCGCCCCCGTTCGCCCACTCGCCCTTTCGCCGTTTCGCGGCACCGCCCGTTTCGCCTAAATCTGAAACGCCACCGCTGGGTGCTCTGACTGATCGAGCGCATGACTATTTCGCCGGTGTTCCAACTGGTACAAGATGCGATCTGCCAGTTCGGCGGCTTGGCTCCTTAATTCCGGAACGGCCGTGGTCTCAAACAAAATGCCTTTCTGCGGGCTGCCCAGGGTGTAGAGATGATTCACCCGCTCGCCTTGCAAGTCCAGGATGATCCCGCCTAACCCGACGTCGAGCCCTAAAAATAACGGGTCGGGCACAATGATCCCTCGGCTGAACAGCTGTACTACCAAAGGATCTTTCAGCTTATAATAGTTACATTCCGGTCCGGTACAGTTCACCACGTAGTCGACACGGAGCTCTCTCTCCGTATGGGAATTAGCGTCACGGAATCGAACCGAGAGGAACTCTTTTTCAGCTGAAATGGAAAAGATACGTCCTCGATGACATTGGAGGCGTCCCTCTTTTTCGAGCTTCGATTTCAATTCCAACACCTCGGGAGCAGCTCGGTGACGATGCGGTTCCCAGAACGCCTTTAAGTGACGCAGAAATCGCTTCCGCTCCTCAGTCGGCCATTGTTTCCAAATGAGCTGGGAGTAAGGCCGCATAGAATCAATCACCGCGCGCCAATCGATTCCTGCTTCGTTAGCCTGTTCAATCTGTGCCCGAACCGTATGGCACGCTTGCCGAGCGGTTCTCGGAAGCGAATCCTTATCCAAAAAGGCTGGGTATCCGTTAACCACCCGGTGGGGTCTCGGGAAAAGCCCGCGCCGGGATAGCACATGGATCACCCCTTGATGTTTCAGGGGCGCCAGGCTCAGTAACAGGTCGAGGCCAGTCAGTCCGGAACCAAGAATTAGGACATCACCGGACCCGGCCAATTTCGTTCTAGTCTCTTCAGACCAAGGGTTCTCTAAATACCGGTCCACCCTATGAAACCGCTGGTCTCGCAGCTTCGGATCGCCAGGCGGAAAATTACCTAATGCTAAAACCACATTCTGCGCGATCAGCGAAGGGGCGTTCCGAAGTTTGACTCGAAACCGGCCATTGGCTAAGGGGGCCACATCGATCGCCTCGCCTATGATCCGATGGAGTGAGCTGCCCGAATGGCTCGTCTGGTCCAAAAGATCCGTAAGATACTTACCGTATAGAACTCGCGGCAGAAACGAGCTCAGCTGCACCTCGTTCACACCTTGCCGCTTGAGTTCTTCCGGATTATCGCGTGCCCACCGATAAAAATGCTCATGGTCCTCCGGAAACGCACCCATCTTTCCGGCGGGAACGTTCAGCAGATGCGATTGATCGGTGGTGCCGTAAGCCAGGCCGCGGGCGAACGATCCGGATCGTTCGATCAAAGCGATCTCGATCTTTTCTGTCGCTTTTCGCAACAGGTTTACAGCCACCATAGAGCCACAAAAGCCTGCCCCAATGATCGCAATATCGACTGGGGATACATCGGGAGAAGCTGAATGCGTAGTCACCGGGAGTGCACCTGTTATCGTAACCCTACTGTCCCAGTATTCTAACCGGTTGACCCGAGCCGTCAATCCGAACTCGCTTAGGCTCGTTCGGAATAACCAATAGCCGATAGCCAATAGCCAATGGTTCCCGCGCTCGTCCCTATCGGCTATCGGCTATTGGCTATTGATTATTTGCTGACGAGCCTAAGGCGAGTCAGCGAAACGCCCACAGCCCAGGGGTGGCCAGTTCCACCAGGTTGCTTTCCGGATCCCGAAAATAGAGACTTCGGCCGCCACGTGCGAACTTCACTTTCGATTGGGATGTTTCGGGTGATCAGTTTGGTTTTCCACGATTCGTAGGAGCCGGCTGAAATGGCGAAAGCCAGATGCAACCTTCCTTCACCGCCGTGAGGAGGGATTATACCGCCTCCGGTTTCCAACGGCTGCGCATTTGCTCCCCTCTTGAAAAACAGCAACACCGCTTCACCTGGCAGCTCCAGGGCAGCAAAGGTTGCCTCAGGCTGAGCAGCGCCGCTCAGCAAAGGAAACTCGAAAAGCTCTTGATAAAATCTGACCCCTTGGCCCACGTCGTCAAGATAGAGCGCCGTCTCGAGCAGGCGGGTAATCTTTGGTGTCTTCACAGTCCGAACTCGCTTAAAGCTCGTCCGAAATAGCAAATAGCAGATAGCAAAATGCGCTACAAACCTGACATGGCTCCTGACCAATTTGCTATTTGCGATCTGCTATCTGCTATTCGCTGACGAGCTTCAGGCGAGTCAGCGATTGCCTATCCGGCAGTTTCGGCTAAATGGCAAAGGCACAACTATGCTCCAAATTTCTTTGCGTGAGCCAGTGGGGTTACTGATTTTGTTGATGAGCGGCGCCATGCTCCTGGGACAGAATCCTAAGCCATCTCCATCAGAATCTCCGAAACCCAGCCCGCCGGCTAAGGATGAAAAAGCGGCTGAGTTTGAACCGGCAGCGCCGGTAGTAACCGAGCACAGCCTGACTCTACCGGATGGAAAGTCCCTGCGATACAAAGCAATAACCGGTTACTTGCTGTTAAGAGATACGGTCGCGGAGCAGAATCGAGCTCAGGACGACGAACAAAGCGAAGATGCGGAACCGGAGCCCGCTGGCGAACCTAAGAAAAATGAAAAACCTGTCGACCCGACTAAAGGAAAACCGAAAGCGCAGGTTTTCTTTGTGGCATACGTGGCCGAAGACGCTGGTGATCCGGCCGCCCGGCCGTTGACCTTTGCTTTCAACGGCGGACCTGGCTCAGCGTCTGTTTGGTTGCATTTGGGTGGATTGGGTCCGCGCCGGGTACAACTTTCTGATGCCGGAGAGGCGTTGCCACCACCCGCCAAGGTGGTCGACAATGAGAGCACCTGGCTGGCGAAGACCGACTTGATATTTATTGACCCGGTCAGCACGGGTTATAGCCGGCCGGCCCCTGGTGAAGAGGCGAAACAATTTTGGGGCTACAAAGAAGACATCGAAAGTGTCGGCGATTTTATCCGTCTTTTTATCACAAAGTATGAGCGCTGGGGATCTCCGAAGTTCATTGCCGGAGAAAGCTACGGAACAACCCGAGCGGCGGGGCTTAGCGACTACTTGGAGAGCCGGTATGGGCTTTACTTGAACGGAATCGTTCTGATCAGCTCTGTCCTGAACTTTCAAGCGATTGACTTTAGCCCGGGCAACGACCAACCCTACTCCCTGTTCTTACCTTCGTACGCCTCGGCCGCCTGGTATCACAAAAAGCTTTCCGCTGACCTCCAACAGCTTACGCTCGGAGATCTTCTCTCTAAGGTAGAACAATTCGCAGCCAACGATTATCAGCGCGCTCTATCCCGGGGCGACCGGATTACCCCGGAGGAAAAAACCTTGGTGGCTTCAGAACTGGCTCGGTTCACCGGGCTAACCCAGCAACGATTCCTTCAGCTTAGCTTACGGGAGCCAGACAGCTTGTTTTTCAACGACCTGTTGCGTGATCAAAATCGGTCGTTGGGTCGATACGACAGCCGGTTCACTGGTGTTCGCAGCTATCCCGGGACCGATCGAGAAGATTCCGATCCGAGCGATGAAGCCGTCGATGGCCCATTTACGTCTGCGTTCTATACTTACGTGCGCCAGGACCTAAAGTATGAGAGCGAGCTTCCCTACGAACGGATTGCTGAGGTGCGACCCTGGCTCCTGGCTCGCAACCGTTATCTGGACGTAGCTGAGGACTTGAAAAAAGCGATGAACCGGAATCGTTATCTTAAAGTGATGGTTTGTTGTGGTTATTACGACTTGGCGACTCCGTATTTTGCAGCCGAAAGCGTGGTCCATAACATGAATCTCGATCCGGCCGTTCGGAACAACATCCAGCTCAGTTTCTATGGGTGTGGTCATATGGTCTATCTCGAAAATGCCTCTCGTAAAAAATTGAGGACCGATTTTGAACAATTCGTGGATTCTGCTTTGAACACGGAACCGATTCCGAGTGCGAGTCGCGATGTTAAATAAGAGCGATGCTAAGAATGAGCCAGAGTTTCTCCTACGCCGTGCCGGGCACGGAGGAGAAGTTTAGAAACGTAACCTTGAAGAAACCACGGGATTGGGCTGAACTGGATCTAAACCGATCTCTCGTCTCTCATCCGTCGACTGGCCCGGGAACGGCCGTCCAACCATGAAGAAGAAGCGAGTTCTTATCATGTCCACCAGCGCAGGGACCGGGCACGTCCGCGCTGGTGAGGCGCTAACGAAAGCTTTCAGGGAAGATCCCAGAGTGGGTGATGTAGTTCACAGCGACGCTTTGCACTTCACCAATAAGCTGTTCCGGGATTTCTATTCGAAGCTTTATGCTCGATTAGTGCAGACTGCGCCGGACTTTCTCGGCTGGTGGTACAAACAGAGTGATGAGCCATGGAAGACGGACGGCATGCGGTTGATGCTCGATCGCCTGAATACCGGGCCTTTAGTTAAGTTCATCCGAAAATTCGATCCTCACATCACCGTTTGCACCCATTTCATGCCGGCGGGAATCATTTCTGACCTGATTGCCAAGGATCGGCTGGACGCGCACCTATCGATTGTGGTGACCGATTTGGATTTTCACGCCATGTGGCTGTCGCGCATGTTCCATCGTTATTTCGTCGCGATTGACGAAACCAAAGCGCATTTGGAGATGCTGGGGTTGCCGACCGGTAGGATCACGGTCTCAGGAATCCCGATCGACCCTGAATTTGCCGCTCCGATTGATCGGGTTGCTACTCGGCTAAACTATCGCCTGCATCCGACCCGGCCGACGCTGCTCTTATCGGCCGGAGCGCTTGGAGTCGGTCCCGCTGAGTTTGTCGTCGATCGGATTAAACAGTTACGCAACAAAGTGCAAACCTTGGTGGTTTGCGGCCGTAGCTTGGAAACGAAGGAACGGGTTCAGCGAGCGGTGGGGCATGATAGCGAAAACTTTAAGATTTTCGGTTATACCGACCGTATGCCGGACCTGATGAAGATTTCCGATCTATTCATCGGCAAACCCGGCGGTCTGACCAGTGCCGAGGCTCTCACTTGCGGGTTACCTATGGTGATTGTGAGTCCCATTCCCGGGCAAGAAGAGAGAAATAGCGACCATCTCCTTGAAGATGGAGTGGCCGTCAAATGCAACGAGATGACCACCGTCCCCTATAAGATCGATAATCTACTGGATAATCCGGAGCGGCTGAATCAGATGCGGAACCGGGCGTATGCCCTTAGCCGGCCGGATGCCGCTCGTTGCATAGTCGAGACGTTAGTATCCGATAATGTATCTGCTTTGGAAGTGACCGATGACGATGCCGAAGCCATTACCCTAGCTGCGGCCAGAGAACGAGACACAAAATTCCGGTGAGCTATGGAGGACCTTCTCTGGGGCGTTGCGACATCCGCTTATCAATCAGAAGGTGGCTACAATGGACCTGGGCAACCTCAGACCAATTGGGCTGAAGCCGAGCGTCGCGGTGATGTAGTGCCGCTCGGGTTGGCAGCGGACTTCTGGAACCGCTATCCGGAAGATTTCGAGCGTTGCAAGAAGTTAGGACTTAACGCATTTCGCCTGGGCATCGAATGGAGCCGGGTTCAACCCACTTTTACTATTCAATCGGGGCCGCCACCCCCTTTCGATGACGGGGCTTTAGAATACTATGTTGAGATGCTGGCGGAATGCCGGCGGAACGGGTTGGAGCCGGTCGTAACTCTGCATCACTTCGTTCATCCGGCCTGGCTAGGCTCAGATCCTTGGCTGCAGCCGGAAATCGTCGAACAATACGTTCGCTACATCGAATACACTGTTCTTTACGTTAATCGGGCGCTGACGGACCGGCATGGACTGGCTCCGATAAGGTTTTATATCACCATCAACGAGCCCAATATGTTGGTGCTCAACACCTATCTGGGCACCCAGTTTCCGGGACGAAAAGGGGTTGGCACCGGCTTCCACAATGTCTCCGCCGCCACCCGGCAAATCTTGCGAGCTCATGTACGGGCTTACAACCTTATTCACGATCTCTACGAGCAGAATGGATGGCCCGCGCCGTTAGTGACCTGCAACAATTATTGCACCGATCTTTATTGGTCCGACAAAATCATGCTGGATTTACTCTGCGTACGCGAACGCGGAGTCAGAGCGTCTCAGTTGCGAGACTACGTTTACGCCAAGATTCACGAGTTCGAGCAGGCCTTCGAGGATGCGCGGATCCCGTTGGTGAAAGATATTCCTTATTTATTCGGTTCTTTAACCAAGCGACTGAGTAACTGGGTCGGTTACAAAACTTTCTCCCCTGAGTTCTTCTCTAGTCTGGTGGACGATATCTATTCCGCCGCCCGGCCGATAACATTCGATTATCTGGGGTTGGATTATTACGACCCATTTGCCGCGCATGTCTTCCGCTTACCTGTCTGGTGGGACCATGAGTTTAAGGACAAAAACTTCCGGGCCTGGCTCATGAATAACATCACGAGCAAATGGTGGGATTGGCGAGTTCTGCCGGTGGGTATGCGCTTCTTTTGTGAACATTACAGCAAGGATTACGCGGGCCGCCCGGTATTGATCGCCGAGAACGGGATGGCGCTTAGACGCCGGCCGGACAACCGAATCACGTTGCGCCGAGACCGGATGACCAGAAGCCAATTCTTGCGCGTGCACATCGACGAAGTAGTGCGCATCGCGCAGTCGGAAACTCCGCTGATCGGCTATTTGCATTGGTCCTTATTCGATAACTATGAGTGGGGTTCTTTTACCCCACGATTCGGCCTGTACTCCATCGACTATCAGCGCGGTCGCGAACGGTTAGAGGAAGATCATCTCGGTGATCGGCCATCTTTGACCTACGCCGAGCTCGTTGAATCCGCCCGGCGACGGTTGATGCAAGTGGATACGGAAGCAAAACTTCCGTAGGAGCCAGGAGGGAATAGCAAATAGCAAATAGCAGATAGCAAATTCTCCGCAACACGTCAGTCGGCCGAGCCAGCCCAATCTGCTATCTGCTATTTTCTATCTGCTATTCCGGACGAGCTTCAGGCGAGCCCGGCTCCGCCACTAACCGACTAACCGTCAGCCTCTCATCTGGCGTTTCATGAAACCGGGCAACCCGTTTCCCGAGGACAAAACCTTCTTTTTGTCTTTTTATTCTGCGGATCTCCACTGACTCTCCGTCAAGAATCACAGCTAACGCCCCAAAATTGAGAACATAACTTCCGGTGTTAATGACCGTTATCTGACCGCGTCGCCACCAACCTGGATAGTGGGTGTGGCCGATCAGTACATACCTGGCGTCAGGCCGGACCAATTCACATAGTCGTGCTGCCAAGGTTGGGGTCTGCATCCAGGCGTGCAGGATCATAAATGGCCGGTGAGGCGGCCAAAGCTGGCGCAACAATATTCGCAGATTGGGTTCTGGTGCATCCCCGGTCACGGGCTGTTCCAGCAATTGCAGCCTGAGCGAAGCTCTTTTCGTTGCCAGGAGACGCTTTTCGAGGTTGACCAGCGCATCCGGTCCAAGATGAGCTAGCGCCCGAAGGTGAATCTTACGATAAGCCAGGGCTTGCCGGCTCCAAGGAGCAACCCCCAGGAATAGAATATCTCCGTGGGTCACTAACATCCGGCCATTCATCAAATCCAAATGATCAATCTTGGAAATGGACGGATCATGGTTACCATTGATGAACGTTGCCCGGCATCCGATATTGTGGCAAAGCCGCGCGACTGCCGCCGCCATCCTACGGCCTACCGGTCGATCAACCCCGGTCCGCATCTCCACCGTATCGCCATTGAAAACCACCGCTCCCGCCTCTTTTAAGATGGGGGCTATCTCTTCCGGATCGCGAATCTGGGATGCGCGATGACCAAGATGAAGATCGGAAAGAATTATCGTCGGTTCCGAAGCTGTACTCATCCGGTGTCTCCCACTACGCTGACCGCTATCGACCGTTGCGTAGGGCGACGACGATGCTCGTAAACGAACAGACCCTGCCAAGTTCCCAGCTGCAACGAGGCATCCATGATCGGGATGCTCTCGGACGTGCGGGTCAAAGCCATACGGATATGACTCGGCATGTCGTCCGAACCTTCCAAAGCGTGAGAAATGCCGATCCCATGCGTCGAAACTGTAAATGCTGTGCTAAACATCTTCACCATACGCCAAGCGGACGAGTCGCAACGACTTCGGGTTCGGAAATAGCCCTGGTTCCATCTGGTTCATAACGTACGCGAACGCAACGTCGTTTTTCGGATCGGCAAATCCGAGGCTACCTCCGGCTCCGGGCTGTCCGAAGGCTGAAGGTGACGGCCCAAACAAACTCCTTACTTTTTGTCCGGTCTGTAAGACTGGATCTTTCATAAATCCAGCGGCGTATGCGGTAGGTATACACAGGATGCGGTCAACGCCAGACGCAACCGTCTGAGACAGCTCAGCAATTCGCTCGTAGCTGAAAAAGGTTGGTACGCAAAACGTGCGATAATAAAACGTGGCTAACGCTTCTGCGGTGCCAATGCCGCCGAACGAGGGTAAAGAGTGAGTACGGATATCGTGCCGGTTCATGACCGAAGGAACGGTTAGACCGGCCGGCGTGGACATGGCTTGGAAAGTCAGTGACTCCTGATCAGAAAGCGCGTCATAAAACCGATCTTCTACCGATGTTTCCCGAGCCCGACGGGCGGCGTAGATGGGGGCCACTTCCTCGGCTAGTTCCTCCGGCAATCCGATCCAGAGGTCCAGCCCAAGCGGAGTCGCAAACACTTCTCGGAAGTAGCTACCCACGTTTATCTTGCCGATACGCCGCATGAGCTCGTCTACCAGGAAACCGTAGGTGCGCGGATGGTAGCCATGAGCTGAACCTGGCTTCCAGAACGGCTCTTGATGGGCGAGGGCGCGTGCGACCTGTTCATGTTCGAGAAAGGAGATTTCGCGATTACGTAGGCCGGGTTGCCCAGCTTGATGCGAAAGCACGTGCAAAAGAGTGGTGTCACCTTTCCCATTCTCTGCGTACTCCGGCCAAAACTCCGCTACTCGCCGGGTCACCGCGATTTTCTCTCGGTCACACAGATGCAAAAGACAGGCGGAAGCCAACCCTTTGGTAGCCGACCAGATCAACACCCGGGTCTCAGTTGTCCACTTTCTCGTCTTTTCCTGGTCCCAGAAACCGCCGGCGAGCGACGCAACCATTTTGCCGTCCTGCCATAAGCAGACCGATGCCCCTAGTTCGCCGTATTTAGTAAAGTTTTCTTCAAAAAGGTCGATCAGAGTCATGGTGAGTTAGCGGTTAGCGGTTAGCGGTTGGCGGTTTGCCGTTTGCAGTTAGCCGTTCGCGGTTGGGAGTTGAGAAGGCGGTACGGATGGGAACTCGTGTGAAGCTTGAGAGGACCATATATCGCTCATCTGGGGCG
>Ga0209240_1001165_pt1 | contig 10403 bp, 9 predicted proteins | sample GraSoi_2013_80cm_FD_185828 | JGI IMG/M metagenome (GOLD analysis project Ga0209240, IMG submission 185828) | Grasslands soil microbial communities from the Angelo Coastal Reserve, California, USA - Sample 9_17_2013_80cm (SPAdes) (version 2) | ecosystem: Environmental > Terrestrial > Soil >... | reverse complement strand
GATGGTCCGCATCACGCTGCCCTTGGCCGCCCATGGGGTCGGGACCGATCGTCTGAGCAGGTGCGCCACCGGGATTCTCGCGTGGATCTGACTGAGCGAAAGCCTGGTCCTGGCCACGAGGCCGATCAGCCTGGTAAAAGCCGCGATGCCGTCGAGTGACCTGGAGAACTCGGGGACGACGAAGCCGCCACGGCCGTCGGCGGCGAAGATGACGTCGTCTGCCGCCGTCGCCTCGTACAGGCCGTGCGGCGTGGTCGGAGTCCAGCCGACCTCGACGCCGTGATACCGGCAGACTTCCTCGGCCACCCTGGTCGTGGTGACCGGCAGCGCGACCCGGCCCGACCTGCGCTCGGCGGCGACCAGGTCGAGCACGACAAGCAGCGCACGGTCGTCGCTGACCAACGCGCCCTTGTCGTCGATCAGCATGATGCGCTCGCCGACCGGGTCGAACCTGACGCCGAACGCGGCTCTGGATGAGTAGACGAGCTCGGCCAGGCGGTGCAGGTCCGCCCTGACCTGTGCGAGCGACTGGGTCGGCATTGCCTCGTCGAGCCTGTTGTTGACGGTCAGCACGTCCACGCCGATCCGGCCGAGCAGCCCAGGCAGGACCAGCGATGCGGTGCCGCCCGCGCAGTCCGCGACGACCTTCAGGCGCGCATCCCTGATCCCGCTCATGTCGACGCAGCGGAGCAGCTCGCCGGTGTAGGCCTCGATCACGCGCGGCGGGTAGGTCAGCTCGGCGATCTCGCCGGGGAACGCGCGGCGGAACTCCTGCCGGGAGAACACGCGCTCCAACTTGCGCGCCGCAGCCTGAGACAGGTCAGCGCCGTGCTCGTCGAGGAAGATAATGTCAATCGATTGCGGGTCGCCCGGCGTGGTGCGCATGGCGATGCCGCCGCTGTATTCGCTGCGGGCGGTTTCGAACCTGGCCACCGGCAGCGGCTGGGCTTCGAGGTCGACGACATTGATAGCACTCGCGTTCAGCGCCCCGTGCACCGCGCGCTTAAGAGCGCGGGCGGCCCTCGAGACGTCGCGCGAGGTGGTCACGACCGACCCCTTCTTTAGCGTGGTCGCGTACGCGCTGGCCAGCCGCACGCAGAGCTCAGGGGTGATCTCGACGTTAACCAGCCCGGACACACCTCGCGGGCCGAACAGGGTGCGCTGCCCGCGTGATTCCCAGATCACGCTGGTATTGACGACGGCTCCCGCCTCGATGGTCTTGAACGGGTACACCCGCACTCCGGCCGAGATATAGGCCTCAGACTCGATCACGCACTCGTCGCCGACGACGGCAGCCTCCTCGATCCTCGCCGAGGCCATCACGTCGGTGTTCTTTCCGATCACGCAGCCGCGCAAGGTGGCGCCGACCCCGACGTACACGTTGTTGTGCACGATCGCCCGGTGCAGGAACGCGCCCTCCTTCACCACGACGTTGCTGCCCACCACGGTGAACTCGCGGAGCTGTGCTCCTGCCTCGATCTTGGCGTAATCGCCGATGCACAGCGGCCCGGTGAGGATGGCGTCGGGATCAACCTCGGCGCCTTCAGCGACCCAGACGCCTGGCGAGACCTCGAATCCGTCGATGTCGGCCTTGACCTTGCCCGACAGGACGTCAGCCTGGACCCGGTGGTAAGCCTCGTGGGTTCCGACGTCCTCCCAGTAGGACCCGTCGGCGACCCAGCCGTAGACCGGGGCGCCGCGGTCGAGGAGCTTGGGAAAGACATCGGCCGACCAGTCGACCACCTCGCCGGACGGCACCTGGGCGAGCACCTCGGGTTCCATTACGTAGATGCCGGTGTTCACGGTGTCGGAGAACACCTGGCCCCAGGTGGGCTTCTCCAGGAACCGCTCGATCCTGCCGTCGGCGTTCGCGATGACGATGCCGAATTCCAGCGGATCGGGAACCCTGGCGAGGGCGACTGTCACGAGCGCTTGGTTATCCTTATGAAAGCGCACCAGATCGGACAGGTCGATGTCGGTCAGCGCATCACCTGAGACGACCAGGAACGGCGCGTCGCGCAGCGCGGCCTCGGCGTTCTTCACGCTGCCTGCCGTCCCTAGCGGGATGTCCTCGGTCGCGTACTGCAGGCTCATCCCGAACTCTTCGCCGTCGCCGAAGTAGTTGCGCACCATCGATGCGAGGAACTGCACCGTGACGATCGTCTCGTCGAAGCTGTGCTTGCGCAGCAGCCGCAGCACGTGATCCATGATCGGCTTGTTGACGACAGGCAGCAGCGGTTTCGGCTGGTTGGCGGTCATCGGGCGCAGTCTGGTCCCCTCGCCGCCTGCCATCACTACAGCCCTCACCGCTTGCCAGCGCTCCCTTCACGCACCACGAACGACTCAGCGGCCTGGATTGGGTCGGTTCGGTACGCCTTGGGGGGCTGCCGGTTCGTCATCCCGGGCCAGTAGCGCGCGAGCCTGCCTGACGTAGAGGACTGCAGCCCACCAGTACAGTGCAGTTCCCCATATAGCGAATGCCCAACCGAACACGCGAGCCACGACCGCATATGACGTCGGGTGTGAACCAACAAAAAGTAGCGGAAATGCATACAGAAGACACAGCGTCGCTCCTTTGCCGACGAAGCTGACATGCAGCGGCCCGTAGCCGCGCCGCCGCAGGGCGAGCAGCACCACGCCGAGCATCAGCTCGCGGGCGGCCAGGGCGGCCACCAGCCACCAGCCGATGATCCCCCTGATGGCCAGGGCAACGATGGTCGAGACGATGTAGAGCCGGTCGGCCGCGGGGTCGAGCAGCTCGCCGATCCGGCTCTGCTGGTGCAACGCCCTCGCGATCTTCCCGTCCAGCCAGTCGGACAGGCCCGCGGCCGCGAGCAGGCCGAGCGCCCACCAGTCGCCTGCCTGGGTCCGCGGGTGATGCAGCACCAGCCAGAGGAACACGGGAACGCCGGCCAGCCGGGCGAAGCTGATCATGTTCGGGATCGTGAAGACCCGATCCTGCTGGTGTGGCTGAACCTCAGCCATGGTCCCGCATCACCCGCTTCCGTCCCCGCCGCAGACGTTACGCGGTCACCTCTACCGCCCGCTACCTCGGATCATGGCCAGCGTCGGGCAGAACGGGGATCGCGCGGTGCAGACTGATGTCATGCTCATCAAGTTGGCGTCCGCAGTCGCCATCATGGTCAGCGCGCTCGGTGCGTGCGGCCCTGGGCCGGTGACCTCGCATCTGGGGCACGTCCGGGTGGGCAGCCATGCGAACTGGCCCACGTACCACGCTGACGCGCGCAGGTCAGGGTCCGTCGCCGGGCTGCCAGCCGCCGGCCGGCTCGCCATCGGCTGGTCGCGGCGGCTGAACGGTGCCGTGTACGGCCAGCCGCTGGTCATCGGCGACAAGGTAATTGCCGCCACCGAGGGTGACACCGTCTATGGCCTCAGCCTGGCGAGCGGACGGGTGCGCTGGGCGACCCATGTCGCCACGCCCTTGCCGCTCCGATCGCAGCCATGCGGGAACATCGATCCTCTTGGCATCACGAGCACGCCGGTTTTCTATCGAGGCCTGGTCTACGCGCTCGCTCAAGACGGCCGGTCCAAGCACGTACTCGTCGGGCTCGATCCGGCCAGCGGCCGGGTGCGGTACCGGCGGTCTGTACCATCGCCGGACCGCCGGCCGTTCTATGACCAGCAGCGGGCTGCCCTGGCCGCGGGCAACGGCCTGATCTACGTGGCATTCGGCGGCCATTTCGGCGACTGCGGTCCGTACGTCGGATCGGTCGTGGGCGTCCCAGCCGCCGGCCCGGGAGCCGGATCCAAGCCGGTCCACGCCTTTAAGGTGCCGACCTCGCATGAGGCTGGTATCTGGGCAACGGGCGGCCCCGTCATCGACGCAACCGGAACGGTCTACGTTGGCATCGGAAACGGCGCCAATTCGCAGCCCTACGATGGCTCGGACTCGGTGACCGCGCTATCGCCGCTGCTGCACAGGACCGGCGTGTTCGCTCCGGCCAGCTGGGTCGCCGACAACCGCTCCGACCTCGATCTCGGCTCGATGACCCCGGCCCTGACCGGCGCAGGGCAGATACTCCAGGTAGGCAAGCGCGGCATCGGCTACCTGCTCAGAGCGCAAAGCCTCGGGGGGATCGGCGGACAGATCGCGAAGCTGCGCATCTGCCCGGCATTCGGTGGTGCCGCCGTGCGCGGCGACACTGTGATCGTGCCGTGTGCCGGCGGCGGCCCGGCGGCCGTGTCTACGCGCGGCGGACTCCAGGTGGCATGGCGCGGGCCGTCATCGGCCGACGGCTCGCCGGTAATCGGCGGCGGAGCGGTCTGGGTCACCGATACGGCCCGCGGCGTGCTGTACGAACTCAGCCCGGGCACCGGCGGCATCAGGCACCAGATCCGGCTGGGTTCTGAGCTCGGGCATTTCGCGTCGCCCTCGCTGGCCGGGCGGCTCGTGCTGGTCGGGACGATGCACGGCGTAGTCGCGGTCACGGGAGCCTGAGGTCGCACGAGCTGCGGCAAGGCTCAGGCGGCTTCCCAGAGGCTGGCGATGCCCTGGCCTACGCCGATGCACATCGTCGCGGCTCCCCTGCCGCCGCCGCGGCGGCGCAACTCGTGCAGGAGCGTCGTAGTGATCCTCGCTCCCGAGCAGCCGAGCGGATGCCCGATCGCGATCGCGCCGCCGTTCACATTGACCAGGTCCCTGTCCAGCTTGAGCTGCTCGATGACGGCGACGGCCTGGGCAGCAAACGCCTCATTGACCTCGACCAGGGCGAGATCGCCGAGCTGCCAGCCCGACCTGTTCAGCGCCTTGGTCATGGCAGGCACCGGGCCGATCCCCATGTAGTCCGGATGCACCCCGGCAGCCGTCGAGCCGGTGTACCTAGCCAGCGGCTCGGCTCCGACCGCGGTCAGCGCCCGCTGCGACATCAGCAGCAGCGCGGCCGCCCCGTCGTTCAGCGGAGACGAGTTCCCGCCGGTGACCGTGCCGCCAGCCTTGAAGGCTGGCCGCTTGGCGGCCAGGTCTGCCTCGGTCAGGTCGGCCCTGATTCCCTCGTCCGCCATCACGGTGCCCGCCGGCGTCTGGACAGGGACGATCTCAGCGCCGAACCGACCGCCGTCCCGCGCCGCCGCCGCCCGCTGGTGGCTGCGCAGCGCGAACTCGTCCTGCCTGGCGCGGTCGACGCCATACTTCTCGGCCACGTTCTCCGCCGTCTCGCCCAGGCTGATCGGCGGGTACATCTCCGCCATCTTAGGGCTAACCAGCCGCCAGCCGAGCCTGGTGTCCACCACTCCGGCATCGCGCGGGAAGGGCTCTGCCGGCCGCGGCAGGACGAAAGGAGCGCGGGTCATCGACTCGGTGCCGCCAGCGATGCAGATGTCGGCGTCCCCGGCCGCTATCGCCCGAGCGGCGGAGGAGATGGCCTCCATGCCCGAGCCGCAGAGCCTGTTCACCGTGGCGCCAGGAACTTCAACGGGCAGCCCGGCAAGCAACACCCCCATCCTGGCGACGTTCCTGTTATCCTCGCCTGCCTGGTTGGCGGCGCCCCAGTACACATCGTCGATGGTCTGCGGGTCGAGCCACGCGTTTCGCGCTAGCAGCGCGGCCATGACCTGGGCGGTGAGGTGGTCGGGGCGGACCTCGGCTAGAGCTCCCTTGATCTTGCCGATCGGCGTCCTGCAGGCGTCGACAGCGAACACAGCGGACATGTGCCACCTCCGGTTACCACCCTAAACGCAGCTGTAGATCGCGTCGATGAGCGCGCGGTTCCGCGGATTTTGCCATCGCGGGCCCATCTGCCCGGTGACGTAGCCGACGGCGATGCCCGCATCGGGGTCGCAGAAGCCGAGCGAGCCGCCGGCCCCGAAATGACCGTAGGCGCCCGGGCCGCGGCCCATCGGCCGGTCCGGCTGGGTCAGCTGGAAGCCGAGGCCGAACCTCGACGTCCTGCGCGGCATCCGGTCGTCGCCGTAGACCTGCTCGATCGTGGCGTCGGCCAGCGCCCCAGCGTCCACGATCCTGACGCCGTCGACAGTCCCGCCCGCGGCCAGCGCCGCGTACACGCGCGCCACGCCCACGGCACTGCCGTGCCCGTTGGTGGCGGGCAGTTCCGCCTCCCGCCAGCTCGCCGTGTTGACGACACCTGCGCCGGACAGGCCGCCGGGGTTGTAGTAGGCGTTGTGTTCCATGAGGTGCTCGCCGGCCAGGTCCGGCCGGTCTTCTTCCGTCGGGAGCGCGCCGGGCCATTCGAAGTCGGCCACCCGGCCGTGCTGGGCCGCCGGCAGGCCGATGTATACATCGGCGCCCAGCGGCCCGGCTACGTCCTCACGCAACAGGGCGCCGACCGTGCGGCCCGTCACCCTGCGCAGGACCTCGCCGACGGCGAATCCGAAAGTATTGACGTGATAACCATGCGCGGTGCCTGGCTGCCACCACGGAGCCTGGTCGGCGATGGCGCTGGTCATCACGGCCCAGTCGAGCATCGCGCCGGCCGGCAGCCTGCGCCGGATGGCCGGTACCCCGGCCTGGTGGCTCAGGAGTTGCCGCACGGTTACCGACTCCTTGCCAGCGGCCCCGAACTCGGGCCAGTACCGGGCAACAGGCGCATCGGTGTCGAGCAGGCCGGTGCCGGCGAGCCTGGCGGTGAGCACGGACATCAGTCCCTTGCCGACGGAGAAGATGTTGACCAGCGTGCCCGGCCGCCACGGCATGGTCTTGGCGGCGGTTGTCCAGCCGCCCCACAGGTTGGCGACAACCCGCCCGCCCGCTACGACGCAGATCGCGGCTCCGCTCTCGCCGCGCGTCGCGAAATTCTCGGCGAATGCGCCGCGTACCGGCTCGAAGCTGGCATCGCAGGTCCCGTCGATCAAGGTGCGGCCAGCCGCGAGGCGATGTAGTCCGCGAGCGCTCCGATGCTCTCCAGACAGTCAAGATTCAGGTCCTCGGCGGCGATGTCGACGCCGTAACGCCGCTCGATCTCGGTCAGCAGCACGGTTCCGCCGAGCGAATCAAGTCCGATGCCATCGCGCAGCAGTGCGGTGTCGAGCGGCGCGTCTAGCGGTCTACTGTCCCCCGTCAGCTCCGCGAGCAGCTGCCTGATCTCGCTGGTCAGGTCGGCGGTCACCGCTGTACCCAGCTGGGCAGGCCGGGTAGCGGCTGGCTGAGATCCCTGACGTAGACCGCGGTCTTGCTGGCCGCGGGGTCCGCGGCTTCTCCGTCCTGCTCAGGTATGCCGCCGGTCCTGAAGCCCGCGCCGGTGAGCGCGATCCGCAGCGGCACGTTGCGCGGGCTGATCAGGCACGGCACCGCCACCTGAGCGGCGCCTGCTCGCTGGGCCGCACGGCAGATCCAGGTCAGGAACGCGTCGATGACCCCTCGGCCCAGGGCCCGGCACGACATCATCACCAGCGGCACGCGCCAGCTACGGCCGGTCGCCAGCACGCAGCCGCCGACCAGTCCGTCGTCGCCGAACCTGTCGGCGAGCGTGACGGCGAGGAGCCGGTGAGTAGGCGAGCCGGCCAGGCTGGCGAGCTCCGTCTCGGAGATGGACGTGCCGGCGGAGTTGAACTGATGCGTGCGCACGGACAGTTCGTGCAGCCTCGGCAGGTCGCCGGGCGTGGCCGGCCTGATGCTGACCCTGGTCTGGCTGTGCCGAAGGAACTCATCGGTTGACCCGCCGAATGCCCGCGCCTCCTCCTGCCTGGCCCGCCGCTGCCGGTAGAGCTCGCCGCGGCGGCGTGCCTCGTCAGTCACCACCGCCGGGCTGAACTGCGGCCAGCCTGCCGCCGCCGTCATGTCGTCCGGCGCGAGGACCAGGACGTCGGGCAGGCTGAACGAGACTTTGGCCCGCTCCATCGGGTCGTCGTCCACGAAGGCGACAGAATCGGCGGTCAGGCCGAGCTCGGCCATGATCGCCCGGATCGCCGCCGACTTGGGTCCCCAGCCGCACTGCGTAGCGGCGAAGGCATGACCGGTGACGTGCTCAGCGTGCTGGCCTGCTTCGGGCGGATTCCTGCTCGCGATCGCCTGCAGGATCCCGCGGCCGGCGAATTCTTTCAGCAGGCCGGTTAGCCGTGGATTCGCGGCCGGGGGCTGGTCGGGTGACTCGAGGAACACCCCGTCCAAGAGGGTGTTATCCAGGTCCCAGACGACGCACTTGATCACTGGCGCTGGTCCGTCCGCTTCTCCATCGTGAGGTGCGTGGCGGTGAAGCCGAACGCGCGGTAGAGCGAGCGCATGCCGAGATTCGCCGCGTTCACCTTGCCGGACAGGTGGGTGAAGCCTGCTTCGCTGGCGGCTTCAAGCACTGCTGTCATGAGCAGCTCCCCGACCGGGCCGCGCGCGCTCATGTCCGCGGCAGCCAGCGAGCGGAAGTTCCCGTATCGCTCGCCGGTGAGCGAGTTCGTCCTGGCGGACATCCAGGCCCAGCCAAGCGGCACGTCCAGTGCGCCAGCCGCCACCGCGACAAGGGCGATTTCGCCCGGCTTGCCTAGCGCCGCCGCGACCCTGCGGCGGTGAAACGCGGCGTCGGTAATCGCCTCGTCGCCGAACGAGACGCGGGCGATGTCGACTTCAAAGGCCGCGATGGCGTCCAGGTCGGGCTCTGCCGCCGGCCTGACCATGTACTGGCCGTCCTGCCCGGTCACGCCCTGCATTTTCGCACAGGCCCGGTCAGCGCTGGCGGCGCGGCATCGGCCGGAAGGTAGCCGCGCCGCAGGCCGGGCATCCGGCCGCCTGCAGGTCCTTGATCTGCTCCCAGGCCGGTGCCTGCTCTCCCGGTCCGGCCCGGCCGACGAGGTAGACGGCGCCGCAGGCCGCGCAGCGGTACGGACGGTTCTGCTCGGCTCTGGCGTCTGCGGTGTACAGCGGGCCCTGATAACCGGTCCCGATAAGCGGCGCGGTCTCCGCGCTGGTGCGCAGGTGGTACAGGTGGCTTGTCCCGGCGAGTATCCCCGCGCCGACATAGCTATTGAAGCCCGGGGTCATGGATCTGACTACCAGGCCGAGGCCGGCGATCAGCCGCTGCGTGGCGAGCATCTCGGCCGGTCGGCGGGCGCCGAAGGAGAAGAACACGTGCAGGCCAGGTCGCGGCGCAAGGGCTGACACGGCTCGGGACAGGAAGAGCTCGGCCCCTGGAACGGTGTACGGCGGATCGGTGCACGCGACATCGAAGGCGCCGGCCAGGCCGGCGGGCAGCGGCTCGCGCAGGTCATGCTCGACGAGCAGCACGTCTGCGCCCGCGGTCTGCTCGCCGATCCAGCTGAGCACCGCGGGATCGGAGTCGATCACGGTCAGCCGCGCGACGCTGGTTCCTGTCAGCCGCGCGAAGCGCGCGATCGCCACCGCGATCAAGTCGTCGTCGCCGAGCAGCACGATCCTCCTGCCCGCCAGCGCGCCCGCTTCATGCAGCTTGAGCACCCGGCGGATCTTGGTGGGAACCGTGCAGTGCGTCTGGTCGAGCTCCATCCTGGCCTGCGGCGCGCCCGCCGCGACGGCCTCGAGCTCGGCCGTGAGCCCCTCGAGCTGGTCGGGTATGCGCAAGCCAAGGCCACCGCAGCAGGAGCACCCTGCATCGGTATGCGGCTGGCCGGCTTCGAGCGTCTGCCGCGCCATGGCCGTCAGCCTGACCGGCCTCGTCTTGTCGATGACGCCGCGCTTGCGCAGCTCATTGCAGACGGCAGCCACGATCGGCACCGGCAGCTCAGCCAGCCGGGCGATCTGGCTGGTCGGGACCGGTTCGTTGCGGGCCACGGCCACAAGCACGTCGCGGACCCCGGACTCGCCCTCGGCCAGCCCCACGGCGACGGCGACCTCGGCGGTGATCGAGTCAATGTCCATCGGCTGTGTCCACCCGATTAAGTTCGCAGGTCCTGCGGTATCCTGCCACATCATGCCCGGGATCGAACCGGCCAGCAGGTACACCGAGCTGCGGCGGCAAGAGGCAGCATCGCCGAAGGCCCTGTTCGCCGTCGACGCGATCTGCGGTCCTGACTCACCCGTGCACGACCTGGCCGAGCTGACTGCTGTCGCTGTGGCCGCCGTCGAGGCGGGCGCCGGACACGTGCTCGACGCCTCGCAGGTGATCTTTCCCAACGGCGCGATCACGCTCGTGCTGATCCTGGCCGAGTCGCACCTGAGCGTCCATACCTGGCCCGAGGAGAGCATGGTCGCGATCGACCTGTTCAGCTGCGGCGCCATAGATGGCCGCCTGGTGATCGATCACCTGGTGCGGGACCTGCGACTTGAGTCCGTGGCCATCAGGCAGGTTCCGCGGGGCAAGGCCTAGCCGGGCCGCGGCGCGACGACGTCCCGGCCCACAAGATCATGACGGCCCAGTCGGCCGCGGACCTGACCCGCGATACGGGGTCGTCCTTCAGCGCGACCACGGCGTCGAGCGCGTCGCCGACGCGGTGTCTGGCGATCACCTTCGCGGCCATTTCCCGTC
>Ga0209240_1001159_pt1 | contig 10436 bp, 9 predicted proteins | sample GraSoi_2013_80cm_FD_185828 | JGI IMG/M metagenome (GOLD analysis project Ga0209240, IMG submission 185828) | Grasslands soil microbial communities from the Angelo Coastal Reserve, California, USA - Sample 9_17_2013_80cm (SPAdes) (version 2) | ecosystem: Environmental > Terrestrial > Soil >... | reverse complement strand
CTCTTCCGGGTCTCCGAGCAGTTGAAACATTTTCGTGATATGCTCGAGGTACTGATCGCGTATCTGGCTTTCGCCATCCTTGAGGTAGTAATCGCGATCCGGCAAGCCCAGGCCCCCTTGCGAAACGATGGCAATTTGGTTGGTGCTCTCTTTAGCGTCCTGCCCGCCAGTAATCTCAAAGAGGGCTCCAATTCCGAGTTTGTGCAGCTGGCCAAGGACTGAGGTCAGTTGTTTCCGATCGTTGATCTGCGCGATTGCATCGAGGTTCCCTTGGAGAGGTTTCACCGCGGCGGTATTGATCTGCTCGTCGTTCATTCCGCTGGCGTAAAACTGTCCGACCAATTGCCGAACGGCGCCGGCGGCGGTTTCCCCTTTACTTACTTGAGCAACGCTCTCGTCCAGGATCTGGTGCAGCGTTGCGTAGTTGCGCTCGATCAACTCCTGGAACGAGCCCCATCGACTGTATTCTGGAGGAATCGGGTTACGCTCGAGCCAACCGCCGTTGGCGAACTGGTAGAAGTCATCGCCCGGTTTTGCCCGCAGGTCCATGTTGGCTGGATCGATTGCGGGGGGTTCGGTCGCAATGACCGAGAACGGAATCATCAGCAGGATCGGAAAAGCGAAGCGAAAGATTCGGGCTACGCGCATCGCGAATGCTAAATTGTGTGATCCGAGCTTGCAAGATGGTCGCGGATAGGCTTGCAACCGTTATCGTCCTCGAAGCGCCGCTGAACTTATTGCGTTCCTGCGCTAGCGGCATTCCCGGAGATTGTCTTCAATAGGGCGACTAGCCTGTCCGATATAGTCCGTGGCTTTCACGTGGCGGGCTGTTGCATTGAGACGACGTCGGATCCCAATACGCCTCTTGTCTTGGCGGGTCCTCGAAATTGACGCGAAGCTGCTCGCTTGGCGTTACAAAAACCCCAGTTGTGGCCCCATTCTTACGGGCAACTAATTCTTCATCCCAATTCGAGACCGATATGTTTCATCAGCGCGATCGCGTTTCGACTTTGTGCTTCGCCTGCTCTGATCCGGTAATCGAAACTCATCTCGGCCTTTCCATTCTTTACTACGAAGGTCTCTTGAAAATGAACCTTATCGGCGAAATTTGCGATCTCGGGAATGTCCAACAGAGACAGGTCATGGGTCGACATGGCTCCGATCGCTTTGCACTCAAGCAGATTGAGGATCAAACCGCAGGTGATTATTTTTCGCTCGTCAATATTGGTGCCGAGCAGGACTTCATCCAAGAGATATAGCGCCGGATGACTTCCTTTTTGGGTTGTTTGATGTGCCGCTTCCACGACGACTTTGATGGAAGAAAGCTCTGCCATGAAGAGCGAAATGCCGTCGCTGACCGAATCCATCGCTCGAATGCTGGTCACTACCTCGACCGATGGCAACTCGAACTTCCTGGCGCAAACTGGGCCGCCAGCTTTGGCCAGCAGAACATTAGTGCCGATCGCACGAAGGAAGGTCGTTTTACCGGACATGTTCGAACCGGTTACCAGGAGGATTCGTCCAGGTGGTCCCAATCTTGCGTCGTTATCAACACGAGCCCGCTCCGGGATCATGGGATGACCTAACGCCTGACCGAGAATCTGGTCGGAGGAGATAAAGTTCGGAAATGTCCAACTCGCATTATCATGTAATAACGAAGCGAAGGAGCAAATCTCCTCGACCCTACCGATGGCCCTTAGCCAGCGCTCAAATTCGCCACCGTTCTCGGCCCACCATCTGCCGAACGCCCTTCCGAGGTTCAGGTTCCAAAGAAAGAGGATATCAAGGACGAAGCCGCCTGGAAACCTACTTAGACTGACGAGGCCTTCCAATTTCTCCATCTTGCCGATCGCTTCTCCCAGCAATTCTTTGAGTTCGACCAATTCCGGGGAGATTAGAGACTCCGCTGTCACGCAACGGAAGGCCTGGATAAAATGCCCGATGATGCGATCGGCGTTCATGGCCGATTTGAGATTCTTCCTGACGCTTCTTCCCCGGAGGAAAGACACCACATAATTCAGGGTCATTACAAGTCCCCAGGGCCATTTTGGCAAATAGCCAATCAAGTTTAGGGCGAACAGGAAAACCAGTAAGAACGGCGAGAGGACGCAAAACAACCTTGCCAGCCCTTGCCCAACGAACGCTGAACCGGAATGAAGCGATCCCAGTAACGCATCGCTGTCCCACGTTGAATTCCGCACTGGAAGCGTTGCGCATTCTAGCTCTTGCCGGAAATCGAGCTTTGCTGCTAACTCTTTGACGGCAGCCTGGCGATTCGGGATGCGATCTTGCTCGATCCCGCCGATCAGTACCTCCGCCACCGCTTTTCGTCCCTCCCATGTGTTCGCGGTGCAGATCAATTGGAACAGAGAAACGGGACCGAATAGATCCAGATCTCGGGCCAGCATACCGTTGACCGGTGCTGAGGGTGCCGACCGATTAGGTAAAGCTTTCCACTGGCGGTCAACCCGCGCCTTACCTTCCGCATTCAGGTTCGTCATCGCCCGCGCGTGTGATAACGCTTCTTCCACCGACTGATGCCGAAACGCGACGATCGCAAAGAGTATCACTAGAAGAACGAGAAATCCGGCGAGGACACCAACTCCGAACGCATTGTCTTTCGGAGTGACAATGACGGATCCCGCCCCGAGTAAGATGATCGCCAATCGCAGGTTTGAATATCGTCGCGATCGAGCGTCAAAGGTCTTCGCTTGTTCACTGAAATAGGCGATCCGTTTTTCGTATCGTTCCGCCGGCGACGCACTTGTTTCTGATTCCATTATTCCTAGGAGGGATCCAGAAAACTGGGGCTCATCAGCGCAGGTTCATTTTGCGCCTTCACTTTCTGGCGACAACGCCCCACGAAAGATCCGAGAAGCGTGTGGTCTCTACCTGAAATCCTAGCTCCTTGAGATCCGGTACCGCCGTATCGATCGACCAGAAAAACTCCTCTTCAATCGCTTGCGCCGTCTTCGCGTCGCCTTTGGTGAGGTATTCCTGAACCTTTGAGGCTTTTTCTGCTTGGTTCTGCAGCATCAAATCGCCGAACACTGCGCGTCCACCCGGAACTAGGCCAGCGAAAACTTTGCCAAATAATAGGCGCTTCTCTTCGTCAGTCAGATGATGAATGGCGTACGTACTGATGACGGAATCAAATGGCGCACGCTCGTAATCAAATACCTCAAGAATGTCAGCTTTGAAAAAGCGTCGATTTAGGATGTGACCTGACTTGGAACGCGCGATCGCTTCCATCCGCTCAGATAGATCGACACAGACCAATTCGCCACATCGATCGAGGAAGCAGGAAAGATTGCCGGTTCCGGAGCCGAGCTCAAGCACTCTGGAAAACGAGTCGATGCGCGCTTCGCTTATCACCCAGGCGAGGACATCGTGATACGCGGCTCGGATGGGATCTTTTTCGTTCCGTACGTCGGCATCGTAGCCGTTCGCGCCATCATCGTGATTGAAAACTGGCCCATGAACACTTCGCATACTGAATGTCTGACCGGTTGGAATTCAGGATCGGGCAATATCTTCGTGGGATGGAAGAGATCCTGAAGGTTTTAGGGGGCACTCGCAGCCAAATATTAGACCAATACCGCCCATGAAGAACACTACAACAATTCCAGCGGAGTAAAATCCCTCGCCGTGCCGATTGTGTCATCGTCCCCCATTGCAAAGATAGAAAACTTGATAATTATGCCTTCCATGCCGCCACCTGATTCATCGGGTACTCGTGAGCCAAAGGAAATCAAACAGATCGCTACCCTAGGCAGTGGGGAAATTGTTGCCCTCTGCAATGACAGCACAGTTTGGATTTATGCGGGGAGTGGCTGGCAAAAATTGCCAGATCTACCAAACGACGATGGATGCTGAGATCAATCGCTGGCCGAAGCGTTCCGATCGATTGAGAAATCATGATCAACGAACTCAGGAGGAGTTACGGTATGCGCCCGGCTATCCACGTCATTTTGATTTCCATCGCCGCAACGCTCTGTTCCGCTGACGAAGCAAGTCCGACCGCTCCGCTCAAAAGCGAAATACCACCGGTTTTCACGGCCAACACAGAGAGCTTTGATTTTGTCCGGCGCACCGAGATGATTCCGATGCGCGACGGGATCAAACTCTACACGGTTATTCTGATTCCGCGGGGCGCGGGGCGCGCTCCGATCCTCCTCACTCGAACTCCCTATGACGCAGACGAACGAATCACTCAACAGCAAAGCAAGCACTTGTCGGCCGTGCTCGGCAATAAGGATGTGGCCGACGAACTGGTTCTAGACGGTGGCTACATCCGGGTTATCCAGGACATCCGTGGTAAGCATCATTCGGAAGGTGATTATCTCGTGACGCGGCCCTTACGCGGCCCACTCAATCCGACCGACGTGGATCATTCAACCGATACGTATGACACGATCGACTGGTTAGTGAAGAACATCTCAGAATCGAATGGGAAAGTTGGAATCCTTGGTATTTCCTATGACGGTTTTACCGCATTGATGGCGCTGTTTCATCCGCATCCAGCATTGCGTGCGGCTATGCCAATCAATCCAATGGTTGACGGATGGGAGATGATTGGTCGCATAATGGCGCTTTTCGGCAATTATCGCTGGTCTATTGGTATGATCAGGAGGCGACACGCCAAAACAAAGAGAAATGGTGGTCCGACCATTTCGACGATTACGAATCTTGGCTCGCTGCTGGCCCAGCCGGCGAAATGGCCCATCAACGCGGCCTGGATCAAGTCGGGTTTTGTCAGAAATTCCTGGCACATCTGGCGTATGATGCCTTCTGGCAAGAGCAAGCGCTGGATAAGCTGCTGGCGAAAGAACCGCTCTCCGTCCCGGTAATGCTCGTACACAGTTTATGGGACCAGGAGGATATCTACGGCGCGTTCCATGTATTCCGGGCAATCAAGCCGAAAGACACAGATAACAGCAAAGTGTTTCTGGTCATGGGACCGTGGTTCCATCATCAGCAACTCCTGCAAGGGAATGCCATCGGCGATATCCGCTTCAGCGAGGACACGGCAGCATATTTCCGCCATACGTTGGTTCGCCAATTTTTTGATCACTTTCTCAAGGATGCCGCGCCGCGGGCCGATTTAGCACCAGTAACCGCCTTTGAGACGGGAACCAACCGGTGGCAGCGGTTGTCTGCTTGGCCGCCTCGCAGCGAAGATGGCCATATAGATATGGTGCGGCTTTATTTTCAGCCGGCTGGAAAACTCGGGTTCTCCGCGCCGGGTCCGGCCGAGCCCGATTTCGAACAATACATGTCCGATCCGGCCAAGCCAGTCCCGTTCTTGCGGCGACCAATCCATATCGAGGGCGATAAGGGGGAGCATGATTGGCAAACTTGGCTGGTCAGCGACCAGCGCGAGGCCTCCAGTCGGACCGACGTACTCACCTTCACCTCCGAAGTCCTGACTGAGCCATTGAAAATCAGCGGATCGCCGATCGTGAATCTGATCGCCGCGATGACCGGCACGGATGGTGATTTCGTTGTCAAACTGATCGACGTCTATCCAGACGAAGTCGGGCGCGAACCGAAAATGGGAGGCTATCAGTTGATGATTTCGGCCGATATTTTTCGAGGGCGATATTTGGATGGCTTTGACCAGCCGCGGCCAATTCGAGCAAATGAGAAGGAACGTACCGGTTCAGTCTGCCGGATGCGAACCACGTTTTCTTGCCTGGCCATCGGCTAATGATTCAAGTGCAGTCAAGCTGGTTCCCCCTTTACGATCGTAATCCGCAAACTTACGTCAGCAACATTTTGCTGGCCAAACCAAGCGATTACCGGAAGAGCTCTGTCAAGGTCTTCGACGCCGGCGACAACGCCAGCTTCGTGGAATTGCCGGTGGTGAAGAGCAGATAGGGCCCGAGGGTTTATGGGCGTATGGGCGTATCGGCGTATCGACGGGGTAGGGCGAAACCCGACTCCGCCAAGCCTACGTCGCGGCTCAGTTCTATGATCTTGCCCACGCTGATTGTCAGGGCGCGCCGTAGTCTGCGAAGGCGGCAGATCCAACGAAGGCGGGATCTGTGAGCCTGGAGAACGACCCATGGGGATGTCGGCGCATGGGCGTTTCGCCCTCTCCGGTAGCGGCGACTGTCCCGTTATGCCCCTGGTGTTACGCAACCTCGAAAATTCACGCAGAGCTGCGCGATTGGCGTTACCAGAAACCGCTGATTGCTTCAACACGCCCGCTACTCCATTCTTCATCATGTTCGTCACCAAACCGCGACTATTCCTTAACTTCATTCTCAAGAACAAGTTCGCAGTTCCTTCTTTCAACGTCAGCAATCTGGAAATGGCCCGTGCTGTTATCGAAGCGGCAGAGCTCGAAGATGCCCCAGTGATGGTGCAGACCGATTTCATTAATTTTGACTATGCCGGGATGACCGAGCTTGCCGGAATCATTCGGAGCCTCGCCGAGCGAGCGTCAGCGCCGGTGCTGATGCATCAGGATCATCCGGGGAAAGATGAAAATATCTATCACAGCCTTCGTCACGGTTACTTCTCGGTAATGTATGACGGCGGACATCATCCGTTGGCGGACAATATTCGTGACACTATTCGATTTGCGGAAGCCGCTCATGCTTGTGGAGCGATCCTTGAATCCGAAATCGGTCAATTCGGTGGCGAGTATCAGGGCGGTCGAGCCATTCGAGCGGCCGCCGAAGAGACCGCCGAAATGGCAGCAAAGAGCGGAGCTGATACGTTGGCGGTTTCGGTTGGTTCCGAGCACGGTCAGAAAACACGGCTCGATCTTGAACTGTTGCGCGAGATCGCCAAGAGCACGCGCATCCCTTTGGTCTTACATGGCGGGAGCGGTATCCATCCGGAAGATGCGAAGGCGGCCACCCAACTGAATGTCTACAAAATTAACATCGGAGCTGCCTTGATCAACGGCTTCGTTGATGCGTTAACCGAAGGAGCAGCACTGCCTCCGGCGCACGATCCAAAACACCAGGTTATTCTCCGACACGTGATCGAAAGGCTGCGGGAAATCGCTCGAACTCGACTGTCGTTGTTCGGTGCGTCCGGTCACGGAAAAAAGTTGCTGCAAGAGTTAGTTGTTGCCCAGAGTGACCTGCCACATCGGATCGAAATAACGAAGCAATGATCTCCCTAGCCGGCACGTTGGTAGCCGACATCATGGCACGTCCGATTGGCGATTGGCCAAAGCGTGGAAACGTCGTTTCGATTGAAGAGATCGAAGTTCAACCGGGTGGCGCAGTCGCAAATACGGGACATATTCTGGAAAGACTGGGGGTGCCGGTGTCGGTCTATGCGACGGTGGGCGGCGACAATCTTGGCCAGATAACCAGGAGCTTGGTGGAATCTTGGGCCACACGATCCGGGATTCAAACTCTGGTTGGACATCGCACCACCGCAACAATTGTCGCGGTGGGAGAGGATGGCGATCGCAGCTTTATCAACGCGCCTGGCGCGTGTGATCAATTCCGGTTAAGCGAAGCGCAGGTAGACGAGGACGTGCGGCTTGGTGCACGTGCTCTTCACGTGGGTTACGCTCTTATTCTGCCGGCATTTGACGGTCACCCGATGAAGCAAGCCTTTCGTCGAGCGAAAGAGTTGGGCATCTTGACCTCTCTGGACGTGACCTATTCCGACTCGCCGCTATGGCCGACCCTCCTCGATCTAATGCCAGAAATGGATGTTTTTTGTCCAAGCCTTTCCGAGGCAGAAGCAATTACGGGAAAATCCGGAGCCACCGCCGCCGCCCAAGCTCTCGAGCGTGCCGGAGTGAAACAGTTTATCGCGGTCACCAACGGAGCAAACGGAGCGGTAATTCGGATTCCCGGTGAGTTCGAGGAAAGCTTGCCGGCATTGCCGGCCATGGCGATCGACACGACCGGGGCCGGCGACGCGTTTATCGCAGCGGTGCTCGCAGCTTGGTATCGCGGACTCGATTGGCGCACCGCGGCCCGAGCCGGAATCGCAGCAGGTTCGTTGGCGGTTACCAGTGGAAAACGATACGAAAATCTGCGGAGCTGGTCGCAGATCGAAGCGTTAATCGGGCAACGGTAGGGTGAAACCCGACTCCGCCAAGCCTACGTCGCGGCTCAGTTCTATGATCTTGCACACGCTGATTGTCAGGGCGCGCCGTAGTCTGCGAACGCGGGATCTGTGAGCCGCGCCCTACCTGCACAACGATTGGTTTGCCACAATCACCGACCACAGGCGTCATTTCTCGCGTTCCAACCCAATGATTGATCTAGATTCCGCCAAATGGAAACTTTCTTTACCAATTTCCGCTCAAGCAAAGTGGTACCTACTGGATGCACTCGCACTTCGGTCTCCAGGAACAGTTGTTGGGCACCGCTCCGCTCATCCTTCAGACGGAAGAACAACAGGACAAAGCGGATGAACAATACGTGATTCTGTTAAGCGACTTTTCGTTCAAGCCGGTCGGCCAAATTCTAAGGAAACTCAAAGCAGGCATGAAAAAGATGAAAGGCATGGGCGGCATGACCGCAATGCGAAACAGTCGAAGATTAGTAGCCCAGAAATGGGACGATGTCGGACAACGTTTCATCACTGCTTCGGTGGACGGCGAACTCCCCGATACCGACGTCAAATACGACGCCCTTCTCGCGAATCGCCGTACCCTGGACGATCCACAGGTGTTCCGAGTCAAGGCGGGTCATAAAGTGCTCTTGCGAATAATCGCCGGTTCATCAGCGACAAACTTTTTTGTCAACACGGGAGCTTTGACTGCCGAACTCACCGCCACGGACGGCCAAGACATCCTGCCGCTAGCAGGTACTTTCTTTCAGTTGGGGATCGCTCAGCGGATCGATTTGCTGATAAAAATCCCTGATCAGGGCGGGGCCTTCCCGATTGTCGCGCAGGGTGAAGGGACTAGACAGCAGTGCGGTGTTATCTTGGCGACAGAGGGCGCCGCGGTTCCTAAGCTGCCGATCGAAACCAAATTTCCAACGGCCGGATTGGATAACACTCAAGAGCTGAGATTGACGGCCAAGAATCCTTTTCCGGACAAGCCGATAGACCGATCTCTGCCATGCGTCCTTGGCGGCAGCATGGCAAACTATAGCTGGACGATTAACGGCGCTGCCTATCCCAACAACAACAGTCTCAATGTGAAGGAGGGCGAACGCGTTGAGATTGTAATGCGCAACGACACGGGCATGTCCCACCCAATGCATCTGCATGGCCACGACGTCCAGGTGATCGAGATTGATGGCAAAAAGTTGAACGGTGCAGTCCGCGACACGTTGATCGTCCCACCAAAATCAACCATCAAAGTAATCTTCGATGCCAACAACCCTGGCGTCTGGGCGTTTCATTGCCACATCCTCTATCATTTAGCGGCAGGTATGTTTACGGTCCTGAAATACGAAGGAGTTAATACAGAATTCTGGCAACCGGAAAAGACGCTTAGCGAGCTTGCAACTCCGGAACTAGAGCGCTGAACGTGCTGTGCGATCGTTGTCCCGGAGGGACCCAATGAAAGCAGCCCAGTATGAAGTGTTGGGTGGGCGATTCGGTAGCGGCGATTGTCCCGTTACACCCTGTTGTGCAGCAGACTCGAGACCGTCAACGAAGAAATTGACGCGTCTCCCAGCAATTCGTACTGAACTACTTTCCTTTAGTCCCTGCGGGACGAGCCTTAGCGTATCCGCTATTTGTCATCTGTCATGCGCTTCGCCTACCTGCCTGCCAGACTGATTCCTTCGATGAAAAATCGCTGAAAAAAGAGAAACACCGCCACCACTGGCAACACAACCAGACAGGAAGCCGCCATCAACAGGTTGAACTGAATTCCATGCATGAAAAAAGTCAGGCCCAGCGACAACGTATATAGTTTGTCGTTTTGCAGATAAATCAGAGGGCCTAAGAAATCGTTCCAGGCGTTGACACCGGCGAGCAGCGCGACTACGACCAAGGCAGGGCGGGTTAGTGGTAAGATAATCCGATACATAATTTGGAACTCGTTAGCTCCGTCGATTTTTGCCGCCTCCGATAGATTGCTGGGAATTTGCAACATGAACTGGCGCAGAAGAAAAATAAAAAACGGATTCCCAAAGAACGTCGGCAGAATAAGCGGCAGATAAGAATTGACTAATCCGAGCCTGGCGAAAAAGGAAAACATTGGAACCATTGTGATGGGATTTACCGGGAATTGAATGAAGATAAAGATCGAAGCAATAACCGGATAAAAAAGCGGATCACGTCCAGGCCATTTAATCCGCGAGAATCCGTATGCGATGACAAAATTGGACAGCACGCTTCCTAACATGGTCAGCGCCGCGTAAAAGATGGTGTTTCCCAGGTAGGGGAGAAACGGGAACGTTCCGGTGGCGAGCGTAAAATTTTGCCAGGCCATTTCTTGCGGCCAAAGTGTCGGCGGAAATCTGGCCAATTCCTGGTCCGACTTCAGTGCC
>Ga0209240_1001155_pt1 | contig 10457 bp, 9 predicted proteins | sample GraSoi_2013_80cm_FD_185828 | JGI IMG/M metagenome (GOLD analysis project Ga0209240, IMG submission 185828) | Grasslands soil microbial communities from the Angelo Coastal Reserve, California, USA - Sample 9_17_2013_80cm (SPAdes) (version 2) | ecosystem: Environmental > Terrestrial > Soil >... | reverse complement strand
TAGAACGTGGCGCTGATCAGCTGGCCGCCGTTGCCGTAGACGAGCGGGGTAAAGCCTGCCTTCTTCAGCTTGGAGCAGGCCGCGAACAGCTGACTCCAGTCGGCCGGCACCGACGTGACCCCTGCCTTGGCGAAGTCAGCCTTGTTGTAGAAGCCGATGTAGAACTGGTTCTCCAGCGGGATCACGTAGGGCCCGTTCGCCGGGTTGAAGCTGTCGGAGGTCCACTTCAGCGCGTTGGGATCCACTCTGGCCAGGTCCTTGGCCGGGATCTCGCTCTTCAGGTTCGTCAGGAAGCTCTTGTACTGCAGCGTGAACAGCCCGGTCCACATGACCGCGAGATCCGGACCGCTCCTGGCGATCGCGTCCTTCTGCAGAATCGCGAAATAGCTGCTGCCGTTCTGCGGCTGGATGGTCACCGTGATGTTCGGATGCAGCTTGTGGAACGCCGCCGCCAGGTTCCGCAGCGCGGTCGCGTTCTGCTCGGTGCCGTAGTTTTCCGCAATCGTGATGGTGACCGGGCCGGACGACGTGCCGCCGCCCCCGCCGCCGCTGCTTGCGCAGCCTGCCGCAAGCAGCGCTGCCACCGCCCCGGCTGCCGCCATTTTCCAACGCCTCACGGCTCTCTCCCTTCTTGTGTGAACTGGCCTTCCTTACGAGACGGTCGCTGTCATGAGCGGCCGATGACTGGTTCGACGAAGGTTAGGTGCGCCGCCGTCGGTGCCCGGAGGAAGTCAAGGTCGCAGCCGTCAGGCGCCTGCATGACGTGCCGGGCGTAGAGCGCGGGCCAGCCGCGCAGGTGAGCTGGCGGCGGCGGCCTGAACGAGGCCTGGCGCCTGGCGATCTCGGCCTCGGGTACCTCAAGATCGAGCCGGCCGGCCCCCACGTCCACGCTGATCATGTCGCCATCTCTGACCAGCCCGAGCGGGCCGCCCACGGCGGCCTCCGGCGCCACGTGCAGCAGCGCGGTGCCGAAACTGGTGCCGCTCATCCGGGCGTCGGTGACCCTGACCATGTCCGTGACCCCGGCCTTGACTAGGCGGGCTGGGATCGGGATCATGCCCCACTCGGGCATGCCGGGGACGCCGGCCGGCCCGCAGCCCGCCAGGACGAGCACGGTGTCCGCGGTGACCGGCAGGTCGGGGTCATCGACCCTGGCCAGCATGTCGTCGTAGCCGCGGAACACCACGGCCGGGCCCCGGTGCCGCAGCAGGTGCTCGCTGGCCGCGGAGGTCTTGATCACCGCGCCGTCGGGCGCCAGCGAGCCGCGGACAACCCCGAACGCGCCGTTCTCGCGCAGGGGCGAGCCGGCCGGCCTGATCGCCCCGCTGGCCGGCTTCGCCTCGGCGACGATGTCGGCGAGGCTTCGCCCTGTGATCGTGATCGCCGTCAGGTCAAGCAGGCCAGCGATCTCACGCAGCAGGGCTGGGACGCCGCCCCCGGCGTCGAAGTCGGGCATGAGCTGCGAGCCAGACGGCTCGACGTCAGCGAGCACTGGCACGCCGGCGCCGAGCCTGGCGATGTCATCAAGGGCGAACTTAACCCCGGCCCGGCCGGCCAGCGCGGCCAGGTGGATCACGGCATTGGTGGAGCCGCCGATCGCGTTCAGCGCGATCACCGCGTTGGCGAACGCCGCCGGGGTGAGGATGTCGCGCGGCAGCCGTCCGCCGCCGGTCACCGCCGCGACGATGGACTCGCCGGCCTGCCGCGCCCCGGCCGCCGACCGCGGGTCGCCGGCCGGTATCGAGCTCGAGCCGGGCACCATCAGCCCGAGCACCTCGCTGAGCACCGCCATGGTTGACGCGGTCCCCATCGTGTTGCAGGCGCCTCGGCCGCAGCTCAGGCAGCGCTCAAGCTCGCGCCAGCCCGCGTCGTCGAGCCGCCCGGCCCGGCGTTCGTCCCAAAGCCGCCACAGCGCCGTGCCGGTCCCGATCGGCGCGCCACGGAAGGAGGTCACGCTCCGCGTGCCGCCGGTCACCAGGATCGTGGGAATGTTCGCGCTGATCGCGCCCATTAGGGCGCCGGGCACGCTCTTGTCGCAATTGGCCAGGATGACCAGGCCGTCCAGCGGGTTGGCCCTGATCATCTCCTCGATTTCGATCGCGAGCAGGTTCCGGTACAGCATCGCGCTGGGCTTCATCAGGTCCTCACCCAGCGAAATCGTGGGGAATTCCGCGCCCACGCCGCCCGCGGCCTCGATGCCCTCCCGCACCGGGCTGACGAGATCGCGCAGCGGCAGGTTGCCCGGATTCAGCTCGCTGGCCGAGTTAGCGATCCCGATCACCGGTCGGCCTGCCCGCTGGCCGACCGGCAGGCCGGCGCTGGCCAGGGCCACCCGGTGCAGCACAGCCACCTCGTCGTCGCCGGCGAGCCAGCCCTGGCTCCGCAGCCCTCCCGGCGCCGGCCCGATGTCCGGCGCCGGCGCGGCGACCGGCGTCATCGGCGTGTGGGGCGTCATCGGCGCGTTCCGTTCATCGGGGTTCGGGGATGCCGAGCCCTCGGGCGCCGGGCTCGGACTGGATGAGCTTGATGCCGCTCCTGGCGATCCACTCCAGGGCGACGGCAGCGCGGTGCACCTTCTCCCTAGCGATCGCTGACGCCTCGTCGACCAGGTGCGCCCCGCTCGGGTAGAGCATCCGCGAGTTCCGGAGCCCGAACTTGGTGTACATCGGCGCTGCCACGCTTATCAACTCGGCCGCCTCGTGGCCGCGCACGACGCCGCCCATCGCGTCAGGAGTCTCTACGTAGAGGTCGATAGGCAGCCGGCTTACTGCCCGCATCTCGGCGATCTGGCCGAGCGTGAGATCAGACGGCACGTTGATGGTCGAGGCGCCGAGCTGCTCGAGGAGCCGGAAGCTGAGCGGGTTCGACGGGGCGAGCACCGCCGAGACCTTCCAGACGATGGACGCTGGCAGCTGGCCGGCCGCCTGCAGCTCGGTGACCAGATTAAGCAGCCCGGGATCGGCGATTAGGAAGCCCCTGATCCCGAGCTCGGTTGCCCTGGCGATGTCGTCCACCGCGTACCGCAGCTGTCTGGTGCCGCGCAGCCGGCCGGCGAATACCTGACCGTCCGGGGCGCTGGCCGCGCGTCCGATGTCCCATTCCTCGCGCGGGCCGACGAACAGGGAAACCTCGATCCCGTTGTCCGCGGCGATCCTCGCCATCTCGGCCAGCTCGGCAGCCGCCAGCAGCATCGCGCCGCTGCCCTGGGAGACCCGGTTGACCGTGATGTGGCGCTCGGCGGCCTCGGCGACGACCGCCCTGAGCACCGCAGGCCCTTCGACGCTCGGGATCTCGATCCGGAAATGCGCGCCGTCGGGGAAGCTCGCCTGGCTGGCCGGGCCGTCAGGCTCGGCCACCAGGCCGGCCTGGGCCAGCGCCGCTCCTCCTGTCACGAGCTGACCGTCGGTTCCTCCGGTCAACTGCCGACCTCCAGTACTGCGGGACGCAAGCTCCCGCCATCGCTCATGTCAGTGGGCCAGCCCGGCGCCGTCGTGACAAGGCTGAGCTGGCCGTTCGCCGTCACCAGGTAGGTGTCCTCCGATTTCGCGCCGCCCGGCAGGCTCGGGTTCCACGCAACGGCATGGCCGGCCTCGATCTGCTGGCGGTACCACCGCGATTCGGTCTGCCCAGGGGCGATCTCGAACTCGCGCTGGGCGAATCCGACCGGGCCGCCCTGGTAGTGGTTCTTCCATTCGCCGTCCGCGCCGGCGGCGGCGTACGCGGCGGCCAGCGACTCGACCGCGGCTCCGTACGTCGCTCCCGGGGTGCAAGCGGCGAGCACGGCGTCCTCGATCGCCAGAACCCGCCGGCGCAGCGCGCCGTACGCCTGCCCGGGCGGCGCCGACGCCGCGAACCTGGTCAGCGCCACGTGCAGGCCCGCGCGCCTGGCGACTGCTACGGCCATCGCCAGCCGCCGCACCGCCGCGCCGGCCGCCATCGGATGCCGGTACCGCTCCAGCCGGTCATCGCCGCCCACGATCAGCACCGGAGCGTCCGCGCCCGCGGCCTCCAGGTAGCCGGCACAACGCGCCTGGATGTCCAGGTCGCTCTCGCCTGGCTGCCATTGCGCCAGGCCTCCTTGCAGCGCCGCTGCGGCGTCGGCGCCGAGGTCGGCCAGGTCGCCCGCCTCGGCCTCGGAGAGCGCGAGACGCAGTGCCACCAGTTCGTCAGACGCGTCCCGCCCGAACGCTTGGTGGCCATCGCTGGCCAGCCGGGCGGGCGGGACCCCGGCCAGGTCGGCCGCGGCCGTCACGAAGCCGTCGGCGGAGTACCACGGGACCTCGGCGAGGCCGTCGAAACCGTGCGCGGCCGGGTCGTACTCGGCGTTGATCCGGTCTGCCTCGACGTTGGTGGTGATCAGCCACGAGCCGGCTGCGGTGAATAGGGCCCACACCAGATCAACGGCAGCTGTCCTGTCGACAGGCGGGGCCACTCCGCCGCATGCCCAGGCGACAGCGGCCGGGCCCGTGAGCACCAGTCCGTCGGCGCTGGCGTCGAGCCAGCCCGAGATCCGCCGCCGCGATTCCATGGCCCGCGCGAGGCTCCGATGCTGACGTTCTGCGGTACCGAACGTCGTTGTGTGATGTACAATCACGTAGGCTACGAAACACGGTTTTATGCGCCCTTGTCAAGGGCATTTATCGTCCTCACTAGCGTGGTTCGGCGATGCCGAACACTGGTTGCACGGAGGTGCGTGCGGGTGAGAGTAGCGCGTGGCAGCGGGACGGCGACCGATTCGAATGACAGCCGGGTCGCAGTGGCCGCCGAGAACACCGAGCCGCATGGCGACCAGGCGGATCGTTACACCGTCCGAAGTGTCGCCAGAGCCATGCGCTTGATCAACATCATCGCCGATGGGCCGCCAGAAGGCCTGACGCTCAGCGCCCTCTCAAGATCCCTCGGGGCTTCCAAGAGCACCACCCTCGCCCTGGCCAGGACACTGACCACTTCGGGGGTACTGCGGGATGCCAGGCCGGGCCCGAGGTACTGCCTGGGCACTGCCCTGATCAGGCTGGGCGATATCACCAGAAGGCAGCTGCCGCTCGGCGAAATCTGCCGGCCCGCGCTGGCCGAGCTAGCCGGGCAGACCAAGATGACCTCGCGGGTAGCCGTGTGCGACGACGGTTACCCCGTATTCATCGAGCGGGTAGACGGGCCGGGGAGCGTGCGGTTCCACACCCCGCTCGGCCAGCGCGAGGTGCCACACACCTCGGCGGCGGGCAAGGCCATGCTGGCGACCATGACCGAGCAGGAAGTCAGGGCGATCTGCGCGGCCACGGGAATGGTGCGGCGAACCGCGCACACTATTACCGATGTCGACTCGCTGCTGGCCAATCTGGCGCTGGCCCGCGCCAACGGGTTCGCCGTAGACGACGAGGAGGATGCCGAGGGCATCTTCTGCGTAGGCGCCGTGTTCTTCGGCCACGACGGCTCCTGCGCCGGGGCGGTCAGCGTGACCGGGATCAAGGGTGACCTGCCGGCCTGGCGGATGAACGAGCTGGGCCGCATGGTGCAGCGCTACGCCAGCAAGATTTCCGAGTCGCTCGGCGGCGGCAGGTACGCCGAACGCTACCCGGCCGCTGCCGGGGCGACGGCATGATGGCGCCGGATGATCTGGACGGCCCCGCGCTGATCGTCTCCGCTCCGGGAGTCGTCCGGCTCGAGCGGCGCGCTGTGGCGGCGGATCCGGCAGAGGGATACGTACGCGTTCAGCCCGATCTGGTCGGCCTCTGCGGAACCGACCTGGAGATCATCGACGGCACCATCGATCCGGCCTACATCCGCTACCCGGTCGCTCTCGGGCACGAGTGGACGGGCATAGTGACCGGCCGGTCGCCGCTTGCGGGCCGCAGGGTGGTGGTCGAGGGCATCATTTGCTGTGGGCATTGCGAGCGATGTGCGGCCTGCCAGACCAACCTCTGCGAGACGTATGACGAAATCGGGTTCACCAGGGACGGCGCCGCCGCCAGTCAGATCGATGTGCCAGCGGCCCTGGTGCACGCGCTGGACGACAACGTCGCGGCGGACGACGCCGTGCTGACCGAACCGGCGGCGGTCGTCTACCGCGCCCTGGCCAGGGCCGGCGTGGCGCCGGGCAGCCGCGTGCTCGTGATCGGCGATGGCACAATCGCCCTGCTGGTCGTCATGCTGGCCAGGCTGTGGTCTCCGGCCGAGATCGCGATGCTGGGGCGGCGCGGCGAGCAGGCGGGCCTGGCGACGGCGGCTGGCGCGACGAGCTTCAGCACTGGCGCTGGGGGATCCGGTGGCTCGCCTCCCCGAGTTGCCGGCGGTCCGGCGGATCCCGCCTATTATGACCTGGTCGTGGAGGCAGCCGGAGCGACTGCGGCGGGCCAGACCGCGCTGACGAAGATCCGCAGGGGCGGCACGGTCCTGCTGCTCGGCCTGCCGCCGCACGGCGAGAGCATCGCGCTGGCAGCGGACGACGCCGTCAACAATGATCTGACACTGCTGGGCAGCTTCAGCTACACCCAGGCCGCCTGGCGCGCCGTGGTGGCCTTGCTCAACGCAGGCCAATTGCGTCCAGGGACGCTGATCACGCACCGGTACCCGCTGGCCCGGTGGGACAGCGCGGTCGCGGCCCTGCGCGGCGCCGCCGGCCCGCGCGGCAAAGTACTGCTGCAGATCCGCTAGCGACAACCGAAAGGCGCGGAGATGACCTTCACCAGCGTGAATCCGCACAATCCGGCAGACGTGATCGGCGAATGGCAGGCGGCCGGCGCCGACGGCGCGGACGCAGTGGTCGGCAGGGCCATGGACGCGGCGCGGACGTGGGCTGACACTCCGGGAGCGACCAGGGCCAAGGCGCTCTCCGACGCCGCGTCCGCACTCGAGCAGCGCGCGGCGGACATCACCGACCTCGTGATCCGTGAGGTCGGCAAGCCGGTGTCCGAGGCGCGCGGCGAGGTAGCCAGGGCCGTGGCGATCTTGCGCTACTACGCGCAGGCGGCGCTCGCGCCGGACGGGCAAACCCTGCCGGCCGCCCAGCCGGATCAGCTGCTGCTGGCCAGGCACGTGCCCGTCGGCGTCACTGCGCTGATCACGCCATGGAACTTCCCGGTCGCGATACCGCTGTGGAAGGCGGCGCCGAGCATCGCCTATGGCAATGCCACAGTGCTGAAACCGGCGAGCGCGGCGGCCGCGACCGCGCTGGCGCTGGGCGAGATCATCGGCCCCCAGCTGCCGCCCTATGTCTTCCAGGTGGTGCTCGGCGGCGCCGAAACGGCGCGGGCCCTGATCGACCACCAGGACGTGGCCGCCGTGTCGTTCACCGGATCATCGGCGGTCGGCAGGGACATCAGCGCGCGGGCCGCTGCGCGCGGCTGCCGGGTCCAGGCCGAGATGGGCGGGCAGAACCCGTCAGTGGTCCTTGCCGACGCTGACCTAGACCGGGCGGCGACCACAATCGCGTACGCGGCGATGGGATACGCGGGCCAGAAGTGCACGGCGACAAGCCGGGTCATCGTGGCCAGCCAGGTCTATGACCGGTTCCGTGATGCGCTGACCGCCGCGATCGAGGCGCTGCAGGTCGTCGATCCGTTCGACGAGAAGACACTGGTCGGGCCGGTGATCGACGCCCGGGCGCGGTCGGCGGCGCTGCACGCGGTCGCCGGATCTGGCGGGCGGGTCCTGACCGGCGGGACGGCGCTCGACGAGCCAGGCTGTTACCTCGCGCCGACGCTGGTCGAGCTAGACGAGCCCGCCGGACCGCTGGCGACCGAAGAAGTATTCGCGCCGGTAGCGGCGCTGATCAGGGCGGGGTCGCCGGACGAGGCCGTCGCAATCGCCAACTCGGTGCGGTACGGGCTGGTCGCCTCGGTCTTCACCAGCGACCTCGGTCATGCCCTGCGGCTCACCCGTCGGCTTGATGCCGGGATGATCCGGGTGAACGCGCCTACGTCCGGCGTCGACTTCAACGCGCCGTTCGGCGGCTCGAAGGAGTCGAGCTACGGCCCGCGGGAGCAAGGGCAGGCCGCTCGCGCCTTCTACACCGAGTCACGAACGGTTCTGATCGTGCCCTAGCCGATCGCGGCGAGCAGGGCCTTCATCCACGGACCCAGGTCCGCAGGCGTCCTGGCCGAGATGAGATTCCGGTCGACCACAGCCGCCTCATCCACCCAGTCGACCCCGGCGTTGACCATGTCGTCCCTGATGGCCGCGACGCTCGTTGCCCGCCGGCCCTTGACGATCTTCGCCGAGATCGGCACCCACCCGGCGTGGCAGATGAAGGCGATCGGCTTGCCGCGATCGTCGAACGCCCGCACCAGGTCAAGTACTTCTGGCGAGCGGCGTAGCTTGTCAGGCGCGTAACCGCCAGGGATGACGAGCGCGTCGAAGTCGGCCTCGCCGACCTCGCTAACCACGGTGTCGACCGGCACGGGACCATGACCTTTCTTTCCGGTCACCGGCTTGTCGTCGAGGCCGGCCACCGTGACCGCGATGTCCTCCTCTGCCAGGCGGTACAGCGGATAAAGGAGCTCCATGTCCTCGAACTGATCGGCGGCCAGGAGCAGGACCCTTCGCCGGGAATTCGCCATGGACCAGAGGTTACCCATAACCGGGCCTGGCAACGGCCGCCGGCTGACTAGCTGGACTCGGCTACGTCCCGGTAACTGCGGCGATGGCGGCGAGCGTGGCGAGCAGGAACGTGGCGATGGCCAGGATGCCATGCAGGATCGGGATCACCGGTGCGAGCTGCCAGCGGCGGCTGACGGGCGGCTGCGGTGCCGGCCCGGTGAGCATCCGTTCCACCAGATCGTCGACGAGCTTGCCGGTAAGTGCGTCATTCGCCAGGACCTGATCAAGCATTTCGTTGGTTACCAGGATGGCCGGGGTGTTCCCGCGCCCGCCATCAAGCCTGGGTGGCGCTGGTGACTGCTGCCCTGAGCTCGGTTGGCGCGCGGGGAAGGGCGTCCACACGGTGACGGTCGAGATGCCCAGCCCGATTGCCGGGGCGAGGAATCCGATAGCCAGCCAGGCCAGCACCGCCGTCCCGGTCACCAGGAAGGCGACCCAGCTGACGAATCCCGCGAGGGCCAGGCCAGCATGCCCGATAATGAGCGCAGGAGGCACGCCGCCCTGCCGCGCCTGCTCCCGTCGCTCGGGCACGCCGCCGCTGGCCAGCCAGCTGCGGAACATCCCGGCACCCAGCCCCTCGGCGAGCAGCCAGCTGATGAGCGCGGCCACTGCGAGGCCGCGGCCGGCCAGCCTGCCGTTCGCGTGATCGCCGGCCGCGACCAGGCAGCTGTGCAGGCAGCCGCCGGTCAGGCCGACCCTTATCACGACATCGGCTGGCATCATGTCCCGGGATCCCTGGTCCACTCCCATCATCGCGGCAATCGCCGCTTCCCACAGGATGACACGGGCCGTGAGCTGTTCCGATGCCGCTATCCCGGCACGCACGGCCGGCTCGTGGTTGAGTCACTCTGGCATCCGTGATGAGATCGCCGGTGTTCAGCCGGCGCAGCGGCGCTGGCGCAGCGGCCAGCCTCCTGCAGAAAGGTGCCCGCGCGATATGAAGACCCGCCTGATTGACGAGCCAGGCTTCGCCGCCGAGACATCGGCGTTCCTGGAGCGAATAGGCCAGGCCGCGCCGATCTCCGACTACGAGAGCCTGCTCGCCGCCCGGGCCAGGACAGCTAGCCCTGCCGTGTCCGGCCAGATGGACCCGGCCGTGCAGGCAGCGGATCTGTACCTGCCGGCCAGGGGCGGTCCCGTGCTCGCGCGGGTGTACCGCGAACGCGGCGCACGGGGACCGCGGCAGATCCTGCTCTGGCTGCACGGCGGCGGCTTTATCGGCGGCTCGGTGTATGACCTGGATCACGCGTGCTCGGGGCTCGCCCGCCTCGGCGGCGTGCTGGTCGTCTCGCTCGAATACCGGCTGGCGCCGGAGCACCCGTTTCCGGCCGCCCTGCATGACACCTACGACGCCATGTGCTGGCTGGCCGACAATGGTCAGTTGATTGGCGGCGACGGACGGGTGGCGGCCGGCGGCCAGAGCGCCGGCGCAGCTCTCGTCGCGGGCGCCGGCCTCATGGCGCGCGACGAAGGAGGTCCCGCGCTGAGCCGCCAGGTGCTTTGCTACCCGGCGCTGGATTTCGGCCAGGACACCGAGTCAGTCCGGCTGTACAACGGGACCTTCGTGACCATCGAGCCTGGCGGCTGGCTGGAGACCCAGTACCTGGCGGGCCAGGGGGTGACCGCCTGCGCGGCCCCGCTGCGCGCCGGGACGCTTGCCGCCAGCGCTGCTGATCGGCGCTGGCCGGGACCCGCTGCGCGACGACGCGAGGTCCTACGCCGGGAGGCTCGATTCCGATGGCGTGCCCGTGACGCACATCGAGTACGCCGCTACCATGCACGGCTTCCTAAATCATTACTATCTGGGTACGTCGCTGAACTAGTGCGGAGGAACTGACTTCGTGGTCTCGGAGGCTAAACCA
>Ga0209240_1001152_pt1 | contig 10469 bp, 12 predicted proteins | sample GraSoi_2013_80cm_FD_185828 | JGI IMG/M metagenome (GOLD analysis project Ga0209240, IMG submission 185828) | Grasslands soil microbial communities from the Angelo Coastal Reserve, California, USA - Sample 9_17_2013_80cm (SPAdes) (version 2) | ecosystem: Environmental > Terrestrial > Soil >... | reverse complement strand
GAGGTGCAGCCGGAACTCGCGGACTCGTTCGGCGATGACTGCGCTTAGCGCGTCCTCCAGTGCCCCCTGCGAGAGCGCGGCTGCCTGCGCTTGCGCCTGCCGGCCGTCATCGCGCGGCGTCAGATCCATCAGCTGCGTCATCGCAGCCCTTCCTTCCCCCCGTTTGACGTCACCGCCGGCAGGGGATGCCGCCCGGTCACGAGATCCGAGCGGACCAACGGCTTGTATCGTGTCATGATACAGGGTTTACTGTCCGTGAATCGCGAGCTCGCTCCGGCGCCTTGCTAAGGCAACCTTGAGGCCGCGCGTCCCGTGCGCCAAGTGGGATGCCATAACCGGGCGAGGCGGACAGACCGTTAGGAGGCCCCCCGTGTCGACCGACCTCGAGCGGTTCCTTGCCACCGATGGCCGCGCCGATGCCATCCAGCGCGTCCGCGCCGACATCGATGCCAAGGGAATCACCTACATCTACTACCAGTTCGCCTCTGTCACCGGCCGAATTATGGGCAAGGGCGTGCCAGCCGATCACTGGGAAACCATTGCCCAGCGCGGCTTCCAGCTAGTTTACGGTTCGACCGCCAACCTCTTCACCGACCGGCACGGCAACTACATCGGCTACGGGCCTGAGGCATGGGAGCTCGTCGGGCTGCCCGATGTCGAAACGTTCTGCCAGCTGCCGTGGGACCCCAAGACCGCCCGGGTCTTCTGCACCCTGTTCCGCAACCGCGAAGAGGAGGTCAACCCCGGCGCTTACCTGACCTCGGACTGCCGTGGCAACCTGCGCAGGATCCACGAGGCGTTCGAGCGCGATACAGGGCTGCACCTGCGGGTTGGCACCGAGCCCGAGATGATGTGGCTCAAGGTCAAGCCGGACGGCACGCCATCGGTCGATGGCAAGACCAAGCCGTACTGCTACCACATCGACCAGTTCGCCGAACTCCAGCCGCTCATTCACAAGGTGATGGAGTACGGGAAGGCGATGGGGCTCGACATGATCCAGGGCGACCACGAGGACGCCCCTGGCCAGCTCGAGCTCAACTGGATGTTCGACCGGGCGGAGGCTACGGCCGACCGGCTGACCACCTACCGCCAGATCTGCAAGCAGGTGGGCCGGGAACTCGGCGCCTATCCGTGCTTCATGCCCAAGCCGTTCATGGGGGTCTCCGCGAACGGCTGCCATCACAACATCTCGCTCTGGCAGGGCGGGGAGAACATGTTCATGCCCGACACCGACAACCCGCGGATGCCCAGCAAGCTCGGGCTGAACGCGATCGGCGGCGTGCTGGAGCACCTGGCCGCCCTCACCTGCATAACCGCACCGACCGTCAACTCCTACCGGCGGTTCTGGGACACCGGCTTCTGGGCGCCCTTGTTCGCGGACTGGGGATTCCAGAACCGGACCACTGCGCTGCGGGTGAGCGCCCCCGGCAGGTTTGAATACCGGTCGGTGGATTCAGCGGTGAACCCGTATCTCTCCTTCGCGGCGATCATCAAGGCCATGGCGGACGGCATCGGCCGCAACCTGGATCCCGGGCCGCCGGAGGACCGCAACATCTACGACGCCATCGCGGGCGGCAAGAACGTCAAGCGGGTGCCGATGAATCTCGGCGCCGCTCTGGAGGCGCTGGAAGCCGACCAGGTGATCAGGGAGGCACTGCCAGGCGAGATGTACAGGGTGTTCCACCACTACAAGACCGACGAGTGGGAACGCTTCTGCGCCTCGGTCTCTGACTGGGATATCGCGGAGTACCTGGACGTCCTCCCGTAGCCGAAAGGGGCGAGCACATGTGCGGGATCGCCGGCATCATTCACCGGGACGGGACTGGCGACATCGGCTCAGAGATGACCAGGATGCTGCAGTCCATGAAGCACCGCGGCCCGGATTCCAGCGGGTTCGCGCTGTACGGGCCGCCGGGAGAGCTGCTGGTCATGCGGATCAAGCTGGCCGACCCGAACGAGAAGCGCGACTTCGGCTGGGCCGAGCGGCTGGAACGGCACCGCGACGAGGTCGAGCACCGGCTCGCCAAGATCGGCGCCATGGTCGACATGATCCGCAGCGACCAGGAGTACGCCTACCGGGTCACGTTCCGCTACAGCGGGGAGCTCAAGCCCCTCGCTGACTACATCGAGGACGTGCCGGGCTGCGAGGTCCTGTCGCTCGGCCATTCGCTGGAGATCATCAAGGACCTCAGCGACGCCGAGAGCGTTTCGCAGCGATACCGGCTCGGGGGCTTCACCGGCACCCATGCGATCGGCCACGTCCGGATGGCAACCGAGTCGGACGTGGACATCTCCGGCGCGCACCCGTACTGGGCCTACCCGTTCTCCGACATCGCCGTCGTACACAACGGGCAGCTGACCAATTACCACATGTGGCGCCGCAGGCTCGAGCGGATGGGCCACCGTTTCCAGTCCGAATGCGACTCCGAGATCATCGCCGTCTACCTGGCCCAGAAAATGGACGACGGGCTGTCCCTGGAGACGGCGATGAAGCAGAGCCTGGACGAGCTCGACGGTGTGTTCACCTACCTCGTCGTGACCGCCGATTCGCTCGGGGTGGCTAAGGACGAGATGGCCGCCAAGCCCCTGGTGCTGTACGAGTCCGGTGAGCTGGTCGCGCTGGCCTCCGAAGAGGTCGCCATCCGCGCGGTGATCGGCCATGAGATCGACACGCACGACCCTTACGAGCGCGAAGTGCTGGTGTGGAACCGGTGAAGATCAGATATGACGCCCGCGGGCTGGCCGAGCCTGATGCCCGCCCGCCCAAGATCGCGACGATCGAGGCGGGCCGGGCAGTTTTCGACGCGGACCAGCTCACCACGCGGCAGATTAACCTCGAGCTGCGCCGCCTTGTGTACGACGAGGGCATCGAGGACGTCACGATCCTGAACCCCGGGGCGAAGCATTCGATCGCGGTCGGCATCCTCGCCCGCTGCAAGATGAGCATCCAGGGCAGCCTCGGCTACTTCGGGTGCGGCCTGATCGACGGGCCGGAGATTCACATCACCGGCCGGGTCGGCTGGTCGGCTGCCGAGAACATGATGTCCGGCGTGGTCCTCATCGACAAGAACGCAGGGTCGCTGACCGGCGCGGCGTTGCGTGGCGGCGACGTGGTGGTCCGCGGCGATGTCGGGGCCCGGTCGGGCATCGACCAGAAGGGCGGCACCATCCTCGTCGGCGGCAACGCGGGCATGATGACGGGGTTCATGCTCCAGCGCGGCCGGCAGATCATCTGCGGCAACGTGGGCGGCGGGCTGGGCGACTCGATGTACGACGGCGCGATCTATGTGGGCGGGAAGATCACCTCGCTGGGCGTGGACTGCGTCGAGGCAGAGCTGACGCCGGCTGATGACGAGTTTCTGGCGCGCAAGCTCGGCATCTACGGCATCGAGCCGCCCGGCGCGTTCCGCAAGTTCGTATGCGGGCGCAAGCTCTGGAACTACGACAACCTTGAGCCGGCCGAACGCAAGCTCGTCCTCTGACTGGCGAAGCCAGCTGGAAGCACTGAGAGGCGCAAAGAACACGTGACCACGATTGACCGCGAAGGCAAGGCTGTGCTCGGGCACAGCAACATCTTCACCCCCGAGGTGATCAACGACATCCACGTGAAGTCCGAGCTCGGCCGGTACCGGATGCGCGGCTTCTCAATGTTCAAGCCGATCCCGCACTGGGACCAGCTGATGTTCCTGCCCGGCACGCTGACCAGGTTCGTCATCGAGGGCTATCGCGAGAAGTGCGAGACCAAGACCGTCCTCGGCGCGCGCTTCGCGAAGCATCCGCTGGAACTCGATATCCCCGTCTACATCACGGGAATGAGCTTCGGCGCGCTGTCGCTGGAGGCCAAGATGGCGCTGGCCAAGGGCGCCTCGATGGCAGGCACGGCGACCTGCTCTGGCGAGGGCGGCATGATCCCGCCCGAGCGTGATCTGTCGACCAAGTGGTATTACCAGGTGATCCAGAGCCGGTATGGGTTCAACCCGCACCATCTGATGCTCGCCGACGGAATTGAGTTTTTCATCGGCCAGGGCTGCAAGGTCGGGCTCGGCGGTCACCTGATGGGTCAGAAGGTCACCGAGCAGGTGGCCGAGATGCGATCGCTGCCGGCCGGGATAGACCAGCGCAGTCCCGCCCGTCACCCGGACTGGCTCGGCCCTGACGACCTGTCGCTGAAGGTCCAGGAGGTCCGCGAGGCCACCGACTATCAGGTCCCGATCCAGCTGAAGCTCGGCGCGGCACGCGTCTACGACGACGTGCGGATGGCCGCCAAATGCGGACCCGACATCATCTACCTCGACGGTGCCGAAGGCGGCACCGGGGCCGGGCCGCACGTGGCCGCCGAGGAGACCGGCATCCCGCTGATGGCCGCGATTCCCGAGGCCAGGCGGGCGCTGGAGGACGTCGGGCTGGTCGATGAGGTCGACCTGGTCGTAGCCGGGGGTATCCGCAACGGCGCCGATGTCGCCAAGGCCCTGGCGCTCGGCGCGAAGGCGGTCGCTATCGGGCACTCGGCGCTGATGGCGCTGAACTGCAACAAGGAGATACCCGGGGTCACGGACTACGAGGGCACGGTGGGAGTCCCGGCCGGCCGCTGCTATCACTGCCACACCGGGCGCTGCCCGGTGGGCATCACCACCCAGGACCCGGAGCTGCGCAAGCGGCTGAGGGTGGACGAGGCCGCCGAGCGCGTGTACAACTTCCTGCACACGCTGACCCTCGAGACACAGATGCTCGCCCGCGCCTGCGGCAAGACCGACGTGCACAGCCTGGAGCCCGAGGACCTGTGCGCTCTCACGGTGGAGGCGGCCGCCATGGCCCGGGTGCCGCTGGCCGGCACAAACTACATCCCCGGCCACACCGAGGAGCGGGCACTCGCGGAGATCAGGGCGCTGCTGGAGAAGAACGTCCTCGACAACGGCGGAGGGCGCAATGGCTGACCAGATTCCCGGCGCGGGCGTCCGATCGCTTTCCACCAAGATCGGCATCGACACCGAAGAGCTGACCGGGCGTACCTTTCCCTACCAGTTCGACCGGTCGCTGGTGGAGGACGTCGATCTGGTCGCGGCGACCCCTGGCCAGGACATCAACTGGCTCGAGGACATTCACCTCATGTACGAGGACGGCGTGCCCGCGGTGTTCGACCGCTACACCAACGCCTTCCTCAAGATTCACTTCGAGATTCCGGCCGGGCGCGAGGATGAGTTCGCCCGCAAGGTGCTGATCACCCATCTGCAGCAGGGCAACTCCTACGGCATCTGGCTCAAGCGCAAACACGCGAAGTTCAGCCAGCCAGAACTCGGCCCATGGCGGAAGGACTCACCCAAGGTCGGCGAGAACTGGCAGCCTTCCGTGCTGGCTGACTGGGAGCAGCCCGCGGGGCACTAGGGGCCCTGGCGACTTCGCACGGATTGCAGTCACATTGGTGCCCGGATTGCCCACTTTGTGCGACTGGAATCCGTGCGAAGTCGTGCTAGCGGTCCGAAGTGCGCGCTAGCGGTCCGGAGTGAAGGCCAGGGGTAGCCGGACCGGCCCGGTGTTGCCGCTGCACGGCAGCCATGCCGCGTTCCCGCGCACGCGCGGGTCGCGGAGGCGGCGCGACAGCACCGCCAGGGCCTCGCCCATGTCCGCCCGGGCGACGAGGTGGCCGAGACAGTAGTGCACCCCCCCGCCGAAGGCCAGATGGGGCGGACGGCCTGACGCGGTGATGTCGAACGTGACGTCTTCGGCGGCAAACGGATCGGTGCCCGCTGACTCGCACAGCAGGTGGATGGTGGTACGGGCCTCGATGGCGAGCCCGTCGAAGGTGAAGTCCTCGATTGCCTCCCTGGTAACCCAGGTCGTGGTGGGACTGACCCGCATGACCTCCTCCACCGCCGCGGCCGCGAGCTCGGGCCGCTCCCCGAGCAGCCGCCACTGGTCCTGGTGCTCGATGAACGTAGCCATGGCCAGGCCAAGCTGGTTGCGGGTGGTGTCAAAGCCGCCGAAGATCAGCAGCACGAGCGTGTCACGGAGCTCAGCACTGCTGAGCTGGTCGCGGGTGGCGTGCGCTGCGACGAGGGCGGTCACGCAGTCGTCGCGCGGCGTGGCCCGGCGGTCCGCTATCAGAGCGTCCGCGTAAGCGTAAAGCCGCCCGAGCGCGCCCTCGATCTGCTCCAGGTCTTCGCGGATCCTGACCCCCATCGCCAGGCCGAGGGTCGCCGAGTCGCGCGCGATCACCGGCCATTCGTCTTCTCCGATGCCCAGCACGTAGGTGATGACACGGGCCGCGTAGGGCTCGGCGAACTCGGCCATGAGCTCGCAGCGGCCCGACTCGGCGAAGGAGTCGACGAGCTCGGCAGCCAGCGCGCGGAAACGCGGTTTCATGCCATGGACCAGCCGCCGCGAGAACGCCGGGTTGAGGAGTTTGCGTAGGCGGCGGTGATCAGCTCCTTCCATGTTGAGCACCCAGTTCGCCCACCACTGCGCGAATGGCCCCGAGGTAATGCCGTGGTGAGCCGGCCACGCCGAGCTCCCCTGCCGCAGGCTGGGATGGCTGATCAGCTGGCTGGCCTGGTGATGGCGCAGCACGGCGATGCCGTAGCTGGTGTGGGCGTACCAGCCGGCCTCCCTGGCCCGGTGCACCTCGTCGGACGTTACCGAGAAGTCAGGGTCGGCGATCTCCAGGAACGGCACGGCACCTCCGGGGTTCAATGGTGATTATTGAGGCGCTCCAGGATGGCGGGGAGCTCGGGGGGCTGCAGCGGTTCGGCACTGGTGGCAAGCTCCTCGCTGGTGAACCATCCGTAGCCGAGCAGCGCGCCGTCCTCCTCGCCGGTCAGGCCTTGGGCTCCGGGGACCTCGTCTGTAGCCACCTGACCGAGAAAGAAGGTTTCAAGACCGCGGAAATGCTGACCGTTCCAGCGGAAGTCGCGCGGCACCACGATGCTGCGCTCGAGCACGGCTTCGGGCGGGAGCCCAGTCTCCTCGTGCAGTTCGCGGCGGGCAGCGGCGATCGGCGACTCACCTGGCTCGAGCCCGCCCCCTGGCGGCTCCCAGAAAACTGTGCGGTCGACTGGATCACGCCAGCGGAGCAGCAGGACCCGGCGGCGCGGGTCGAGGCACAGCACGCGCGCTGCCGGGCGATGCTGGGGCGACACCAGAGTCATCGGTATGGCTCTCCTTCTTCGCGACAGAGTCTCTGAAGCGTTTGGTTATACCAGGTTCGCTTAGAACTCATACCAACCATGATCCAGGTATCAGTATTTTAGTACAGGCATACGTACTATTGTTGTGGACCTGGGGAAGCCACTCACGAGGTGTGTCACTCACGAGGTGTGTCAGTAACGAGGTGTCATGGAGCTTAATCGTCCCCTAGCCACGATCACGCCCACGCTCGACGGGGATGTTCTTGCCGTGCTGGCTCAACATGACGCAACCTTCACCACTGGGCAACTCCATCGTGCGCTCAATCGCTATTCGGAGGAAGGTATCCGCAAGGTTCTCCTGCGCCTCACCCGCCAGGGGGTAGTGCGCTCCCAGCGCGTCGGCAATGCCTATGGTTACCGGCTCAACCGGCAACACCTGGCCGCTGACCCCATCATTCAACTCGCCCGTCTCCCGCGCACACTGCTGGAACGCCTTGAAGATCGCCTCAACAGCTGGGCTATCCCCCCTACGTATGCCGCTGTATTTGGATCAGCGGCTCGAGGCACTATGACTGAAGACAGCGACCTGGATTTGCTACTGGTTCGCGCTGACGACACGCCCATTCAGATCTGGGATGAGCAGGTCGCCGATCTGGTAGCCGACGTCAGCAGATGGACCGGTAACGACACACGTCCACTTGAGTACACGGTCAGCGAGCTGACTACAGCGCGTGACGAGTCTGTGCTTCGGGACGTGCTGGAGGACGGCCTAACGGTAGCCGGACGTCGTGCCTGGCTGAGCAGGCAACTGCGAGCACGGAAAGACTGAGATGGCGCGCATTCTCCCGTGCACCCCAGATGTCCGGCGCGGTCGCCTCCGTAAGGCCGGCCATTTCCTTGACGCCGCCAACCTGATTGCAGACCAGGCGGGAACGGAACCAGGAAGTGCGGATGTCTTCATCACACTGTGCATCCACGCGGGCATAGCTGCTTCCGATGTCATCTGCTGCGCTCGCCTCGGACAGCACGCACAGGGCGAGAACCACAACGAGGCTCTGGCGCTACTGGGCCAGGCCGATAGCGGATCGGTCAAACACATGCGCGTGCTGCTGAGCATGAAGACCAAGGCCGGCTACAGCCACGCCGAAGCAACGGCAGCCGATGCTAAGCGGGCGGGACGCGCAGCGGAGACACTGGTCGAAACAGCCCGGCGGGCGAACGCCGGGTAGGGGCGCTCGGACGCCGCCAGGTCAGAATCCGAGAGTCTCGGGGACGAGGATGACGCTGATCCGGGCGGAGGGCTCGTAACTGATAATCAGCGTTTTGGCGAGCAGGCTGCCCGGACGGCCGAGACTCTGCATCCGGACATGCTCCAGGGGCAGGCTGTACTCGCGGACGCGGCGCAGCCCTTCGTCGATGTCGCGGACGAGTTTCTGGTGGCCGATGACGAGGATGACGTGGCCCCCGGCGTAGGCGTAGGCGCCAAGCTGGCTGCCTGAGCCTGAGCCAACGATGATCTCGCCGGCGTCGGTGACCGCGTGCGCGCTGCCGATGACGTAGTCGGGCGCGGCCGCGAGCTTGCGCATCTCGCGGCCCTGGGTCTCGCGATCCAGGGTGTTCAGCTGGGACCGGATGGATTCATAGCGCCCCGAATCATTCAGTTCGGCCGCGATTCCGAGTTCACGCATGGTCTCCGACAGCGCAGTGTGGACCTGCGCTCCTTCCGGGATCTTCTCGAGCACCAGTCGCCGAGCTTCCTTGGCGCTGTCAGCGATCTGCACGTCAAAGCCTCGGCTGGCTAGCGCCGCCGCAGTCCGCTCGAGGTGGGCGCGATCCGCCGGGCGCTCGAAATCGCGGTTGGGCTGGCCTGGATCCGGGAGGGAGATGGTCACGGCCGGTACTCCGATCTTTTAGTTAGCGTCTCGCAAATCATTTAGTCTAAGTCAATCATTAGCATAGCATAGATAGATTACGCGTTACACTCGATGGCATGACCGGAACCGATACGGGCCAGCAGGCGCCGTCGAGCCTGCTGATCGCGCAGCTCGCCCGCGGAACCCGGCGACGAATCGAGCAGGTCGTCGCGCCCATCGGCCTGCGGCCGCGCGAGCTGCTCGCCTTGCAGCACCTCAGGGAACGCGGGCCGTCGGCCCAGCAGGCGCTGGCTGACATGATCGGGATCGACGCCACCAACCTGGTCGCCATTCTCAACAGCCTGGAAGACGCCGGCCTGATCCAGCGGAGCCGTGACCGGGCCGACCGGCGCAGGGCGATCATCACCATCTCGCGAGGGGGCGAGCGGCTGCTGGCCGACCTGGACCGCGCGCTCGGGCAACTCGATGACGAGATACTGGCGCCGCTCACGCGCTCAGAGCGCGAGATGCTTAACCTCCTGCTCACCAAGACGGTTATGCAGATGGGCTCCGAATGCGCGAGCTCAGCATACGGAGGATGCTAGATCCAGGATTCTGGTGAGCGCGAGGTGCAGCCATGACCGCTAGCCACGAGTCCTACGATGATGTCGCCCGCCACCGCCGCACCAGCAGCGAGTATCGCGACGGATACTCCGAGGCAAAGCTAGCCTTCGTCATCGGCCAGGCCGTGCGGTAGCGGCGTCTGGCTCTGGGCCTGTCCCAGACCGAGCTCGCTGGGCGCGCTGGCATGACCCAGCCAGCAGTGTCCCGCCTCGAGGCCGGCGGAGTCATCCCCACCATCCCCCTGCCTGACCGCATCTCCGCCGCCCTCGACGCCGACCTCATCGTGGAAATCTCGCCGCACGCCGCGGGCAGTTAGGAGCGAGGTTCGAGCAGGACTTTGACGGCGCCGGTGCGCCTGGAGTCCTTGACCGTGAGCACTGCCTCGTCCCAGCGCTCGAGCGGGAAGCGGTGCGTGATGACCGGCGTCAGGTCAAGTCCGTTGGCCACGAAGTCGAAGTAGTGCTCCATGGAATGCTTGGCGACGCCGCCCACCTCTTCGATGCCGAAGCCGTTCGACCCGATGACGCGCAGTTCCTTGAAATAAAGCGGTGTCCATTCGAAACGCTTTGGCGGCTCGACGCCGGAGATGACGAGCGTGCCCCCGGTCGCGAGCAGCCGGAGCGAGGTCCCGATGGTCTCGGTCGAGCCGATCGTGTCGTACACCACAGCGGGGCCGTCCTGCAGCCACTCGCGTTTGCTCCACGGCAGCAGCGGCTGGGTGCCAACGCGGCGCCCCACCTGCGCGACGAGGTCGTCGGGTGAGGTCGACAGGACGGCGTGGGCGCCCAGGCGGGTCGCGAGTTCGGCCCGGGCGCCCACGCGCGTCGCCGCCCACACCGCGGTGCCGGGGTAGAGGTGGCGGAGCAGCGCT
>Ga0209240_1001149_pt1 | contig 10487 bp, 20 predicted proteins | sample GraSoi_2013_80cm_FD_185828 | JGI IMG/M metagenome (GOLD analysis project Ga0209240, IMG submission 185828) | Grasslands soil microbial communities from the Angelo Coastal Reserve, California, USA - Sample 9_17_2013_80cm (SPAdes) (version 2) | ecosystem: Environmental > Terrestrial > Soil >... | reverse complement strand
CAGGAGGCAACAGGTACACGTCATCGGTTGGCGGCGCGATGCCTTGCCCATAGGTGCTCCCCTCCGAAGTCACCTTGTAGATATTTGAAGCCATAAAGCCCGTGCGCTTCGGTGCATTGGCATCGGCCAGCTCCTGGATGATGTCGGTTGTTTGCACGGCCACGTTGTGTAGTTGCACCGGGAACTTTGCCGCTATCTCAGGGAAGCGATTATAGACCACTCCTGTCATTGCCATCACTTCACCTCCGCAGGAAGCCGCATCCCTGAAGAGAGCGCCATATCGTTCAGTGTCTTGCGCACTTCGACGCGGATAAACTCGCGCACGGCATCTTTGCTATCGAAAGGCACGCGAGCGCTATCGTCCAGCAAGGCTTCTTTCAGGATTTCAGCCACAAGGCCACGGATAAGCTGCTTGCTTACCTCGGTCATCTCATAGTTGACTTTGATAGTCACATCTCCAATGGTTGCCATGAGCACATCTCCTAGCTAATCGTCACGATCAACACCTCGTCGCAGAATGTGTAGCTTTCCGCCGACTGGATACCATGCGTCATCCAGTTTTTGCCGAGATACACGATCTGATCACCCTCGCGAATGTCCGTTGTCGGCATGAAACGCAGCAATAATGCGCGCTGCGAGCCGATGATGCCCGCGTAGGCTTGCAATAGCGTTGCCGATGGCTTGATGACGTTCACCATCGCTGTGCCAACCGTGCTGTACGTCCCGACATCATGTGAGTAGCTATCCAACACCGGCGTTGCCGGGAGCCGTTGCACCGTCACCGTCACATCGAGCGAACGTGCAACGGTTGCAGTCATGGCGGCTATCTCAGAGGCTGAGAGCATCGGCTATTCCTTTACCGGCTCCGGCCAGTGCCACGTGCCAACGGCGCCGCCTTCATCATGCGAGACAGGAGAGGCAAAAACCCCGGGGCCTCGCAGCGTCACCGCCTCGTCATCGAAGATTTCCACAATGGCTGCATCCAGGTGCGTGCCTGGCTTGCGCTCATCTCCGAGATGGGAATAGTCATCGAGCACATAATGCACGCCCTGACCCAGCACTGGCGGCTTACTCGGCGCTACAGGAGCCGCTTCGGTTACAACTTCCTCGGTATTAGCCATGATTTATCGTCCTTTCGTAATGTCGGTCCATGTCTCATGCTCACGTTGCAGGTCTGTTCGTACCATCCTGGCAAGCTTGGGTTTTGCCTGGCGGCGCAAGTAGTCAGCCATTTTCTGCTTGGCCTGCATCAACTGCGACACTCTGAACGATTGCCCATCCGAGCTAAAGTCAAAGCGCCCTGTGAGCGTTGCCGCCCAGAAGTCCAACAGGTTAGCAGCCGCCGAGTACACATCGTAGACCTTGCCCGTGGCAAACACCGGCGGCAATTGCCCCGGTACCGTGCCCGTGGTGAATACACTTGCCTCAAACTGCCAGTGCGCCCCATTATCGAGCAGCAGTTCAGATGATACTGGCGTGAGCACTTTCCAGTATGCAGTGCCCAGTAGCCCTTGTAGCACCACGTCAGCCTCCCAGTACCCCTGTTTGCTGTAATAATCAGCAAAGATGAAGGCCGCGACATTATTCGTGCTGGCCGTGTTCACAATGCTGACGAACGGATCCAGCAACTCATAGCCGATATCATCTCTTACCCGGTCGAGGGCGTCTTGAATTTGCTGATCGGTGAACTGCTGGCTTGCTCCTGCTGGATCGGCTATCATCGTCCTCACCAGGGCGTTCAGGTCCCCCATCGTGTTTCTCACTGGCATCGGCTATTTCCTTTGGATCAGGCACTTCTACGCCACCTTCCCCGAGCAGGCGGGCGATATGCACCTGGTCAACGACGCATACTACATTGCCGTTAGGATGCAGTATCCACACGGCTTAGAACCTCGCGGGAACAATCACCGCCCATATGGTCCCCGTCATTGATGCGGCGAAGTCCACGCTGACAGAGCCATCCGACTGCACAAAGCGCGCCGAGTCAAACGGCCCGATAAAGGCGGTGCCTGTTGAGGCGGTCAGGTTGCCAGAAGTGAAGTCACCCAGGCCGCCACGAAAGGCAGGTGGGTTAGACGTGCCTGCGCGTACGATCACCGTCTTGGTACCGGCAAAGGTGTTCTGCACATACAGCAGCAACTGTTCAGCATCAGGGGACGCGGGAATGGCGTTCGACGGCAGCGCAATGGTCATGCCGTTAGCCGCGTCGATCGCGGTACCGGCATTGTTGAGCACCGCGCCATTGGGTGTCATAGTCGTAAGTGGTAAATTTGTTCGTGCCACGTTCGTATCTCCTTTCTCAGTTTATGGATGGGTGAATGTGGCAGCGACAGCGGCCTGCGGGCGTACTGTTTTCGCGCCATAGAGCGTCAAGCCCTTGACTGCATCACCGAAGCGCAGCGGTGGTCGGTAGGCTTCCGTCTTGGCAAGCCCTAACGCTTTGGTATAGGCCATACGATGACTTGCCAGCACGACATCAACAGAACTAGCAGACCCGACAGTGCCGGAGATATGCGGCGCGTTGATGCTCTCGTAGACATCCATACCCAGGATGCGGCCCCGGTAGGCGTCATTTGAGAGGCCTTGTGCGGCATCAAGCGAAGCGTTCGTGATCTGAGAGTTGGCTTCTGGTGTATTAAAGGAGGTGAAACGCGGGTCCATCAGCAGCAGTGTCGTAATCCACGGAGGGATGACGCACCAGCGGCCAACCTTGGGTACTTTCTGCTCTGAGAGACGCTGTGACACCTGGACGAGCTGGTCATAGGCGGTACCGGTTGTGCCGGCGGACGCACCCACGGCTGTATAGACAGGATAGGCAGGCGTCCCTGAAATCTGCGTGGCTGCATCCACATAGAAGCCTGCCAGGTACTGGTCGATGCCCAGGGCGAGATCATAGGCGGCCCAACTCATCGCTTCAGTCATGACCTGCGGATGGTTTTGCGCCTGGTCCACATCGTCAACGATAAAGTTGTAGTATTTCGCCTGTGAAATCACGAGCGATGTCTGTGCATCGGTCAGTGATTGGGGCGCCGCAAGGTCGGTATCCTTGCTATAGTTGGAGATGGTGATGTCACCGATTGCGTTGATGCGCACAGTGTCACCCATGCGGCTGATCGTGCCCTCGTAGTTGTCGTTGAAGAGATTTCCAAAGACAAGGTTGGCACGCAGAGCAGGCAGCAGCGTATCTGCCCACAAAATCGGGTTAAACTCGTTTAGAGACATGTGTCTTTCTCTCTTCTATCATCTCGACCGTAGAGGAAAGATGATTATTTGGTTTTAGTAGCGCGGCGGCGGGTTTTTGGCAATGAATGCCTGGATTTCTGGCCGCCTCGCCTCATATTCAGCTTGCTTCATGTGCGTGATGACATCCCAGGAAAGCTGTGCAGTATTGGCAGCACCGCGCCCCGGATTGGTTGCGCCGCCTGCTGTCGCTGCTGCTTTGCCTGCCAGGTAGGGCTTGTTTTTGAGCAGGTCTTTGAGCAGCGTATCAGCGTTCCTGGGTGTGCCATCTTCATCGTACTCAAGCGCATCCCAATCAATCAGTTGCGCCGCTGCATCCGGGTCGATAATGCCAAGCCTCTGAGCCTGCCGCTCCACTTCGTAGCGCACGATACGCTCGGTCAGCGCGGACGTGTCGCTATCATACCTGGATTGCAGGTCGGTGGCTTGCTTCTGCCAACGTTCCGTCTCGGTCAGTTTCTCAGCATCGAGCTTCGATTTGAACTCTTCCAGTTCTTTGGCTCTGCTCCAATGCTTTGTGGAATCCGTCCGGGCTTTTTTGAGTGCTGATTTGAGATCGTTAATCTCTTTTAGGGCGTCATCAATCGATGCAGGTGCTTTGGTGGTTTCTGGCGTTTCACCAGTTGCCGAGGTGTCCGTTACGGACGTGTCTGATGTCTGCGTTGCACTTTCATCAGACGAGGGTTCATTTGGCATAAGTATAATCCTTTGTTTGTGATGATGTCAAGATGACAGGTTATCGGGTAGTCAGTCAAGCTGTAAAGCCTGTTCTACCGCTATTCTAAGCTAACACGTGCAAATTCAGAGTAAGTAAACGTAAATTCTCTTACTCTGGTCTATCCTTAAGATACTTCAATAAAGCCTTAATCCGTTTTGGGTCTTCTCGAAGCATACCAAGAGCCGTATTGCATTCACCACACAGAAGACCTCTGATCTTACCAGTCACATGATCATGATCGACATGCAACATTGGAACAATATTCTCTGTGCGTTTCTTGCAACCACGGCGGTTTCTTTCAGGTTGCTTGCAGATTGCGCATACATCGTCTTGGGCATGTGAGAGCGCGTTGTACTCATCCAGTGATATACCATAGTTGGCGTACAGTTGCCTGTCGCGCTCCTGATCATAGCTATAGCGACTACGCATATACGCATTCCAACAAACACGGCAAAGTTGGCGGTCATAGATGCGTGGTGCTTCACCGCATTTAGTGCAGAGGTTGTAAGGGGGTGATTTAGGTGATAAGCTATCCATAGGTGAGCCTCCTGTTAGGTTCATCTCACGTCCAGGGTAGTTCCCGCTACGCCTGGACTCAACAATTTCTACTGCCATTATATCACACTCCGTCCCGCTTCTCAAGCCGTTCTACTCCTTATTTGCCGTGATAATTTCGTTGGCCTGGTGCTGCCTGCTTCATGCGAGCAATCGAACCGATTACCGCTTCAGGTACATGTTTGGCTCGCAACTGTGCGGCCCGCCCACCATGGCCGAGCTTGTTGGATTTGCCGCGAAACTTGCCGGTCTTTTTTGTATCAGTTGCCATTGGTGTTGCCTCCTTGATTGCCACCAAACGGCGGTTGCCCGCCCTGCGGCTGTCCTGGCTGTATGCCTTGCGCCGCCATTTGCTGCTGCTGTAGTTGCAATGCGGCCTGTTGTTCTGCTGCTTTCTTTCTCGCCTCAGCTTTCGCGTCAAAGCCAAGTCTGGTGATGACCGTCTCTTTGGATACGCCTAACTGCTCAGTGATTTGCCCTGTTTGCGCCGCTGCCAGATCATCCATAGGCAAGAGGTCTTGCCAGTGCAGCGTCACCTTGTACTTCTGGTAGTTGGCGATGCTCACTCTGCCTGCCAGCACAAGCGCCGCTCGTGACACCTCGCGTATGAGCTTGCCATACAGGCGCTGCTTCAAGATCGTTTTCTCAATGAGCGGCTGAAACAAGAGTTCCAACGCCACGCCGCTGATATTGCCTCGTGGCAAGGTCGTTTCTCGCCCGAGCGCCACACCTGGCACACGTGAGCGTTCATCCATATCGGAGCGCAGGTCGGCGGCAAAGTTGCGCGATGAGGCGAGGTCGCTATGCATCTCCAGGTTTTGCAATGTGCCGTCCATCGATTCAATCACCAGCACGTCATCCACGGCTACACTGATCTGTGACGCCTTGAAGCCCTTGCCCCACGTTTTGGGGTGTGCGTGAAACTTGATGATGACCTGGGTATTGGTTTGTGTAAAGTTGAGCGCCTTGTTCATGCCAATGAGATCAGCAGTCAGGTCGGGTATGCCCCAGGCGTCATTCGTGTTGGGCAAGTTTTTGTTGGTGAAAATGGGTGGGAATGGGTACAGCCACTCTTCAGGATCGCCAACTTGCTGCCATGAGCCATAGCCTAGAGAGCGCGTATAGTTCGTGATGGTCCAGGTGTCCTCAAGATCGTCCTCGCCTGTTGCTGTGAGATCACTGTTGGGATCCACACGTGCAATGATTTGCCGCGTCTCTGTATCGCCCCTGCTATACTCGATGATATAGGCGATATGTACTTCGCAGTCATTTGGCAATGTGACCATACGCACGTTTTGCGGGTCCATCACCACGATACGCGGTACAGCCATATCGCCCGTCGACGGGATAAGCTTCACGAAGTTCTGTCTGCACACCCCGCCATTCATCGCCATCTCAGTAAGCAGCGTCATCTTATCGTCATCATCGCCCCACAGTTCGTCAACGAAGTCCTGATCTGAGGCTTCGAGCTTGACCACCTGGCCGAACAGGAACGAGACGCCTTTATCCACAACGGGACCACAGCGATTAGTGATCACGTTGAGATCGGGCTGGTCTTTCTCTACCTTGAGCGGTGGCGCAAACTCGCCACGGTACGCTTTCCAGGCGTCGGCCATCTGCCGCTTGCGTTCAAGATCATCCTGCGGCACAGGTGCCTGAGCGAGCGTCTTCACCTGGCTCTGATAGGATTGTAGGGATGTCACCATGGCTTATTCCTCTCAGGCAGTGGATAATGGTACATACAGCAGTAACGGTAGGGCTCGTGATCTACTTGCAGCACCTCCACCGGACTTGCAGCAATGAGTTGCTTCTCGACCCAGTCCGAAAGGCATTTCAGCGAGCAGAATAGCCAGGCTTCTTTGCCATTCTGCCACTTACCTTTGGAGACGATGAACCAATCGTCAGGCATGGCATCATTGGCATGCTGAAAGATCAACGTCGGGTCAAGTAGGTGCTCTTTGCAGCAGATATCACAGCGAAATCCATTTATTCTCATCTCACCTCCAAATGTTCTTGTAGTACGTCACGCCGGATGGCTCCAGGTCGAAGCGTGCGGTTAAGTAACGAAGCGCATCGAGTGCGTGGTCATTCTCTTTTACTGGCTGATCGCCACGCTTCAAGTTCTGCCTCATATCCCAAATGTATGATTCTGGCTCATCTTCCAGGCAAGTCGGTTGCTTGCCCTCTGCCAGGTCTCTATCGCGTTCCACCAGGCAATCACGCATGATCTGGATACGCGCTTTCCCATCGCCCGCTGCTCTGAACCTAGATGCTACAGCCTGTATACCGTCACTGACGCTTTTGTGCGCTGGCGTGGTGAATAGCCTGAGATGTCGCTCTAAAGTCGCTCTATCTTCAGCATCGTGGTCACAGATGATCTCACGTGGTAACGGGTCTGCCCATTCGGCAGGGCTGTCTTTGTATCGTGGATGATCCTTTGGGAGTATATGAAACCAACCACTTGCAGCCGCGATGTCCTGCGCATGATCCTCGACGAGGCGCTTGGCATGGTAAATCTGGCGGTAGATGATGATACGCCCATCAGGATCGATGGCAGCCCATAAGCAGGCGAACGGATTGGTGAAGCCGAAGTCCACTGCCAGGTAACGAGGCCATTCTTTCGGGACACGATACGTATTAATCAGGATGCGTGATCTATCCCAACTATCTTCATACACCGTCCCCTCTGCTGCTACCCACAAGCCTAAACGATAGCGAGCATAGCGCACGCCTGTGAGCCTGTCGAGCTTAGCAAGATACCGCTCTCCCTCCGGCGTCATCGTGCCATTTCGGGAGAAAAGCGTCGGGTTATCCTCATGCTTTGTATCGAGCATAAGCGTTCCTCCATCGCGCGCGCGTTGTTTGAGCCAGTGCAGAGGACTATCGGCATTGCAGTCACCGATTAACTGCTGTATGGGAAGCACACCGTTACGTAGGCGGATAGTACACATCTCCCAATCTTCATCCTCAAGTTCAAGGGCTTCCTGGGCAAAGATGAGATCCCAATCGCTTGACATGATCTTGCTTGGCTTATCCAGCCCGCTCACACCGATGATCGAACCATTAGGGTATTGGTATTCCTGCTTGGAACTCACGAAATGGACGCCCTGCGCAGGATGCAGGACTTTCTGCTCAAGAGTCGTCATGCCGGATTCAGTGAGCGAACGCCGTGTTTTGCGCACCATCAGCAAGCGGCAACCAGGGTATTGCGTTGCCCAGTAGTTGAGGTATTCAAGATTGCCGCGCGATTTGCCGGTACCGGCAGGACCGGCAAACACGACCTCCGGCCCTGTATAGGTGAAGAGATGGCTAATATTGCCATAGGCTGTATAGGTTTCTTCGACTTCAGCTACTGGCATTCTGCGGCTCTCCCGTTTCATGAGTGAGGATGATACGCTTCGTGTAATTCTGATTAGCTACCTGCTCGTCTGGTCGCACATCCATGCCTGTAATCTCTGAACGCCTCTTCGATAAGGCAATCACTCGATCAATAGACCATGTATCACCCTCTTGTGCTTTGCCGTAAATCCCCTTCAGCATGTCATCCAGGCGCATCTCTTCCAGCTTGCGTAAGTCTTTCGCATCAGTTGCTGGTACACGATCCAACTCACGTTTGATGGCACGAAACGCGCCGCTCCTGTCGCTGTACCCAATCTGCAAGGCTATCTCATCGAGTGTATAGCCTTGCTTGCGAAGCATGATTGCAAGCTTTGCTTTCTCAGCCGCGTTGATATCCTTTACAGTTGTGTGTCGAGCTTTGGCTGATCTCATTCATGCCTCACAATATATAGGCGTTGACTGCATTGTGTTGACGCTCATTCGTCCTCCACTCGTGGGCTATAGCATTTCGTGTTCTTTGCGCGACGCACGCCCTCATCGAGCGAAGCGTGTGTGTTCACATCGCGCTGCATTGTGGTGGGATTGCGGTATGGCACATGACCGAGCGGTGTAGCAACGCTGTCTTGTGTACGGCTGAGCGTTGGGCGTTTGCGAGCCTTGAGCAGCAGAAGGCGCAGGAGGTTCATGGCTTTGCCTCCTCATCCTTGAAGGCATCATAGAACGCTTGTGGCACGGCTTGCCGGTGGAGTGCATCGTAGTCCTTGTTGGCTGTCGTTGTTGAGTTGCTTGTGACCATCTGTGCGGTGTACACCGTTCCACATTGGCAGTACGTGGCGTGTCCTGGTGCGAGGTGGATGTGACGCAAACAAAAGCGGCATTGATAGATCATGGCTGCACCTCTGGTGGCTCGCAGCGTTCATGTTCTGCCATAAAGGCGTTGAGTCTGTCCGTCATGACGCGCCAGCCAAGTTGTGAGAGGTAGTGCTTCTTGCCACACCAGCATTGCACATGGTAGTCAGCGCCCCAGGTGCCACCGAAGGCGAAACGGTGTATCTCCGCAGGTGGCTGTGGCTTGCGTTTGGCGGTCAGGACAGGCTTGTGCATGGGCTACTCCCTCACGATGCCATATCTAAGCGACGTGGCGGAAATAAGATGGTGACTTGCCGCTCATACATGGCAGCACGCGCGATATCCACGGCTTGAAACTGGACAGTGCTGCCTACCGATGGCGGAAGTACGCCATACTGAAGGTACACCTGCTCAAATGCCTGGACTCGCGCTTGCCGCTGCTGCTCTTCGTTCATGGCTACTCCTGTACGATGCGTACCGGCAGATCGAAGGCGAGCGTGCGGCCTGGCGTCAGTTCTGTGCCTTTGGGGAGAATGTCCGTAGTCTCTTTCGGTGGCTTGAACTGCTTGCCGATGCGCTCGACTTGTCGCCAGTGCGGTTCACATGCGTAGAAGTGGTAGTACACACCGTCGATCTTGCGCGTCACGGCGGGCTCGGGATCGTCGGGTACTTCACCGCATACCTCGCACACGGGCACAGGTACAAGCGTTCCATCTGCGAGCGGCATTTGCTTCGTTGTCATGTGTCACCTCACCTCGCGAGAAACCACACGTAGGCGCCGCTATAGGCGAGCAGGATGGTCACAGCGATGAGGAGTGCGATCTTGCGCCACTGTGCCCAGCGGCGTATGGTGCCAGGGATGTCGATCACGAACTCGTGCATGAGAGCCTCCTTACGATTGGCGCCGGGCATAAAAAAAGACACTCCGAGCTTTTCACTCAGAGCATCTGCGTTCGTCCTGCGACAGCGATCAATGCTTATTGGTTCTGGCAATTAACGCCTGCCAGCCGACGGTAGCCATTGATCTTTCGACGGTGGGACTAGGCATGTAGGCTACACCCACCTCGGGAGGCTGGCCCTGCATGATCAACAGGGCGTTTCCGCTAAAGCGCGCCGCGGCGTTCTGACTTAGATCATCCCTGAACTACAGCCTCTAAGTCCCTGACGGGACGCTTGCATGCCCAGGACCAGCAGTGCAACAACAACCCGCCTAAACGCCTGGGCTCGCCAACGGGTTTGGCCGCACTCCTGCAAAAAGATGCTTCAATCCGCGGCCTTGAGCTTCTTACACAGTTCCACCACGAATATACCGATGGAGGCAACCCAGCCATGCTTTACCCGCAGCGTGATCTCGCCCTCATCGGTGATAGCCTTAATTTTCGGCTCTAGCCTTAGGGCGAGCTCGACTACTCCATTGTCAATATGGTTCATCACAGCCTTCCCGGCGCACACCGCAGGGAACTGGCCTGTTTCGCAGATAAGCATTGGTCGCACTCCACACAACAGAAGAAAGGTCTATGGGAGTAGTATAGCCTACACCTGCGCAAGTTGCAAGAGATTGTCCCGGTACTGCCATAGTGTACTATGGCTCATAGAGCATGTCTAGCGTGGCCTCCATCGCCTCGAACCACCGCTTTCGTTTCTGCTCAGGAAACGATGTGCTGATAGGTGGCAATGCACGGAGAAGCCCGAGCAGCAGCGGCTCCTGAAGAGCAGGCTGCACTTGACGCTTGCGCGTTTCCTCTCGTAGCTCTGCGCACCGCACTAGGATATATTCTCGCAAGTT
>Ga0209240_1001148_pt1 | contig 10490 bp, 6 predicted proteins | sample GraSoi_2013_80cm_FD_185828 | JGI IMG/M metagenome (GOLD analysis project Ga0209240, IMG submission 185828) | Grasslands soil microbial communities from the Angelo Coastal Reserve, California, USA - Sample 9_17_2013_80cm (SPAdes) (version 2) | ecosystem: Environmental > Terrestrial > Soil >... | reverse complement strand
GTGGTGCACGTGCACCGGAACAGCGTTTGATTCCAGCTCGCTGTCGATGCCGTAGAGTTTGTCTTCGAGAACGCTCTTCGGCACGACGCGACCTTGCCGCCGCAACAAGTGCTCCAAAATGGCGCATTCGCGACGCGGGAGTTGCAGGGGAACACCGGCAACGTTGACATCCCGGCCAATCGTATCGAAGACGACATTGCCCGCCCTCAGCGTGGTACCGAGCGCCGCTCCCGGACGGCGCAGTAGCGCCTTTGTCCGAGCAATGAGCTCGCTTATTGCAAAAGGCTTCACGAGATAGTCGTCGGCGCCCGCGTCAAGCCCGAGAACCCGCTGCTCCACGGCATCGCGCGCGGTGAGGATCAAGATCGGGATGTGATTTCCCGCAGGGCGCAACTCAGCGAGCAGCTTCAGACCATCGCCATCGGGCAGCCCGAGATCCAGGATTGCCGCATCGTAGGGGGTGTTCGCCAGCGCTTCCCGCGCGTCAGCTCGTAGGCGGACGGTGTCTACGACGAATTCGGCCCGTTCCAGCGCAGCTTTGACGAGCTCCGAAATTCGCGGCTCATCTTCAACGACCAAAAGACGCATGTGCCTGCTCTTTCGGAAAATTGCCGCGTTACTTCCGGTTGACCTCGCCAGCGCGGCTGCTTCAACACATGCGAAGTTTAAGACAGGTTTAAGCCGCCGGGTTCCTGCACCTGCGCGCAATTTATCCAGTATCTTTCGAAATAACATACCGCTCTCGGACTTGTGACTGCCGCCGATCGCCCCGCCCAATTCAGCATAAACCTGCCTTAAAGCGACCTCTGCAGCGTCAGTGCGATCGCGCTCGTCTGCCGGGCGACTGATCGGCACGCTGCATGGAGAACGCATTCTCGTGAACCTCCCCGCAGCGGCGATCGCGGATCGGGCGCAAGGATGAAGGGTCGACTCGCATGGCAACTGGCATCGTCGTGCTCTACTTCTCGCGGTTCGGGAAACCGCTGCAGTGGCATCACAAGGTCGTGCTCCACTTGGGAGCCAAGGCTATCGCAAAGATCAAGGGTTATGAGTTTGGGGGGCACTATCGTCCGACCTATGCCTATTCCGGCCCGCTCTTCTTCGTGCCGGACGACACCTTGCTGCTGGACGAGGCAGCATGTCTCGGGATTCGCTCTCCGAATGATCTCTACGGCGGCGTCGTCCCGTACCTTTTCGCAAAGACAAAAGCCATCACCCATGGCCTTGTCGATTGTCACGCGGAGCGGCCACTGGGCTGGTCCACGGCTTTCGCCGAGCGAGTGCGGGAGATCGTGTTGCCGGGCTACACCGTATTCAGCAATCGCGATGCCCAGGTGGCGACCAGACGCATGCTCACGCATGGGCCAATTCGTCTGAAGAAACCGCTCAGTGCGTCGGGAAAAGATCAGACTGTAGTTACAACTCTGAATGAGCTCGATGCCGTGCTGGCAAAGGTCAGTGACGACGAGATGGCCACATATGGATTGGTCCTCGAAGAGAACTTGCGGGAAGTCAGGACCTTGAGCGTTGGGGAGGTTGCGGTCGGCAGCCTTAGGATTAGCTATTACGGAACGCAAAGAACCGTGAGGGACAACCGGGAGCGGCCGGTTTACGGCGGATGTCGTCCGAAATACGTGCCGCCGTGGTTGCAGCAAGACGATACGATGAGGCGACGGAGGAATTCCACGGTTTTACCGCGTCGCGCCGGAACTACGATGTCGCTCAGGGAATCGGCGCTGATGGTCGGCGGCGATCAGGAGTGCTCGAGCCTTCATGGCGCATAGGTGGCGCGAGCAGTGCCGAATTGGCGGCATTGGCAGCGTTCGCGCGGGATCCGTCGTTGAGGATCGTTCGCGCCTCGCACGTCGAGGAATACGGCGAAGGTCGCCGTGCTCCCGCAGGTGCGAGCATCGATTTTGAGGGCGAGGATCCCGAGGCAGGCCCCTTGATCCGATACACCATTCTGAAGCCGCAAGATCACCAGTTGCGTCAAAAAACCGGCAGCCGATGCCGCGGGGCTGGTTGGAGCTTATCGCCGCGCGTGATCTCATCCGGCAGTGATAGCCGTGTCATACGATTGCGTCCGCGAGCGCCTACTTCGCCCCCAGCTCATCGGGGAGAGACGCCGATCGGCTATCCCGCGTCCGATGAGTCACCAATCCCCGACCTCTCGAATTATGAATGCGCGGAAAGCGAAGCTGATTATCGGCATCGCATGGTCATGAATGCCATCGCCTTGGCCTTTGTCAGCCTATTGAGCCTTGCGGGCTTCTGGCTGGTCAACGCGATCGCCCATAGCTAAAGCACGGATGCAGGGCCGCGCTTGATCCGGGCAACGGCAGGCCTGCAAAACAGATGTGCATGATGGCCTAGCTCGTCCCTGGCCTCCAGCCATGACCCTTCTCTCGCTGGTTTAGCGCACAAATTCCCAACCGTAAGCCTTTAAAATCGAGGTAAAAGTGCAAGGAGGGATTGCCACAATCTTTTTCATTTAAATCAACCCAAGTTCTACACAGGCGTGCTAAGCTGCAACATTCTTTATTGCCAATTGCAGGCTCCACAGTGGGCGACCGGGCAAGCCGCATGCTTGTGAGGCGCCTCACATAGCATTTGTCCTCTTTCGGATAAGGTGATTGAGCGGTGGCGTCAATAAAAAGGGGCTAGGAGGATCTCATGCGTAAGACGCAGAAGTTGATTCGATCGTTCGCAATCTGGCGGGCCGTTACTTTTCGAGCGTATCTCGTTGCACTGGCCGGCGCATGACGAGAGGAGGTCATGCCATCACGTCAGGGGATGACCGGTTGGTATGATCCTAGGCGGCTCGTGGCGATTGGCATCCGAGTCGCCGAGGCTACTGTATTCGGAAAGATGTTCGATCGGCGCGAGCTCATTGCCTCGCTCGATCCATTCGACGAACCCGATTTCAAACTCAATTTTGATTTTTCCCCGCCATCACATTTCGGATCCGACGGCAACTTTTGGCTCGATTTCTGCGCCGACACGGGCGACGGCTGGCGATCCACCCATGCGGTGGCCCGCTTGCTCGCGCGATCGGAGCTGCGCCCGGCGCAAAGTCCGCAAGGCGAGCCGCCGGCTGGCCCTTTGTTGCAAGGCCGCGTGCTGGTGTTCGGCGGCGACGAAGTCTATCCGACGCCATCCAAGGAAGACTACGACGCCAAGCTGTGCGCGCCGTTTGCCGAGGCGAACCAACGGGAAGCCGGAGTTCGCAAGTGGCACGACCGCTTCCTCTTCGCATTGCCGGGCAATCACGACTGGTACGATGATCTGACCGCCTTCGCGCGTCTCTTTTGCAGGCGACATCCGAGTCGAAGCGGAAGCGCAGCAAGTCCGGGACGGAGCGTGTGCGGGCGCGAGACGCGCCAGACACGCAGTTACTTCGCGCTGAAGCTCCCGCACAATTGGTGGCTGTGCGCCTGGGATGTGCAGCTCGATGGCTATGTCGACCAAACCCAGATCAGCTTCTTCGAGTACGTCGCACAGGAGATCATGGAGGACGGCTCTAACGTCATCCTCTGTGTCGGCCAGCCCGTCTGGGCCTATTGCCAGGACGGAGCCATCCCCGAATTCCTGAACTTCGCATTTGCATCGTTGATCGTATCGGGAGGCTTCCGCCGCCTCGATGGCAGGCCGGCGCGACATCACAACGTGCGCCTCGTCCTGACCGGCGATACCCATAATTACTCGCACTTCATCGAGCAGGGGAGCGATCCGAACGTGCGCGTCCATTATCTGGCCTGCGGCCAAGGCGGTGCGTTTCTGCACCCGACCCATTGGCTGAGAGATACGACAATCGAGGTGGAATGGAAGGCGGCGCAGCCGCTCGTCCAGACTCCGATCGGCACGTCGCCCGATGGCGCCAGCCGCTACCGGCGCGAATTCCGGATTGAGCGCGACGCGCGGACAGGCCGGGAATCCGCGACAGCCGTATTTCCGGACAAGCCGGCCTCGGCTGCCATGACGTGGCGCAATCTCGCCTTCGCCGCGATCAACCCTCAGTTCGCGCTGTTCGTAGCCGGTCTTGCGATATTTTCAGCCTGGCTGTTGCACTTCGGCAGCCTCGTGCTCGAGACCACGCTCGCCGATCTTCGCGCGCTTCCGCTCGGCAGGGCAGTCTACGCATTTCTTCAGTTGTTGGTCGTGACGCCGTGGCCGCTACTGGTCATTGTCGGCATCGGCGGCGCTTTCGTCTATTTCGCCGATCATAAAAACTGGACCAAACGTATCTCGACCGGCGTCGCGCACGCGCTGGCGCACGTCCTCGCATTTCTGATCATCTTGTTCGTTCTGGCGCGCCACTTGCCGGGAATGTTGGCTAACGATTTCTGGGTCGTGGTGCTCACGGGAGCGCTCTGCGGGCTCGTCAATCCGACGATCTTCGGGACATACCTTCTCATCGCACTCAACGGGTTCGGCTTTCACTGGAACGAAGCGTTTTCTTCGTTGCGGATCGAAGACTACAAAGGATTTCTTCGGCTCAAGATCGATCAGCGCGGAAATCTGACCGTATACCCGATCACCGTTGAGCGCGTCCCCCGCTCCGACGACGGTGAGCTGTTACCGCGTCTCGTCGAAAAACCAATCGAATTGAGCGCAACCGTATGAATCGGCACACAGAGACCATGAAGGACGTGCGCCACAATGGAGAGAGTACAGAAACCAAGCAGTAGGAGGCGACGATGACGAGAAACGATCGCATATCGGTAACACGGCGCGACGCAGTGAAGGGTGCAGCGGTGGGCGCAGTCGCCGCGGGACTAGGGGCGTTCGCCTCGAGAGAGGCAGCGGCGCAGGAAGCCTTTGACGCCATCGTCATCGGCACGGGTTTCGGCGGCGCCGTCGCGACGATCGCACTGAGCGCGCATGGAAAGAAGACACTGGTGATCGAGCGCGGCACTTTCTGGGTGACGCCGGAAACGCTGGGCGCGCCGACGGCTCCCACCAACGCGGTCATCGACTTCGCCAATCGCAACAAGATGCGGGTGCAATTCTGGTCGCGGCCGGACCACGCCCTCGGCATTCTCGACCTGCTGGCCAATCGGTATCACGATGCCAACCCCTACGGGCTGCACAATTATCGCATGTTCCGTCACGCCCATATTCTGACGGCGAGCGGCGTCGGCGGCGGATCGTTGATCTACTCGAACGTGAATTTGCAGGCCCGGCCGGCGGTGCTCGACCGCATCGGATTGAAGGGCATCGATTACAACCGCACCCAGAAATTCATGGAAAAGTTTCGCGGCAAGTTCAACAAGGTGGTCACCAAGATCCCCCTTCCGGCCGGCGTGACCCTGGAGCAGCTCAGCAAAAAGCTCGATCCCGCGCAGGCGAGCAAGGACTATCTGCTGCTCGATCGCAGCCGCGCGCTGCGCGACGCCTCCGATCTCGTGGCCAAACAGATCGGCGTCGCCATGCCGTGGACTCCGCTCGACCTGTCGGTCAGCGAATACATGGACGGAAACAATGCGGCAACCGATCCGGCCGGTGGGTCCGACACGGTACACACCTTCTGCGAGCGCCAGGGACGCTGCATGCTCGGTTGCCTGCCAGCGGCGCGGCACACGTTGAACAAGACGCTGGTCAAATTCGTGTTCTCCAAGAACCCGCAAGTGACGCTATCCCCCGAATCCGAGGTGCGCACGATCAAACGCGTCGGCGATGCGTACGAGGTGACGTACATCGATCGGCGCGGAGAGAACAATTCGGAAGGCCAGACGAAGACTGTGCGCGCGTCGCAGGTCTTCTTGGCCGCCGGTGTGCTCGGCACGACCGAGATCCTGTTGCGCTCGCGAAATGCGGGTCTCGCGCTCAGCGATAAGCTCGGACTCGGGTTCTCGACGAACGGCGATATCGGCGCCGACGGCCAGCCGGTCAGCCGTCCCGACGGGACGGCCGCCAAGGCGAGCGTCTACCCGACGCGCGGGCCGATCAACACCGCCGACGTCCGCTTTGAGATCGATGGCCGGCACTACACGATCGAGGATTGCGGGATTCCCTCTATGTTCGCGCGTGTCGTGCGCACCGGCTTGGACGATCGCAGGGCGCTGCTGGCCTTGGCCGATCCGGCGGCCTTCGTCGGCGGTCAGACCTCCTCGAATATCGGTGCGCTGTTCGCCACGCTCAGGGAGCGGATATTCGGCAAAAAAGATCGAGATGCGAGCAAGGATCGCCATTCGACCGAAGCCGAACTAATCGATGATGTTTTCTTCTTCAACGCGATGGGCGAGGACGAGGCCAACGGGATTTTCTCGTTGAAGGGCGATGAGCTCGATCTTGACTGGCCCGCGGACAAGCCGATCGCCAATAATGCCTGCTTTGCCAAGATCGAGGAGATGATGCAGAAGCTGAGCCAAGCGATGGGAGGGGCGTACACGCCATTGCCGACATGGGAAGGCCTGCCCCCTGTGTTCGACAAGAAGACGCTGATCGTCACGCATCCGCTCGGCGGGTGCCGCATCGGTCCGACCATGGCGGAAGGGGTCGTCAACGAGTTCGGTCAAGTCTATGACGGCAGCAAGAAGACAACTGACCCGTTGGCGGTCCATCCCGGTTTCTTCATCGTGGATGGCTCGACCATGCCGGGCGCGCTCGCAGCGAATCCGACTTTGACCATCTCGGCGCAAGCGATCAAAGCGATAGAGCGCGCGGTCGGGCCACTGCCGCTCTGACGTGTTGCGGAGTTTGAGAACCTGAGGCGCCTTGCCAAGCTGCTCTGCCGTGCCCCGCCACCGCTGGCGGTTGCTTGCCCGGCGTAAGCGTCATGTCAGGCATTGCTGACGATGCCGCAGCTCCCTCAAACGGAGCGCGGGACAAACGGACGATCAAAACTTACCGGCGACCCCATTCGCAAAGAAAAGCCGAGTTTTGCAACACAATCCCTCGAAAGCGGACAAATAACAGACCGTCTCGGTGGTCCGCTTAGTGGCGTGGTGCGAAGCGGCCAAATCGTGGCACGACGAAACGACTCGCGTGATGCGTTGTGACACCGACGACACACGTTTCATTCGATCAAAGCCAATCAAGCAGGCCGGAGAGATCAGCACTCGTTTTGCCGCGGTCTCCGTATCCTACAAGCGCCTGCCTCTCGTAAGAGTAAGTTTCGAACGGAGCTGCCCGATCCAAAAGATGAACTTTGGCTCCGAGCGCATATGGCATAGCCAGGTCCATCTCCCAAGTGTCTCCGCAAAATATCATATTTGTCAGTGCGCTGAAATCGCCGGCCAACACGCGGTTGATCGCCTCAAAGTAGGCCCCCCTCCTTAAGTAGATTGGTCGCTCGGTTTCCGTGAGGAGTTTTTCGCCGTAAGCGACCGGCAGCGCCTGAAATCTTCGCTTTGCTTCGACTGACAAACCCGCCTGGTCATCCCAATTCAACTCGCATATCCGGAATTTTCCGGCGTCACTTTGCACGGTGATCTTGGCTGTCACTGGATTCCCATCGCCAAACAGGTCCCGCAGTCGCCGGCTAATGAATGTCGTGCTGGAATTCGAAACAAAATGCAGGTGGACGCCATGCTCGACGAGCCGCGAAAACGTATCGCCTGCTTCTTCTCGCCAGGGGGCGAGCGCGGCCTCGTAAGCCTGTGCATGCACCGTGGGAGGAACGGGAGTCGTTGCGCCCCGCCGCCGGAGTATTAGCCTGGCCGCTTCGTCAGCCAGGACATATGGATCTCCGGCTGCAGGCGCGGATGGGCATCCAGCCAGCGTCCATCCTGCCTTTGGCGAATGCTGGCGAACGATCGCCTGCGCATCGCGCCATTCTGACAGCGTCACATTCAGTCCCGACTCATTAAGGCCTTTGCGATACAGGTCCAGATACGCCTCAAAAATCGGCGGGATCTGCGTGCAGGTTCCGTCAAAATCCAGGACGATATGGGCCAGTCCGGAGTCGGTCTGCATATGCGTAACTTGCTAGGCCGTCTGGAGCACGACCCCATTGCAAAGCGGCGATAAGGCCAGAGCCGGCCGGCCCAGCGCGGCTAGGGGACAGCGGCTCCGAGCCGCGGCGGCTGTGCGCTGAAGGCTCCGGATGCTCATCTTCGGAAGTCGGTATCGAGGATGTGTTTCGCCGTCCGCAAACTCAACGCCGCGATCGTCAGCGTCGGGTTGGCGGTCGCGCCAGTGGGGAACGTGCTGCTGCCGACCAGATAAAGGTTCTTTTGGTCGTGCGAACGCTGGAACTTGTCCACCACGGACTGTTTGGGATCATCGCCCATCCGGCAGGTTCCCATGATGTGGCCAGCGCCGATGTAGTTCAGGCTAATCGGCTTGCCCTCGATTTCCTCCTCGAATCGAGTGGGATCGTTCGGATCCACCCTGGTGAATTCGGTGAGGCCCATTTTTCTGAACAGGAGATCCTTCATTCGGTGTGCGGCGACAAATCCTCGCCTGGTATAGTCGGAGAGATTGTAGGAAATCTGCGGTCGCGGCAGGCCGAGCCCGTCCTTGAAATCAGATAATGTGACGCGGTTATCGAGGTCCGGAGTTTGCTCGATGAGGAATCCGCAACGAAACTGGCGCGTGAACTTTTCATTGAGCCGGTCAACCAATTGCTTGCCCAACAGCGCCTCATTGCCGAGCAGGCTGTCGGGCCGCGGGTTAAGACCGGTCTTGTTCAGACCGTTGACAAAGTCCAGGGTGGTCACGTTGGGATCGCCGCCGACCACGAAATTCCAACCCTCATTGCCGATATCGACGCGGAACGCGGCGCGCTCGCGACGAAACGCTCCATCGCAGAGGTCGCCTATACCGGACGTGATCAGCGGGCCGCGATAGGGATAGATCTTCTCCGGCGACATGCCCCAGACGACATAGTAAGGATGGTCCATCAGGTTTCGTCCGACCATGTCGCTCCTGTTGGCCACGCCCTTGGCGGTCCGACCGCCGTTTTTTGACATTAGCAGTAGTCGCGGAGTCTCGATTGCGTTCGCCGCGATGACGTAAATCCTGGCTTTGATGGAGCCCCTTTCGGTCTCCTTCCCAGTATCGGTTTCATAACGTTTGTACTTGATCTCGCTGACTAGGTCGTTTGCGCCGAGAACGATCTCGTAGGCAACGGTCCGTTCCTTAAACGTCACAAAGCCGGTGTTCCTCGCGTCGTTCAGCGTGATGGTGGGGTCGTATTTCGCCTGGATTGGGCAGATCGGAATGCAATTGGTGTTGCCGGCGCAGGCGCGGCGGTTCCGATATGGCGCGGAATTGCGCGCGGCGGGCACGCCCCTGACCGGAATCATGGGAACCGGCTTTCCCATTCCCAAGAATCCGGTCTCGGCCTCGGTCAGTGGATTCTGGTTCAGGGACTTGTTGACGTATTGGTCTGTCGTCGAATTTGGAATTTTGCGCATCTGGTACTTGTAGCCGGCCGGAAATTCGACGCCGCAATACGTTTGCTCATCCACATCCCCCGAAACGCCGAGCTCGGTCTCGGCTTCGCCGTACCAGGAATTCAGGTCCTTATATTCGATCGGCCAATCCACGGATTGACCGTACTGCGACTTCATCTTGAAATCGCTCGGCACGAATCGCAGGCACGTGCCCAGCCAATGCGACGTGCCTCCCGCGATACGATCGTAGGTGGTTGCGAACGGCCGCGGACCCTTTTGGATCAAATAGGCCTGTTTCGGGTCGGTCCAGTTCTTGGCGTCGAGACTCATCACCGTCGGCCGACCGGCGTTCACGGTGGCCGGATCGATCAGGCGACGATTTGCGTCGAAAATCTCGGGCGTATAGGGACTTTCCGGCACCTTCGCGAAGGCCGAATAGAACCGCCTCATATACTCGTTGATGTTCGGGGGAATGCCTTCGCCCGCTTCGAGGATGATGACGTTTTTGCGGCCTTTGCCGAGTTCGTTTGCAATCAAGGCGCCGGCAAAGCCCGAGCCGACGATCGCGACATCCCATACCTTGTCAGCTTCCCCAGCCATGGTCCGGCCCCCTGAACAATCTCACTGACGACCGATGAAATCGCGGAGGTCGTTCGGCCGGCGCGTCCAGTAGCCGAACTGCATTTCGCTGAAGCCCATGGGATGAGCCTGGGCCACCCGCAACGCCCATGCCTGGGTATAGGCTTTCGGCGAAATGACTTTGAATGTCGGGAAACGCGCCGGATCTTTGCGGAGCGCCTTGAGTTCGGCCGGCTCGTACCAGGCGCCCAAGTACCACATCAAGACAATGCTGCGCGCCAGATATTTTGCGTCGACGTCGGCCGGCGTCTTGGTCTTATCGTCATCATCGAATTGCAATGCAGCAATAATCGCCTCGTCGCGATTGGATGCGTTGAGATTCTTTCTGACGAGCCGCAGCAGGTACTCAAGGCCGGACGGATATTTCTCATTTGCCCAAGTCAAGTATTCCCGCTTTACGTCGACTGGATCAGACCCAGGAAACGATTTCGACAGATCAATCGCTGGCGGCGGCACGGTCGGCGGATTTATTTGCGGCGGGTTAAAACCAGGTGCCAGTTTCTCACGAGG
>Ga0209240_1001146_pt1 | contig 10495 bp, 8 predicted proteins | sample GraSoi_2013_80cm_FD_185828 | JGI IMG/M metagenome (GOLD analysis project Ga0209240, IMG submission 185828) | Grasslands soil microbial communities from the Angelo Coastal Reserve, California, USA - Sample 9_17_2013_80cm (SPAdes) (version 2) | ecosystem: Environmental > Terrestrial > Soil >... | reverse complement strand
AAATGCCCAACTACGGCCAGTTTCGTTTCACGCGCGTAGGCGGCCCGACCCCGAACGCGCCCGATGTCTACTCGCCGGTCAAGAACGGCTGGGTCAGTCCGGGGTTTTTCGAGAGCTCGGGACGCCCGGTCTGGGCACGGCTCCCGCTCCCAACCGGGCAAGCCTATGCCGAAGCCGCGACCTATGGCGAAAAGATCCGCGCGGAACTCGCAGCCAACAATCCGGCGCTCTTGGTGCTGGACCGGGAATTCGAGACGCAGTCGGTCGACCCGATGGCTCTCGAGCCGGAAAGCGGCCTTGCCTGGTATGACGCCCGACGCAAGAACCTCGAGCTCGTTGTCAGCGTGCAGTCGCCCTACGAGGCCGCGACCGCGCTCGCATATCTGCTCGGCAACGCCCAGGCGGCCTTCAAGCCGGCGCGCATCAACACCAATTTCGCCTCTTGCGGCGGCGGATTCGGCGGACGCGACCACACGCCGTTCCCGCTGTACGTCGCGTTGGCGGCGATGTTCTTCCCGAATCGTCCAGTCCGGCTCGCGAACAACCGCTACGAGCAGTTTCAATCGGGGATCAAGCGGCACGCCTTCAAGATCCGCACGCAGATAGGGGTCGATCGGGCGACTGGCAAAATGGTCGGATTCGCCGCTGACCATGCGTTGGATGGCGGAGGCCTCGCCAATTTTTCGGTCAATGTGGCGAGCGTCTCCGCCCTCGCCGCGATCGGCATTTATTACGTCCCGAAAGTCGATGTGACGACGTATGCGTTTCACTCGCGCGGCGTGACCGCGGGCTCGATGCGCTGTTACGGAACCGTGCAGACGGCGACCGCGCTCGAAGTGATGGTCGATGAGATTTGCACGGCACTGCCGCTCGACCCAATCGAGTTCCGGCGCCGCAATGCGCTCGCGACCGGCGGCCGGATCATGGCAGGAAACACTTACAGCGTGTCGGTCCGCACCCCGGAAATCCTCGATAAGTTGGAGAAGCATCCGATTTGGAAGCAGCGTGCCGAGGAGAAGGCGCGCGGACAGCAGGCGGGAATTCTCGTCGGTACCGGCGTCGCGTGCGCCACCAAGAACTACGGCACCGGAGGGGACTGTTCGGTGGGATCGGTCGAAATCGCTCCGGACGGCCATATTACAATCGGTTGTGACTACGCCGAGATGGGCAACGGCATTGGGACGGCGGCGGCCAATCGGGTCGCAGCGCATCTGGGTGGCGTCGCTGACGAAGTCGCGGTCGCGCAAATCGACACATTCGGCCCGCTAGCGCTCGTGACCTCCGGCGACTCCTACACCATGAATCAGAGGACGCAGGACGCGGCGGCGCGCAATCCGCGCTGGGTGCCTGCGATCTTTTCAGCTACCGCCGCCTCGACCGGCGCGCATGTCGGGACGCACGCGGCAGCCGAGGCCGCGCGCGTCGTGTTCCGCTTCGGTCTCTGGCCGGCGGCGCTCGAACTGTGGGGCATCGCGCCGAACGATCCCAAGGCCAACGCATGGAAGACGGCGCGGTGGAAAGACGGGCAACTGGTCATTCCAGGACTGGTGCCACTCTCCCTACCGGCGGTCGCCGCAAAGGCGCATGCGCGCAATGGAGTAACCGGGGCGATGGCGCACGGCTTCAACCGCTGGGCATGGTCGCAAGCGACCTTCGTGGTGGCCGGGCAGGCGTGGATGGCCGACATCGATGCCCTGGCCGTGCGCCGCGGCGCCGGCAAATTTGTTCACGTCGATCGTTCCAACGTGAAGTTTCCGCCTACCGACTTCAATCGGAGCGGACCCACCTATACGACGTTGTGCGGCACGGTGGTCCGCATCGAGATCGATCGCGTAACTGGCGCGTTGCGGATCGCAAAAGCATACAGCGTGCTGGAATGCGGCCAGGCGGTAGTCCCAGAGGTCGTGCTGGGACAGGCGCAGGGTGGCTTCGCAATGGGCGTCGGTTATGCGTTGCTCGAGACGCTGCCGCTTTACGAGGACGGACCCGGCAACGGGAAATGGAACCTCGGTCAATACCTCGTCGCACGGGGGTCGGACCTGCCGCTCAACGGGCTCGAGGTTGAGGTGTTGCCACCCGTCGATCCCGACGAGCGGCCGAAGGGCATCGCGGAAGTCGTGATGACCCCGATAGTTCCCGCGCTGCTCAACGCTATTTTCGACGCTACGGGTCGCCGCTTCCAATCCTTGCCGGTGACGCAACGAATGCTCAAGGGAGCGCTATCGTGACAACGCTGCGCATTACGATCAATGGTCGCCCATATGGCCCGATGGACGTGCGCGATGATTTGACCATGAACGATTTCTTGCGTGAGTACCTCGGATTGACCGGCACCAAGTTCGGTTGCGGCGCCGCGCAATGCCTGAGCTGCGCGGTCATCGTCGATAATGCGGACGGGACGAGCTATACCAGCCCCACCTGCGTGGTTTCGGCGGCGACCTTCGACGGCAAAGCCATCCGCACGGTCGAAGGCCATGCAAAGAACGGCGAACTTTCTGTTCTGCAAAAAGCTTTCATCGAACATTTTGCGTTTCAATGCGGCTATTGCACCCCCGGCTTTCTGAACGAGGGTCAGGTTCTACTGGAACGTCTGGCGAAGAAGCCAGTGGCGCGAGCGGATCTCGAGAAGACCATTGCCGAGGCGCTCGACGGCCACCTGTGCCGCTGCACCGGCTATGTCAAATATCACCAGGCCGTGCGCGACGTGATTCTCGCCGATCCAGAGCGCTATCTTGCGCGGGCCTAGCGAAGCTCGGTCGTAACCAACAGGGATGATCGGCCGCTTCCGCGATAGTGGCGATGTGATCGTGAGAGGACGTTGATGCCAAATTGGGAGATGCCGATTAAGATCCTTGCGCTCGTGGCCGTCTTGACCGGCACGCCGGCTGTGAACGCCATCTCCGACCAAGCAGACAGCCTCGCATCACCCGATAGCTTCGCTGCGATTGCCGATACAACAGCGCGATCGGCGGCGCTGTTCGCCGAGCTCGGAAAAGTGTTGACGCATCCGCGCTGTGTGAACTGCCATCCGGCCGGCGATCGCCCGCGCCAGGGAGAAGAAGGCCGTCCGCACCAGCCGCCGGTCGCACGCGGCGCGGATGGTCATGGGCTGCCTGCCATGCGTTGTTCGATCTGCCACCAAGCGGGCAACTTCGACCCCGCCCGCGTGCCCGGCAACCCGGAATGGCATCTCGCACCGCGTGAGATGGCCTGGGAAGGCAAGACGCTCGCTCAGATTTGCGAACAGATCAAAGATCCCAAGCGCAACGGCGGCCGCTCGCTGGAGGAGCTGGTGCATCACATCGGCACCGACAGCCTGGTCGGCTGGGCTTGGACGCCCGGCGTTGGCCGCACGCCCGCTCCCGGTACCCAGCAGATCGCGGGCGCGCTCGCGGACGTATGGGTGAAAACGGGAGCAGTGTGTCCCTAGTGGGGTCGTAGGGCGCAATAAGCGAAGCGCATTGCGCCATTCCCGCGCCGTGTGGCCCGGACGGTGGGCGCTCTGCAGGTATGCCGAACTATTCGCGCGTTTGTGCCTGGCGGATGTTGGTTCTTCATTGGGCGGGCGAACTCGACACCGTCGGTTAATGCGGCGAGGCATGAACGGCGCAATGCGCTTCGCTTATTGCGCCCTACGTGCTGACCCATCTGAGACAATAGGCCGCCAAATCTGCTCTGATGCACAACGCGGCATTTTCTACAATGTGGTAGGGTCCGATCCTCGGACTAAGGGGAGCACATGAGGCGGCGCGAGTTCATCACGCTCGTCGGCGGCGGAGCGGCGGCGTGGCCGCTGGCGGCGCGTGCGCAGCAGGGCGACCGGATTCGTCGGGTCGGCATGCTGCTAGCCTTTACCGAAAATGATCCGGACATGCGCGCCCGCATCTCGGCGTTTCGGCAACGTTTCACGGACCTCGGCTGGACCGACGGCCGCAACGTCCGCATCGATTACCGCTTCTCCGGCTCGGACATTGAACGCTTGCGCGCAAACGCTAAGGAACTGCTCGCGTTGGCGCCCGACATCATGTTCGCCCACAGCAATCCAGGCCTCGCGGCATTGCGTCAGGAAAACCGCACCGTCCCGACTGTGTTCGTGCAGGTCGCCGATCCGGTTGGCAGCGGTTTCATCCAGAGCCTGGCGCGGCCAGGCGGCGTGACCACAGGCTTCACCAATTTCGAGCCGGCGATGGGTAGCAAGTGGGTGGAAATACTCAAAGAGATCGCCCCCGGCGTAACCCGCGCGGCCGTGCTCATGCATGATGAAACGGCAGCCAATGTTGCGATGTTCCGCGCCGCCGAGGCGGCCGGGCCGGCGTTCGGCATGACGGTCACGGTGGCCGGCGTACGCGACGCGGCCGGAATCGAGCAGGCCATTGGCGCCTTCGCCCGCGAGCCGAACGGAGGGCTGATCGCCCTGCCGCACGTCGTCACCGCCGGCCATCGTGAGTTGATCGCACGGCTTGCGATCGAGCATCGGCTGCCCTCGGTCGGCGCATTCGGCTTCATGGCCACCAGCGGGGGCTTGATCTCCTATGGCATCGACGTGGTCGACCTGTTTCGGCGCTCCGCCTCTTACGTCGATCGCATCCTCAAGGGCGAGAAACCGGCCGACCTTCCGGTGCAGGCGCCGACCAAGTACGAGCTTGTGATCAATCTCAAGACCGCCAAGGCGCTCGGTCTCGACGTGCCGACGACAGTGCTCGCCCGCGCCGACGAGGTGATCGAATGACACGTCGCGAGTTCATCACGCTGCTCGCCGGCGCGGCAGCCGCGTGGCCACTTGGGGCGCGCGCGCAGCAGCCGGTCATGGCGTTGGTCGGCTTGCTCAGCAGCGCCCAGCTAGATGATCGACAGATCGGCGCTATTCGGCAGGGCCTCAAGGACGCTGGCTATATCGAAGGCCGCAATGTCGCCATCAAATATCGCTCGGCCGATGCTCGCTTCGACCGATTGCCGGCATTGGCCGCCGATCTGGTGGCCGACCCCGTGGCCGCGATCATTGCGCTCGCCCCGCCGGCTGCAGTGGCCGCCAAAGCTGCGACCGCAACCATCCCAATCATTTTCGCGACCGGCGCCGATCCGGTCGGTCTCGGTCTCGTTTCCAGTTTCAACCGTCCTGGCGGCAATGCCACGGGCGTGACTTTTGTTGTCAACACACTCGGGGCAAAACGGTTGGAATTGCTGCGCGAGCTGGTCCCGAGCGCCAGTGTTATTGGTCTCCTCATCAATCCCGGAAATCCCACGTCTGACTCCCAGACTAGCGACGTGCAGGCTGCAGCGCGCGCAATCGGCGTTGAGCCCCTGATCCTGAATGTCGGCAGCGAACGCAATATCGACGCGGCTTTCGCGAGCGCCGTCCAACAGCGTGTCAACGCCGTCATCGTCGGCGCTGATTCATTCTTTGTGAGTCGGAGCGACCAACTAGTCGGGCTGGCAGCGCGTCATGGGATGCCCGCAGTCTATTTTTTGCGCGAGTTTGCCGACATTGGTGGACTGGTGAGCTATGGACCCAGCCAAACGGATGCCTATCGCCTCGCCGGTGGCTACGCCGCGCGGATTCTGAAGGGCGAGAAGCCCGCCGACTTGCCGGTGGTGCAGTCGGTCAAGTTCGAGCTGGTCGTCAACCTAAAGACCGCCAAGGCACTCGGCCTGACGGTGCCGGACAACCTACTCGCCCGCGCCGACGAGGTGATCGAGTGAAGAGGCGCGAGTTCATCACGCTGCTTGGCGGCGCGCGGGCGCAACAGGAAGTCCAAAGTGTGGAAGCGCTACGGAGCCATCTTCCAAGGCACTGATCGATGGCTTCAGAACTCTCGGTTACGACGCCCTCACTTCAGTTGATCGGCCACTTTGTCGATCCCGGCCTTGACGCAAGCTTCGTCCTTTTCACCGCCCGGCGCGCCCGAAGCGCCGGCTGCGCCGATGACCTCGTCGCCGACCTTGATCGGCAGCGCGCCCTGGTTGGCTATGACGTTGGTGAGATGGATCAGGCCGAGCGTCGGATCCGCCTTTAAGCGCTCGACCAGCGCGCCGGACGGCGAACCGAACGTGCGCGCGGTGTAGGCCTTGCGCATGCTATTCTCTAAAGTGTGCGGGCCGGTGTTGTCGCCGCGCACTTGCACGATGATCTCGCCATTGCGGCCGACAACGGTCGCCGACACGGCGTAGCCGTTGGCTTTGCAGGTCTCGATTGCGGTTTGCGCGATTGTGATGGCGATGGAAGCGCTCAGGTCCTTGTGGTTGAGCAGTTCAGCGCCCGCCGTCGAGCCAAGGGCGGAGGCAAGGACACAGCCGAAAGTGAGCGCGCCGGAGCGAAGTGTGGATCGGAACATTTTACTCCTCCCTAATCGCAGCCATGGTGATGCGGCAGATGCCAAAGTATAGTGGGACTCTTGGGATATGGGGAGGTCAAGGGCGTCGGGTGGCAATACGCCTGTGTGACATTCCCAGTGCAGCTCGATCGCAAGCAGCCAGGTCATGGCTATCGCGGCGTTGAAGGAGCTGTTGGCCCGCGGGCTGATTCAGAACGATTCACGATTGACTCCAAGGACCAGCCGGTCCCTCCGTGCTAGGCTGAGGGTGCAGGAAACCGGCTGCACCGGGCTGGGAAAACCATGTCAGATATAAAACGCCGCGAGTTCATCTCGCTGCTCGGCGGCGCGGCGGCGTGGCCGGTTGCGGCACATGCGCAGCAGGTCGAGCGGATGCGGCGCATCGGCGTGCTCATGAACACGGCCGCGGACGATCCGGAAGGACAGGCCCGCAACACGGCGTTCGTAAAGGCGCTGCAGCAATTCGGCTGGACCGACGGCCGCAACGGGCGCATCGAGACTCGCTGGGGCACGGACGCCGGCAGCACTCGCAGATACGCGGCGGAACTGGTCGCGCTTGCCCCGGACGTCATCCTGGCCTCTGCGAGCGCAGCGATGGGCGCATTGCAACAGACGACCCGCACCGTGCCGATCATATTCGTGAGTATCATCGATCCGGTCGGCGCCGGCTTCGTCGAGAGCCTGGCGCGGCCAGGCGGCAACGCCACCGGATTCAGCCTCTTCGAATACGGCCTCAGCGGAAAATGGCTGGAACTGCTCAAGGAGATCGCCCCGCGCGTGACGCAAGCAGCGGTGCTTCGTGACTCCGCTGTGGGCTCCGGGATCGGCCAGTTCGCCATCATCCAGGCCGTGGCGCCATCATTCGGGGTGGAATTGCGCCCGATCGACATGCGCGATGCTGGCGAGATCGAGCGCGGCATCACTGCATTCGCGCGCGTACCGAATCGCGGCCTGATCGTTGTCGGGGCCCCATCGTTGTTGGTTCATCGCAATCTGATCATCACGCTTGCGGCCCGCCACCAATTGCCCGCGGTGTACCCTTTGCCGTATTTCGCCCGCAGCGGCGGCCTGATCTCCTACGGGCCTGATACGATCGACCCCTATCGGCGCGCAGCCGGCTACGTCGATCGCATCCTCAAGGGCGAGAAACCAGCCGACCTTCCTGTGCAAGCACCGACCAAATACGAGTTGGTGATCAACCTAAGGACTGCGAAGGCACTCGGCCTCGAAGTGCCGCCGACGCTGCTCGCCCGCGCCGACGAGGTGATTGAATGAAGCGACGCGCGTTCATCACGCTGCTCGGCGGCGCGGCGGCTGCGTGGCCGGTGGTGGCGCGCGCGCAGCAGTCGGCGATGCCGGTGATCGGGTTTCTACATAGTGGATCGGCAGAGCCGTTTGCGGGCAGGCTGGCCGCTTTTCGCCAAGGATTGGGCGAGACGGGTCTTGTCGAGGGCAAGGACTTCGCAATCGAATTTCGTTGGGCGGAAGGGAACTACGAACGTCTGCGGGAAATGGCAAGCGACCTTGTCGCCCGCAAGGTTTCGGTGATCGTTGCAGGAGGCGGTGTCGCTTCCGCGCCGGTGGCAAAGGCAGCGACGGCGACAATCTCCATCGTGTTCATCACCGGAGCCGACCCAGTCGCTACCGGGCTCGTCACCAGCCTTGCTCGCCCCGAAGCAAATGTGACGGGGGTAAGCTTCTTGTCTCAGGCGCTTGGCGGAAAGCGTCTCGGCTTTTTGAACATGCTCGCACCCGACGCAACTGCTGTTGCGGTTCTAGTGAACCCAATAAACACGGGAAGGAACGTCGCGGACAAGGAAGTTCAAGACGCGGGCCGCGCCTCCAAGCGAAACATCCATCTATTCGAGGCGAGCACTGGACCTGAGATCGATTCCGCTTTCGCAGCGATCATTCGCGAGAAATTCGGCGCGATCTTGGTTCAAAATGATCCCTTTTTCACCAGCAGACACGCTCAAATCGCGGCTCTCGGAACAAGGGTTGCCGTTGCGGCAGTCTATCCGTCTCGCGAATATGCAGAGGCTGGCGGGCTTATGTCCTATGGTGCCGATGTCAGAGACGAGTATCGCAAAGCCGGCATTTATGCAGGAAGGCTTCTTCAGGGCGCCAAGCCGGCGGATTTGCCGGTGCTGCAGCCGACCAAGTTCGAACTGGTGATTAATCTCAAGACGGCGCGATCGATTGGATTGAACATTTCGGACTCGTTTCAGCTGCTCGCCGACGAGGTGATCGAGTGAAGCAGCGCGAGTTCGATCTAGGTAGCGAGGAAGTCTAGTCATGAAGGCCTTGTCAGTCTTCGGTCTGCTGTTCGCAGCTGCGATCTTCGCGACCATCCCGATCTCACCGGAAGTGACGTCGCGTGGTGTAGAGCTGAGCGTCGATCAGGCTCAGGCCATCACTTATGGTCGCTACCGCCGAGTTCACCGGCGGGTATACCGACGCTCCTATCGCTACGCCCGACGCGCTTACCGCCGCACCTCCTATGGTGCTGGCGGCTATTACTACGGTTGTGTCGGCTACTTTGGACCCGGCTGCTGCGGTTTTCCCGGTTACTGTCCTCACGGCTATTATGGGCGGTACGGGTACTGATTGAGGTGGCCGAGCGTCTCGTACGTGGACGCTCCTTTTGCCTAGAAGCCTAATCTGGCCATGGGGCGAGCAAGCTCCCAAGGGCGCAAACAGGGCGCGTGGGGGGCGATCAGGTGTCCGGCCGCGCACCGAGAGACGATGAGCGCAGTCGGACTGCCTGCAGCCGCCAGCAAGAGGACCGACGGCCTTCCTTCACGAAGGACATGCTTCGCCCGCCGCGCCGGTAAGCTGATCGAGGAAACCGGCCGCGGGCTGTCGGGGTTGTTACGCACACTCGCCGACTTGTGCGCCCCGGCCCTCGGTGTCATCAGCCGGGGAGAAGCGCGGTAGCAGTTCAAGCCGCGCGGGATTCCTTCTTTGCCTCCACAAGTTTGACGCCGAGCACAGCCTGAGGCGACGTGTCGGAGTGCCTATGCACGGCTTGTCCGGCCGTGATCGCGTCGCTAACCAGCACCTCCTCGATGCGGTGCAGCTCGTCCACTCACGCTCGAGGGCGTGTATAAATCGCGCAGGCATGTCCGCTTTCGGGCAAACCGGACATTGAGCCCGACATCGCCGAATGACCGAGTGTGACCCATCTCGGTCATCGACGGCCAGATTTGCTGTGATGGACAACGCGGCATTTTCTACAACGATGTGGTAGGGTCCGATCCTCGGACTAAGGGGAGGACATGAAACGGCGCGAGTTCATCACGCTTCTCGGAGGCGCAACGGTCGCATGGCCGCTCGCGGGACGCGCGCAACAAGGTGGAAAGGTTTGGCGCATCGGCTGGATAGCCGGCTCGTCACCGGAAGCGGCTTCCGGGTTACGGCGGGCATTCCTCCATGGCATGCACGAACTCGGCTATGTCGAGGGGCGAGACTTCGTGATCGAGGCGCGCTTTGCGGACGGCGAATACGAGCGATTTCCCGCGTTTGCTGCGGAGCTGGTTCGCCTCAATGTCGATGTGATTCTCATCGCGGCGAGTGCGGGAATTCGCACTGTCCAGCGTGCGACCTCCACAATTCCGATTGTGCTGGTCTATTCGACCGATCCCGTTGGCAACGGCTTCGTCGCGAGCCTCGCACGTCCGGGCGGCAATATCACCGGCCTTTCGAGCTCCTCCGATGACACATCCCCGAAACAGCTCGAGCTGGTGGCGACGGTCGTCCCCAACGCGTCGCGCATTGGCCTGCTCGGAAATCCGAGCAGCCCGGTCTATGACGACGTCAGAAAAGGGACCCTCAACGCCGCCCAGAGAGCTGGCCTATCCCTGATACCTGTGGAAGCGCGCGATCCGCAGGAGATCGAGACGGCATTCGCTCAATTCGACAAGCAACGCGTGCAGGCGTTCGTCTCCGCCGGGGACGCACTTTTTTTCAGACAGCGAAGGCAAATTGCGGAATTGGCGCTCAAAACCCGCCTGCCCTCGATATTCTCTCAGCGCGAATACGCGGAGGCCGGCGGGCTGATGAGCTATGGCGAGAACCTCTCGGAGTTCTTCCGCCGCGCCGCTTCGTTCGTTGACAAGATTTTCAAAGGGGCAAAACCCGCTGATTTGCCGATGGAGCAGCCC
>Ga0209240_1001140_pt1 | contig 10557 bp, 5 predicted proteins | sample GraSoi_2013_80cm_FD_185828 | JGI IMG/M metagenome (GOLD analysis project Ga0209240, IMG submission 185828) | Grasslands soil microbial communities from the Angelo Coastal Reserve, California, USA - Sample 9_17_2013_80cm (SPAdes) (version 2) | ecosystem: Environmental > Terrestrial > Soil >... | reverse complement strand
ATAGCCATGGTTAACTCTCTGGCATCCCCGCCGTTCCCCGGGAACCATTGCCCAACGAGCGGCTTTGTATAAATGTCCGGAACGTCTCCTTTCCCGCAAACGAAACGGGACGTCATTTCCATGTCAATGGCATCACCGTGAACAAAACAACTCAAACTGTCGAGAGCGCCGCTGACGGCGGCGCCTTTCATATTGAGGATGTTTATCCCCAAATCGACGGCGGCCGCTTTGCAGTGAAGCGTATCGTCGGCGAGCGCGTCGAAGTTTGGGCGGACATCTATCGCGACGGGCATGACGTGGCGGCAGCGTCCCTGGTCTGGCGTCGCGAGCAGGACCGGGAGTGGCGCCGCGAGCCCATGACCCACCATGGCAACGACCGCTGGAGCGGATCGTTCGTGCCGGACGCGCCCGGACGCTATGTCTATGCGATCGAGGCATGGACCGACGAATTCGCGACCTGGCGGCACGGATTTGAGCTGAAGCAGAAAGCCGGCGTCGATCTTAACCTCGACGCGATCGAAGGCGCAGGCATATTGACGAAGGCGCAGTGCGGTGGGCCGGCCGCGACCGCCATCATCGTGCGGCAATGCGAGAATTATCTTCGAACCGGCGACGTCGCGCCTCTGCTGACAGCCGAATTGAATGACGCCATGGCCGAAAGCCAGTTGCGGCCCGATCTGACGCGATCGCCATTGTTTCCATTTGTCGCGGACCGGCCGCGGGCGCGAACCGGTGCGTGGTACGAGATGGTGCCACGCAGCCAGGGCCTTACCCCCGGCCGGCACGGCACGTTCAAGGATTGCATTGCGCGCTTGCCTGATGTGGCGGCGATGGGCTTCGACGTGGTGTATCTGACGCCGATACATCCGATCGGCCATATCAACCGCAAGGGCCGCAACAATGCGGTGACCGCGGCGGCAGGCGATCCCGGGAGTCCCTACGCCATCGGCGCCGCCGAGGGCGGCCACGACGCGGTGCATCAGGAATTGGGCACGCTGGAGGATTTCCGCGGCTTCGTCGCGGCGTGCAAGCTGCTCAACATCGAAGTCGCGCTCGACTTCGCGGTCCAGTGTTCGCCCGACCATCCCTGGCTCAAGCAGCATCCGCAATGGTTCAGGCGAAGGCCCGACGGCTCGATGCGCTACGCGGAAAACCCGCCCAAGAAATACGAGGATATTGTCAACCCCGATTTTTCATCGGAGGATGCCGGCGCGCTGTGGAATGCCTTGCGCGACGTGGTGCTGTTCTGGATCGAGCAGGGAGTCAATATTTTCCGGGTCGACAACCCCCACACCAAGCCGTTCCGGTTCTGGGAATGGCTGATCCATGAAATCCAGCTTCGCCATCCCGATGTCATCTTCCTCGCGGAAGCATTTACCCGGCCGAAGCTGATGAAGGGCCTTGCGAAACTCGGCTTCACCCAATCCTACACCTACTTTACCTGGCGCACCCAGAAGTGGGAGCTGGAGCAGTACCTGAACGAGTTGACGGCTTATCCGGAACGCGATTTCTATCGCCCGAATTTCTTCGTCAATACGCCTGACATCCTGCCCTACCATTTGCAGAGCGGCGAGACCTGGATGTTCAAATCGCGCGTCGCGCTTGCCGCTACGCTGTCGAGCACCTACGGCATCTACAACGGGTTCGAACTGCTGGAACACGATCCAATACCCGGCAGGGAAGAATATCTTAATTCCGAAAAATACGAGATCAAGGTGCGGGATTGGGACCAGCCCGGCAACATCAAGCCCTACATCCGCGATCTCAACCATGCCCGGCGCGAAAACCCCGCGCTGCAACAGACCAGCCAATTGCGCTTCATTCCGATCGATGACGGCAACGTCATCGGCTTTGCCAAGGAATCGGTCGATCAGACCAACACGGTCGTCGCGGCCATCGCGCTGTCGCGCGAGGTGCACGAATTCTGGTTTCCGCTCGGCGACGTCGAGGTCGGCGTCGCCTGCGGATCGACCCGGTGCGCGATCCCGCGCTGCTGTTTCGCTGTCTGGCGTGAGGGACGCCATGAACCTGTTGCCATCCATCGACGAAGACGAGTTGCCGGTCACCGACCTCGATGGCGATGAACTCTGGTACAAAGACGCCGTCATCTATCAGCTTCACGTCAAGGCCTTTGCCGACAGCAACAATGACGGCATCGGCGATTTCGCGGGATTGACCGAGAAGCTCGGCTATCTGCAGGAACTCGGCGTCACCGCGCTGTGGCTGCTGCCGTTCTACCCGTCGCCCGGCCGCGATGACGGCTATGACATCGCCGACTACGGCGCCATCAATCCCGACTTCGGCACCATGAAGGATTTTCGTCGCTTCATCGTCGAAGCCAAACGGCGCGGCCTGCGGGTCATCACTGAACTTGTCATCAATCATACTTCCGACCAGCACGACTGGTTCAAGCGCGCCCGCCGCAGCGATCCTGACTCGAGCGCGCGCAACTGGTATGTGTGGAGCGACACCGACCAGAAATATGCCGGCACGCGGATTATCTTCACCGACACCGAGAAGTCGAACTGGACATGGGACCCGGAAGCCGGCCAATTCTACTGGCACCGCTTCTTCTCGCATCAGCCGGATCTCAATTTCGACAATCCGCGCGTGGTCAGCGCGCTCGCGCAGGTGATGAAGCGCTGGCTCGATACCGGCGTCGATGGTTTCCGTCTCGACGCCATCCCCTATCTGTGCGAGCGCGATGGCACCAATAACGAGAACCTGCCGGAAACCCACGCCATCATCAGGAAGCTGCGCGCCCAACTCGACGCCTATGCCAAGGGCAAGGTGCTGCTGGCGGAAGCCAATCAATGGCCGGAGGATGTTCAGGAATATTTCGGCCAGGGCGACGAATGCCACATGGCCTATCATTTCCCGCTGATGCCGCGGATCTACATGGCGATCGCGCAGGAGGATCGTTTTCCGATTACCGACATCCTGCGCCAGACGCCGGATATCCCGAGCAATTGCCAATGGGCGTTGTTTCTGCGCAACCACGACGAACTGACGCTCGAAATGGTCACCGATGTCGAGCGCGACTATCTGTGGTCGACCTACGCCAACGATCCCCGCGCACGTATCAATGTCGGCATTCGCCGCCGGCTGGCGCCGCTGATGGACAATGACCGGCGCAAGATCGAGCTGATGAATTCGCTGCTGCTGTCGTTTCCGGGTACCCCGATCATCTATTACGGCGACGAAATCGGCATGGGCGACAATATCTATCTCGGCGACCGCAACGGCGTGCGCACGCCGATGCAATGGACGCCGGACCGCAACGGCGGATTCTCCCGCGCCGATCCGGCACGGCTTTACGCCCCGACCATCATGGATCCGGTCTACGGCTATGAGTCGGTCAATGTCGAAGCCCAGTCGCGCAGCCTGTCTTCGCTGCTCAGTGCAACCAAGCGACTGATCTCGGTGCGAAAGTCGACGCTTGCGTTCGGCCGCGGCACCATGGGGTTCATCCGCCCGGTCAATCGCTCGGTGCTCGCCTATATCAGGCAGCATGGCGACGAGGTGATCCTCTGCGTCGCCAACCTGTCTCGATCGGCGCAAGCCACCGAACTCGATCTTTCGGCCTGGAAGGATCGCATTCCCCTGGAAATGCTCGGCCGCACCCGCTTCCCGCCGATCGGCGAACTGCCCTACATGATCACGCTGGCGCCGTACGGCTTCTACTGGTTTCAGCTTCGCGAGCGCGACAAATCGGAACATGTCGAACCGACCGTCGTTCCGGAGTTCGAGACTCTGGTGGTGCCGCTGGGCGCGACGTGGATGTCGCTCGCTCGCACCCGGGGCGTTTTCGAACGCGACGTGTTGCCGGGATATTTGGCGCGAACCCGCTGGTATCCGGAGCGCTCGGCACAGGAGATTCGTCCGACAGTGACCTCGGCGGTTCCGTTCTGCGATATCGGCGACAACCGGCCCTGGCTTGCCTTTTTTGAAGCGACGACGGAGCGCGGCGCGTCCGCGCGCTACGTATTGCCGATGCAGATCGATTGGGTACGGTTCGATCGCGAACGCTATAACCCCCGGGCATTTGCAGCGGTTCGTCAGGGCGCGCGGGAAGGAACGCTGCTGGACGTTGCGACCGACCAGATATTCATCGCGCTGCTGCTGCGCAATCTCCGCGAGGCATTGACGGTTGAAGAAGCGGGCTTGCGCCTTGAATTCCGGCCAACCAGCAAGCTTTCGGATACGCCGATCAACTCGCCCGAGCATATCCGCGCCGTCGAGACCGAACAATCCAACAGCACGGCGCTGGTGGACAATGACTATGTGGTCAAGATCTATCGAAAACTCGAATCCGGCATCAATCCCGAGATCGAAATCGGTCGCTTTCTGACCGAGGTCGCGGGTTTTGTTAACACGCCGGCGCTGCTCGGCAGCGTCGAACTGGTCGAAGGCAGCAACAAAAGCGCGGTCGCGATTGTTCACGCCTTCGTCCAGAATCAGGGCGACGCCTGGACCGTGACATCGGCCTATCTCGATCGCTTCGTCGAGGAGCAGCGTCTGCTGGCGAGCAGCGAACATCCCGGCGAAAGCGAGGAGCAGGTCCCCTATCTGCGTTATATGTCGCAGACCGGAAGGCGCGTCGCCGAAATGCACCTCGCGCTCGCCGGCAGCAACGAGTTTGCCGATTTTACGCCCGAACCGACCCGACCCGAGCACGTCCGGCTCTGGATCGATGACGTGGTCGCCCGTGCGGAGCATGTCTTCGACACCTTGAAGCAAAAGCGCGACACGCTAAAAGAAGCCGATCGTCTGCTGGTCGATCAAATCGCGGCACAACGCGCCACCTTGCGATTATGCGCGCTGCTTCCGCAGGATATCGACTGCCTGAACATCCGCCACCACGGCGATTTCCATCTCGGACAGATGTTGATCGTCAAGGACGATATCTTCCTCATCGATTTCGAGGGCGAACCCCGCCGGCCGCTGGCCGAACGGCGGCGCAAGGCGCCCGCGGCGCGCGATGTCGCCGGCCTGATCCGTTCAATCGATTATTCGGCAACCGCGGCGCTGGAGCGTGCGCTCAAGGTGGCGCCCGACGAGCAAGGCAAGCTCGGAGCGGCGCTGGCGGAATGGCGCGATCGCGCGGCGGCGGCGTTCCTGGACACCTATCACGAGATCATGACGAACCAGCGTCTGTGGCCGGCTCACCCGCATGCCGCCGAACAGATGCTGAATTTCTTCCTGCTCGAAAAAGCATTCTACGAGATCGAATACGAGTTGGCCCACAGGCCCGAATGGCTGCGCGTCCCGCTCACCGGGGTGCTTCGAATATTGTCTCAGCAAACTCAGCATACCAACGAGGCCTCATGACCAAACTATCCGCCGAGGCCTATGCGATTGTCGAAGGCCGCCACTCCGACCCCTTTCATTATCTCGGCGTCCATACCGAGGGCGACAAGACCGTGGTCCGCGCGTTCCTGCCGGAAGCGTCGAAGGTCGAAGCAATCGGCGAACATGGTGAAACAGCCGCGCTGGCGCGCATTCATGACGCCGGGCTGTTCGCCGGCGCGCTGCCGAACGGTTCCAAGCGCTATCAATTGCGCGCCCGCTTCGGCGAGAACGTGGTCGATCTCGACGACCCCTATCGCTTTCCGCCTGTCTTGACCGACTTTGATCTGTATCTGCTCGGCGAGGGCACCCACCAGCGGATTTACGACAAGCTCGGCGCACATCCGACGACGCTGGACGGTGTCAACGGCGTGGCCTTCGTGGTGCTCGCCCCCAACGCGCGGCGAGTCAGCGTGGTCGGCGATTTCAATTTCTGGAATCCACGGCGGCATCCGATGCGGGTGCGTGGCGTCGGCTATTGGGAGCTGTTCGTGCCCCATGCCGCAGCAGGCGATCATTATAAATTCGATATCATCGGCCCACAGGGCCAGCACCTGGCACTGAAATCCGATCCGGTGGCGTTTGCCGCGGAAATGCGCCCCAGCACCGCATCCATTGTCGTTGACGAAACCAAGCTGCCGCATCCGCGGCCCGCGCCCGCTGGTATCAACGGGCTGAGCGCGCCGATGTCGATCTACGAAATCCATCTCGGTTCGTGGCGGCGCAAGGGCAACAATGAATGGCTGAGCTATCGGGACCTGGCCGAGCAGCTTCCGCGTTATGCCCGCGATCTCGGTTTCACCCATGTCGAATTTTTGCCGGTCAGCGAACATCCGTTCGACGGCTCGTGGGGTTATCAGCCGACCGGCATGTACGCCCCCACCAGCCGGTTCGGCACGCCGGAGGATTTTTCCGCGTTGGTCGATGCCTGCCACCGCGAAGGTCTCGGCGTGATGCTGGACTGGGTGCCCGGACATTTCCCCGACGATCCGCACGGCCTCGGCCATTTCGACGGCACCGCGCTCTACGAGCACGCCAACCCGCTGCAAGGCCGTCACCTCGACTGGGGCACGCTGATCTACAATTACGGCCGTACCGAAGTCGTCAATTTCCTGGTGTCGAACGCGCTGTTTTGGCTGGAGCGCTATAGCATCGACGGTCTGCGCGTCGATGCGGTGGCTTCGATGCTTTATCTTGACTATAGCCGGCCCGCCGGAGGCTGGATTCCGAACAAATTTGGCGGCCGCGAAAATCTCGAGGCCATCGATTTCCTGCGCCGCTTCAATACCGAAGTGTTCGCCCGCTTTCCGCAGGCCACCACGGCCGCGGAAGAGTCAACCTCATGGCCGCAGGTGTCGCGGCCGGTCGAATATGGCGGGCTCGGCTTTGGCTACAAATGGAATATGGGCTGGATGCACGACACGCTGAACTACATCAGCAAGGATCCGATCCACCGCAAGCACCATCACGGCGACATCCTGTTCGGCCTGCACTATGCCTTCTCGGAAAACTTCATCCTGCCGCTGTCGCATGACGAAGTTGTCCATGGCAAACGCTCCCTGCTGGGCCGGATGCCCGGCGACGACTGGCAGCGCTTCGCCAATCTGCGCGCTTATTACGCCTTCATGTTCGGACATCCCGGCAAAAAGCTGATGTTCATGGGCTGCGAGTTCGGCCAGGAGCGCGAATGGAATCACGATCGCTCGCTTGACTGGCATCTGCTCGAACAAAAAACACACGCAGGCATCCAGTCGTTGATCCGCGATCTCAACGGGCTCTATCGCACCTTGCCGGCGCTGCACGAAATGGATTGCGATCCATCCGGCTTTGAGTGGCTGGTGACCGACGACGCCGGCGGCAACGTATTCGCCTGGATCCGCAAAGGCAGCGATGCCCGCGCGCGATGCCTTGTGGCCGTGAATTTTTCGCCGAATGTCTATTACAATTATCGCGTCCGCGTGCCGTTCGCCGGCAAGTGGCATGAAGTTCTCAATTCCGACTCCGCCCATTACGGCGGCAGCAATGTCGGGAACGTCGGCGAGGTCCGGACGTTGGAAGGTCCGGTGCCCGAGCTCAATCTCACCATCCCGCCCTTGGCTGCGATATTTCTCGTACCGGAAAGCTGACGCATGCGATTGTCCGCCGGAACGTCCTCACGCCTCGGTGCAAGCTGGGACGGCCGGGGAACCAACTTTGCGCTGTTCTCCGCCAACGCGCAAAAGGTCGAACTTTGCCTGTTCGACAGTCAGGGCCGCCGCGAACTCGAACGCATCGAATTGCCCGAGCGTACCGAGGATGTCTGGCACGGCTATCTGAATGACGTGTCGCCCGGACAGCTTTATGGCTATCGGGTTCATGGGCCCTATGAGCCCGAACACGGCCACCGTTTCAACGCCAACAAACTGCTGCTCGATCCCTATGCCAGGCGCCTTGCCGGACGGCTGGTATGGAGCGATGCGCATTTCGCCTATCGCACCGGGAGCGCACGCGAAGACCTGTCGTTCGATCGGCGCGACAATGCGCGCGGCATGCCGAAGGCCGTCGTCGTCGACGAAACCTTCAATTGGGGACGCCGCGAACTGCGCCCCAACATCCCCTGGGAAGACACCATCATCTATGAAGCGCACGTCAAGGGCCTGACGCAGAAACGCAGTGACGTGCCGCCAAATCTGCGCGGCACTTATGGCGGGCTGTCGTCGCGTGCGATGATCGAACATCTCAAGCGGCTCGGCGTCACCACCATCGAGTTGCTGCCTGTCCACGGCCTGGTGGACGACAGAATACCCTGTCATTTTTTGCGCCGGAGCCGCGCTACTCGCAGGACAACCCGCTCGATGCCTTCCGCACCACGGTGGCGCGACTGCACGACGCCGGCATCGAGGTGATGCTCGACGTCGTCTACAATCACACCGCGGAAGGCAACCACATGGGCCCGACGCTGTCGTTCCGCGGCATCGACAACGCCTCCTACTACTGGCTGAAGCCGGACAATCCACGATTCTACGACGATTTCACCGGCTGCGGCAGCTCGGTCAACCTCACCCACCCGCGCGTTCTGCAGATGGTGATGGATTCGCTGCGCTACTGGGTCGAGGTCTGCCATGTCGATGGCTTCCGGTTCGATCTCGCCACCACGCTGGCGCGCGGGCCGAACGGCTTCGACCGCGACAGTGGATTCCTGACCGCGATCCGGCAAGACCCGGTGCTGTCATCGGTGAAGCTGGTCGCTGAACCGTGGGACCTCGGCATGGGCGGCTATCAGGTCGGCGCGTTTCCGTCGCAATGGTCGGAATGGAATGACCGTTATCGCAGCGCGATGCGGCGCTACTGGAGCGGCGAAGGCAGCCTGATCGGCGAAGTGTCGAGCCGCATGACCGGCTCATCCGACCTGTTCAACCACGATGGCCGCGCGCCGCGCGCCGGCGTCAACCACATCACCGTGCATGACGGCTTCACGCTGGCGGATCTGTTCAGCTATAACGAAAAGCACAACGAGGCCAATGGCGAGGAAAATCGCGACGGCTCCAGCGACAACCACAGCAACAATTGCGGCCATGAAGGCCCGACCGACGACCCGACGATAACAGCACTTCGACGCCAGCTTCGGAAGAACCAGCTCGCATGTCTGCTGCTGGCGCAGGGCCTGCCGCTGATTCTGGCCGGCGATGAAGTCGGCAACTCGCAGTCCGGCAACAACAATGCCTATTGCCAGGACAACGAAATCGGCTGGGTCGACTGGGACGGCCTCAACCGCGAGGGCGACGACCTCACCGATTTCATAGGCCACATGACCGATCTGCGAAAGCGCTTTCCGCAAATCCGCTCGCGCCGCTGGCTCGACGGGCGGCGCGCGGATGGATCTTACGGCGTGTTATGGCTGACGCCGGAAGCCGAAGAGATGCAGGAGCAGGACTGGAATTTTCCCGAGGGGCGGTTTCTCGCTTATGTGCTGGGGTCCACCGAGGAAGCACAGGCGCCGATTTTCGTCGTGCTCAACGCAGCACCCGAGGCGATCGCGTTCAAACTGCCGAAGATGCCGGAATACAGGAACTGGCAGCAGGTGCTGAACACGGCGGACAGCAAACAGACGGTCGCGGACTTTGCGCCAGGCAGCGACGCAAACGCGCCTCCCCGCACGGTGCTTGCCTTTGCGGGTTCAGCATGAATGAGCGGAAATTCGGCGCATGGCTGACAGCGGACGGCACGTTATTTCGTCTGTGGGCGCCGGCGGCCAAACGCGTCGATCTGCTGCTGGAAAAACCTCAACCCCTGCGGCGCGGCGAAGACGGCTGGTTTTGCGCCGACCTGGCAGGTGTGAAGGCCGGCGCACGTTACAAATTCCGGATCGACGACGAGATCGATGTGCCCGATCCGGCGTCCGCGTTTCAGCCCGACGATGTTTCGGGCCCCAGCGAGGTGATCGATCACGCCAGCTACCGATGGCGCGCCACGGATTGGCGCGGACGCCCGTGGCAGGAAACCGTCGCGATCGAAACTCATGTCGGCACCTTCACACCCGAAGGCACCTACCGCGCCATGATCGGCAAGCTCGACCATCTGATGGCGACCGGCATCACCGCACTTGAATTGATGCCGCTGGCGGATTTCGCAGGGCAGCGCAATTGGGGCTATGACGGCGTGTTGTGGTACGCGCCCGACAGCGTCTATGGCCGCCCCGACGATCTCAAAGCCCTGATCGACGAAGCACATCTGCGCGGGCTGATGGTATTTCTCGACGTGGTCTATAACCACTTCGGCCCCGAAGGAAATTATCTCGGCCGATATGCGCCGGGCTTTTTCACGGAGGCGCAGACCCCCTGGGGCAGCGCGATCGATTACCGGGTGCCGCAAGTGCGCGCCTTCGCCATCGAAAATGCGTTGTATTGGCTGCGCGAATATCGTTTCGACGGGCTGCGGCTCGACGCGGTGCACGCCATCCCTGAACTCGGGGAGATCTCGATGCTGCATGATCTCAGCGTCGCGGTGGGCAGGCTTGCCGCGGAAACCCGCCGCCACATCCATCTGGTGCTGGAGAACGATGACAATTCCGCCAGCGCGCTGGACGCCGGGCAAGATCCGCCGCGCGGCAAATACCGCGCGCAGTGGAACGACGATTATCACCACGCCTGGCATGTATGGCTGACCGGCGAGACGCAGGGCTATTACCGCGACTACACGACGTCACCGATGGCTGATGTTGCGCGTGCC
>Ga0209240_1001139_pt1 | contig 10560 bp, 8 predicted proteins | sample GraSoi_2013_80cm_FD_185828 | JGI IMG/M metagenome (GOLD analysis project Ga0209240, IMG submission 185828) | Grasslands soil microbial communities from the Angelo Coastal Reserve, California, USA - Sample 9_17_2013_80cm (SPAdes) (version 2) | ecosystem: Environmental > Terrestrial > Soil >... | reverse complement strand
TAGATGATTTTCTTTCCTTCCTTGTCGAGGTCGTAGGCGTCGATGCCCTCGAGGAGAACTTTGTCCTCGCGCTTGGTGACATCGTAGACGTGGAGGACGTTGCGAGGCTTTTGCTGGTCATCGGTGCCGAACTGCCGGGCTTCCTGCGGCGTGGTGAGGTAAAAGAATTTATCCTTACGAGCGGCGAGGCCGCTGAGAATCGCGGCGGGAAGAGGGACGGGGGCGACGCGGGTGCCGATGCCGTCGAGATCGATTTGGATGGGCTTGACGGGCTCTTCTTTTTTCTCGTCTTTCTTTTCGTCTTTCTTGTCGCTGTCGTTCTTCTTGTCCGTTTTCTTCTCGTCCGCGGCTTTTTCTTCGTCGCTTTGCGGCTTGAAAGGAGATTCCTCGTCGGACTTCAAGGTGACGGCGAAGATGCCGTCGGTGGAATAGTAGTTGTAGCGCTGATCGAGCTGGCCGACGCTGGGATAAAAGAAGCGAGTGGATATGAAATAGAGATATTTCCCGTTTTGGTCGAAGACGGGATTGTTGTCATTGTAGAAGCCGGTGGAAACTTGCGCAGGCTTTTTGGTTTCGAGGGAATAGAGGAAGACGTCGTTGGCGCCGCGACGGTGCGGCTTGGAGTAAGTGAGCCAGCGGCTGTCCGGGGACCAGGTGGCGTCCCTGATGTCGCCATAATCGCTTTTGTCGACCAGAACGGGTTTTTTGTCGTCGACGCCAACGTACCAGAGGCGTTGTGTCTTGTCCCAGTAGAGCAGCTTCTTGCTGTCCGGCGACCATGAGGGGCCGTAGCGATAGACGCCGCCGTCGCTGGTGATGCGGGTTGCGTCGCCGCTCATCTGGGGACGGGTATACAGCTCGTACTCGCCGGTTTTGTCGGATAGGTAGGCGATGGATTTTCCATCGGGAGACCAAGCGGGGTTGATCTCATGGACGCTGGAGGTATCGGTGCTCAGGTCGCGGATGCTGCCGTGCTCGGTAGGCACGGTGAAAATGTTGCCGCGAGCTTCGAGAACGGCGCGTGCGGCGGAGGGCGATAGCGCGAAGCTGCCGATATTTTGCGTGACGATTTTGAATTCGGGCCGCGCCTCCAAGTCCTCGGCGTGCACCTGGATGGGAATGTTGCGGGTCTTTCCGCTTTGTAGATGGAACTCATAGAGCAGGCCGTCGTTTTCATAGACGATGGCGTCGGGGCCGAGGCTGGGCCACTTGATGTCGAATTCCTTGTAGTCGGTGAGTTTTTTTGTTTGCTTTGAGGCGAGATCGTAGCTGTAAAGGTTCATCACGCCATCGCGATCGCTGATGAAATAGATGGTGTTGCCATGCCACATGGGAAACATGTCCATGCCGCTGGACTTGGGCAACTCTTCGTAGGTGTTTTTCTTCAAATCATAAATGGCGATGGGCAAATTCCAGCCGCCGCGATAGCGCTTCCAGGTGCGATTTTCCTGGGAGCTTTCGATGTAGGCGATTTTGGCGCCGTCGGGGGAGAAGCTGGTGAGATCGCCGCGGGGAACGGGCAGGACTTTTGCGGAGCCGCCTTGCGTGGAGACCAAATAAAGGCGCGTGTTGCGGTTGGGCGGCGCGACGGCGCGGTCGGAACGAAACAAAACATTTTTGCCGTCGGGAGACCAGCCGAGAACGATGTCTGCGGCGGGATGAAAGGTGAGGCGCTTGGGCTCGCCGCCTTCGGCGGGGATGATGTAGACGTCGGGATTGCCGTCGTATTCCGCGGTGAAGGCGATCCATTTGCCGTCCGGAGAAAATTTCGGGTAAAGCTTGTCGCCGGGACTAGTGGTGAGGCGGCGGGCGGCGCCGCCTTCGCGGGATGCGGTCCAGAGATCGCCGGCGTAGGAGAAGACCACTTTGTCTTTGGAAATGTCGGCGTAGCGCAGGAGGCGCGTGGGTCCGGAGGGAGGCTGGTCTGTGGACGCGGCTTGCCCGCGTGACGAAGAGTAGACACCCAGCAACACCGCCAGGCCAATTGCGGGGCCCAGGAACAGACGTGCGTGCTTCGTTCTCATTGCGCTTGCTCCAATGTCTTGAGGTGTTCGGTTCGCAGTGCCACGCGGGAAGATCGCACCCAGTGGTTGGCCATCCTATCTATGGATGCAAACTCTCGCGGAAAGTTCTACTTTGGCTTCCGAGACCAGCCTTGCCGAATAATCCCTTTCAAAGAGGAGGTATCATCGCTCTGCGAAGGAATTTTCGCCAGTAGATTTCGGCGCGCGGCTGTGTGTTGCTCGGCAGGCAACGTTTGGAACAGGGACTTTTGCGGATGCCGCTCTCAGGATATGCTTCCGTGTACAACGTGAATACTTGTTTGCAATGCGTTTGGGAGAAATGCAGCCGCTTGGCGCAGGGAGCGCGCGGATGAGCTTCCGGGCGAAGCTGTTTCTGATCTTCCTGGTTACCGTGCTGGCGTCGGTTTCTGTCGTCGCTTATGGCGTGGCGCACTACACGCGGGCGGCCTTCGAGGAGAAGGACACGGAGCTGACCGAGGCCCTGGTGGCGCAATTTAACAAGGAATTCGAACAGCGCGGCGACGAAGTGGCTCAGCAGGTCGAGAACGTGGCGAATGGAGAGATTACCCTGCGAGTGGCCATGGACCTGGCGCGGCCAAACGCGGATCAGTCGCTGTACGTGCACGACGCCATCGGCGTGTCACAAGATCACGGTATGGAGTTCGTGGAGTTTGTGAATTGGGACGGCACGATTATTTCTTCGGCGCAGTATCCTGCGCGCGTTGGTTACAAGAATGATTGGGTTACGGCGACGAAGGATTGGCGCGGCTCACACGCATTTTTGAAGCGGGAAGATTTGCCGGACGGCGTCGTGCTCTCAGTAGCCGCCGTCCGCACGGTTTCGGGCGGCAACGACAAAAATCTCTACATTATCGGCGGGCGCCGGCTGGACCAGAACTTCCTTGCGTCGCTGGTGCTGCCGTCCGGGATGCGCGCGCTGCTGTATCGCAATCTGGAGCCTAATTTTGTGGAGTCGGCGCTGACGGGTGTGAATGGCAGCGCGGACAATCCGGAACGCTTTCGGCCGCTGATCGAGCAAGTGCAAAAAAGTCCGCAGCCGGCGGTGCGCACGATTAATTGGACGGCGGATGCCGCATCCGCCGAGACGTTTCATGCGATGCCTTTGCCGGGGCGGAACGATGAGCTGCTCGGAGTGCTTTTGGTGGGCAGTTCGCGCAAGGAATTGGTGCTGCTGACGAGGCGCATCGTGACGATTGCGGCGGCCGTGGGTGCGGCGGCGATTCTTGTGGGCCTGCTGGTGAGCCTGTGGGTGGCGGCGCGCATCACGCGGCCGGTGGAAGAGCTGGCCGAAGGCGCGCGTGAAGTCGCGACGGGACGGTGGGACACGCGAATTGATGTGCGCGGGACGGATGAAATCGGGCAATTGGGAACTGCGTTCAACGATATGACCCGCACGCTGGCGGTGCAGAAGGAGAAGCTGGTGCAGACCGAGCGCGTGGCGGCTTGGCGCGAATTGGCGCGCCGGCTGGCGCATGAGCTGCGGAACCCGCTCTTTCCGATGCAAATCACAGTGGAGAACATGCAGCGGGCCAAACAACTGGAGGCCAAGCAGTTCCTGGAAGTTTTCAATGAGTCCACGGCCACGCTGAAGACGGAGCTGGCGAATCTAAATACAATTGTCGGTCGCTTCAGCGATTTTTCGAAGATGCCGACGCCGCAATTTTCGAAAGTGAATGTGAACGAGATTTTGCGAGGCGCAGTGAAACTGTTTGAGGCGCAGTTCAACGCCGTGGGCAAGCCTACGATAACGACGGAATGTTTCTTGAGCGAGGCCTTGCCGGAAATTGACGCGGACGCGGACCTTTTGCACAAGGCTTTCCAGAATTTGGTGTTGAACGCACTGGATGCCATGCCCGCGGGCGGGACGCTGACGCTGCGCACGTTCGAACGCGAGCGCAACATCCGCATCGAAGTTGCGGATACGGGCAAGGGACTGACGCCGGAAGAATGCTCGCGGCTATTTACGCCGTACTACACGACGAAGCAGCAGGGAACCGGTTTGGGACTTGCCATCGTGCAATCCGTGGTGAGCGATCATCATGGAACGATCAGCGTCACCAGCGACGAAGGGCGCGGGACTTCTTTTAAAATCGAGTTGCCGCAGCGACAGGCCGGGCAACGACCGGTTCCCGCCGAAGGCGCACCCGCTGACGCAAAGAACTCGCCGAAGACTTTCGCCGAAGACTTTGGCCGCGGCAAGCGACTGACTGACTCAGCGCAAAGGACCGATGCTTGCCGCGCAAAGCTCACCTGCTACTCGTTGACGACGACCCAAACACCCTGGCTTCTCTTTCCCGTGCTTTCCGCTTGGCTGGCCATGAAGCGACCGTGTGCGACAACGCGGGGCGCGCGCTGGAGCTGCTGCGTACGGACGGCTTCGATTTGATTCTTTCCGACGTGGTGATGCCGGGAAAAAGCGGGCTCGAGCTTCTGGAGGACTTGAAGAAGGCCGGCGTGAAGACTCCTATTGTGCTGATTTCGGGGCAGGCGAATATTGAGATGGCGGTGCGCGCGACGAAGCTCGGGGCGCTGGATTTTCTGGAAAAGCCGCTTTCCACGGACAAATTGCTAGTCACGGTGGAAAATGCGCTGCGTTTGTCGCGACTGGAAGATGAAAATCGCGAGCTGCGCCAGCGGCTAGGCAAGCACGAGCTGATTGGATCGGGAGCGGCGATGACACGGTTGCTCGCGCAAATTGAACGCGTGGCGGCGAGTGAAACGCGGGTTTGCATCCTGGGCGAAACGGGGACGGGAAAAGAGTTGGTGGCGCGCGCGATTCATGAAAAATCGGGGCGGCGCGAGAACGCGTTTGTGACCCTGAACTGCGCGGCGGTGCCGGCGGAATTGATCGAGTCGGAGCTTTTTGGGCATGAGAAAGGCGCGTTCACCGGAGCGGCGGCGAAACATGCGGGAAAATTCGAGCAAGCGGACGGCGGCACGCTGTTCCTGGACGAGATTGGCGACATGCCGGTGGCCATGCAGGCGAAGTTGCTGCGTGTGCTGGAGGAAGGCGAGGTCGAGCGAGTGGGAGGAGACAAACCGATTCGCGTGAATGTGCGCGTGCTGGTGGCCACGCACCGGAATCTGGAAGAGTTGGTGAAGCAAAACGCGTTTCGGCGAGATCTGTTTCACCGCGTGTATGTCTTCCCGTTAGCTCTGCCGTCACTGCACGAGCGACCGGAGGATTTTCCGGCGCTGGTGGAGCACTTTGCGCGGCAAGTGGCGGCGCAAAATGGGTGGAAAGAGAAGACCTTCGCGGACGATGCGATCGCGGAGCTGCGGCGCTACGGCTGGCCGGGAAACGTGCGCGAGTTGCGCAATGTGGTGGAGCGGCTGGTGCTCCTGGCAGGAGAAGGAGCGGTGAGTGGCGCGGATGTGCGGATGATTTTGCCGAGTACGAGTGGCGGTGTAGCGGAGAGAGTTGGCGGTGCAGCGGGCCCTGAATCCTCTGGAACTCTTGCGGAGAGGACGGAAGCGTTTGAAAAGGAAGTGCTGCTGGCAGAGATTCGGCGACACAATTTTCATATGACGAATGTGGCGCGCGCTTTGGGGTTGGAGCGGAGTCATCTGTACAAGAAATGCCAGCAGTTGGGAATCGATCTGCAGTCGCTACGCAAGCCTGAGTAAATCCAAAGACGCAAGCTAGTTTCTGTAAGTCATTGAAAACAGGGCCAATTTTTGGCTTGACAACACATTGCAATAAGCGATATATAGTTTGCATATTGCAATACGTGGGTGCCTCATGACTCTCGGCGACAAACTCCGCTCCCTGCGCTCGGTGGAAGGTTCGTTGCGCGGTTTGGGCCGCGCGATGACGCAATTCGAGCTCGCGCAGGCGATGAAGCGCGAAGTGGGGCGCGGCTTGAGCCAAGCCTATCTCTCGCAGATTGAGAGCGGGGCCAGGCCGCACTTGACGCACACGACGCGCGAGCTGCTGGCGCGATTCTTCCGCGTATACCCCGGCTTTCTGGTGGACGATCCGGAGGGGTACACCGCGACGTTGCAGTCCGAGCTACGCGTGGCACGACGCGCGAGCTGCTGGCGCGATTCTTCCGCGTATACCCCGGCTTTCTGGTGGACGATCCGGAGGGGTACACCGCGACGTTGCAGTCCGAGCTACGCGTGGCAGACGCCAAGATCGACTCGTGGCTCTTTGGAGGAGCCGAGCAGTTTTCAGCTGATCCGGAGCTAAGCGATGCGCTGTTGGCGGTCGCGCAAGAGCCGGATTCGCGGCGCACGCTTTTGCTGCTGGCGGAAATTCTTCGCGCACCGGGTTTGGCGGACCGGTTAAGCGAAGTTTTGCGGCCCGGCGTGAACGAAAGTGAGCGGCCAGACGACAGCCGGCGCGGCAGCGGACATCCGCCACCGGAGGCTCCCAACTAGTTTGCAGTGCTGATGGTCTGCGTCCCGATTCCAGCTCGCGCACCGTGAGTGCGCTCGAGGTGCCGTATGACCTGGTCTGATTTTTATCTCTTCTGCTTCATCGTGGGTTTCGCACTCAGCGTGCTGTCGTTTTTCGCGGGCGCGGTCCACATCCACCTTCCCTTCAAGATGCACGTGCCGTTTCACCTGGGGCACCACGGCGGAGTTGGCGGAGGCGTGCGCGGTGGGGTGCGAGGCGGCGTGCATGTTTCGTGGTTCAACGCTTCCACCGCAATGGCTTTCCTGGCGTGGTTTGGCGGAACCGGTTACCTGCTGACGCGGCACGCGCATCTGGTCGCTCTGGCGTCGCTGGCGATTTCCACGGTCGCCGGCCTGATTGCCGGCGGAATCGTTTTCAAGTTCATGGTGAAGCTGATGCATTCCGATCCGCCATTGAAAAGCGAGGACTACCGGATCGAAGGCAGCGTCGCCATGATCAGCATGCCCATTCGTGAGAATGGCACTGGCGAAATCATTTTTTCTCTCGCCGGGGCGCGCCGCTGTGCGGGTGCGCGCTGCGAGGATGGCCAGCCGCTGGAAAAAGGCGCCGAAGTGGTGATCGAGCGTTATGAAAAAGGCATCGCCTACGTGAAGCGATGGGAAGAATTCACGAAGTGAACGATTTCGGACTGACGTTCGACGCAAACAGTCCGCGCGGATAGAAAGGGAGGTTCGTATGTTTGGGTTGCCAACGGATGTGGTTGTGGGTGCGGGGCTCCTGGTCCTTGTGCTGCTTATGGTGATGATTGTGGTCGCCAGAATGTACCGCAAGGCCGGACCCCACGAAGCGCTGATCGTGTACGGAATGGGCGGCACGCATGTCTACACCGGAAGAGGAGCCATTATTTTTCCGATGGTGCAGACGTGCAAGGACTTGTCACTGGAGTTGATGTCGTTTGACGTCGCTCCACAACAGAACCTTTATACCAACCAGGGCGTGGCGGTCACCGTGGAAGCGGTGGCGCAAATCAAGGTGAAATCGGACAAGGAGTCGATTCTCACCGCCGCCGAGCAGTTTCTTACCAAGCGGCCGGAGCAGCGCGAGGCCTTGATCCGGCTGGTGATGGAAGGGCACCTGCGCGGAATCATGGGCCAGCTTACCGTCGAGCAGATCGTCAAGGAGCCGGAGATGGTCGGCGACCGCATGCGCTCCACGTGCGCGGACGATATGAGCAAGATGGGACTTGAGGTGGTGAGTTTCACCATCAAAGAAGTCCGCGACAAGAACGAATACATCACCAACATGGGCCGGCCGGACGTGGCGCGCATCAAGCGCGATGCGGAAGTAGCCACCGCCGAAGCCGATCGCGACATCGCCATCAAGCGCGCGGAGATGTCGCGCGCCTCCGCGGTCGCCAAAGCGCAAGCGGATCAGGAGCGGGTTGCCGCGGAAACGGCATCGCTGGCGAAGCAAGCCGAAGCGCAGCGCGACCTGGACATCAAGAAAGCCGCTTACGTGGAGGCGACCAAGAAAGCCCAGGCGCAAGCGGACAAAGCCTATGAAATCGAAACCAACATCCAGCAGCAGCAGGTAATCACCGAATCAGTCCGCGTGCAGCAAGTGGAGCGCGAAGCGCAAGTAAAGGTGCAAGAAGCGGAAATCGCGCGTCGCGAACGCGAGCTGATCGCCACGGTGCTGAAGTCGGCGGACGTCGAGCGTCAGCGCATCGAGACGCTCGCGGAAGCCGAGCGCCAGCGTTTGATCAAGGAAGCGGAAGGCCGCGCCTCTTCGATCCGCGCGCAGGGCGAAGCGGAAGCGGAAATCATCTTCAAGAAGGGCGAAGCGGAAGCCAAGGCCATGAACGTCAAGGCCGAAGCCTATCAGGAATACAACCAAGCCGCGGTGTTTGACAAGCTGATCACTGGCTTGCCAGACGTGGTTCGCGCGCTTTCCGAGCCGCTCAGCAAAGTCGACAAAATCACGATCGTCTCCACTGGCAACGGCGATGCCGCCGGAGCGTACAAGCTTACGGGCGACATCACCAAAATTGCGGCGCAAGTTCCTGCGCTGTTTGAAGCGCTCTCCGGCATGCAGATGTCCGAGTTGCTCTCGAAGGTGCGCCTGATCGGCGACAACGCACCGAAGCCGGTGCCGCCGACGCTGCCAAATAAATCGGCGTAAGGGCTATTTCCGTCCGGGCGGGCGCGAAACAACCTGCCCGGATGCTGCTCGCGGGCCACGGCTGCCCTGGAGGGGGGCGCGTCATGACCATGAAAGAGAAATTGCTGTTTCTGTGGGTATTCGTGGCGGTGATCGTCGCATTCGTGCTCACTCACGTTGCGGGTCACCTGGCGTTTGTGCTGGAGAACTGCTTCGCATTGCTTCTGCCGGTACTGCGCTCGTGAAAACGGTAAGAGATGTTTGCGGTTGGAAAGGAGAATCATCATGGGCCTTCTAGAACGAGTCAGCACTTTAATGCGCGCGAATCTCAACGACATGATCGACCGCGCCGAGGATCCCGACAAAATGATCAAGCAGGTGATCCTCGATATGGAGAACCAATACCTGCAGGTGAAAACGCAAGTGGCGGTTTCCATCGCGGACCAGCACATGCTCGAGAAAAAGCTGAAGGAAAACGAAGATACCGGGAACGACTGGATGCGCAAGGCGGAGCGCGCCGTCGACAAAGGCGAGGACGACCTGGCGCGCGCGGCGCTCGATCGCTACCAGACTTCGTTGCGGCTGGCGCAAAGCTACCGCGAACAGGTCGACGATCAGAAAGCGCAAGTGGAAACGTTGAAAGGCGCCTTGCAGAAACTGGAGCAGAAATTGGACGAAGCAAAGTCAAAGCGTGATTTGCTGCTGGCGCGGCATCGGCGGAGCATTGCGCTCGGCAAGGCGGCCCACGCGCAAACTGCCATCGGCGACCAGTCCAAGAGCGCCACGTTCGACCGGCTAAGAGATCGTGTGAATCACACCGAGGCCGTCGCCACGGCGGAGGTGGAACTGGCCGACGATGATACCGCCGAGCGACTGACGCGCATGGACCGTGACGTCGAGATCGATCGCCTATTGGCGGATTTGAAAGAGCGGCGCCGTTTGCCAGGGTGAGGCGCTTCGGACACTGCCCGGATTGACGCGACCCCCTACGGAGGTATGACACCGGCGTGTTGGCGTGCGAGAATGGCGCGGTGAATCCGTGGCTGATAGGGGTGCCGGCGGCCGCAGTTGCCGCGGCAGGGGTTGCCGCATACGGCGGCGTGTATCCGCGCGCGCAGCTTTTTGGGCCCACGATTTGCCGCACGAACTCGGCTCGCAAGCTGGCCATCACGTTTGACGACGGACCCAATCCCGCCATTACGCCAAAACTGCTCGACCTGCTTGATCGCTACAAAGCGCCGGCGACGTTTTTTCTAATTGGGCGCTACATCCGAGAGTGCCCGGAGTTAGTCGGCGAGATTTCCGCGCGCGGCCACGTCATCGGGAATCATACGGAGTCGCACCCAAATCTGTTTTGGAAGCGCTCGGCAGACATACGAGTCGAGCTGCGACTCACGCATTCGGCGATCAAGAACACGCTGGGTGCGCCGCCGAAATGGTTTCGTCCACCGTTTGGTCTGAGGAACCCCTGGCTTGCCGCGGAAGCGCGCGAGCTCAACATGCGCGTGGTGATGTGGACCTTGCTGCCCGGAGACTGGCACGCGCCTTCGGCAGAATGGCTGATTCGCCGCATGCAGCCTATTGCGTCGCGCGCCAAGCGTGCGTTAGCACAGGCGTCGGGCACCGGCGAGATCCTATGCCTGCATGACGGGGGGCACCGCGAGCAGAACGCGGATCGAACGCGCACGCTGGCGGCACTGGAGCATTGGCTGCCGCGCTGGCGTGACCTCGGACTCGAATTTGTTACAATCGATGAAGCGGTGAGTGCTCCCGCACATTGAATATGGACGAGAGAACTTTTTATACAGAGAAAGAAGAGACGCGGAAGGTCAAGCTGGTCTGCCCCAGCTGCCGCGGCGAATTTGAAGCGCCAGTGCGCTGGAAAGTGTGCAGGAAGCGGAAAGAGCTTCCACGCGGCGCGGGCGAAGAAGACCGCAGAAAATTTGCCAAAGCCGCTTCGTACATGGTGCGTCTCGATGATTTAGTGGCTTG